>Ga0268262_10000020_pt1 | contig 174891 bp, 132 predicted proteins | sample TergutNc150P3_FD_190354 | JGI IMG/M metagenome (GOLD analysis project Ga0268262, IMG submission 190354) | Nasutitermes corniger P3 segment gut microbial community from laboratory colony in Florida, USA - Nc150 P3 (SPAdes) (version 2) | ecosystem: Host-associated > Arthropoda: Insects >...
GTGTTGATAGAGCTCTATGGCTGATTCCTTGAACTCCTTCGTATACTCTTTCCTTTTTCTCATGATTCCCTCTCCTTTGGGTTTATCACGAGCTTAACTTATTGTCTATCAATTCGGGGGAGGTCCACTTAATACTACGAAGGAGATCCAAGTCCCTACTTATACTCGCCTTCAAAACTCATGTGCTTAACAAGAATATCCGTAATCTTCTGCGCCGCCAGTCTTGCGTCATGTTCGGGAACTCTTCTTTGCCTGTTAAGCGATTCTACAAAGAATTCGGCAAGTGATTCATAAATATCCGGTCCTTGATAGAACACTACCGCAAAATTGCTACCGGTGGGATTAAGGATTGTAAAGGAGCCAAAACTTTCGTTGGGTTCTTTTGCTATCATTATCTTTGATTGATTTTTTGCGGTGATAATTTCCAGTTCATTAAAATGTTTTGGGATTCTTTCGCCGTCCGCCCTTGAAACAGGTTCCTGAAACTTGAGATGATATGTGTCAGGTTCAACCAAAATATATAATTTTTTTCCGCCTGTAACAAATTGCAAACCTGTTTCCGTCATAAAAATTTCTTTTATGCCGGCATAAGATACGATTTCGTAAATTGAATAGAAGGATGTTTCGCTGAAGAATGAAGAGACGATATACCCCTGGGCAAACGGAAGTTTCCCCTGTCTGTAAGCGTCAAACAAGTTACGGAATGGGACGTCGCTTATTTCTTCTTCAGGTATTGTTACCTGTTTTTTAACGACTGGTTTTTTTTTAGCCGATTTTTTATCTTCAACAGGCTCCCCGCAGACGGGGCATATTACCATATCATCATCAAGTTCTTCGCCGCATTTCTTGCATTTTTTAGGCTCCACTTTAACCGGCTGTTTGCAGTACGGACAAAACACCCAATTAGGCTTCAAAGGTTTATCGCAATTTTTGCATTTTAATTCTTCTTCCGTAGTTTTTTCTTCCGCAGCTTTTTCTTCCATGTTTTACTCCTTCATTTAGTCTGTTTTCCTGTAATTATACCATTATTTTCGCTGCTTGCAAGGATTATTTTTAATGAATTTATACAGAAAATTCTACCACGAACCAGTAGTGAAGAGATCTACCACGAACCACACGAACCAGCACGAACCAAGAGGGATTTGAATTTACTACTAATAAGCGAGTCAGACGAGAGTAGGATTTTGGAGGTTTTTGTCCGTTATCTTATCATGAAGTCCCATGCATAGCTCTCTGATAATAACCTTTTATACCTTTATATCTCTACTACGAGCATAACTGTATTAAAGTTCTCCGCTCTCTAGGTTCGCTCCTGGTTCGTGTGGTTCGTGGTAAAATTCTTTTAATCATTCATCGCTAAGATAATCGATCTTACCTTCGCCAAGGGCTTTCAGTATTCGCCGTTTAACGTCGCCTGCTTCTTTCCCGGCAAAATTTGCTATTTTATCCCGCATATCTCTGCGTTTTGAATTTTGCCCGTAGGGGCAGGTGCAGGCGTTTTTTAAAATGTTCTGTTCCGCAGCGCAGGAAATAATTTGCTTTTCTTCAAGAAGCGCAAGCGGGCGGATAAGGCTGGCTGGATATTTTCTGTATTTTAAGATAATAGGCATTGCAAGCAATTCGCCTTTTGAACAGAGGTTCATAAAAAAAGTTTCGATAATGTCGTCAAGATGATGACCCAGCGCTATTTTGTTAAATCCGTTCTCTACCGCGTATTTTAACAGTTCTGTCCGTCTCTGTGTGGAACACCAGTAGCAGTTCATCTTCTCGCCTTCTTTTAATCTGCCAATGACGGGGACAAATAAATCGGTAAAAGGAATCCCCCATTCTTCCAGTCTTTTACAAAGAACCGATTTCTTGCAGCAAGCGCAAAAGTCGGTGGAAATGTGCAAGCCTGCCAATTCATAATTTATTTTTAACGCGGGTTTTATTGCCGAAAGCGCCCATGACAACACGCTTGAATCCTTCCCTCCCGAAACGGCGATTAAAATGCGGTCGCCTTCATTTATGAGTGAGCGCTCGCAAACAGTTTTTACAACCATTTTTTTTACAATTTCACTTGCGTTTGTTTTTCTGAAAAATCTGCTCATGACTTATCCGCTCTTTCTTTAAGTACGCTGTTAATTACCAAACTTGCCAACATCAGCCCCGCGCTTGCCGTAACTGTAACAATACTGCCGTTTACTTTTTTTCGCCCCTGATAGGGAATTTTTTCGTCCTCGTTTACGGACTGTACTGCGTCATCTGTGGCGCGTTGCGGCTGTTCTGTGCTGTACACTGCTGTAAAATCTCCTGAGAAGCCGCATTTTCTTAATCCTTGGCGTACAAGCCGCGCCAAAGGGCAATTGCCTGTCTTCCATATCGAAGCCGTCTTTATCTGCGAAGGGTCTGTTTTAAGAGCCATGCCCATCGACGAAAAGAGAGTTACATTAGCGTTACAAACTATTTCGATTAAATCGAGTTTGTGGTTCAAACTGTCAATGGCGTCTATCACATAATCCGATTTTTCAATGCAGAAGTTACCGGCGTTCTCGCGGCAGAAAATTTCATCCCAAGCTGTAATCTCACATTCGGGATTAATTTCCAAAAGCCGTTTTTTTAATGACGACGCTTTCGGCTGTCCAAGAGTTAAAGAAGTCGCCTCTACCTGCCGGTTCACATTTGAGGCGCAAACAATGTCATTGTCGATGATGCCGAGTTTCCCTATCCCGGAGCGGACAAGCGCCTCAGCCGCCCAGCTTCCCACGCCGCCCGCGCCAAAGACAAGTACGTGGGTATTGTTCAGTTTTTCAAGAGCTTCTTTACCGGTGAGCAGGATAAGTCTTTCAAAAATGGGGTTAATCATTTACATCATATAATATATTTTATTTAAGATATTAAATCATCACGGTAGAAGTAAGAATATTTTAATGTGTACATTGACTGCCTACATTGAATCTATTTCTTTGTCCATTTCTTCTTCAGTTAAAAAATTACCGTTTTCTACGTCTTTATCTGCATCTTCTAATAAATTATACAACCGTTGCTTTCCTGTAATTGCTTCATAAGTCTCAATGCTCATTACGGCAAGATCACCTTCTCCATTCTTTGTAATAAATACAGGTTCCATATATTTATGGCAAAACTCGGAGATTTCAGAATATGAGTTTCTTAAATCAGCGCTTTTCTTTATTACAGGCATATAAATTCCCCAAAAATGTGATCTATGACTATATATTATCAATATTTTGATATTATATCAAGAGGAGAACCTTCGCCACTTGCGTGGCTCGATTGAGGTTCAAGTGGTATTTTTATTACTATTTTTCTTGCTATTTTCACTTTGAAATGGTAATATACTCTCAATGATTGAAAGAAACGCCATATTAAATGGCGTGCATAATTAAGCGCCGCAGGGCGGAACGGCGATGTCCAAGAAGTAAAATTTCTACCACGAACCACACGAAAAACACGAACTTTTACTCCAAATCTTGTCGTTGTTCGTGTTGGTTCATGCGGGTTCGTGGTAAATATTCTTCGTATATTTACTGTGAACTCTTCGACAAATATCTCTCTTCCTCGCTAAAAATACACCCGCAGTACTTCTGCATGTACAAATTCGCGGTACGGGCAGCGGCTTGCCCTTCCCGAAACAACGGACGGAAATCCCTGTATAAAAACTCAACCCCGTATTTTTCCGCCATCTCTCCGCCTTGTTGTTTAATCTCCTCATGATCCTGATACGGGCTTATCAGCAAAGTTGTGCTAAAGGCGGAAAATCCTTCCCGTGACGCGAAATCAGCCGTCTTTTCAAGGCGCATACTGTAACATTTTTTGCACCTCTGAGGATGGGCAATTGAATTACCGTCAGTCTGTGAATAGACTTCATCTAAAAATACTCTAAGTCCGTATTCATCAATAGACGTAATAGACAATTTTTCACTTTTCGCGAATTCATTCAGGCAGTCTCTGCGGGATTTATATTCCGTATACGGATGAATATTCGGGTTGTACCAGAACAAATATGGCTCTATTTTTTCAGCGCGAAGACTGCCGATACAGGAGACGGAACAGGGAGCGCAACAGCAGTGAAGAAGGAGTTTCATATCTAAAATAATTATAACATACTCAATGGATCAACATCAATTTCCAGGTAGGCCTTGCTTTCTTTGCCTTTTTCATAAATGGAAACCAGTTCCCGCGCCATGGAGTGAATCGCGCTGATTGAAGGGCTGCGAAGAATTAATTGCCGCCTGTAATTGTTATTTATAATGCCGATTGGACATTCCGCGGGGCCGAGCATGTCAGCGTCATTGGGAAGTAATTTTGCGGCTATGGAAGCAAGCCTTGTAATAGCAGCGTTTGCCCTGGTTTCCTCTTTGGCGCGGACAGTGAAGCGAATCAGTCTTGAGTAGGGGGGGAAGCCGAGGGAGCGGCGGTGTTTTAACTCGGCGTTAAAAAAGCCTGTTACGTCAAGGAGGCACGATCTTGTAATTACAGGGTCGTCTGTTCGCAGAGTTTGCACAATTACTTTGCTGTCAGGGAAATATCTGCCGGCGCGCCCCGCGACCTGAACAATCAAAGAGAAGGTTCTCTCCGCGGCGCGAAAGTCCGGCAGGTGCAGGCCTGTGTCGGCAAATACTACGCCGACAAGCCGTACTCCGGGAAAGTTCAATCCTTTTGCGACCATTTGCGTTCCAAGCAAAATGTCAATCTCTCCTTTTTTGAATAGTTTCAGTGTTCCTTCAAGTCCGCCCTCGCCGCTTTTTTTTGAGGCTGTGTCAGCGTCAACACGGCGAAGGCGTAAATCGGGAAAAGTGCGGCTTACTTCTTCCTCGATCATTTCAGTGCCGAAACCTCGGTAACCGGCTTCTATACAGCCACATTCGGGGCAGACTGTGGGCGGCGAAGTACTGTAACCGCAGTAGTGGCAAATACAACGATTACGGTTTTTATGCCATGTAAGAGAGACGGAACAGCGCTTGCAGACCAAGTCCCAGCCGCATTCGGGGCATTTGTAAAAATGAGCGAAGCCTCTGCGGTTCATAAACAGGATAGTCTGCCTTCCCATTCCGGCAGTCTGGCGGATTTCATCTTTTAATTCCTTTGTAAGACAGCCTTCGGTTTTAGCGAGGCTGACGGCTTTTATCTCAGGCATTCCTCCGCCTGAAAGACGGCGCGAGAGGTCAAGCCTTTTAATGCCGCCTTCCTGCATAAGTTTCCACGCCTCAGCAGAAGGGGTTGCAGATCCCATAACAAGACGCGCTCCCTCTTTTGAACAGCGGTGAAGCGCGATCTGCCGGGCGTGGTAACGGGGCGTGTTACCTGATTTATATGAGCCGTCGTGTTCTTCATCGATTATGATAAGCCCAAGATTAGGCACGGGAGCGAAGACTGCGCTTCGCGGTCCTACGACAATCGGCGCTTTCCCGTTTTTTATCCTTGTCCATTCGGCAAGGCGCGTAGAGGGAGTCATTCCCGAATGTAATGTAGCGGCAAGCGAGCCGAAACGGTTTCCAATCATCTGCGCCGTTTGATGGGTTAGCGATATTTCCGGCACAAGGTAGATAACTGATTTTCCTTCGTTTAACATAAATTGCGCGGCGCGTAGAAACACTTCCGTTTTGCCTGATCCAGTAACGCCGTAAAGGTAGAACATCGGCGGCAGATTGGAATCGGAGTTTTCTAAGGGAGCGGTTATCGCGCTTAAAGCGGCAGCCTGTTCATCGGATATTGAAAGCGAGGGGATAATTTCCTCATCGCTTGAGGGCAGGGTAGGGACTTTTTCCCTTCTTCCTGACGGAATCATCGAAGAAATTGCCTGACCTGTGCCGCAAATATAAAATCCCGCTATCCACTTGGCAATTTCTATTTCTCTCTCTCCGAATAACGGTTCGCCGTCAACCACGCGGCGGATTTTTTTTACGGCTTCTTCTTTAACCCCTTGCGGCGGATTTTCACGCTCCCCAATGATATAACCTAAGCAGTCCCTTTTTCCGAATGGAACCATCGCCCTTTTCCCGACAGCCGCCTCATTTTTTTCGTCGATATGATAGGTAAAACTGTTATCAAGCGGGATGTCAAATACTAAATCGAAATAGGCTGCCAATAATTTACTCCGTCAATTAAAATTTTGAATGAAGGAGTTTTAAGTCTTCCCACGTAGGACGTTTTTTTTCTTCGTCGCGCAAAAGCGCGGCAGGGTGGTATGTGGCAATGAGAGGAATCTTCATATCTCCAACTTCAAATTCCTTAAACTTTCCGCGTATTTTTCCTATTGCTTCGGTTGTTCTTAATAACGACTGCGCAGCGATTCCTCCCACAACAAGAATAAATTTTGGTTTTAATAGGGTAATCTGCCGTTGAAGAAAATGCGCGCATGCGGCTGTTTCCTCAGGATAAGGGTTGCGGTTAAAAGGCGGACGGCATTTTACTACATTGGCTATAAAGCAGTTTGTTTTGCGCGAAAGGCCGATAGAATTAAGCATTTTGTCCAGAAGCTGGCCGGCTCTGCCGACAAAAGGCCGTCCCTGCCTGTCTTCTTCCTCACCTGGACCTTCGCCGATTACAAGTACTAACGGCTGTAAAACCCCTTCCCCCGGCGCTGTGTTTGTCCTTTTCTCCCAAAGCTGACAATTCCTGCAAACCTTGATTTCCTGCGCAATTTGTTCAATAGTATCAACCTGCTCATTTGACACGTCGTCACTAAATAGATACTCTCTTTCTGCAATTTGATACCCTGTAGACAGATGATCGGAAGCTAAATCAAGAAAAACCGCTATTTTTTGTTTATCGTCCTTCGTCATTATCTGTACTATAACATAAATTGGAAGAATTTCACACCAAGAGCACAAAGGAAGAGAAGAACACGAAGAGGAAATAAAGGGTTTTTGTCCGTTATCTTATCGTGAAGCTCAGGCATAGCTTTCGGACAGAAACCCAAATTCCCCCTTTGTGATCTTTGTACCTTTGTGCTCTTTGTGTGAGTCTTTTTTGGGAATAATTTTCTATTTTTCTATTGACAAAATTATTAATTTTTCGTACAATTCCTATTAAACACATAGGTATTATGTGTGTACCTTAAAATCAGGAGAATAACCATGAAAAATTACAAATTTGAAACGCTCCAGCTTCACGCTGGGCAGGAAAAACCCGATCCGACTACCGACGCGAGGGCAGTGCCGATTTACGCGACAACGTCCTATGTTTTTAAAAACTGCGCTCAGGCGGCGGGAAGATTCGCTTTAACTGAAGGCGGCAACATCTACACGCGCCTTATGAACCCTACATCTGACGTATTTGAACAGCGGATTGCGGCTCTTGAAGGAGGCGTCGGCGCTCTTGCGACATCGTCAGGAGCGGCGGCTGTAACATACGCGATTCAGAATATTGCCACGGCAGGGCATAACATCGTATCGGACAAACGCATCTACGGTGGAACCTATAATCTTTTCGCCCACACTTTGCCTGACTTTGGCATATCAACTACATTTGTAGACGGTGGTGATCCGAAAAACTTTGAAAAAGCGATTAACAAGGACACAAGGGCGTTGTTTGTAGAGTCTTTGGGAAATCCCCATTCCACCATAGTTGACCTTGACGCTCTTGCGGCAATCGCCCATAAAAACGGCATCCCGCTTATTGTAGATAATACTTTTTCGCCGCCATGCCTGTTCAAGCCTATTGAACATGGAGCGGACGTGGTTGTTCATTCCGCAACTAAATTTATTGGCGGCCACGGAACGGCTATCGGCGGCGTGATAATTGATTCGGGAAAATTTAATTGGGCGGCAAATGATAAATTCCCGGGCCTTTCAAAACCGAATCCAAGTTATCACGGCGTAGTTCTTACCGACGCGGTGGGAAACCTTGCCTACATTATAAAAATTCGCGTAACGCTGATGAGGGACACAGGCTCGACAATAAGCCCGTTCCATTCCTTCCTGTTCCTGCAGGGATTGGAAACCTTGTCTTTGCGGACAGAACGCCATGTGCAGAACGCGCTTAAGGTTGTTAGTTACCTGCAAAAGCACCCAAAGGTAGAATCGGTAAACCATCCGTCGCTTCCGACTCATCAGGATAACGCCCTGTATAATAAATATTTCCCGAACGGCGCAGGCTCTATTTTTACTTTTGAAATTAAAGGCGGCGCGGATCAGGCAAGAAACTTTATCGACAAACTGGAACTGTTCTCCCTTCTTGCCAATGTCGCCGATTCCAAATCGCTGGTTATTCATCCCGCAAGCACAACACACTCCCAACTTACAGGCGATGAACTTCTGGAACAAGGAATAAAACCAAACACAATTAGGCTATCCATTGGAACAGAACATATTGACGATATAATCGCCGACTTGGAACAGGCTTTTAATTGATATAGTTCACACGAAGAGCACGAAGGTACAAAGATCACAAAGGGGATCAAGGGTTGTTGTCCGAAGACCATATATGAGCTTCACGATAAGATGACGAACAAAAACCTCTGATTTCCTCTTTGTGTTCTTCTCTTCCTTTGTGTTCTTTGTGAGAAATCTTTCGTAAAAATTGTTAAATGTAATACTCATCCGCGCCGGCTTCTTTATAATCGTTTAGAATATTCTGAAGGGTAATGCCATCCAGATATTTGTTTATCGTTATTTCAAGCCCTTTCCATATTGGTAATGTTTTACAGTATGTTTTTTTCTCGCATTTATTTGGTTCATCCGCAAGACATGATACAGGAAACAGTCCTCCTTCGGTAATCCTTAAAATCTGGCCTACCGTGTACTTGTCCGGATCTTTTGCAAGCATATACCCGCCTTTGTTGCCGCGGTTGGTTCGTAAAATATCAGGACGGCTCAGCAGGGTTACAATCTGCTCAAGGTACTTCTTTGAAATGCCCTGCCTTATTGATATATCCTTTAAGGAGATAAAACCGTCGTTTTTATGTTCAGCCAAATCTAAAAGCATGTGAAGCGAATAGCGCCCTTTTGTAGATATTTTCATATTCCCTAATATACCATGAATTTACTATGTTTTCAAGGTTTAAAGTTGCATAAAATAAAGAACAAGTCTATATTATACAAAGGTGAAATTAGTGATACCTATTAAAATACAAAAGATTTTTTCAAAACGCCCGCTTTACGTGCAAATTTTATTTACTTTTTTTGCTTTTTTTGCAATGGTTGTTTTAAGCTATATTTTCACCAGCAGGATTGTACGGATCGATTTAGTGCGCCATGTTGAAAGCGTACTTGATTTTGTTGAGTCTCAAATCTACGCTGATCTTTTGGAATCAAAAACAATACTTGATGATTTTGCGCAGTCCATACAGAGTTTAGCCCGGCGCGGCGATGATTCAGTAAAATTGGCCGCTTATAATAAGGATATTTCCAGTAATTTAATCTTGAAAAATAATGAAACTTTCAGCCCTAACGGTCCTTTCGGCTATATAGAAAAATCTCCTGAAGGCCCGTTCTTTTTTAACGGCATCGGCTGGACTCCGCCGGACGGCTGGAATCCGACTGAGCGTCCCTGGTACAAAGCCGCCATTGAAGCCGATGGTGACATTGCGCAAACTGAGCCGTTTAAGGATACGGTTACGGGCGAAACAGTTTTTTCGTACTCCCGTTGTCTTTTTGACGATGACGGGAAACGTTTAGGCGTTGTCGCCATTGACGTGCGGGCGGGCCATATCGGGGAAAGAGTCGCTTTTATGGATTTCTCCAAAGATAAAAGCTACGGAGTATTGGCAAGTCAGGATTATACATTGATTGGCCATCCTAACCCGGATTTTGTCGGAATGAAAATGTACGATCCCGTAATTCCGCTTTCAATTGTAGTTGATTATTTAAAAAAGAATGGGTATGTCTCAGAAATTGCATTTAAAACATGGAAAGGAGATCCGGTCGTCGGTTTTTTCAGAAAACTCAAGAACGGCTGGAGTTTAGGCCTAATGACTCCGACAGAAATATATTATAAATATGCATACAATATGGTGTTAATACTCAGCATATTGGGAGCCGCGCTTGCGGCAGTGTTGATTGTCATTCTAATCAGCGTTGACGAGGCGAAGAATAAATCTGATATAGAGAGCAGGCATAAAAGCGCGTTCCTTGCCAATATGAGCCATGAGATACGCACGCCGATGAACGCGATTATCGGCATGACCACAATAGGGAAGTCCGCTGAAGATTTTATTCGCAAGGATTACTGCTTTTCTAAAATAGAGGACGCTTCTAACCACCTGCTTGGCGTTATTAACGATATACTTGACATGTCAAAGATCGAGGCCAATAAATTTGAACTTTCAGAAACGGAATTTGATCTTGAGAAAACGCTGCGGCGGGTAGTTAATGTCGTCAATTTCCGTATTGACGAAAAACATCAAAAATTTTCCGTGCATATAGACAGTTCCATTCCCCGCGTACTCATAGGCGACGATCAAAGGATAGCGCAGGTGATTACCAACCTGTTGGGTAACGCCGTTAAGTTTACCCCCGAATATGGCGACATAACGCTTGCCGTGCGCCTTGCCGGAAAAGGAAACGACATCTGTACCCTGCAAGTTTCGGTAAGCGACACAGGAATAGGCATAAGCCCCGAACAAAAGGCAAAACTTTTTAAATCATTTGAACAGGCCGAATCAAGCACAACCCGCAAATACGGCGGAACGGGACTGGGGCTTGCAATTTCCAAAAGCATAGTGGAATTAATGGGCGGCAGTATTTGGGTTGAATCTGAAATTGGAAAAGGTTCTACTTTTTTCTTTACTATCCAGTTAAAGCGCACTAATAATGAAATACACAGGCTTTTATCAGACGATGTCAATTTAAAAAATGTCCGTATCATGACAGTAGATGATGACAAAGACGTATTAACTTATTTTAATGACATAGCGCAGAGTTTTGAACTAATGTGCGATACCGCTATAAGCGGTGAAGAAGCGCTTAAACTTATTGATCAGAAAGGCGGCTACAATATTTATTTTATAGACTGGAAAATGCCTGTAATGGACGGCATACAGCTTGTCCGTGAAATAAGATCGCGTGTTAAAAAAAACGCTATTGTAATAATGATTTCCGCCGCCGAATGGAGCGCGGTTGCCACAGAGGCAAAAGAAGCCGGAGTTGATAAATTTCTTTCCAAACCGCTTTTTCCTTCTACCATTGCGGAAATGATTAATGAATGTCTGGGAGTGGACAAGCAACAGGAGGAAAAATCAAAGGCGGCGGACATTGCCGGTATTTTTACCGGAAAGAGCATACTGTTAGCTGAAGATGTTGAAATTAACCGCGAAATTGTCCTGACCTTGCTTGAACCGACAAAGTTGGAGATAGACTGCGCCGAAAACGGTTTAGAAGCGGTTAAAATGTTTACAGAAGCCCCTAATAAGTACGATATGATTTTTATGGATATTCAAATGCCTGAAATGGACGGCTATGACGCGACAAAGCGTATCAGGGAGCTTAATATTCCTGAAGCAAAAACCATCCCAATAATTGCCATGACTGCCAACGTATTCAAAGAAGATATTGAAAGATGCCTTGCCGCCGGAATGGACAACCATGTTGGCAAACCATTAGATTTTGACGAAGTTTTAAGCAAATTACGCTTATATTTGGGCGTTCTCGTTTCCACACATAATTCTTAAGATTTTAACCACGAACCAACACGAACCATCACGAACAACGACAAGATTTCGGAGGATAAGTTCGTGGTGTTCGTGTGGTTCGTGGTAAATTTCTTGCAAAAATATTTACAAAAACTACACAAAATATGGTACTATCTATTGACGGGTACGCTATATATATGGTACTATATATAGCGTGAGTTTATAGGCAGGAGACACTATATGCGTTGCCCCCATTGCGGGACTGTTGAGGACAGGGTAATTGAATCGCGAACTTTGGCTAATGGGGATGCCGTGCGCAGGCGCAGGGAGTGTATCAACTGCAATTACAGGTTTACAAGTTACGAAAAAATCGATGAAAGACAGTTTATGGTAGTCAAGAAGGATTTAAGGAGAGAGCCTTTTGACCGCGAAAAATTGGAACGGGGAGTGGTAAGGGCGCTGGAAAAAAGGTCGTTTTCTCCAATGCAGATTGAGAGTCTTGTTAACGAAATAGAGGATGAAACGGCGATTTTAAGCAAGGGAAGCCGTGAAATTTCAAGTTCGGTCATTGGAGAATTGGTTTTAAAGAAACTTAGCGTGCTTGACAAGGTGGCATATATCCGTTTTGCCTCGGTTTATAAGTCGTTTAATAATTTAGAGGAGTTTATTGATGAAATAAAGCAAGTTGGTGAATAACCTTGAGGTTAGCTGCCGGTTTTGGGTGGGGGTTCCCGTGAGTAACGGGAAAAATCGGCAGTCCCCTTAATTTTAAGGGGTATTTTTTTTTAAGACCGCATAAGAGCATAATGCTTTTATGCGGTCTTTTTTAACTGACAGCTTTTAAAAATTATGATATGATATGGTAGCGTTTGTTTGCATAACGCCCGGAGGAACTTCAATGAAAATAGGGCTGGATACTTTTGCATGTGACGGCGGCAAATCCGGAGTGGGTATGTATTTAACCCAATTTTTAAAACGCATAAAACCATCGCAAGCTCTTTTTGAACTTTTTGGCTGGGAATATGACCGGTATACATACAGTGAAGTAGCGCCTAATTTTGAATTTATTCCGCAATGTTCAATTCACGGAAGAACCGCGAATTCATTGTGGCATGTTTACAGATACCCAAAATTTGCCTTAAACCGTAAATATGACGCATGTTTTTTTGCCGCCGCGCACAGACACCTTCCGTTTAATTCGCCGTGTCCGACAATAGGCGCCGTTCATGATATGGCGGCTTATTACGGCAGCCGTAAAACCAGGGTTCACCTTGGCGTGTTTTTAAGAATGATACTGCCTAATTCATTGCGCAGGCTGGACAGGATTATCGCAGTAAGCGAGTTTGTAAAAAGAGAATTGGTAGAACTGGCGCATGTAAAAGAAAACAGAATAGAAGTAGTTCCAAACGGAATTAATCATGAGACGTTTTATCCGCGGCAGAGAAACGAAGAGAGCGTGCTATTAATACAGCCATTTAGTTTTAAAAGGCCCTATGTGCTTTGCGTCTCCCGCATTGATCATCCAATTAAAAACCATATCCGCCTGATAAACGCATTTAACATTTTTAAGGAAAAAACAAAATATCCGCACAGGCTTGTAATGGCAGGCGGCGACAGCAACAACGCCGCTCTTGTAAGAGAGGCAGCCTCATCTTCCCCTTGGAGAAGCGATATTTTCTTTACCGGGCATTTTCCGCCTAAAAGCCTGCCTGAACTTTACGCCGGCGCGGATTTTGCGGTTTGTCCGTCCATGTACGAAGGTTTTGGCATGAGCGTTGTAGAGGCGATGGCAAGCGGAGTGCCGGTATTATGCGCCCGCGCCGCGTCGCTGCCTGAAACCGCCGAACACGCCGCGCTTTATTTTGATCCTTTAAACGTGGAAGACATGGCGGACAGAATGATTACAGTCAGTACAGACCGCAATATTTACAACGAGTGCCGCCGGCTCGGCCTTGAAAGGGCGCAAGCCTTCTCATGGGACAAGTGCGTTGAAAGAACTTTACAGATAATTTACGAAACGGCGGGCAACTGATTTTTTTGTATGTTTTTTGTAACGCAGACTTCCGCGCAGTGGCCGCATCCAGTGCATTTTGAATAATCAATCTTTGCGTGATTATCTATTATAACAAGAGCGTTATCCTTACATTCTCTTACGCATTTACCGCATGCGATACAGCCTGTCTTGCATTTTTTTCTGGTTACAGCGCCTTTTTCAATGTTATTGCAGGCAAGAATAACGGGAATATTTGTGTTCTCTATCCAGATTAATTTATTGGGGCATGTTTTAACGCAAAGACCGCAGCCGGTGCATCGGCTTGAAATGACGCGCGCAAGCCTGTCCTCTACGCAAATTGCGCCGCTTGGACACGCAAATTTACAGTCGCCGTAACCAAGGCATCCGAACGTGCATGCGGTATGTCCGCCGAAAAATTGCTTTGCGGCGACGCATGATTGCACGCCCCTGTATTCCATCTTTTCAATTCGATAGGGAGTGGAGCCTATACAATGAATAACCGCGCTCTTTCTTTCTATGCTTCCCGCTTCAACTCCAAGAATTGAGCTGATTTTTTTTAAAACTGCGGTTCCGCCGGGTATGCAAAGGTTAATAGCGACCTTTCCGTCCGCAAGAGCATGCGCGTAACCGGAGCAGCCTGGATAACCGCAGACGCCGCAGTTAGCGCCTGGTAAAATTTCCTGAAGCTGAATGACGCGCTCGTCAACTTTTACATACATGAGTTTTGACGCGGCGGAAAGAATAATGCCGCAAATTCCGCCGATAGCGGTTATGGAAATTATCGCTAATAAAATCGTATTCATATTACAATCCTGTTACTTGAATAAATTTTCTATTACGCCGTTAAATCCGAAAAACGAAAAAGAAAGTATCGCCGCGGATATAAGCGTAAGCGGAAGACCTTTAAAAGATTCGGGAGGATCGGCGGTTTCCGTATATTCCCGAATACCGGAGAAAATTACCATGCCAAGGAAGAACCCAAGACCTGTGCCAAGCGCGTTTACAAGAGATTCAAAGTATGTGTACCCCTTGTTTATATTTAAAATTGTTACTCCCAATACGGCGCAGTTTGTAGTTATTAGGGGAAGATAAACTCCAAGCGCCTTGTGCAGGGACGAAACAAATTTTTTAAGAGTGATTTCTACAAGCTGCACAAGGGAGGCGATAACAAGTATAAACACGATAGTTTGCAAAAAGCCAAGATCATTTTTATCAAGAAGATATTTTTGTATCGGCCATGTGACTGCGGTCGCAAGGAGCATGACAAATATTACCGCGACGCTCATGCCGATGGAGTTTTTAAGCTCTTTTGAAACTCCAAGAAACGGGCATATCCCTAAAAATTGGCGCAGAACATAGTTGTTTACAAGAACCGCGCTCATCAGTATTGTAACAAAAATTCTAAAGTCCATTAGTTACTCCCGGAAATCAGTTTGCCGCAAACCGCCGACTGAGGGCAGCTGTCGCAGCTAAAATCAGTTTTCTTAACAGCCTTGCCGCTTGAAATTTTATTGACAAAAGCTATTAAAAGCCCAAACACGACGAATCCGCCCGGCGCTATTGAAAAGGCGTCTATTCTGTTGTTGATAAGCACCGGCAGTTCAATGCCGTACCATGTCCCGTTTCCGAATATTTCGCGTATTGACGCCATGGCGAATAACGCGAGGGTAAAGCCCGCTCCCATGCCTATCGCGTCAAGAGTTGAATCTAAAACGCTGTTTTTGTTCGCGAACATTTCCGCCCTTCCCAGGACAATGCAGTTTACTGTAATAAGTGGCAGAAAAATCCCCAACGCCTCATAAAGATTATAAGCGTAAGCTTCAACAACCATTTTTACAATGGTTGTAAATCCGGCAATAAAGACTATGTAGCAGGGGATACGCACTTTATCGGGAATCGCTTTTCTTAAAACAGAAACGGCGATATTTGAACCAAGAAGAACAAAAGTGGTGGCAAGCCCCATTCCAATGGCATTTTCCGCCATTGTAGAAACCGCAAGCGTGGGGCATATGCCGAGTATAAGCACCAGAACGGGGTTTTCTTTTATTATTCCGTTTGTCAGGACTGAGAGTCTTTTATTCATAATTTTTCCCTCATTATAATATCAAACGCTGTAAAAGCGTCTTGAATGCCTCTTTTATAAGCGGTAGACGAAATAGTCGCGCCAGAGATGGCGATAACGCCGTTAAGATTTTTATCCTTGCCTTTATATTGGCCTTGATGCTGATCTTCAAATACGGGAGTCGCAATTCCTTTTGTTTCCGTCTGAAAAGAAAGCGCGGAAGTTTTTATAATTATTCCCTGAGGATCGATGCCGCAAATAAGTTTTATATCGCCGCCGTATCCTTGGGAGGTTATCATAAAAATATAACCTATATTGTTTGCAGTTTTGTAAATCTCCGTAATTGTTGACGGTATGCCGTTTTTGCCGCGCAAATTATCAATATTTAACAACTCAAATCCGCTTGCCTGCGGAATTACTTCTTTCCTTGCCGCCGCCGCGCGTTCTTCTGCGGCTTTCTCAATAACGGGAGCCGTTTTGCTGTTTACAACTGACAAGGCGCCTGATACAAAGAGGCAAATAAGCGCGAGAACGATTATTGGTTGAATTAAGTTTTTGTTCATGCCTTTAAACCTCCAAGCGCTTTTTTATAAGTAATCTTGTTAATAAACGGAACAAGCGTATTCATAATAAGTATTGAGTAAGACACTCCTTCGGGATAACTTCCGAAAAGACGGATTAGAACGGTTAGTATGCCGCAGCCGACGCCGAAGATTGCGCGCCCTGAATATGTCTGCGGGGTAGTGACATAATCAGTAGCCATGAATATCGCGCCTAAAAATAAACCGCCTGAAAAAATATGATGGACAGGATTCTGACCGGCTAACGCCGTCAGAGCGAATACAACCGCGATGAACGAAACGGGCGCGTGCCATGAAATAACACGGCGGAATAAAAGATATAAACCGCCAAGCAAGAGCGCCGCTTCGCTTACCTCTCCAAAAGAGCCGCCGTGGAATCCTAAAAAGAGATCCAATGTGTTTAAACCGTCGGCTTGACCTTTAAAAAGAAGCGCAAGAGGCGTGGCTCCGGTAGTAATCTCATATAAATTCTTCCATGCGAAAGGCTTTATCCATGTCGTCATCGTTACGGGAAACGCGAGGAACATTACAACGCGCGCGGTTATCGCCGGGTTTGCGAAATTTTTTCCAAGTCCGCCGTAAAGCTGTTTAACAAGAACAATTGCCGTAAAACTTCCAAAGATTGCCTGCCAGACGGGAATTGTTGCGGGCAAATTGTAAGCGAGTAATATTCCTGTTACTACGGCAGATAAATCGTTTATTGAATTTTTTCTTTTTAAGATTTTTTCAAAAGCCCACTCAAAAAAAACGCAGGATAATACGCAGACGCAGGTTATAAGAGCGGCGCGGGGGCCGAATACCCATACCGCTATAACAAATGCGGGAAGAAGCGCGATAATAACATCAAGCATTATCCGGTTTGTCGTCGCTTTATAACGTATATGAGGCGCGGGTGAAACAATTAAATTAGGTTCCATTATTTTGCCTCCTTTTTTGATTTTTCATAATTGTAAAGCATATCCTTGGCAAGAATCATTACCTGCACAAGGGGCCTTTTTGCCGGACATGTATAAGCGCAGCAGGCGCATTCCGCGCACATATTAACTTTGAATTTTTTAAGCAGTTCAGGTTTTTTAAGTTCATAAGCGTTCTCAATATTTGGCGGCATAAGGCTCATTGGACATCTTGAAAGGCATCGTCCGCATTTAATACATGGAGTAGGTTCGGGAGGCAATGCTGTTTTTTCGGTATAAGCCAAGACTGCGCTTGTAATTTTTACAATGGGAATATCTATGCTGGGAATTGCCAATCCCATCATTGGGCCGCCCAGGGTAATTTTTTTTACATTATCGCTGGGCTGTCCGTTGTTAAGCAGTTTGAGTTTTTCGTCGGTAAGCTGTTTATCGCAAAAATCAAGCAAATCGCGGACAGGAGAGCCGATAGGAGCAATAATATTACAAGGTTTTTTTACCGCCGGTCCGTCAACGGTTACGCACCTTGAAACAAGGGGGAGTCCGGTTTTTATGTACTTTGTGAATACTGCGACAGTCGTGCAGTTTACGACAATGCACCCTATGTCGGGAAGCCGTCCGCCTTCCGGAACAATCCGTCCCGTAACATTATAAACCAGCACTTTTCTTTCACCTTGAGGGTATAAAGTGGGCAGTACCTGCACCGATATTCCCTCTCTGCCTTCGCAAAGAGCTTTAATTTTTTCTATCGGCTTGGGTTTATTTTTTTCGATACATATAATTATGTTTTTAGGCTTAAGGTATTCTTTCATAAGCAGAACGCCTTCAAAGAGCAAGTCGGTATCGTCCACCATTGTTCTTGTATCGGAAGTGATATAAGGTTCGCACTCCGCGCCGTTAACCAGAATATAATCAAGCTTAACGCTTTCTTTTAACGTAAACTTCGGCGCCGTAGGATAGCCCGCGCCTCCAAGACCGACTACGCCGCTGTTTCTTACGGCTTCCAGAAATTCGGCAAGGTTAGTAACTTTTGGCGGCGCGATGCCTTCCCAAAGTTCCTGTTTTCCGTCGGAAGTAATTGTAATTGATACTGCTTTTTCGCCCGTAATAGCGTCAAGGGTTTCTATGTTTTTTACAGTCCCTGAGACGCTTGCGTGAACCGGCGATGAAACAAATCCAACGGCTTCGCCGATAAGCTGTCCTACTTTAACATAGTCTCCCACTGCGACAATCGGTTTTGCGGGCGTTCCGGAATGCATTGACATCGGCAGCTTGACTTCCGCCGGTATCGGCAGAGTCTGCGGCGCGTTATTTGCCGTGTATTTATGGTGGGGCGTCCATACGCCGCCCAGCTTTTTCATAATGTCTCCTTAATTATTAAGTAGGATAACATTTTTTCAATATTTGTTAAAGTGGGGAACCCGACATTATTGACGGAATCAAAATAAAATAGCTATTCTAATAATGGAATTCATGAATAAAGGAAGAATAAATGGGGCAATATGACAGTTGGGATTATCTGACCATCTTTATAAAAAAGAATATTGTCAATTTTCAGGATGAATTGGCAAAGCCCCCCTTCGCGATAAAAACCAAACGGCATACGGTTTGTCCTAATCTTTATATGTTTAAATACAGCCAGTTTGAGTCTGATTTTTCCAATCCGATTGTCCGCTGCTGCCGCGGCTCGGTGTACGATATTCGCGAGGACGGAACAGTCCGCCCGCTGCTTATGCCGTTCTTTAAATTTGCCAATTACGGCGAAGCCGGCGCCGACCCAATCGACTGGAACAACGGTTTGTATGTGCGTGAAAAACTTGACGGCTCGCTCATCAAACTGATAAAAGTTACAGAGCGCGAAGGTTTTCCCGCAGAGTCAGATTTGTGGACTACCAACGGCAGTTTTGAAATTGACACGGAAGTGCCGGAATTTTATCCTGTTGAGAACGATGAAAACCTTCCGCCGCCGCATACTTTCGCCTCCCTTAAAGATTATGCCTTACGCGGTCATGAAGACGAAATAAAACGTCTGCCGCAGTTGTGGACTTTTATGTTTGAACTGACATCCCCCTATAACAAAATAATTGTTCCCTACCGTGAAACCAAACTGACTCTTCTTGGCTGCCGCGATCCGCAGGGTAAGGAACATACTCCCGAATGGGCGGTTAAAAATTTTTCCCTTACTTTTGACACTCCAAAAATTTATCCGTTAAAAAATATCGATGACGTACTCGCGCATTGTAAAGCCATTGACACCAACGACCGCGAAGGCGTCGTAGTGCAGGACGGGAATTTTAACAGAGTAAAAATAAAATCAGAGCATTACCGCAGTCTTTCTTCTCTTAAAGGGGAAGACCATTTTTCTGATGAAAAACTGTTTACCGCGATCAAGGAAGAGTGGATCGATGACGCGCTTGCCGCATGGCCAGAAATTAAAAAGCGTACCGATGAAATTATCGCGGAATGGGTGGATTTCAGGCATAAAGTGATCGCTCTTTGCAAAAAAGCGGAAGATTTTTATCAAACCTGCAAAAAAGAATTTCCCGACGACCCAAAAGAGTCAAAAAAGCGTTATGCGCTTATTGTCATGGGAAAATATAAAACGTTTTCCACGTTTCTTTTTGAAACGGTAAAGGAAAACGGCGATATCGAGCCTGATTTTAACAAGATCGAGTACAAAGAATTAAGAAGCTATTGGATGCCGGCAATGGAGAGCATAGGACAGGGGGACAATTTTGCCGGGTAAGACAAAAGCCGCAGGTTCCGGTAAATATGTTTACATCTACACCGACGGCGGCCTTGAAAAATGGGCGTATGTAGTTGTTAAAGACGGCAAAATAATTTTTGAAGAGTCCGGTTTTTTCGGGATTTCCGCCTCCACCAGCAACGACGACACCGAATCCGAAGGAATATTCCGCGCCGTCAAATACGCAAAAGAACATCCTGGTAACTATATTCTTGTTACCGATTCCCAAGCGATTATCGCAAAAGTAAACGGCAACATGGTAAATGTTACTCGAAACCCAAACATCAACGGAATACGCACAATACTGAAAGAATTTAAAGAATCGCAAGCCCCCGTCAGCTTTTCAATTAAATGGGAGAAGAGACTGTCGAATGAATTTATGAAACGCGTTGATTTTCTTTGCTCTGAATAATTTTGAAGAATTTTTACCACGAACCACACGAAGGAATGAAGAGATCTACCACGAACCACACGAACCAACACGAACCAAGAGGGATGTACGCGAAATACATAGATTAGTGTAAGGCGAAAGTAGAGTTTAGGTGGTTTTTGTCCGTCATCTTATCGTGAAGTTTACCTCTGGTTTTCGTACAGAAACCCCTGATCCATTTCTTTCTACTAAGAGAATATTTGTAGTAATTCTCGCCGCTCTCTAGGTTCGCTCATTGTTCGTGTGGTTCGTGGTAAAAATTCTTTTTAAATATTTTTAAATCCTGTGCCAACAAGCCACTACGCGTCCTGCAATTCTGATGTTTTCCAATTCATGACCTGAATAGCGGCGAGGTTCGTAAGACGGGTTTGCGCTTACAAGAAGAATTGTCTGACCGGGGCCGTCAAATTCTACTTGCTTTACTAAGAGAGAGTTTTCTACGGATACTACATATATGCCGTTGCCCTGAATCAGTCCGGGGTAGAAAACCGCTACGTCGCCGTCGTGGATATTTGCGCCTGTCATGCTGTCGCCTGAAACATAAACGGCCTTAAGTTTTTCCGGTTTGTATGGAGATATTAGCGGCATGGGAAGACGTAAGGTACGTTTGTTGACATATTCCTCAACTTCACGGCCTACGCCTGCGGCGGCTTCCTGTTCCAATAATTCTATCGCGGCTTCTTCGCCGGCAAAAGGTTCGCCCTGTCCGTAAAGATACCAATTTAAATTTATTCGATATTTAAGGGCAAGGAGTTGTAGTGTACTGCGGGGGGCTTTTGCCCTGTCTGTGGCTATCTGGTAGCCGTAAGCCTTTGAAATGCCCAAACTGGCGGCAAAATCGGACTTGTTCAAGCCCGATAATTTTTGGACAAAAATGTATCTTTCCCCTTCATTTCCCATTGACAACCTCTTTACAATAGTATAGTATGTACTATACTGGTATAGTATAATATATAGCGAGCAAATAGTAAATAGCAAATAGTAAATAGCAAATAGTAAATAATAAAGGGGAGAATAGAGAGGGATTTGGGAGAGGAGTTAGGGGTGGAAGAAATGACAGATATTTTGATTGGGACATCGGGGTATTCGTATCATGAGTGGGTGGGGCCTGTTTATCCGGAGGGTACAAAGGCTAAGGATTATTTGGCGTGTTATTCGGAGCTTTTTCCCACTGTAGAACTCAATTTTTCCTACTATACCATGCCGAAAGCTGACAATTTGGCTAAAATGCTTGCCGACGGCGGGGATAAACTCACTTTTTCCATTAAAGCCCATAAAACGCTTACCCATGAGGTTGATCCTTCACTATGGGAAGGGGAGGCTAAAACCTACCTGAACGCCATAGAGCCGGTGTTGGCAGCAGGGCGGCTTGAGGCGGTTTTGTTTCAGTTTCCGTATTCTTTCCATTATACGCCCGATAACAGACGGTATTTGGACAAACTTCTGAAGTACTTTAAAGGCGTTCCACTGGCGGTGGAATTCAGAACCGCAGACTGGTTTACAGGGAAGGTAATAGAAGGGATGAAAAGCCGCGAAGTGCCGCTGGTTTCCCTTGACCTGCCTGAACTGCCAAAATTGCCGCCGACTATGGACGTGGTTACCTCTCAGCTTGTATATATCCGCCTGCATGGCCGTAATAAAGAAGCGTGGTGGGGAAGCGACGACCATGCACGCTACGATTATCTGTACTCCGACAGGGAAATTGAAGCATGGGCCGACCGCATTAAAAGAATTACGGAACAGGCAAAACGCATTTTAGTTTACTTTAACAATCACTCATTCGGTAAAGCCGTACGAAACGCGCAAACACTGATGAAAATAATAAATAGCAAATAGCAAATAACAAATGAAGAGGTAGAGGGAATATGAAGGATATAGCTACAAATAAAAGTAAGAAATTGGCTGTCAAAATTGTTAATTTATATAAAATGCTCTGTTCGGAAAAAAAAGAATTTGTAATGGCTAAACAGATTTTAAGGGCAGGAACGAGTATTGGAGCAAATTTAGCGGAAGCGGAATTCGCAATTAGTACAAAAGATTATCTTTCAAAAAAGACTATTGCCCTGAAAGAATGTGCTGAAACGGTATATTGGCTCGAATTATTATATGATACAGATCTCTTGAGTAAGGTATTATTCGAAGAATTACAATCGGAATGTATGGAAATTCTTAGATTGCTGAATAGTTCAATAAAAACAACAAGGAGGAGAGAAATAAATAGCAAATAATAAATAACAAATAATAAATAAAGAAAACTGTTTGTTATTTACTATTTGCTATTTGTTATTTATTTTGCTTCATCTTAACATTATTGGTTTTAAAGCGGCGGTTGCCGCGGTTAAAGATAAGAGTCTCCGTTTCCGTCCCTATGTGATAGCGGGGACGGCGGGGGGGAGGAGTCTTGCCGTTGACTGTTCGCAGGAAGCGGTACGGCAGGGGGTTATGCCGGGCATGGCTTTAGATGCCGCGCAGAGGCGGGTAAAGGATTTGATTGTGCTTGCCCCCGATATTCCGGCTTGTCAAACTATGAATAACGAACTGGAAAAAGTCGCGGCGCGGTATGCCCCTGTTTGGGAAAATGATAAAGCGGGAAATTTATTTTTGGACATTTCGGGAACGGCTAGGATTTTCGGTCCTCCCGCAGATTGTTCAAGCCGCATACTGCGCGAAATTTACGAGCAGGCGGAAATAAAACCCGCCGCCGCGGTTGCGTCTAACAAACTGGTTTCTAAAGTGGCGACGCGGACTATACGCCCGACAGGGTTGATACAGGTGCGCGACGGAACGGAAGCTGAATTTTTATCCCATCAGGATATACGGATTCTTCCGGGCATGGGCAGTAAACTTTTGCGGACTGCGGCCATTGTCGGCATGAGGGAGATTGGCGAAATTGCCGCCCTTAATGTTACGCAGGCCATTGCCCTGTTCGGCAAACAGGGTCCTCTGTTGCGGAGTATGGCGCAGGGGATAGACGGCTCCGGCATTGAAAGGCAAAACGGAAACAGGCGGATACTACAACAGGCAGATTTTGAGACGGACGTTATAGACGATAACATTATCCGCGCTGCGATAGAATCCCTTGCTGAACACGGCGGATTACAAATGAGGAATGAAAAGTTGGGAATGAGAATTTTGTCGCTAGTTGTTATCTATGCCGACGGCGTGAGGGCGCAAGGGCGGGAACAATTAAAGCGCCCCCTTATAACCGACGGCGAAATAACATCTGCTGCCTATAAGGTTTTTAAAAAGACTGTAAGCCGCCGCATAAGGATACGCTCCATAGGCATCAGTTTTGAAGATTTGGTTCCTCTGGGGTTTCAACCCGATCTATTCGAACCGGAAACTGAAACCGCAAACCGTAAATTACAGGAAGCGGTAGATAAGATTCAAAACAAGTATGGGGAGGGGAAGATTACGAGAGGAATAATCCTAAATAATAAATTACAAATAACAAATAATAAATAGGGAGGAATTAGTAAATGATAAAAAAACAAATAAAAATCGTTCTTCTATTTGCTATTTATTATTTACTATTTGCTATTTAATATGACACGTTTGGGGTTGGTTTCGGCGTATTCGTTTTTGTATGGGATGCGTAAACAGCGGGAATTATTGGATAGGGCGGTTTCTTTTGGCGTAAGAGCCGTTTCAATTTGCGATTTGAATAATTTGTATGGGGTGCATACTTTTCTTGAAGAAGCGAAAGAGCGGGGAATTAAACCAATTATAGGAGCGGCGCTGACAAATAACAGGGAACAAATAACAAATAGCAAAGAACAAATAGTAAATAATAAAGAGAAGAGCGTTGTATATTGTTTTGTGGAGAACAGGGTGGGGTTTGGGCGGTTATGTGAAATATTGACAATGCGGAATAAAGACAAAGAGAATTTTAATCCGCTTCCGTTGTTATGCGAACAATCGGCGGGGTTGGTTTTGGCTTCTTGTGACAATGGAGTTTTGGAAACTCTGTCCGGGAGGGTTAAGCGCTTGTATGCGGCTGTTACTCCTACTGATATTCGGGCGGTTAATAGCGGTAAAAGACTCAATATTCCGCTTGCTTTTCTTGATAATTCCGTTTTTCTTGAGAGGGAAGATTTTGCGGTTCATAGGGTGTTACGCGCCATAGACCTTTTGAAGACTGTCGGTAATTTAGGGGCGGATGATACGGCGCAGAAAGAGCGCATTTTTTGCGACTCAGGGGAAATTCACCGTAAGTTGATAACATGGCCGCAGGCGGTTAGGGGTACTGAAGAAATAGCGGAGTTGTGTTCTTTTAACGATTTATTTGACGGTTGGATTTTTCCCGGTTATGAAACCGGGGCGGTTTCCGCCGCCAGTGAATTACGCAGGCGGGTGTATGAGGGAAATGTTTTACGCTATGGGGAATTGGCGGACAGGGAGATTGGCAGGATTGATTATGAACTGAAAATTATCGAGGAAAAGGGGTTTTCTCCTTATTTTTTAATTATTGACGATATTGTGCGTATGGCTTCGCGGACATGCGGGCGCGGTTCGGGAGCGGCTTCCATTGTGTCTTACGGTTTGGGCATTACCAATGTAGACCCGCTTAAGTCTAATCTTTATTTTGAGCGGTTTTTAAATCCCGCGCGGCCTGACCCGCCTGATATCGATATTGATTTTGCGTGGGATGAACGGGATGAGTTAATTAAGGCCGTAATAGAAAAGTTCGGCTCCGATTACTGCGCCCGTGTCGCCAATCACAATATGTTCCGTTACAGGTCGGCTTTGCGGGAGACGGCAAAGGCCTATGGCTTTACTGACGCTGAAATTACTCTAAAGGAACGGGAATTGCAAATAACGGATGATAAAAAATTGATAGTAAATGATCCGTTATGGAAAGAAATATTTGAAATAGCGGTAAAGATTGAAGGACTGCCCCGCGGATTGGGTATGCACTGCGGAGGGCTTGTGATTACGCCTGAGCCTATACGCCGTTATGCGCCGATAGAAAAATCTGCGGAAGGGTATCCTCTTTTGGCGTGGGAAAAAGAAGGCGCGGAAGCCGCAGGGTTTGTGAAGATAGACCTTCTTGGCAACAGGAGTTTGGCGGTAATCAGAGACGCGGTGGCAAATATCAAATATCAAATAATAAATAGCAAATATAAGATAATTAATAACAAAGGGGATAGTGATATTGAACTGATGTTGTCAAGGGCGATGAATGACAGGGAAACGGTTGAGGCGCTGGCAAGGGGGGACAGTATCGGAGTTTTTTATATTGAAAGTCCAGCTATGCGGCAGTTGCAGAAAAAAACAAAGCGCGGGGATTTTGAGCATATTGTCATTCACAGTTCGATTATAAGGCCTGCGGCGAATAAATTTATCGCGGAGTATGTAAGGCGGCTTAAAGGCGGGAAATGGGAGCCGCTTCATCCGTTACTTGAAAATATCCTTGACGAGACTTATGGTATTTTATGTTACCAGGAAGACGTTTCAAAAACTGCCGTCGCGTTGGCGGGGTTTAATGAAGCGGACGCCGACAAATTGCGTAAAGTAATTGCCAAAAAAATGGGCGGGGCAAAACTTGATGTTTATAAAAGTAAGTTTTATGAAGGCTGCCGGAAAAACGGCGTTAGCGACGATACTGTTAAAAAGATATGGGAGATGATGTTGTCATTTGACGGCTATAGTTTTTGCAAACCCCATTCCGCTTCTTACGCAATGGTGTCTTTTCAATCCGCTTATTTAAGGGTTCACTATCCTGCGGAATTTATGGCGGCTGTTTTGTCAAATCAAGGGGGGTATTACCGTCCCCATGCCTATATTGCGGAAGTCCGGCGTATGCGGATTCTTACCGCCGGGCCTGATGTTAATTTGTCGATTTGGCGATATAGCGGAAATAGCAAATATCAAATAGTAAATAGCAAAGAACAAATAAAGAGAGAAACTATTTGCCGCGGCAGGGTGGTTATTGGGTTTATGGCTGTTAAGGGGGTGTCGGCGGCGGGGGCGCAGATGATTATTGATGAGCGGGAGAGGGGAGGGGATTTTGCTTCTTTGGATGATTTTTCACGGCGGGTAAAGCTTAACCGTGACGATATTATCGCGCTTTGCCCTGCGGGTGTGTTTGACAGTATTGCGGAAGGCATACCCAGACATTTGCAGGCAAGGAGGCTTTTAGGAAATAACAAAGAACAAATAGTAAATAATAAAGGGAAGGGAGTAATTAGGAATTTAGATTTGTTTGATGTGGAGGTTTCTCCTGCTTTTGATATTACGCAGAAAAACGTAATTGCGCCGCAGGTAAAAAGGGAGATTAAGAGCGATGACGATTTATGGGAAGAGTATAACGCCTTGGGTTTTTTACGGAATGTCCATCCTCTTACATTGTGGAAAGATGACATATTGGCGGTTAAGTACAGAACTAAGGCTTTGTATATCGGGGATTATATAGGAAAGAATGTTAAAATGGTTGGCTGGCCTGTCACCCAAAAAGACGTATGGACCAAGGACGGTCTTGCTATGTGTTTTTTAAGTTTGGAAGATGAGACTGCCCTTTATGAAACAGTGATTTTTCCGCAGGTTTATGAGAGTTATAACAAGCTGCTTTTTGATCAGATTCCTTTGGTGGTATACGGAATGGTAACAAATGACGAGGGGGCTGTATCGCTTGAAGTCAGGAGAATTGAACGTCTGCGCAGCCATGAGAGGAGCGCAGCCCTATTGAATATTAATGAAGCGTGAAGTAAATTATTAAGATAACCAATTTATTATAAAATATCATAAGGAGGAGTAATTGTGATAACTAGACAACTTATTACAAAAGGGATTATTTTACTCATTTTTCTTTTGCTCCCCCTCTCCTGTAAAAAAAAAGAAATCTGGAAACCCGGCATGCCGCTTGCAAAAGAGAACGTAAAAATCGGAGTAGTCCACACAACCGACCCTTTCTCTGAAAGTTCCGGTTACGCTTACGCTCACCAGAAAGGCATAGAAGAAATGAAAATCAATCTCGGCCTTACGGACAGCCAGATACTCTACAAAATAAATATAGACGACACGGATTTAATGAGCCTTGAAAACATATTCCGCGAACTCATTGCGCAGGGAGCCAACATCATTTTTTCAACAAGTTGGGGTTACTTGGATACCTGTGAACAACTGGCGTTGGAATTTCCGTCAGTTATATTCGCCGTCATAGGGAATTTATACAATGACGCTAACCTTACCAATTACTATGGAAAAATTTATCAGGCGTTTTACCTCTCAGGTCTTGCCGCGGGCATGAAAACAAAAACCAACAAAATCGGTTTTGTGGCCCCGTGGGGAAAGGAAAACAGCGACGTAACCGGAGGCATAAACGCCTTCGCGCTCGGAGTAGAAAAGGTAAATCCAAGAGCGCGAATTTACGTCAAAGTTACCCATAGCTGGTTTGATCCAATGGGAGAGGCTTTTGCAAGCCGCGCCCTCATCGCCGGCGGCTGCGATGTTATCGCGCAGCATACAGATTCGCCTACGCCCATGATAGAAGCCGAAAAAGCCGGAATATTGGGAATTGGTTACAGTACCGATATGTGCGCCGACGCTCCAACCGCGGTCATCACTTCGGCAATATGGCGCTGGAGCGCGTATTATACCTTCCTTGTGCAAAGCGTAATAGACGGCACGTTTACCACCGCCCCCTGGTGCGGCTCTTTGAAAGACGGAGTAGTAGACATTGCACCCCTTAATAAAAATATATCTGTTAACGCGGAAACCGAGCTAATACTTGGCGAAGAACGTCTGCGTATAGAATCCGGCGCGTTTGACGTTTTCAGCGGAGTAATGGAAACCAACGACGGCAAAAAAATCGGCAGGGAAGGCGGAAACCTGACCAATGATGAAATCAATAATGAAATGAACTGGTACTACCGCACGGTAGCAGACGGCGCGGCGGTAAAATGAAAATATTTAAATTGCCGCAATCGGTACCGCGTAACAATTACCTTCAGTTGTTATTCGTATTCGCCGCGTTTGCGCTCATGGCAACCACTTCATTTATATTTATCGGACGCATATTACAGGACCGCCTGTTAAAAGAAGCAGATGGAATTTTGTTTTCCGCAGAATTAAATGTGAGAGCAAGCCTTTCAGAAGCCGAAACAACCCTCCTCAATTCTTATTACATCGTACAGGGCATGATAGAACGAAACGCCTCGCGCCAGGAGATACTTGATTACCTCAACCTCACCACGGAATGGATGCGCAAACGCGAGCAGGGACTGATGGTTTACGACGGTATTTTCGGATATATCAACGGGGAATTTTACGACAGCGTAGGACTTAACGACGATACTGATTATATTCCGCAGACGCGCCCATGGTATCAGATAGGGATACGAAGCGGCAAATCCGTCGCCTATACCGTGCCTTATAGAGATTGGCGTAATGGAAATACCATTATGTCAGCCGTCCGTAACATTGACTTAAAAAACGGCGATATGGCTGGAATCCTCGTCTTAATCATTAAAATTGATTGGCTGGTAGAATATGTAGATTCGCTTTCTCTCGCGTCAGGCGGTTACGGAATGTTACTCAGCCAAAACCTGACATTTATGACCTATCCTGACACCAGATTCATAGGCCGCCAGTTACGGGATCTAGACGGCGAATATCGTGACATGGCGAGAAATTTGCGTTCAGGAAAAGAAATGTCCGCAGTTAAAATAAAAAATCCAAACGGCAGTTCCGCAATCGTTTTTTTTAAACGCATCTTTAACAACTGGTATATAGGGATCACAACCCCTCTATCACGGTTTTACTATGATCTTTATGATTCCGCCCGTATACTCACCGTGTTAGGGCTGGTTCTCGCCCTGTCTCTGTGCATAATACTGCTGCGTCTTGCCGTTGCGAAAGCCCGCGCCGTAGAAAAATCCCTCAGCCTTGAACACGCCCTTTTAAAAACAATGGCTGAACTGGTAGAATGTCGTGATGACATAACGGGCGGCCATATAGACAGAACACAACGTGGAATGAAAATAATGTTAGACGAAATTCGTAAGGTAGGTATTTATCAGGAAATTACAAAAGACTGGGATATAGACCTAATAATCCAATCCAGCCAGTTACATGACATTGGCAAAATTTCAATAGAAGACAGAATCTTAAAAAAACCCGGCAGGCTCACTGAAGATGAATTTAACGAAATGAAAAAGCACACGACATTCGGAGAGCAAATAATAACAAAAGTAGAGTGCATGACAAAAGAAAGCGATTTTTTGAAATACGCAAAAATTTTCGCCGTCAGCCACCATGAAAAATGGGACGGTACAGGTTACCCAAAAGGTTTAAAGGAAGATGAAATACCTTTATTGGGACGCATCATGACTATTGCTGACGTATACGACGCGCTTGTTTCAGTGAGGCCGTATAAAAAAGCGTTTACGCACGAAGAAGCCGTCAAAATAATGACAGACAATAAGGGAAAACAGTTTGACCCCCTCCTTATTGACATATTTCTGACTGTTGCTGACAAATTTGAAAAAGATTTAGTATGACGCTTCTGTAACATTAAATTTAATATTTTTACCACGAACCACACGAACTGCGTACCTTCGGTACGCTCACGAACTTTTAGTACATATCTTGTTACTGTTCGTTTTGGTTAGTGTGGTTCGTGGTAAATTCTTTTGTTTTTGTTGGTTTACTGTTTATTTCTTTTTTTTCTTCGATTTATCTTCAGTTTCACCAGACATTGATTTTTGTAAAAAGCCGTCAATAATATCTTCTATAACTTTTTGTTTGTCATCGGGCAGCAGACGGAACTTGGCAAGAATTTCCGCATAATGCCTAATTCCGAGATAAGGAAAGCCACGCGGTTACCCAATGTTTTTTTCACGTTATTATAACTATTTATTATAACTAACTATAGCCCTTCATTTTGGCATTATTTTGCCATAGACTAAAATAATCAAGTTAATTACAATTTAACCATAAATAAAATTGAGGTAAATATGAACGAAAAAGAATTTAACGAACAATACGGCGCATTTATAAAAAAGGCGCTGCCGCTTGCTGAAATGGCAAGAAGGGAAGGGCTTTTGGCTCTGACCGCCGACCTGGAAAAAATTAGCGAACGCGACATTTTTGATTACGGCCTAAACTTTGTCATTGACGGAGTAGACGCGGACTATATCGAAAAAATCCTTGATAACATCATCGCACAGGAAAAAGACGAATACACGCGCATTTTCAAAACCATTCAAAAGGAAGCCGTTATGGGGATACAACAGGGGCTTAATCCGCAAATGCTCTACTACATCTTAAATTCCCTAACCGGCATATCATTGAAAGATGACAAAGCATACCTCAAAATAAACGCCGATAAAGCAAAAGAAAAAGAAGAGACTTTTGATAAAGAGATGGCCGCCATGTTGAAAGCGCTGGACGAACAGTTGGGCATTAAACCAAAAAATGAAGCTGTTCAAAAATTTATCTTTGACGACATTATCCGTCTTGATGACCACTGTGTTCAGCACATACTGCGTAATGTAGACTCTCGTGATCTTGCAGTTGCCCTAAAAACCGCAAGCCAGGCAGTGCAGGGAAAGATATTTAAAAACCTGAGCCGAAACTACGCAGTAATCCTCAAAGAAGACATGGATTATATGGGAACATTACGCGAAGAAGACGTACAGGAAGCGAGGCAAAAAATTATTGATATTATTCTGTGTTTGGTAGAAAGAGGAGAAATTATTGTAAATAACAATGATCAATGAAATATTATAACCACGAACCACTACGAACAAAAGTATGGGAGTAAGAGTTCGTGAGTGTTCGTGTGGTTCGTGGTAAAATTCTTTCTTTGTTATTTATTATTTGAACAAAAGAAAGAACTTCCAAAAAGCAAAATTGAGCAAACCTTGCTGTTACCTCGGCGAATTTGATATTGATATACCGGAACCGGACACAGACGGGAAATATGAAGGGTGGATGTGAACAAATAACAAATAATAAATAATAAAGGAATGTTCTGTCATGAACCTCTTGCAAAACTTTTTATTTTTTTATATAAATATAGTGGTACTTATAAATTGGGGAGTTTCCAGAGCGGTCAAATGGGGCAGACTGTAAATCTGTTGGCTCAGCCTTCGAAGGTTCGAATCCTCCACTCCCCATCAAGCAGTAAGTCTTTATTTTATAAGGATTTACTGCTTTTTTTTAATTCCGTCTATTGCCCAGGATATCATGACATTCAGGCGTTTGGAAATGGCGGAATCAATGTCGATCTTTGAGGCGATAAAATCAGAAATGTCAGCTCCGGCAATGCTGTAGATTAAAATGCCTTCTTGAATAGGCTCAAAATAGAATTGGGCTATGAATTTTTCTTCTTTAATTACAGGAATAAATAAATAACTCATATTGCGAAAATTAGTCAGAGAATATCGTAGGCCGTTTTGAATCAGCGACATTTCTCCGCGGTAATATGTGTTTCCAAAATTGACATCCTTAAGCCTGATATAAACAGTCTCTTTTACAGGCAGTGTTTTTGAGGGGGCGGGATCGGGGATAGCGGTTGTTTGCCTGTCGCTGACGATTCTGCTTGCTTCTTCAAAAAGAGGGACAGCTTTCTTCTTAGTATAGGAATTGTACTGCCTGCCCCGAAGATCGCTGATATTTCCCAATGCGTTGTATATGTTAAGAAGGCTTACAGAAGAAGAAGTTCCATGGAGAACCAGTATTGATTCTACAAGGAAGCCGGGTTTTTTTTGCAATACATTATTAACAATTTGAGGATCCAGTTTTGAAGTTTGTACGTTTCCAATAATGACAAATCCGCTTGTTTTTTGGCTTGATTTCACATAACCGGATTCTTTAAAAGCTAAAGTTTTAATATCCTGATTAAGATTCGGGAAAATGTCGTTAAATGAGCGCAATTGGGCAAAGATGTTATTTGCAATAAATAAGAATAAAAGCAAATAAAATATTTTTTTCATTTAATACGCGCCTTTTCCTATAATTACTACGCCGAAAGTTTTAAATATTATCCAGAAATCAAGCCATACCGACCAGCTTTGTTGATAATATATATCATAAGCGACTCTGTCCAGGTAATTGGAGTCTGATCTTCCCGATACCTGCCAAAGGCCTGTTAATCCGGGTTTTACGGAAAATACCCTGTTATAATCTTCTCCGTATTTTTTTATCTCGCTGTCAACAATAGGACGCGGGCCAACAAGGGACATTTCGCCTTTTAATATATTTATCAGTTGGGGAAATTCGTCAATGCTTGTACGGCGCAGGAATTTGCCGATTTTTGTTGTTCTTGGATCTTTTTGCAGTTTATGTTTTTTTTCCCATTCTTTTCTTAATTCAGGATCCGTTTCCAATAAATGCCGCATTATTATATCCGCGTCCTGTACCATTGTACGAAATTTATAAGCGTAAAAACGTTTGCCGTTTATGCCAAGTCTTTCATGTTTATAAAGTATGCTGCCCGGAGAATCTAACTTAATTATTAATCCTATAATAAGAAGAAATGGCAAGATTACAATACCGCCAAAAACAACCACGCAAATATCCATAATCCTCTTAATTAAAAGATTCACAGTCATATTAAGTTTATTGCTTGTATCAATTCCAAGGACGCCGCTGAAATCGCGCACAGACATCCAAATGCTTGATATATTATAAAAATTCGGAATAAGCACATTATAACGGAAAGCGCTGACGGACGTATTTTGAAGATGTTTTAATTTTTGGGGGTCAAGAGACGGCATGGCGACAATTGCCATTTTTATATTGTACCGTTTTACAATTTCAGGGCCTGCGGAAATATCGTGAATTATCGGGACGCCGTTATATTCATCATCTCCAAGGGGGTTGTCATCTAAAATAAGAACAGGCGCATAACCTGTTCTTATACTGCCTAAAAGGCAATCGGTTACCAATTTTCCTGTTTTTCCGGAACCGTAAATTACAGTCGGAATTCCTCCAAGCTTTGTTTTATGCAAAAACCAATGAGTCGCGCTTCTGACTGTCAGAAGGATAATTGTCGAAAAAACTCCGCTGATAAGGAATGCGGTATTAACTGAGTCCCATTTGTTATTTTCGATAAATCTGGACATAGTTATGCCGCCATAAGCGATTAATGAACCGATAAAAAATCTTCTCATTTCTTCGGAAGGGGCAAGGGAGACCCCCGGATACAGCTTGTGAATCTGAAAAATCAAGATAAAGGCGGGAAGATACGGCCAATATGTAATAAATGACTTTGCGTTAATACTGTTATAATGATTGATAAAGCCGTAAATTCTTACCCAAAAGAATCCCCAGGCAAAGGATAACATAACCGCCAAAAGGTCAGAAAAAACAAATGCCGTCGCCGTAAGCGCGGAGCTGGTGCGGCGGTACCTTGTTCTGTACCAAATGTCAAATTCGGCAAGAGTCATATATATAAAATGTAATAAAATGGCAATAATTTCAAGTATTATTGAATATTATTGACATAAATAATTCTTATGGTATTATATATAAGGGTTTTTATCTTAACTTGGCATAAAATAGAGGTTTATTGTGTTAAAAAAATGCGCTTTTTTCTGCGGATTGCTTTTTATTATAAATATGTCCATTCCGGCTCAAACCCATATTTCAGTTCCTTTGGAAAATCCTATATATATTGTGATTGAACAGGCCCAAATAAGGGGGCTTTGCGGTTTCCTTCCGGCAACAAAACCATATTCACAGGCAATGATTCTTTCTATAATAGAGGAAATCCTCAGCAGTGATCCCATACGCATGTCTTCAGTTCTTAAAGATAAAGAACGCGAAATACTGGAACAATTCCGCAAAGATTTTACTCCGGGCAGAAGCGGGCTAAACCTGATACGGGGAAAAATTTCTTCAGAGCATACATGGAACGACATTTATTTTTCTGGGGTATTTGGTTTTGGCATGGATTTTTCGCTTGCCGCGAGTTTTTATCCTATTGCCGGCGGTTATCATGCTATCGAATCCTTAAAAGAAAATAATAATAAAACATTTGAGGTAACGCATCCTGCGTCAGGTGATTTCTTTACAGATTTCAATATAATTGCTCCCCATCTCTCATTTATAGGCGACCTTGGCAAAAATGTATCCTATGGATTTACGCTTAATGGATTTATAGGAAAATCACCGCGTGTAATACTTGGACTATATGAAACTACTCCATATGATCAAGACGATAAAAGAACATATTATCAATCTTTCCCTGTTTACAGCAACCCATTGGCATATTTTCCATATACCTATAAAAAGAAATGGGACGGTTTTGTCTTTCCCGCGAATGTTATTAAAAATTACGCAATGTCTGTTTGGCCGGATGATTTTTCATTGGGTTATTCAATGTTACCTGAATTGTCGGGGACTTTTTTTAACGGGCATTTTATGTACCGTTTTGCGCGCCTGGACAGGGAGTGGTCAGGGCCTATAAATAACGGCAGCCTTATTTTAAATCAAGCCGCGCAGCCTTTTTTGGCGTTTGAGACGGTAATAATTCCATTTAACTGGATTTCGTTTTCTTCACTGACTGGGGCGCTTGAATACAATAACGCGATAAACATTAATAATATCGCCGCGGTACAAAGCAATTCTGCAATAAGTTTTCAAAACGCTTTTTCTATTGTCATGCTGGATGTTAGCTATAAAAAATATTTCAAAGTCAGTCTTGGAAGCAGCGTAATATGGCCCAAGCGTTTTGAATTGGGATATCCTTTTCCGTTTTCAGAAAATTTTCTGTATCAGAACAATATAGGCGATTTTGACAACATGGCGTTATTTTTAAATTTAGAAGGACATCCCGCGGGATTAGGAAAGATTTGGTTTTCTGCATATATTGACGAGGTTAGTTTTGAAAGCAACTTTCTTGAGAAAGACAGAACTATGTACGCTTTCCAGTTTGGCGGTTCATTTTATTTGCCCTTGCTGCCATTTACCTCATTAACATTGAGTTATACCAAGATTGAACCGTATAATTATACTCATAACCGCGTGAAAACTCCATGGTATGGGGACAATATGATGGAAACAAATTATATAAATTTTGGAAGACCTCTTGGTTATTACTTGCCGCCAAATACCGATGAAATTTTATTCCGTATTCAAACAATTCCTTTTCCGCGGAATATGATGCATCTTCAGTACCAGATGATCCGCCATGGCGCTGATTACGGAGACAGGGCGGTAGACGGGAGTTCTTATTGGTCAGAATTGAAATTATATAACAGAAGCACAATGATGAAGTATTTTTTACAAGACGGCGCATATCAATGGATGCATATATTTAAATTGGGAGGGGAATATTCTTTTACAGGAAAAAATCTGCCTTTTAAATTGACAGGTGAAATTGGCGGAGTGTATTCTTACTTTACGGATACCGGTTCAGAGTTGGGAACTAAAGGTGATTATAGTATAATAAATACTCCGCAGTATCCTCATTCTTTAAGTTTTATAGCGTTCTTGGGAATTCAGATATTTCCTAAATTCTAAATTTTTCCGAAATATTTCACAAAGACAGCAGAGTCCTTGATTAATAATTTAGACTTACAGAAAGAGACGCTTGTCCGCCTTTAGCGTCAACGCCTGCGTTGTGTTTGTTGTTAAGCGAAATAATTCCGTTAATGTTTGCTTTCAGAACAAGATACGGTAAAGGTTTCCATTTGGTTCCAAAACACAAAATGAATTTATTCTCTGCAATTCCTGAAGGGGTTTTTTCATCCCACGCTTGTTGTGATTGTTCCCAATCCCATTTTAATCCGTCTTTGTTATGTTCTCCGCTGCTTATCCATGAAAAACTTCCTGAAAAGCTTAAATTATTTTTATTAAAAAATTCAACGCCGGCGGATAAGGAAATTGTATCTCTTGGATATCCGATAAATTTATAATCCCAATCCTGCTGGATAAAACTCGCATAAGGACTGGACAATATATACAGATATGGATCGGTATAAATAAATTCAAGAAAAAAGATTGAACCCCATTCTTTAAACGAATGGGCAAAATGTATTCCCGCCAAATAGCCAAGTTCGTTTGGCGGCGGTATAACCCCAGCGTCAATTTCAGCCTGCACCGCATATTCATTCATTACAAATTGTCCGTAAACGGCAAGAGATTTGACAATATTCCAGTTTAATTCTACAGAAAAAAATGAGCCGTTCATGTGACTTCTCTTTTCCTTGTCGGGTATCCAAAAGTCATAATCACCCCATGAATATAAAGAGTGGAAAATAATTAAAGGGTTAAGGTATCTCAATTCTATTGAGGAATTTCCTACCATTACTCCTTCAATAGCGGAAAAATTCACTCTTTCAAAAAAAGTGGCGTCAATTCTGTGAAGGTAAAAATAACGTTCATTGGAACGCATTAAATTTTCTTCCCATTTATCAGGAGGATTGGAAAATAAATTGTCTTTCAGTTTAAGAGGCAGTTGGTTAATAATTAATGAATATTTTATAGACGGCAGAAAAAATGATAGACGCGCAAAGTCAAAAAGAGCGTTATTATCAGAAAAGGTAAGGCTTCCTGTATGAGACGTTCCCCAAAAAAGACGATCCCTGCCTATATGAAAATTCCACCATGAACCGCCGGCGGCGCCAAATGAGCGAACAGGCCAATATTGAGTGGAAAAATCTTCTGGAATATTTGTATAACCAAATTCATACGGAGGCGCGGATTTTCCTGGTTCTATATATAATTGAACATAATCGGTAAAAAAGAATCGAAACGCGAAAGAAAAAAGCGGAACGTTTTCAGGATAACGGGGATACCATGAAATATCGGGATTAAAACCGGTTCTTCCTTCTACCGTAAGAATAGCGTTAAGGGACGCGGTAAATGATTTATATGTAAATGACAGCCGCGCTTTTGGCGTAAGCCTGTTTAATATGCGGTAATAAGCGTCTTTTGCCGGCTGTGAAAGCGCAGATTCATCTATAGAGTCAAGAAAATTCCTGACTTCAGCCGGCGCAAGCGGCGGAGAAAAAGAAAGAAAAGATTTGCCGGATTCCAGCGAGAGATAACGTATGTCATCAAGAACTTCTTCTCCCGTTAAAATCATATCGAATGGTATTCCAAAAAGACTTTTTACCGTAAGAAAAAAATAAATTAATATAAAAAATATTTTTGTTTTAATATTATACTCTCCTTTTTTCCGTAACGATACGTAATATTTTTTCTTTAAACGTCTCGCAGGAAAATTTTTGTACATGCTCATTAAAAGGTTCGCGGTTATTAAATTGATCCTGACAGGCTTCAAAACGCTCAATTGCTTTAATCAAAGAATCCGGAGTCTGTTCGTCAAAGAAAATGCCCGTTACGCCGTCTTTTACCGTATCAAGCGCTCCGCCGCCGCGGTATGCGATTACAGGGCAGCCTGCGGCATTGGCTTCTATCGGAATTATTCCGAAATCTTCAATACCAGGAAAAAGTAAAGCTCGCGCGGATGAATAAAGTTCCTGCGCTTCTTCATCAGAGACTCTGCCTTTAAAGGTAAAAAGACCGGTTTTTTCATACTTCCTCCATTTCTTGTTTTTTTTACCCGCCCCTGCGGCAATAAGACGCCGCCCCGATGAGATACAGGCTTCAATAGCAAGATCTGCGCGTTTATACCCTGTTAGCTGTCCGAAAAACAGATAATAATCTTTTGGTTTTCGTTTAACAGAGATAAATTTTTCTATGTCAACCGGCGGATAAACAACTTCCGCCTCCCGATTGTAACAGCGCCTTATACGCTGCGCTACATAATGAGAATTAGCGATAAAAAAATCAACTTGATTGGCGGAAATTGCGTCCCAGAGCCTTAGTTTCGGAACAAGACGCTTCATAAAAAAGCGTATCAAAATATTTGCTTCCCGGAAATATTCGTGGTACATATCCCATAAATACCTCATAGGACTATGGCAATAACATAAGTGATAAGCGTTTGGGTTGGGTATTATTCCTTTGGCAGGACCTGACTCACTTGATATGACAAGATCATAAGATTGCAGATCAAAATCATTTAGGGCGTTAGGCATAAGCGGCATGTATGCCTGATAGATTCTTTTTGCAAAGAGCAGGCGGTTTATTCGGGATGTAAAAACCTTATTGCTTTTAATTAAAGATGAAACCGCTTTGGGGTTGTAAACGTGAGTAAAAATATCTGCCTCGGGAAACATCTCCAATAGGGCTTTAATTACTTTTTCCCCGCCGCGCATATTAACAAGCCAGTAGTGAATTATTGCAACTTTCATTCCAATTCCTTTAAAATAATCGACGCCGTTTTCTTGAAATTATATTTTAACAATAATTCATCAGATAAAACAGGGGAAGACGGTTTTTTATTAAATAACATTTCCATCATTTTTTCTTTTAAGTCTGATGAATCTGCGCTGCGGAAAAATGTTACGGGATAGCCGTTATAAATTTCTTTTAATACGGTAATATCTGAAATAAGCGCATTAGTACCCAAGATCAACGCCTCAAGCGGTGGAAGGCAAAAACCTTCATAAAGCGAAGGCTGTACAAGCAGAGAAGCCGTACAAAGATACTCCATAACTTTTTCATCGGAAATAAAACCGGTAAATGTTACAGCTTCACTGTCAAGTAATTCTATTTTTTGTATGACGGTTTTATCAGAAGTGCGAAAATTATCTCTTGCGCCGATGATAACTAACCTGTGCGGAAGCCCTTCTTTTTTTGCCAGAATGAAAGCATCAAGCAGAATTTCAAGGCCTTTGTGTTTTTTTATATTACCGATAAACACAATAGTTTGCTTTTTTTGTACATTTTGAATATTAGCGCGATATGCAAGAAACATTGATTGTATCCCCGAATATGTAACAACGACAGGTTTTTCCGTTCCAAGATGATGTTGTATTCGTGATTTTGAAAATTCGGAGACGGTAAATATTTTCTTGGATTTTTTATAAGCCCTGCGGTAAAACCACATGCGTATAACAAGCCCAATTTTAGACGTTAATTCCGGCATATCGGGGAAAATGATGTCGTGAATTGTGGTAAAAACGGGGATTTTAATAAATCCGGGAATATTAAAATTAGGCGAGTAAAAAAAATCCATGCGGTTAATTTGCCGCGCTGTTTTAAGAGGGAAGAAAAAAAGTTCTTTTAAAGAAAAAGGTTTTATATTACATTCAATTATTTTTACATTTGCGTTAGTTGTAAAGCAGCTTAATCGCCCGGCGTTTCCCAACAGCAAAAAATCATTTTCTGATTGCAATAATGAGGGTAAAATTTCTCGGTGATATACCCCGATTCCGCTTGCGTCTATCATACGGCAGTCGATACAAACGGTCATTTTTTCCTTCCAGCGGGAATCCAATTCTCCGCTTTAAAAATATTATCATGTACATAATAGTCAATATTTGGATTAAAGCCAAATTGATATTCGTTTTTGTTTCTAATATGGATAGAACCGGATATGACAATATAAAGCGGCTCCTTTTTCTTTTCAATGGATATTTCATTGCCTGTAAACGGATTAACTGGGTTTTCAATTAAATTATTCAAAGCCAGATAAGGCACATCGGCATTAGTCATAAACGTCATATCTGTTTTAAATTCGCTGTTTGCGTTAAAATCTTTTACCAACAACAGCGGATTAAACTGATCTACATTAAAAGGCAGCCCTATTTTAGTAATAAAATTTGGTTCCGGCCCGTGATCTGAAACAAGAATGATTCTTGTGTTATCATACACATTTTCTTTTTTAAGTAAAACAAACCAATCAGCTAAGCGTTTTATTGCCGCCGCATTGACATGGTACGCGTGCTGTTTTGCAAAACGGGAATTGCCGTAATTGGTAACCGCATTTACAGGTATATATTTAGGAGCCTGTAAAAATGAATTTTCATGAGTGGTATTGTTTGTCATTATCAATGCGGTGTTTATTTTGTTATCTGTAATTTCAATTAATTTTGGCAGATAATCAAGTACGGCATATCCGTTTAAAGTAAGGCGAATGCCGTGGTTAGAAACAGGAGAACACCAGTTTCCGTCCATGTACAACGGCTGCCGTAAAAGTAAAGGCATCCCTTTAACCAGACTATACCATAACATATTTCGTTTGATTACATCTCCTGTTTTTATGAGCATAAAATTATGATCTTCTAACCAGAAATCTGTATATTTCGAATCGGTAATATACGCCTTAATATCGGGGTAATCATTAAAAATATTTAAGTCGATTTTCCAGTTGTAATTTGCGTAAGGCGGATCCATAACGCATACGGAAAATCCGTTTTCAGAAAAAATACGCGGCAACATAAGAAGAGACTGATTATGCTTTTCTACCAGTTTTATGTCTTTACGTTTATTAATTTCTTCCGGCGTATATTCATATCCGCCGAATAACGGAGGCGAGCCTAAACGTGTATAACCGTTAAATGATACGGTATTTGGAAAGAATGTAAAACCTGAATATATTTCTTTTAATTCGGGAGATTCTTCAAATATATACGGAATAAAAACGCTTATGGCTCTGTCCAGCATTATTACCACAACGTTTTTTCCTGTTCGTGAAATAGAAGAAAGAGGAGACACATTTTGAACTTGTTTTTTTTCTTTTACATAATATTTTTTTAATTCGTTAAAAGAGTTATTTATTTTGTTAATATTAACGCATGAAATACTTAAGAGAGAAAAAAGACAAAGAGAAAGCGGAATAAGAATAACATTTTTATTTTTTTGTAAACATAAAATAAGAGTTGTAGCAAGAGGGATGAGCATTATAAAAAGATTAAATAATATTTCATTATTTAAATGTCTGGGACTCATGTTATACACAAAATTTATCGAAATAAGACCGTAATTACCGGGAAACAGAAATACATTGACAAGTATACTTAAAAAAAAGGCGATAAAAAAAACAGGAAAATATTTTTTTATATTGTCAGGGAAAAGAAAATAAAGACAGATAGGCCAGAAAACGAATAATCCAAAAACTTGGATTACAGTATTAAATATAAAATATAACGGATTTGTATAATCATCAATAAAAGAAAATTCCTGCGGGGATGAAGCTATTAATTGCGTTGGAATGAAAAATCCTAAAATAGACCATATAAGTAAAACGGATAAAAGAAAAATAATAAAGGTTTTAGAAGACTCATATTTAATATTTATAATTTTGGAAAATTGTTTTTTTAAAATAACAAATAACCATGGAACCAGAGCGGCAAATAAACTTACTATAACAAGTTTTTGCGCTTTTGTATTATAACTTAATTTTATTATACAGAAAGCGGCAAGTAAAATAAAACAGAGAGAAAACAATCCTAACAAAATATAATGTTTGTATTTATATTTAATTCGATAATATGTGTTTTTAAAAAGCGAAAATATATTATTCATTGTCCAGTACAGAACAAGCGCAGCAGGCGAATTATACAATAAGATTAAAAATATAAACGCCATTCCGTATAATTGTATTTTATCTCTTATTGGAAGTCCTTTAATATATATTTCACCGGCTAAACAATTAATTAGCGTCATAGCAATCGGCAGTATGTTGAGCGTAAAACCGCCGATTGACAGAAGAGCGTCGGGTGAGCCAAGATCTTTAATAAAGAAAAAAGGCACATTTTTTATTATTTCAAGATGTGAAAGAAATGAGTATGCGGCAATAAAGAATGGAATTTGGATTAAAAGACCAATACTACTTCGCAGCGCATAAATGGGATGATAATGATTCTGGCGATAATATGTTGATAAAATCATGTACTGTTCATCACCATTAAAAACTTTTTTAATTTTATCGGCTTTTGTTTTTAACTTTTTCCTAATATCACGCTCAAGTCTCTGCCATTTTTCCGCCACATCGTATAAAGGCAGACAAAGCACGCTGATAACTATACTGATAAAAACAATCGAAATGCCGCTTTCTTTAAATAATTTCTGAGAAAAAAAGAATGTAAATTCAAGAATTTGAGTTATTGGGTAAATAATAATCGTATATAGAATATTAAACATAAACAATACCAGTTATAAACTCTTTCCCGCCGCCTTTATACGGGCTTTAGCAAAATGTTAAGTAAAAATATATTCATTTTTCAGTTTTTTTCCAATTATTGGGATCAAAAATATTATCATGAACAAAAAACCATTGATCATTTTTAATTATAAACTGTAAGGGATCCGCAGTTGTAATTAAAACGCCATTTTTCTTATTGGATGTAACCGGAACATCAGAGAACGGATTTTTTGGATTGTCAATTAAATCCTGCATTGCAATAGACGGAACATCACCATGAGTCATAAAAGTTGAATCTGAAACTAGTTCTCCATTTGACATAAAATCTTTTACAATAAGAAGGGCATGATAACTTGAAAGCCGTTCATTGTCATGGAGAAATATATTACCGGAATATTGACTGTCTACAAAACTTCCATGATCGGAAGTTATGATAATCCGTGTATTGTTATATGCTCCCTGTTCCTGTAAAAAGGCAAACCATTTACCCAGGAGTAAAAAAGCTGCCATTAACGCATGATAATTTTCATTTCCCGCAAAAGGCCCGTCGCCCTGGTTAGTAACGTTCATTTTTGGAACATAATCAGGATATTGAAATATGGCGGAATCATGCGTTAAATCATTGGTAATTGCAGTATAGGTATTATCAGCGCTGTTGGAAATTTCTGTAAGCAGAGGAAAATAATCCAAAGTCGTATAACCGTCCAGCGTATTTAAAGAAAGTTGATTTGAAAATATTTTTCGCAGATTAAGCCATTCTCCCTTGTCATAAATAAATATTCTAATTGCAGGGGGAGAAATTTTAAGGAAAGAAAAACGAATTAACAGTTCTTGTAATAATTCAGGAACGGACACTATTTTCAGATCAGGATGTGAACGGAGCCATGTTCCTGTATAATTACCGTTAATATTCAAGGCGTTAATTTCAGGATATGGAGCAAATACGCTTAAATCCGATTTCCAACTGTAATTTGCAAAAGGAGGGTCGGTAACGGTAATACGATAACCGGCGTTAAAGTAAATACGCGGCATCATTAACAGAGCCTCGTTATGTTTTTTCATCGCGTAGGAACGATTTTTTTGAATAAACTGAGGTTCATATTCATAACCGCCGAATAATACCGGCGCTCCAATTCTTGTATGCCAACCAAAACTGACGCAGTTAGGATAATAAGTAAAACCTGAAAAACATTCTAAAAGTTCAGGCTTTTCGTTGAATATATATGGAACAAAACCTGAAACGGCGGCGTCAAGCATAATGACAATAACATTTTTTCCATTTCTTGAAAAATGATAAACAGGTTCAGGTTTTACAAAATCACTATCGCCTAAACTTAATTGCTGTCTTTGATTCTCATATTTATTAAAATCTATGTTAATTTTAAAGACATTATAGACGCCTAAAAATATCAATGCTGTAAGAATGATTAATTGAAAAGAATAAAATATTAATTTTCTTTTTGTTAAAAGAAGATAGACAAACCCGCATAACAATACGATGGTGGTAATTCCGCTGAGGATGATAATTTTGTATTTTGATTCAAAAGTGTCAGGATTGGAAAATCTGAATGTAGTGGTAAGGAAGCCATAATCGCCGGGGAAAATAAATGTATTGATAAGCGCCGTAACGGAAAGGAGAGAGACTATCAGAGTAAGGAAGTATTTAATTTTACCGGGAAAAAGGAAATAAATACACAGGGGCCAAAAAAGGAAAAAACCAATAGCCTGTATAAAAATTTTATAAATAAAGGGCATAGGAATTGTGTATGAGTCTAGATAAGAAAACTCCTGTACCGAAGAAGCTATCAATGATCCCGGAATAACAAGACCGCAAAGAACAAAAAGAATACAAACAGAAAGAATAAAAGTCTTTTTATCAGATAACGAACTGTACTGCGGTTGAATAACCTTTGAAAACTTTTTTATGCAAAACTTAAATAATTTAACGAAGAGGGGGACAAAGAAAATTAATGAACATAACGCGGCGACAAATATGCGTTTTGGAGAGAATCCCAGAGGAATAAAGCGTAAATCAATAAAAATTACGCAAAGACAGAGAAATCCGTATGTAATTTTTAAGCCATGTTTTGTTTTTGACAGAATATTTTTAAAAAGAGAGAATATATTATTCATAGTCCAATAAAGAACCAAACCCGACGGTGAATTATAAAGCAGAAAAAGGAAAATCAACGCCATACCGTAAATTTGCGCTTTTTCGCGGAAATCAAAACCTTTTGTGTATACTGCGCCTGAAATGCAGTTAATAACTGTCATTACAATGGGAAGCAGGTTAAGATAAAAGCCGCCAATAGAAAGAAGTTTATCAGGCGCTCCTAAATCCTGTATAAAGAAAAACGGGACTCCCCTTATAAATTCAAGATTTGAAAGATATGAATAAGCCGCTATAAAAAAAGGGACTTGTATAAAAAGTCCTAATGAACTTCTGAGAGAATAAATCGGATGGTAATGATTCTGTCTGTAGTAGGCGGATAGAATCATATACTGCTCATCACCTTTAAAGACAGATTTAATTTCTTTTACTTTTAATTTTAATTTTGCCTGTATGTCCCTTTCAATTTGCTGCCATTTTTCTGCTATAAAATAAAGAGGCATAGTACAGACTGTAACTGCCGCGCTTACTCCCAATATTGCAAGCCCATTGTTGCTAAAAATGCGATATACAATTACAAATGATATTTCAACTATTTGTATAAGAGGAAAAATAAAAATATTATATAAAAAATTAATCATTTTATTTAATGGGAAATAAGATATTCGGCAACAACGCAAGGCTTCAAAAATGAAAGTTATAAAAGAGAAGACAAACTCAATTTTTCACCTTTTCCCAGTTATTTGGTTCAAAAATATTATCATGTACAAAAAGCCATTGATCATTATTAATATTAAATGTTTTTTTGCTGTGTTTGAAAGGCTGCCATAAATGATTTGTTGTAATATATATTCCTTGAGATTTCGGATTTTCGTTTAGTGATTTTCCGGTAAAAGGATTTATTGTCTGAGCAACGCCATTCAATGCAAGAACAGGAACATCGGCATTAGTCATAAAAACATTATCAATTTTTAATTTACCGGTATTGTCGAAATCTTTAAATAAAAGCACCGGATTATATGACTCTCTTCGTGTATCGGGTATTGTTAATTCCGTATCGGCAATTTCGGCATTCAAAGTATAACCGTGATCTGAAACAATAATGATTCTTGAGTTATTGTAAACTTGATTTTTTTTTAAGTTTTCAAACCATTCTCCTATTTTAATATAAGCCGCGCTGTTAATATGAAAATAACGATCTTTCGAATATTTACCATTGCCGTAATTCGTTACATTTTTAACCGGCGTATATGACGGGTATTGAAGTAAAATCGGTTGATGAGTTGTCTCATTTGTGATTAATTGAGCGGCAGGTTTTTCAGAATCATAGGCGGTTAGATTAGGAAGAAAATCCAGAATAGCGTAGGAGTTAATAAATTCTTCATTTAGCTCGTTATTTCTCATGATTTTCCAATATTGACCATCGTCATAAATAATTCTTCTAAAAGGGGGAGGGGAAATTTTTAAAAATGAAAACCACAGCGAATTTCTGATAATACTGTTACTGACAAAATTATCAATTTTAAAATTCTGCGAATACCACAGACCGCTGTATCGTCCTATGGTATTAATGCCATGTATATTTTCATAATTTTCATATATAGATGTGTCATTTGACATCGAATAATTAGCCATAGACGGATCCGTAACAGTAACATTATACCCGGCATCGGATAAAATTTTCGGAATTACCAATAATGCTTCGTTATGTTTTTCAACAAGAGAGACGGAATTTCTGCGGTTCATTTCTTTTGGAGTATATTCATATCCGCCCCAAAGCGGAGGAGCTCCCATGAGAGTGTGCATTGCAAAAGAAACTGTATTTGGAAACCATGTAAAACCGTCAAATTGGTCGTAAAGAACAGGCCGCGCGTCAAATATCGGTTTTACAAAACCGCCTATTGCTCTGTCGAGCATGATAATAATTATATTCGGCTTGTCCTTAGAAAAGTGAAATATCGGCTGTATGCGTGAAATCCCCGATAGTTCTGTTTTTTTAAGGGAAGAAAAGATTTTATATTTTTTCTGAATGTTAAAAATATTATAGACAGAAAGGATTGTTAATGAAAAAGCCAGAAGAACAAGCGACGTACTGATTATTTTAACGCGTTTGTTTTTAAACAAAAATAAGAATACGGCAAAAAAAGCAAAGATTAATAAAACGGCAAATGCCGATGCCGTTTTTGAAAAATTTATGGCGTTTAATGAATCATAAGTATATGTGTTGGAAATAATGGAATCTTTACCCTGAAAAATAAAAGTATTAATTAAAGCGATTATTGTCATTGTCGAAAAAGAAAGAGTTAAGAAACTTTGAACTTTTTTGTTAAAAAGAAAATAAATAAGAAGCGGCCAAAAAAGAAAAAGACCTATAGATTTAAAAAATGTAATAAAAACAAAAGGTAATGGAGATTGATATTTGTCTATAAAACTGAATTCTTCAGGTGAGGAAGCAATTACGGATGATGGAATTAAAAGGCCTGCAAGCAGCGTTAAAACAACAGATGAAATAAAAAACAAAAAGAATCTTTTTTTGTTGGATTCAATTAACGGAGTTAAAAAATAATTTTGTAACCGGATATATATTTTAAAAATAATAGGAAAAAGCATAATCATAAAACAGAATACCGACAAAATTAACCTTTTCTTAAAAGATCCGTAAGTATAAAAAAGCAGATATAAAATAAAAAAAGCAAGAAAGACACAAATAATAACATATAAAACTTTAATTGGATTCTTAAATTTATAAAAAATATTTTTTATAAGCGAAAGAATATTGTTCATAGTCCAGTAGAGGACAAGTCCCGAAGGTGAATTGTAAAGCAAAATCAGGAAAAGAAGAGACAGGGCATAAATTTGCAATTTATCCCGAAATGCCAAATTCTTTGTATAAATTGCGCCTGAGACGCAGTTTATCAATGTCATTAGAACAGGCAGCGCATTAATAGAAATACCGTTAATGTTTATAAGTTTATCAGGTTTCCCTAAATTGGAAAGAAACATAAAAGACGCGCTGTTTAATTCTGAAAAATTAGATAAAAAATGATATGCGGCTATAAAGAACGGAATTTGTATAAGTATATTAAAAGAATTTCTAAGAGAGTAAATAGGATGATAGTTATTTAGCTTGTAGTAAGCAGATATCATCATATATTGTTCATCACCTTTAAAAACTTGTTTTATCTTATCAATTTTTGGTTTTAGTTTATTATTTATCCGTCGTTCAGCCTCCTGCCATTTCTCAGCAATAATGTATAATGGGAGTGATAGGAAAGTAACAGTAAAACTTACCCCGATTATTGATATACCCGGTGTGTCAAATACTTTATAAATAAGGGTATAGACAACGTCAATTATTTGTTCGATGGGGAATATAATTATAGCGTATAGATAATTCATTATTATTTCAAAAATTCTTTACATTTTCACTGTCAATAAAAGCCTTTTCGGCGTAAATTGTCCCGTTTTCTTTTATCATAATATCTCTCCTAAAAAATTTTATTTCTTTACTTTTACCCAATTATTAGGATCAAAAATATTATCATGTACAAAAAGCCACTGATCAGAGTTAATATTAAACGTCGTTTTATTATGTTTTTCTGCCTCCCATAGCTGGCTGTTTGTAATAAATACGCCTTTTGCTTTTGAATTTTCCTTTAGTGATTTTCCGCTGAAAGGATTTACCGTTTTAGCAACGCCGTCCAGCGCGAGAACAGGAACATCGGCGTTGGTCATAAAGGACATATCCGTTTGTAATTTTCCCTTAGAATTAAAATCTTTAAATAACAGTACCGGATTGTAAAGTTCACGCCGTTCATTAGGGATGTTCAATTCTGTATCGGCAATCATGGCGTTTATACTGCGGCCGTGATCAGATACGATAATAATTCTGGTGTTATCATATACGTCGTTCTTTTTTAATTCTTCCAGCCATTCCCCAACTTGCAGATATAAAGCGCTATTGGCATGATAATGAATTTCATTGGAAAATATTCCATTACCGGTATCAGTTACATTAAGAACCGGGGTATAAGAAGGGTATTGCAATAAAATTGGTTCATGTGTCGCGTCATTGGTGATTAAAAGGGCGGAAGGTTTTTTGGAATCATATACTGTAAGTTCGGGAAGAAAATCAAGAACTGCGTAGTTGTCTATAAAATGCTTTAAAGACCAAGTAAAATTATTTTCAGCAGCCCCCCATTTTCTTACATCTGTTTTCCAGTATCTGCCGTCATCATAAATAATTTTTCTTAGGAAAGGAGAAGAAATTTTAAGAAAAGAAAACCATAATGTATTTCGATTGATTATAATATCGGTATCTAAAATAGTATAAAAACCATTCTGAAAGCACCATAAGTCGGTATATCGTCCATAAGTATTAAGGGCCGTGACGTTATCTTTTTTATATTTATCATATATGCTGACGTCGCTCACCCATTTATAATTTGCAAAAGACGGATCTGTAACCGTTACACAAAACCCTGTTTCAGATAATATTTTTGGAATAACCATTAATGCTTCATTGTGTTTTTCTACAAGAGGGACAGAATCTCTTTTGTTCATTTCTTCAGGTGTATATTCATATCCGCCCCAAAGCGGGGGGACACCCATTATAGTATATCCCATAAAAGAAACAGTGTTTGGAAACCATGTAAAGCCTTCAAATTGATCATAAAGATGAGGATGTTCGTCAAATATTGGTTTAATAAATCCGCCTATTGCCCTGTCCGACATGATTATAATTATATTTGATTTATCTTTGGAAAGATGAAATATCGGTTCTATAAGACGGGTATCTGAAAGATTTGCTTCTTTATAAGCGGCATAATATGTAAAATCTTTGTTAATTTTTAGAATATCACCGGCAGAAACACCTGATAAAGAAAACAAAATAAGCAAAACAGATATATTTAGTATTTTTATATACTTATTTTTAGTTAAAAACAGAAATGCGATAATAGTTACTAATGTAAATACAAAAGAAAGAATATAAATCATTTTAGTGCTATTTAAGGCGGTTACTAAATCAAAGGTAAAAGTATTGGTAATAGTGGAAAAGTTTCCTGAGAAAGTAAAAGTATTAAACAAGGCGGTTGTTGCCAATGTCCAGAATAGAATTGTTAAAAAGCATTGTATTTTTCTGTCAAAAAGAAAATATAAAAATAAAGACCAAAAAAGAAAAAAACCTACTGATTTAAAAAATGTAATAAAAATAAAAGGAAGCGGAGATTTATATGAATTAATAAAACTAAATTCTTCAGTTGATGAAGCAATTACAGATGACGGTATGAAAAGCCCGATAAGTACGGTTAAGAGCGCACATAAAGACAAAAATAAAAACAGACGTTTTTTGCCGTCCTCAAGCAGCGGAATCAAGAAAAAGTTTTGTATTTTAAAATAAAGTTTTAAAAAGATAGGAATAAACGGCAATAATAAACAAAAGAATGAGAGCGCTATACGTTTTTTAAATACCCCGTCGTTTATGAAAAGAAGATAAATAATAAAAAGAACCGCGCACGCGCTTATAATTATATAAAGAACTTTTAACGGATTTTTTAATTTATAAAATAAATTCTTTACAAGAGAAAGAACATTATTTGTTGTCCAGTAGAGTACAAGAGCGGACGGCGAATCGTAGAGTAAAACAAGGAAAATAAGAGCAAGTGCGTAAACCTGTATTTTGTCACGTAACTCAAGTTTTTTTGTATAAATAAAGCCGGATATACAGTTTATTAATGTCATTAGAACAGGCAGCGCATTAATAGAAATACCGTTAATGTTTATAAGTTTATCAGGTTTTCCTAAATTGGAAAGAAACATAAAAGACGCGCTGTTTAATTCTGAAAAATTAGATAAAAAATGATATGCGGCTATAAAAAACGGAATTTGTATAAGTATATTCAGAGAATTTCTAAGAGAGTAAATAGGATGATAGTTATTTTGCCTGTAATAAGCAGATATCATCATATATTGTTCATCACCTTTAAAAACTTGTTTTATCTTATCAATTTTTGGTTTTAGTTTATTATTTATCCGTCGTTCAGCCTCCTGCCATTTCTCAGCAATAATGTATAATGGGAGTGATAGGAAAGTAACAGCAAAACTTACCCCGATTATTGATATACCCGGTGTGTCAAATACTTTATAAATAAGGGTATAGACAACGTCAATTATTTGTTCGATGGGGAATATGATTATAGCGTATAGATAATTCATTTTTAAAATAATCCTGTAATTTAGTTAAGGTTAGTAAAAGTCTTAATATGGAATATTTTAAGTTTTGTTTTTTTCAATTGTTTCTATTACAAAATCGGCAATCAATACGCCCGCTTTACCACGGCACTGCCATGCGGTATCCCTGGCAATTCTGCGTGCGTCGGTTAATGAGGCGTTGTTAGACGCTTTTTGAATAATATCTCCTATTGAGGAAAAATCGCTTTCACGCAGTTCTATCCCTATCTCTTTCAATGTCTTGAACCACCAAGGCTCATGATCAAGGTCGTCCGCATCATAAGGCCGCAGATCAAATGAATAATTGGAATAGATAACCGGTTTGTCATAGAGAAACACATAATCAAGAATGATGCCTGAAAAATCAGAAAACATAATATCTGATTTACTAAGAGAGAAAATGTTATCGGTTTCATAATCCCATGTGATGTTATTGCGGTCTTTGTAACGTGATGTTAGTCTTTCCAGTATCGCGTTCTCGGATATTTTTGACTGCGGATGAGGTCTAACGATAATGTTGTAACCTGTATCAAGCAAGGGGTCGAGCAGTTTTTCACCGTAACGCGTAAGCAGGGCAGACGCTCCCCATGAAGGGGAAACAAGCACGGTAAAGGGATGGACAGTGTCGGGAGGTTTCTGTTGGGCCGCAAGATCGAGGTACGGGCATCCGACTGTAACAAGCTGTTTTGCGGGAAGGCCCCTGAGCGTTTCAAGCCGCCTTATATCATTCCCCTGATAATCTCCGGTGAGTAAAACAGAATCAAAATAATCCAGCCCAAAGAGGCGGTACAATGTCGCGTCGCTTGTACCATGAATCAGATGGGAATAGTGCTTGACCGCTTTTGATCTTTTCAACTGGTATACGTCAAGCCCGGGCGTTGTCATCAGTACAAAATCGGCGCTTATAAGGTTAAGCCGCGCAAAAGCCTTATTTCCCTCTCCTATGTACTCAAAAACAATGTTATTGTATGAGGATTCAAAACAGGGATCGTCTTTTGAAGAAGTTAAATAGAGTATGGGAAAGTTCCTTTTTTCAAATTCATCCATTACGGGCTTAAAGAGATTCCAATAACGTTTATCCTCCGCGTAAACTACGCATTTATGCCGGCTCTTTGCGGCCTGTGTTTTTCCGCCGGAAAATAACACTTTTGCCTTAATTATTACGGCTCTGGCTACGAAGTAAAGTGTCGCGGCGGCTCCAATGAGGATGGAAAAAAGCATGCTCCCTGTACCGGGATCAATGTAAAGAAGATTCATATTCATATATTTTATATATTTTTTATTTTTTTTCTATATATTCCTTAAGTAAATTATAAACTTTTTCAGCCGAAATATCATAAGAATATTTTGCAAGAACCATGTCAGGTTTTTCAACCGGTTCGCGAAGCATCGAGTCAAGATCAACATCTGTATTAAACGGATCGATATAGTGCGCCGTGTCTCCATAGATTTCAGGCAAGCTTGCAGCTTTTGCGATTATAATTTGCGCTCCGCAGGATAACGCCTCAAGAGGGGGCATGCCAAAACCTTCAAAATATGATGGAAAAATAAACGCTTTGCATTGAGTCATAAGCGCTTTTACTTTAAAGTCGTCAAGATAGCCAAGAAGAATTATGTTTTTTGGAATTTCGCTGTCTAGTTCATTTACTTTTAATGTTGAAAGACCTGTTCCCGAAATTGCAAAGATCGATTCAAGGTGTTTTTTAGCATACTCAATAATCCACCTTATATTTTTTCGTTTTGAAAGACTGCCAAGCGAAAAATAAAATGGTTTTGAGAGTATGGGAAAATCATTAAAAATAGAATTATCCGCTACGATATCTTTAAAATGAGACCAGCCATTGTAAGTAACAGATATGTTTTCTGGTTTTGCGCTGCAATAATGAACAATCTGATTTTTACTAAAGTCAGATACAGTTACAATATGTTTTGATATTTTAGCGATTAACCGGTATTGTTTTCGATTATAAAATCTTGCGAGCTTATCATGAATTCCTTTAAAATCTTCAGGAAAGAATTCGCAGTAAATGTCATGAAGAAAAACAATACCGGGAGAAAAGGGCAGGGCAGTATTGCCGAATTCTAGAATAGTATATTCTTTGTGGGTTATAAGAAACCATTGCAAGGTGAACATTTGCCATAAAATATGTTGAATGGTTTTTCCATGCCGGATTATCCGGATATTTTTATATTTTGGAATATTAACCGTATCAGCAGGGATAATTATGGCGATTTCATCAGGCTTGCACATTTTATCAAGACGTGATGTGATTTCATAAGCATTACGCTCAATGCCTGTAAAGCGGCGGCAGAGGAAATAACCGTTTATTAAAATAGTTTTAATCATTTTATCCATTTTGAAAATATAGAATCAAGTTCTTTTTTGCGATTTTCCGCAGTTTGCGGAAACAGAAAATCCCGAGTTTCTTTTGAAACTTCAAAATTAATTTCACCACATTCAATTTTTTTTAAAATTAAATCTAAATACGATATTGCTTCATTTTTCGTTTTGTAGACGTAAAGTTTTTTATCAATATCCGTATTTTGAATATCGCCGTATGATTTAACAAGAATAGGTTTTCCAAGCTGCATTGCGGTAAGAACTTTAGCGCTATAAGACGTTTGTCTTAATTGATAAGAAAAATGCCTTGAATACGGAATAATAATTAAAGATGAACAAGAAATCATATTTTGATATTCAGAAAAATCAAGATATCCTTTAAAATGAATATTCTTTTTTATGAAATATTTTCCAGGAACCCCTATAACATTAAAAAAACAGTTTAAATGTCTTTTTGCGATTTTATATATAAGGTTCCAGTCAAGTCCGCCTCCAATAATACAAATAAAATTTTTATTAACAGTAATTTGTTTATTGTAAGGAATAAATCCCGAATGACAATAAAAGCATTTATACTTGTATTCTGAAGGGAAAAAATTTTCTTTTAAAGCACTGGATACAAAAAGCGATTTTTTTATAACTTCAAGTTCAAGTTTTCTGTAAAATTCTCTGTTTGAATTAAATGATATAAATGTAGGATCAGCCTGACGATAAATAATTCCTGAATTAATTTCCCTGGATAAATAAATAGGATGTCCGGACTCAAGGACAATATAATTATACTGATTAAAATCTATACCCGACCTGGTTATTATATAATGAAAATATGAAAGAAGAAGAAAACCAGGAAATATAAATTGAAGTTTACCTCGGTATAATTTTATGCAATCATATAAATAAAGCTGGCGAATATTATCTGTAATTTGTTTTTCAGGAATTTTCTTACGTCTGAAAAAAACAAGATGATCAACATAATAACCTTTATCGGCAAGCAATGTAGCTATCATGTCAATACCGCGGCTTGTTTTTTTATATTCACGGTCGCTGACCACAAGAATTCTCAAAGCTTAAAAACCTTATCTGATTCAATAGAAATATTTTTAACGGCGTTTCTTGTGTCTACAACCAACTTCGCTTTTTTTACGATATAATCTACATTAAAGCACGAATGATTTGTTGTAAATACAACGCAATCAACCGAGCTTAGCAGTTCGTCAGTGGGTAAAACTCCGGTATAATGATTTCCGTGATCATCGATAACATCTAATATATATGGATCATGATAAAAAACTTTCGCTCCTTTTTTTGCAACTTGTTCCATCACCAACAGCGCGGGGCTTTCCCTCGCATCGTCAATATCGGGCTTATAAGAAATGCCAAGAAATAAAATAGTAGAGCCGTTTAACGCTTTTTTATGACGATTTAAGGCAAAAGATATTTTATTCATTATTCTGTAAGGCATAAGATCATTTATAGTTCCTGCCGTATGTATCATTGAAAGCTCAAAATTAAAGTTTTTTGCAATATGCTCAAGATAAAAAGGATCAAGCGGAATACAATGTCCGCCGATGCCAGGACCGGGATAAAAGGCCTGAAAGCCGTAAGGCTTTGTTTTTGCCGCTTCTATCACTTCCCAAATGTCAATATTCATTTTGCCTGCGAGCAGGGCAAGCTCATTAATTAGAGAAATGTTTATAAGCCGGTATGTATTTTCAAGTATCTTAACCATTTCGGCTATTCGCGGAGAGGACACGATATGCAGATGTTGTATAGCAAGACCGTATAAGGCGGCGGCGATTTGTTTTGCTTCTTCTCCAAGAGCGCCTATAACTTTTGGCGTGTTATCGGTTTTGTAGTCCTTGTTGCCTGGATCAATTCGTTCCGGGCTGAAGCAAACCCAAAAATTTTCCCCTTCCTTCAATCCTGATTCCCGTTCAATAATCGGTTTCATATAATTCTCTGTTGTTGTAGGATAAGTGGTGCTTTCAAGGCTTATAAATGTATCTGATTTCATATTTCTGCCAATATCAATACAAGACTGTTCAATATAACTCATGTCCGGCTTTTTAAATTTATCCAGTGGCGTAGGCACGCAAATTATTACGGCGTCACACTCTTTAATACGGGAAAAATCAATTGTTGCTGATAACATTTTTGTTTCAGAAACAACATTTTTTAAATCTGTATTTTCTACATCGCTGATATAATTCTGCGCTTTATTCACCGCATCCGCTTTTTGGGCGCTTTTTTCAAAACCAAGCACGGAAACGCCATTACGCGCAAATGTAACCGCCAGGGGGAGACCTACATAGCCAAGGCCGATGATTCCGATCTTAATTTTTTTTTCGGAGATTTTTTTTAGTATTTCTGCGTTTGCCATTATCATCCTCCTGCGCCATATATTTCCAAATGGGAATTACATCAATATTTTTCCCTTCAGTTTTAATTATATCCTCAGTATCAAAGGTAAGGATAGTACCATAATCCAAATTAAAAAATTCCATAGCGTCAAGCAAGCCGTTAATTTCCCGATCCTGATTGTCATGCGTCAGTTCCCAACAAACTTGAATACAGGATGGATTACTATGCGGCGAAAAAATAAAATCACATTCACCGCCGTTTTTACCGGTAAAATAGTAGATTCCCATTTCCGACGGTAAAGCAGAACTGCCGGCTTTCGCCCGCAGAACATTATATACGCAATTTTCAAGCAGAGCGCCCAAATTACCGCTAAACGAGACGGCGCCGGTTTTTATAAGTCCTGTATCGGCAATATATACTTTTTTGGGCGCAAGGTTCTGAGCTTTGACAGACCATGCAAAACGCGGCAAAAGGTGTATAAGGTAAGCCGCCTCAAAAAATGAGATATACTCCAAAACCGTAGTAGGCGATTTAACTCCCACAACGCTTGTCAGCTTACTCGGCGAAAAAAGCTGGGCCGGATTTGACACAAGATACACAAACAAACGCTGCAATGACGAAGCGTCGCGAATTCCGTAACGCACGGCAATATCACGGTACAAAATATCCGACTGAAGCTGAGCCAGAATATTAGTATTGCCTGTTTTTAAATACTCGGGAAAACCGCCCTTTTCAATATATTTTGAAAGGGATTGCGATCCTGTATTGACTCCTGTAAACTCGCAAAATTCCGTGTAAGAAAAAGGAAAAAGCTCTCTTGATAGATGCCTTCCCGTTAAACGGCTTCCAAGTTCCCGGCTTAAAAGAGAAGCGTTTGAACCGGTAATAACAACTTGAAAACCCTCGTCAAGTTTATGCCGTACATATAATTCCCATTTCTGCGCCGATTGAATTTCATCAAAAAAAATTAGTTTTACGCCTAATTCGACAATAACTTTGTCTATAAGCGCGAAATCCTTATGGGAAAAAGACGCAAGGCGGATATCGTCAAAGTTTAAATAAAAGTAAGGCCTCTTTAATTTCTGTACAAATTGGCGAAGAAGCGTGCTTTTTCCGCACCGCCTGATTCCGCAAACAACCAGTGCGTGGCTTTTTATGTCCGGCAGTTCAGCCAATGAACGGCGTATTAGTCCCTGTTCCTGCCTCTCCAGCATCACTTTTTGAGTGATACTAATATCTTGCATTTCAGTTAGTTTCATAGTACTAGTATATCCCAAATCAAGATGTTATTCCAGTAGTAATGGAATAATTATTCCAGTAGTAATAGAATATGCTATTTGATAAAATCACATATCTTTTGAGCGCAGTTTCCATCGCCGTATAGGGACGGGTATTCCTTAGGAATGTGTAAATTACGAACAGCGTTAATAATTTTGCCGGTATCCGCGCCGGTAAGCGTATTCCAGCCGGCGTCAACCAGTTCTATCCATTCTGTGGAATACTGCATGGTAGATTATCGCGGATAAAACGGCTTAAAACCGCTGCTTTAATAAATTGAGGACGCTCGCCTATTACGGTTAAGATGTCCATTTTTAGGTTATATCCATAATAATATCTCTAATTTTTTGTAAATTTTTTTCTGCGCTTAATTCATTTGCATATTTATCAGAATTTCTTTTAAATTGCATAATTTTTTCGGAAGTTAAACCGGAAATACATTCAGCGAGGGATTTTGGAGAAAAAGTTTTTGAATGTACTCCCAGATTGTATGTATCTATAACTTTCATCATCTCAATAGAAGGTCCAATGGCAATTGCTAATCGGGCTTGAATAAATTCAAACAATTTATTTGGTAATGTATACTTATAATTAAAATTTTCAGGTAAAACAAGAAAAACTCCAATATCATAATTATTAAGAGTTTTTGGAATTTCAGAAAAATTTACCGGCTCAATAAATTTGATATTTCCGATTTTTTTTGATATTTTTTGAAGATGTTCATAATATTTATTGTCAGAATGAACAAGCATAAACGTTAATTCATATTTATCCTTGTTAAGGTATTGCATCATCTTTATCATTAATTCAAGTTTTCTTTCTCTTGTTGCGCCGCCATGATGTATAAGCCTGATTTTGTTTCCTTGAATTTCATTTGGTTTTAAATTATTTTGATATTCCGCGGCGTTTGTAACAATTTTTATAAAACCATTCCTGAAACCAAAAAAGTTTTCATATTCTTTTGCGATTCCATCGCATACAGTTGACATAACGGTTATATCATCTTTACATTTTTTTAATGTGTCTACAATGATCGGTTTTCTTAACAATCGCCATTTTATTGAAGCGCTGAATTGGTTTGGCGAATATTCATGAGCGTCAAAATAAATATTTGTCTTCCATGAATATTTTGATTTAAGAACAGAAGCCGTATACAAACCATCCCAATCATTCGCTATAATGACATCAGGTCGCTTTATATTATAGGAAAGCATTTTATCAGGATTAAGCATTTCTTTTAAAGAATTTTTTATGTACATATTACGGTTAAATATTAAAAGCAACAAAAAAAATAATTTTTGACTTAATGATTTTTTACTTAATTTCAAAGGATAATATATTATTGAATCATCGTTAATTCTTGTAAAACCTATTGTTGCAATTTCATAATCATTTTTTAACGCTTGTATTTGTCTTAGAATTCTTGGGTCGGTATGTAAAGGCGAGTAAGAAATTATTAAAATAGTTTTCATTCTAAAACCAGTTCTTTTAAGTTATTAACAAATTTATTATATTGTGTTTCAGCCTTAAAATTATTTTCCCAATACCTGCGGCACGATTCTCTTAATTTTTTTGTTTCTTGTATTGTCATTGAAGCGATTTTATGCAGGGCATTTACAAGTTCTTCCACGCAATTATCGGGATTAAGCAAGATTCCAGTTTCTTCATTTACAATTTCAGAAACTCCGCCTACATTGCTTGAGATAATAGGTATGCCAAATGATATGGCTTCCATCATAGAAACAGGAAGTCCCTCTGAAGAAGTTGTTGAAACAAAACAATCAAAATAATTATTAAAATAATACTCTTTTACATTTTCATTATTAAGGTTACCGGTAAAAGTATATTTTATATTGCTTTTATTTCCAATTAATTTATTCGCGGTATTTTCTAAAGAAATTCTTTCCGTACCGTCTCCTATATGAGTCCAATTTATTGATAATTCATTAATTTTAGAAAGAGCTTCAATTATAAGATTAATTCTTTTTAAAGTAATTATACCTGAACAACTAATGATATTCAGCGAATCTTTTGAAGATTCTTTATTTAATATATCTTTAACAGGAAAATTATTTTCAATTCCTAATTTCGATATAACATATTTATTTTTACTTGTAACGGCAAAATGATTAAGATAGTAGTTATAACCAGCGTTACTTATAAAAAAAATACGATCAATATACTTATCCATCCAATATTTATACGGCTGATAATTGTTTTTTTGCATAAATTCATATAAATCGCCGCCATGTGTCCTTGTTATACATTTTACTTGTATATTAAAATATTTTTTACAAATAAGAGAAGCTAAAGTTTCGTATTTAAACCAAAATGTATATATTAATTTAATTTCTGAATTTTGTAAAATATATTGTTTAATTAGGAACGCAAGAATATTTGCGTTAAGTAAATATATAATAGCAGTCTTAAGCGTTTGAAATTTCAACTTTTTTTGTTTTAATAAAATAATAAGTTCAAAAAAAAGTATAAGCGCAAGTTTGAATGGATGTAAAACAGAAAGAAAAACTGCTTTAATTTTTAAATATTTATTTGTATATTTTAACATATATTTTTCAGGCATTACTGTATATATATTTATAGGCGTATCAATTTTATCGTATTGCAAACTTTCAGTTAATATATTCATTACATGAATTTTATTAAAATCTTTAGATAAAAAAACAATTTCAGGTTTAATAAAGGCAGTATCTCCAAAATTATGCGGATAATAACTTGTGAAAAATAATATTTCCATAGTTACGATATATTTGTTTTTAAATAAAATATTTTTTTTAAATAATATTTTATAGAGCCAAATATTCCCTCTGATTTACATCTGGAAATAAAATAATCTATTTTTGTCAATATAGTAAAAGTTAATTTATTTATATAAATATTACCTAATAATATAGAGAAACTAAATAATGGAATAATATTCTGCTCAAATTTTCGCATTAAATATTTATACTTACAATTTATCCAGTATTCATTATAAAAATATGTAATTTCTTTTTTTATTTTTTTTTTACGATATTGTAAGAAAGGAATTATATAACTAAAAATCATATAAAAAGAAAATGCGGATAACACATCATTTGTATCTTTACCTAATTTTGACAATAATTCTTTCATATAAATTTTACTTTTATAATAAGGATCTTCCCATATTGTCGAATAGGTATTGTATATTTTTTTTGGATTTGAATTTTTACAGTCATAATTATAAACAGGCGACTCCAAATAACAAAGTTGGCTTGTTTTAATTTTTGAAAATATTTGTATATTTGTAACGCCGTCTTCGCCTAAAAAATTATCAGGTATTATATAATCTGAAAATAAATATTTATTATATAAAGTACCGCATAAAGTATTTTTTAAGTTTAATAAAAACCATATAATTGGATCAACAGAATAATCATATTTAATTATTAATTTATTATTATTTATATTATTTCTTTTATGACTTATTATGCTTGTTCGTACTATATCGGCATTAGTCGCTTTTTGTTTTTCATATAATAAATAAAGAGCGTTTGATTCTAACCAATCGTCACTATCACAATGAATTATAAAATCGGCAGTTGCGTTATCTAAACCTGTTTTTCTGGCTTTTGGAAGCCCCTCGTTTTTTATTTTATGAATAACCTTAAAACGTTTATCTGTTTCAGCGTATTTATCGCATATTTGCGGAGAACTATCCGTTGATTTATCATCAACAAGTATGCACTCAAAATCAATAAATGTTTGAGCAATAATACTATTTAAGCATCGTTCTAAATCTTTTTCTTCATTGTATAAGGGAACGATTATTGATATTTTTGGATTTGAAGATTGCATTCTTTTTAAGAATATTTTAAGAAGTCTTTATACGCCTTACCGATTCCCTCGATTAAGTTTGTTTTTGCTTTCCAGCCAAAAGATGTTAACTTGCCTACATCCAAAAGTTTACGTGGAGTTCCGTTTGGTTTTGATGTATCCCATTCAATTTTACAATGTTTGTCGGGAACGTCGGAATATACTGTTTTTTTTATTATTTCAGCTAATTCTCTGATTGTAAGATCAGTACCGATTCCGATATTAATTAGTTCTCCTATCTCTGATGCGTTTTTGGAATCCATCAAAAACAATAAAGCCTCAGCTAAATCGTCGCTGTAAAGAAATTCTCTGTAAGGCGAACCATCGCCCCAAAGTGTTACTTTATCTGTTCCGTTTATTTTTGCCTCATGGAATTTTTTTATCATGGTGGGAAGTACGTGTCCGTTTTCGATATCGTAAGTATCTCCCGGACCGTAAAGATTAGTCGGCATAACGGAAATAAAATTGGTTCCGTATTGTACATTATAAGAGCTGCAAAGTTTTATAACCGCTATTTTAGCTATGGCGTAAGCGTCGTTCGTCGGCTCAAGGGAGCCGGATAAAAGATATTCTTCTTTTAACGGTTGGGGAGCCATTTTGGGATAAATACATGATGAACCAAGGTTAAGCAATTTTTTTACGCCGTGTTTATAAGCGGAATGTACCACATTAAAACTAATCATTGTATTAATGTAAATAAAGTCGGCAGGGTAGTGTGAGTTGGCTCCGATTCCGCCGACTTTTGACGCGGCTAAAAAAACATAGTCAGGTTTATTTTCGGAAAAAAAACGCTCAACCGCGGCTTGGTCAATTAAATCCAGTTCCTTGTGAGTTCTAGTTATTATGTTGTTAAACCCCTCTGATTGGAGTTTTCGCATAGTTGCGCTTCCCACAAGCCCATTATGACCGGCAATATAAATTTTATCGTTTTTATTCATAATAATTTTTTATCTCGTAACCTCCATCTTTAAGATGTATTTCTTTTTCATGCGGATCCTGATACAGATGATCAACGCGCTCAGTGTTAAAACTGGATGAACGGCGTTTAATACCATGTACGGCATATCCTTTATTGAGAAGGAATTCCGATAAGTAGGCTCCGTCCTGACCGATAACGCCTGAGATAAGGGCTGTTTTCATTTGTGTTGTCCTTTATTTTTCTTTTTAAAAAGAGAACTAATCTTGTTAGTTTTTGAAATAATGAACCTGTATAATCTTAGTAAGAAATTTAATAATTTTGTTTCGCCATATTCTTTTACTATATTAAAATATATCGACCTATGATAAATATAACTGTCAATAATAGGTTCTGATAATTCTTGGAAAACATTCCTAAATATAGTTAAATTTTCATTAAAACGTTCTAGGGAATATCTGGAACCGATACCATTCGTATCAAATACCGAAATATTTGTATTTATATGTGAAAATTTACTCTTATATATCCAATATTCTTTTAAGAAATATTCCCAATCAGAAGCAATGTACAGTTCCTCATTATAAAGACCATGTTCCAGAAATAATGAACGTTTTATTAAAGAATTCTGATGACTGATTGTACCATTTAAGAAATGATTAATTGTTAAGGGAGCAGGGTAATTTACAACAGTACCGTTTGTGGTAATCATATTACTATAAAAAATATCAGCCGGAGGAATATTATTTATTTCAATTAACACTTCTTGTAGCGTTGCAGATGAAACTAAATAATCGCCGCTATTTAAAAAAAGACAGTATTCACCTTGGGCTTTTCTTATGCCTTTATTCATAGCGTTGTAAATGCCTGTATCAGGTTCGCTGATCCAATAATTTATTCCGTAACTGTATTTTTTAATTATTTCAGCGCTTCCGTCAGTTGAAGAGCCGTCTATAACTATATATTCAAAATCTTTATTTGTTTGAGAAATTACACTTTGAATTGTTTTTTCAAAACCTGTAGCGTTATTTTTATTAATAGTTATTATAGAGAGCTTCATATTTTATTATTAATTACAAAATATTTATAATAAATGGAAAAATACAAGATAAACAGTTAAAAATCCTCTCTTTTTATTGTTATATTCATTTATTAAAATATTTTTATAGTATTTATACATTTTAAAAATAGAGATGCTTTTAATAATATTTTTTATTACCATGAAAAATATAGTTTTAAAATCTGGTTTTCTTATCTTCATTAATGAATCATTTATAAGAATATCAGATTTTGTCAATAATTTTATATAATTAGCATATATTATTTCTTTTATATTTTCATCAATAAAATAAGAACTCAAATACCAAATTTCTTTGTTTGAATCAGCATACATTTTTTTTATTCCATGAAAATGAAAAAAAATAACAGGTTCTTTTCTTTTTGTTATTTTGTCACAAGCATATAATTTATCATCTATAATATTTATATCATATTGTTGAATATTCCAAGGCGCAAGTCCGCATCCAATATGTGCAGGCACATAAACGCTTTTAAATCTTGTAGTCCAATCATCAAGATATTTCTGATCGCCAAATTTTCCATCTTCACATCTTGAGTAACACCATTCTTTACAACGTTGTCTCCACCATTCTAAAGCTTCCATACCGTCATTGTCGTTTTTAAAAAACACAAACTGGACGCAATATTTACCGCTTGTTTTTGATTGATCATATTCAGGTGTATAACTATGCTCAGTTATAATAATTGAATTATTTCCCGCTTCATCAAATAGTATTTTTGGGTCATTAAAAAAATAAATATCAGAATCCAAATATGTACAGGAATCAAGATTAAAATTCTTAATAGCGTATTGTATAGAGTATGAAGTCAGAGTCCAGCAATATTCCGCTGTTGAACGAGTTTTTTTTAAATCTGTAAGTTCAGGATAAAATGATTCTATTTGATTTAATGAAATAATTGATATATTAGAAATAATTTCTTTTTTAAGTAAATCTTCAGTTTCCTGATCTAGCGCAAGTATGTAAAGTGTAAAATTATTACAATTTTTTATCAATGATTTATATAAGGCATACCCTCTGGATAAAAAATTTTTGTCAAATAGTGTAATAAAATTATATATCATAAATTTCACTTAAATCTCATTGAATATTTTATGTAAAATATCAGAAATAAAATTTATTTCATCTTCTTCTAATGTTGGATACATTGGCAAAGAGAATATCTCTTTTGCCGCTTTTTCTGTTTTAGGTAAATCACCTTCCTTATAACCTAAATATTCATATCCTGTCATAATATGTATAGGCCAAGGATAACTAATGTTTACAAAAATATTATTTTCTTTAAGTTTAGTTATAATAGTGTCACGTTTTTGATGACGAACAACATATAAATAGTATGCATGTTTACCATAATCATCTTCTTTTGGAAGTATAAGCTCTGTGTCTATAAGTAATTTATTATATAAAGCGGCTATTTCACGTCTTCTTGCAATATATTGATCTATTTTTGGCAATTTTGTAAGTAATATTGCGGCTTGTATTTCATCTAACCTTGAGTTATAACCATGTTCAATGGCATAATAAGTTTTCTCAGCGCCATAAAATCGCAAACGACGTAATTTTTTTTCCAGTTCTTCTTTATCGGTTATAACCATACCGCCATCTCCATATCCTCCTAATATTTTAGTCGGATAAAATGATGTGGTAGAAATATCAGATAATGATCCGGATTTTTTTCCCTTGTATTCGGCTCCTTGAGACTGAGCGCAATCTTCCAATACAAATAAGTTATGTTTTTTTGCTATTTCCAACAACGGATTCATGTCAACGCATTGTCCAAAAAGATGTACAGGAATAATACACTTTGTTTTCTTTGTTATAACAGCTTCTAATTGAGTAACATCCATCAAATATGTATTAGGATTGATATCAATAAAAACAGGAGTCGCTCCAGCAGTAACAATTGCCGAAACTGTAGGTATTGCCGTGTTTGAAACGGTAATTACTTCATCACCTTTTCCAATGCCAAGCGCATATAATGCCAATACTATGGCATTTGTACCATTATCTACGCCAACTCCATATTTTACGCCGCAATAATTAGCATAATTCTTTTCTAAAGATATTCCTTTTTCACCAAAAATCAATTGACCGGATTCAAAAACTTCTTTTACAGCATTTAGAATTTCATCTTTACTTTGTGCATACTCTCTCAAATAATTCCATACTTTTATTTCCATGCTTATACCCCTTTTATGTTTTTATTAATCATATTTCTTGCTTGAGCATCTGCCAATAAATCATAATAATAATTTTCATAATTACCAAAATTTAATTCGTATAAATATTTCTCTAAATATAATTTAAAATTATTACCTGTTTTAGTTCGTTCTTCAAAAACATTATTTTTAATTGTTACATTTATTACATTTTCATAATTATCAGGAATAGTAAATACTCTATTTATTAATACATTAGTTCGATTTCCCATTATTAATATTTGATTAATATATTCTGTATTAAATCCGAAGTGGCCAATAAGGCATTTACCATTATTAAATGACATCAATAAACTATATTCTGTTTCCAGACCGTCATCTGCTCTTTCATCAATAACGCATTGAACATCAATAGGCAATTCTTTAAAAAAATAACGCCCTAATGAAACCGCATAGGGAGATGTATCCAAAATAGCGCCTCCTCCAAGTTCTTTTTTGTATCTGAAATTATCGTTTTTAAATGGCGGCATGGAAAAATGCGCGGTGATTAATTTGGGAACATCGTTGTTTTTTTCATAAATCTCATTAATAAGAGAAAATTGTGGATGCATTAAATAAACTGTAGCTTCACTTATAAGTAGTTTCTTTTTTTTAGCTAAATTAACAAGAGAAACAGCTTCTTCCAAACGTATGGTCGCAGGTTTGTCAATAATTACATTAAACCCTTTTTCCAAACTTAATTGGGCATACTTGTAATGCATACTGTTTACTGTTGAAATATAAACAATATTACCTTTAAAATTAATTAATGCATCTTCATAGTTATCATACAACGAAATATGATAATTATATTTTCTTAACTCATCATCCCATTTTTGTTCAATGAATTTTGCTATAGAAATTGACTGGATATCCAATAATTTCAAAATTGGCAAAATTCTTGTTTTAAGTAAGTTGGAATAACCTAAGAATAAGATAGATTTCATAATTTATTTATATAAAACTTATAGCTGAAATAATACTTCTGGCTTCAATACTGAACATTCCATAACGCATGAATTCTTTCATCTGTTTTAATGTCATCCAAATATAGTTATTTGGTAATTGTTGTCCGTCTGAATTGGTCAATTCAACAATCATATTTTTATTCTGAACTTGATAAAATCTGCCTCCCTCTTCTGATTGAAGAGAATCATAATGAATAATATTATTCGTATTAAATATTTCATCAAACATAAAAGGTCTTTGTTCCTGCTGATTAATAATATAATAATTAGAACATGAAACAGTAGGCGAAAGTTCTATAATATCTTTATTCCCAGGTTCTACCTTCGCCTGAATGAGAAAATGCAGAATGTTATTTATTTTTTTTACAATAAAGGCAAGCAAACCAATATTTTTATCTTCTATCAATGGTTGCATCCAGTATGTTACTTCACGATTCCCCGCATTTACCTTTACACCAATAACAGAAAAAATATTTTTTTCGGAACATATTGATTCTTTATTAATTTTCCATCCTTGAAGCTTAGATAAAGGTTTCTTAATAACATCAAGTTCAAATCTTACTTTCTGTTGATTATACCAGGAAATAATATCATCAATATTATGTAATGCATCAACAGAATTATAAGAATGGATATATTCTTTACCGATCTCTGATATTTTATATTCATTAATTGAATATAGTTTAGTTATATCAACATTATTAAAATCAACAAGAATATTTTCATCAATAAGCGGCACTGTAGAAAGAACAGAACGAGTATCCATATTTAAAATATTATCTTTTTGAAGTAACATTTTTAACTCTGCCAGAGTTAACCAGCAAAAATCATCATATACCTCAATATCATCAAATATTTCAATAATAATATTACGATTCCTTTTTTGAAAAAAACGTCCGCCTTGTTCTGTTTGGAGTTGATCAACTAATGTCTTAACTTTTTTTTCACCTGTAAAATATTCTAAATAAGTTGGTATTTTTCCTTGATGTACTCTTGAAAAATTACTTTTAGTAGCTTGTACAGTCGGTGAAAGTTGAAGAGTATTAATATTACCCGGTTCCATTTTTATTTGCATTAAAAAATATCTTGTACCATCGAATATTTTAGTTATTATACCTAATATACCAATTTCAGGCTGAAAAATAATTGGTTGATCCCATTCAGGAATTTTTCCAAAATTTGTTTTTATTTGAATTCCTTCGATAGAAAAGAAATGTCCTGATACATGGAATAATCTGCTCTTATTTTCATCAAACTCCCATTTTTCCATCTGCTCTAAATTAATTTTCTGTACAAAAAATATTTCAGGTTGGCATCTGTCCTTAAACCATGTTTGAAATGACTTAAATGGCTGAAATCGGTTTTGGAGATTTAAAGATGAAAAAAAGAAATTTGATGTATTAGAAAGGATAATATTATTCATTTGGTTTGTTATTTTGAATATACTCTAGAAAATCCTGCATATTTCTAAGAGATTTTCTCATATCGTAATGAGTATTAGCTAATACGAGACAAATTGCATCCGATGAAAAATCGTATAGATCTATAAAAATAAGTCTTGGAACATAAAGTCCCTTAGTACAATTATCCATCACATATTCTTCTGTATCTATTCCATCAAAAAGTTTTATTTTAAATGTTCCAGACATAGCAATAATTACTTGATCCGTATCAATATGAGCGTGTCCGCCTCTGTCGCTTATAACATGATGCATATAAAATATTCGATTTATTTCTATAGGTATATCCATATTTGTCTCCAACGAAGACAAACATCCTCTTTGGTCATAAACTGTTTTAATATCAAAAATAAAACTCTTTTTGTTCATTAATATTATATTTCTCTGTTTATTTTTTAATTATTCTTAAAATAACTAAATACTTTAAGAAAAATTAGGGGAATAAAAAGTTTTTGAATATATTTTTATCTATATCAGGATTAGATGAAGGATTAAAATACAAATAGCTGTTTCTCAAAGAAATATATAAAATATCTTCACATTTCTTACTAATGTGAATAATTTTACACTCAATATGGTTATGCACAGTTTGTATTTCTTTTGAATTAATTAGTTCTTCAAGATAATTCTCAATTCTGTTTGGTTCTATTATCCGGATTAATAATGAATAAGCTGGGGCAAATTTCTGTCATACTTGTTATTTGAATTGGCGAATCAAGTCCCTCACCTTGTTATAATCATCATTAATTTTTTGAGTAATTTTTTCTATCATCTCTTCGTACAAATAAGCGCCGTTTTCTGATTCATTAATCATACTGTCAACTTCCTTCTTGATAAAATGAGCAGATATTTCGTCAACAGTAAGATGAGGAAATGTAAGGTTACTAATTTCATTTAACATATTCTATTTTTTTGTTTCATCTATACAATTATTTGCTTTTTCTATTAAGTAACCTTTTTTAAGCATATTGTTAATGACATTCAAAACATAAGGACTATGAGTTGATATAAAGAATCTTGCCTTTTTATTTTTAATTCCCTGCAAGTTTCTGAATATATTAACAATATATTGAATAGTCTCTTTTTGTTCATCCGGGAATAAATGAGCTGATGGTTCTTCAATAAAAATGGATGTCATATTTCCATATAGAAGTATTAAGAAAATTATCTTCATTGTTAGGATAGCGGAAATTATTAATGAATTTATCAGAGATATTATTATAAAAAACTTCTCTGGTTAATGTTTCTTTAGAAATACTTGATAAAAATATATTTTTATAAAATATTTGTTCAATAAAATATAGTAGTTTCATGCTTAGACTTTTTCCTGAAGCCATTTCGCCAGTCAGGATATTAAATTCCTTTATTTCCCAGTCAAAATGCTCAATAGAGAAAAAGTTGTCAATTATTAATCGTTCTTTCATACGATATATTATCTTAATTATAATGTTTTAACTTTGGATAATCCACAGTCATTTTCCATAATATTCATTATAAATGTGTAAATTAGGGAAATTTTCTTGTATTTTGTTAATTCTATGATTATACGTATGTGTTGGTAATTTAAGTATTTCAGACATTAGTTATTATCGCCTTTGGCGGAATTTATGGAAAGAAAAAATCCTAAACCTATGGTTTTATGGTTTTATAATATACGTTGATACAATGAAGGATACTTTAATTTTTTTATTTAAAAAAAAATTTAATCGAGTCTTTTTTTTCCCAAAAAAATAATTCTATTTGGTTCAAGCTGTTCTGTATGTAATAATTCAAAAAAATATTCAAAATTTAATTTAAACCATTCTTGGGTATACCATGAAGGAATTTCAGGAGCTGTTATGCCATTCCATAAACCAAGTGGCATAAATTCAACCACAACATATTTTTTTGAATACATATTTAATCTTTCGAATATTACAGAAATTGAAAAAGTCTGGCTTAAAATAAGATGATGGGTTATACCTAAAGCAAAAACGATATCTGATTTAACACGTTTAGCAATTGATGTTAAATTAATAGGTAGCATCCAATTTAATAAAAGAGTTTTTACTTTACTTTTATTCTTCTTTATATATGAATAAGCTTTGTCTATTGCATTTTCATCATAATCAGATAAAATAATTAAATCAAAAAACTCCATTTTTTCTAATAAAAAAGTAAATATACCTTGATTTCCGGCTAAATCTATTGCAGTTTGTGAATCACTACATAATTCTTTTACTAAAAGCATAATCCTGTCAAAACGTGGTGTTGAATTAATACCATCAGGGGTAAAATATTCTGAATGATAATTTTCCCAACTAGAATCCATTTCTTTTTTATATATTTTATTAATATGGGATATATCTTTAATTAGCTTGTATCTCCTTTTGATATTAAAAAAATTGTATTCTTTTTTATTTATTATTTTTCTAATAATTAAATTAATCAATCTAAAAAAAAAAGATATTATTTTTGACGTAGTAATCAAATTTATTATATTCTTTTTATATATTACAAACTCTTCTTCTTCTTCCAAAATATTTTTTATGTATTTAACTGATTCTATACTTTGTAACGGTAATAATCGTTTGTTATAAAAATCATTTTCTAATAACAATCTAAGAAAATAATATTCTCCTTTTGACCAAAGACGTAAAGGTAATATCATTGTATTAATAAATTCATGATTTGCAGTCCAATAATCTTTATTAGTTATTTTTTGGAAACTACCTATATCAATAAAAATAGGCCTATTTCCATCAAAAAGAATATTATGTGGATGCGCATCTTTTAGTTCGTAACCATATTCATTACTTATTTTATTTATATTATATATTAATAAGACCGCATCTTTATACATTAAAAAAGACCATTCATTAGGTTTTGTGTCTAATATTTTTTGATGTTCTAAAATCAATTCATAGCCTTCTATCTTAAAAGTTGTAACTATATTTGTTTTGACGATATATCCTAAATTAACTAATTTTGAAAATAATGATGAATTTAAAAACTCTTTACAATTTAAAATAATATCATTATTAATCAACCTATATATTTTATCTTGATAAAAAAATATCCTTCCAAATTGATCTACTACCGAGTCTCTTGAAAATTTGATATCATTTATTTTTAATATTTCCATAAATTATATCTCCTTAACTTCCCATTTTTGTTTTACTAAACAAACACTTTTTGAAACTGGGAGATTTCCATTCTCAAAAAATGTACCATTAACAACATCAAAAATAAATGCTTCTTGGACATAATCAGCTAATACATTATTATCATAACAGGCTACATTAATAAAATAACGATTAGGATACAATGCAAATTCTTTAGAAAGAATAATACGAATTTCTTCTTTCTGTTTTAGAATAAACTTATTTCCATTTGTGTTGGAATCCAAAAATAGTATACACTCATCGTCAAATGTATTTATACTAAGGAGTATTCTCGGATTAATTATATTTTTTTTATTAGAAAATTCAATGATTATTTCTAATTGTTCTGCATTATTTAATATCTCCCCGGTACTCATATCATTCACTTTTATATTTACTATTCGTATCTCTCCATTCCCTTGTCTATCAGTTCTATCTGAAACCAAAATATGACTTTTATTCATATTGTCATTAATATAAGCATTTATTGTTTTTGAAATATCATCAAAGATATTATTAATAGAACCATTAACTAAAACAATCCCACAATTACACAAATTTTTTACTGCTCCCATATTATGACTAACAAACAACACAGTCCGCCCCTCACCTGTACTTAAATCCTGCATCTTACCCAAAGCTTTCTTTTGAAACTCCGCGTCGCCTACTGCCAAAACTTCATCGGTAATTAAAATATCACTGTCAAGATGCGCCGCGACAGCAAACGCTAAACGTACATACATTCCGCTTGAATAGCGTTTAACAGGCGTATCAATGTGTTGTTCAATTCCGCTGAAATCAATAATGCTGTCTAATAATTGGTCTATTCTGCGCTTTTTCATTCCAAGAATCGCGCCGTTTATATAAATATTATCCCTGCCTGATAATTCGCTATGAAAACCTGTTCCCACTTCCAAAAGACTTGCGATTTTTCCCTTTATTTTTATTATGCCCTCAGTAGGAGTGGTTATTCGGGAAAGTATTTTTAACAGCGTACTTTTGCCCGCGCCATTCTTACCGATTATGCCAAGACGGTCTCCTTGTTTTACGTCAAATTTGATATCTTTTAAAGCCCAAAAATGATCTTTATCACCTAGATATTTATTTTCACCTATTTTTGAATGTGGGTCTTCTTTTCCGCATTTTATTGCAGCCCATGTTTGAATATCTTTCCATAATGTGCCGTTGTTTATTTCACCCAGACGGTACATTTTAGAGAGATGTTCAACTTTTATTGCAAGATTAGACATATTTAAATAACATCGATAAAACTCTGTTCGTTCTGGTTAAATAGAATGAGTCCGATAAAAACTAAGAAGACGGTGACTCCAAGACTTATGAGTATCATCCTTGTGTCTACAGATGAAACGCCGAATAGCCACTTGCGGAAAAGTTCTATGGGGGCGGATAGCGGATTTATGTAGGCTATTAAACGGAATTTGCCGGGGATTTCGGAAATTGGGTAAACTACTGGGGTAGCGTACATTCCAAGGCTTAAAGCGAAGGTTACCATGTTTCTTAAATCGCGGTACTTTGTCGTAATCGATGAAATTATTATTCCGGTACCTACGGCAATGGCAGCTAACCACATGAATATAAACGGGAAAAGAAGCATATACCATGAAGTGTGAACGGGCGCGCCTTTGAAAACAAAATAAACAAATAAAATAATCAGCATTACAAATTGAATAAATGTTCTTATGCAGTGGCTTAACACATAGTTAATCGGCACTACAAGACGGGGGAAATATACTTTACCGAAAATACCCGCGTTAGTTATAAATACATTGCAGGAATCATTAAAACAACCGGAAAAAAATGTCCAAAGGATTGTTCCGGAAAAATAGAACAATGTTTGAGGGATGCCGTCTGTTCCGATGTTCGCAAGCTGTCCAAAAATAAAAGTATAAATTATAGTGGATAAAAAAGGACTTATTACAAACCACAAAGGCCCCAGAATTGTTTGTTTGTACTGAGTTGTAAAATCGCGTTTTACAAAAAGATAAATTAAATCCCTGTAACGGATTATTTCTCTGATTGGGATTTCAAGTAATTTTCGTTTTGGCTTAATTATTAATGACCAGTTTTCATCGCTCATGTTATACTTTTTCTCCGTTCTTATTTACTTTTCCGTGTACGCGGGCAGGATTACCATAGGCAAGAGAATAATCGGGTATATCTTTTGTAACAACGCTGCCTGCCCCTATCAGCGCGTATTCTCCGATTGTAACGCCGCAGACTATTGTAGCGTTTGCGCCTATGGACGCGCCTTTTTTTACAATTGTTTTTTTGTACTCATGTTTTCGCTCAACAAAGGCGCGCGGGTTTATCACATTTGTAAAAACACACGACGGTCCGCAGAAAACATCATCTTCTATGATTACGTCATCGTAAACTGAAACATTGTTCTGTATTTTTACGCCGTCTCCGATAATTGCGCGCGAACCTACGTTTACATTTTGACCGATAGAACATTTTCTCCCTATTTTTGCGCCTCCCATGATGTGGCAAAAATGCCAAATCTTTGTAGATTCGCCTATTTCAGCGCCTTCGTCTACATAACTTGATTCATGGACAAAATATGGTTTATCGCTCATTTTTTGTAAAACTCTCTTATACTCTCGCATACAAAACTTACTTCGTCTTCAGTTAATTCGGGAAACATTGGAAGGGCAAGGACAGTTTCACATAATTTTTCGGATACGGGAAAATCGCCTTTTTTAAAGCCTAAATATTCAAAACATTTCTGCAAATGAAGCGGAATAGGGTAGTAAATAGACGTTCCAATGTTTTTTGATTTTAGATATTCGTCTAACGCGTCGCGTTTTTCAGCTTTTACGCAAAAAACATAAAATATTTCTTTATTGCAGTTTTTAACTACAGGCAGTTTTATTTCTGAAATATCTTTTAACATTTCACAGTAATGCGCCGCGTGATTTGCCCTTTTTTGAATTGCGTTGTCTATGCGGGATAATTTTACGCTTAAAATTGCAGCTTGTAATGTATCCAAACGCGAATTATAACCTATATAGTCATGGTGATATTTTTTTGTTGAACCGTGCGTTCTGTAACTTTTAGCTTTTTTATAAAGTTCTTCATCATTGGTTATAATCATGCCGCCGTCGCCGTATCCGCCTAATGTTTTCGTCGGAAAAAATGAAAAAATGCCGAAATCTCCGAGAATTCCTGAGTGTTTATATTCGCCGTTGTAAAGCGTTTTCATGCCAAACGCTTCCGCGGCGTCTTCCAGTACCGTTAAATTATTTTTTTTTGCAAGTTCCATGCAGGCTGACATATCCGCAGTTTGTAAAAATAAATGAACAGGTAAAATTCCCTTTGTTTTTTTTGTAATTCTGTTCCCGGCGTTATTCATATCCATGCAGAAAGTATCTTCGTCTACATCGCAAAATACAGGCTTACCATTCAAACGGGCTATGCATGATGCAGATGCAAAAAAAGTAAAAACCGGAGTTAGAACTTCAGCTTCGTTTTTATATCCTAAAATATCGCAGGCGATTAAAAGAGCGTCGCTTCCGTTTGCAACGCCGACCGCATATTTTGCGCCCGTATATTTGCAGACAGCTTCTTCAAATTCCTGCACTTGTTTTCCAAGAATAAACGCGCCGGAAGCAATAACATCAGAAACGGCGTTATCAAATTCCGGTTTGTAAAGATGGTATTCTCGCGTAGCGTCATAAAATGGAACTTTCATTTATTTAAAATATCCTTTCATATTAAGAGTGGAAAATTTTATTGGCAGGTTTACAGGTTTGCCTGTTTTCTGGGATTTATAAATGGCAAGTATAATTTCAAGCGCTTTTTTTCCTCTTTCTCCCGAAACTAACGGCTCGCGGTCATTTTCTATTGCTTCAATGAAATCCTTAAAAAGGGCGGAGTGTCCAAAGCCGTAAACAGTCGGAGGATCTTTCTCGTTTGGATTTAAAACTTTTTCTTCTATGTCTCCGGCTTTTTCAGAGTCCGCAAAACGCCATGTTTCCAATTTATTTACGGCAAGACCGCCGATTACAACCGAACCTTTTTCGCCAAAGACTGAAAGCGTCTCATTTATGTTTTTGGGAAAAATATCCGCGCTCCCCTCAATGATTCCAACAGCGCCGCTTTTAAACTCAATTATTGCCGCTCCAAAATCTTCCGCTTCGATGGGGCGGAGAAATCTGCGGGTTTGCGCTTGTACTCGGACGGCGTCTTCACCCATCATCCATTGCAGAAGATCAATGCCATGAGTACACTGGTTCATCAATGTGCCGCCGTCCTGTTCCCATGTGCCGCGCCAGGGCGCTTCGGCATAATAAGCTTCATTTCTATTCCAGCGGATTTGAATGCAGCCATGCAGAATTTTTCCAAAACGGCCTGCTTCTAAAGCGGCTCGCAGTTTTTGCACGGGTGCGTTAAACCTGTTTTGAAAACAAACCGCAAGTTTAAGCTTTTTTCTTTTAGCTGCAGATATCATTAAATCGGCGTCTTTTACGGACAGCGCCATTGGTTTCTCGCAAATAACATGGCATCCTGCTTCAAGACAATCTGCCGCAATTTTGCAATGTTTTCCCGATTCCGTCGCTATTGTTACAATATCGGGCTTTTGCTTAATAAGCATTTCCCTGTAATCCGTAAAGACGGAAATATCCGCGTTAGGAAAATTCTTATTATACTCGCTCTCTTTTTCACGTGCCCGTGATAAAACGGGATCACATATCGACGTTAATGTTAATTTGTCGGCGTTATTAGCAAACGCTTCTATGTGTTTAAAACTGATTCGACCGCAGCCAATTAAAGCTATTTTCTTCATTTTCTATTTGTTATTTATTATTTTTTATTTTTTTAATAATAATGTTCCATACCTAAAAATAATTCTATCGGAGTTTTTTTAGATATATCAGAAAAATCCCAGCATGTTGATATACGGAAGAACATACTGCGGAATCTATGCGGGTAAATGATAATTTCAAATCCGGCTCCCAGACAAAATTTTTCACTTTTTAACGGATCTTTATAATCTTTATAAAAAGCGCAATCAAGGACAGGGTTTACATGCATATCAAACTCGAATACGCGCATAAATTTAATATTGGGAAACCACTCAGAAGGTTTTATTCTTAACGCTCTTAACTCTAAATCCAGATTTAAAGCCAATATATATTCCGCGTCTACATCCCTGTCATAAACGCCGCGTAATACGTCTCCTGAGTACTCATAATGTGAATCTATCCAATGACGGAATGACAAGCGGTTTGAAAGGCCTAACCGGTCATTAATAAAAATAAAATATCCTTTGGCCGTAACTCTGTAAGAATAATTCCAAGGATCCCAGTTTTTTTTCATGTAATAAAAATCGTAGCCGTATGAATTGCCTATATCAATAGATAATCCCTGTCTAAAATTACCTATCCAGTTTACGCGTTCAAAATAAAGAGAATGACTGAAATACAGATTTGGCCCAATTCTGGTATATGAAAGCGGCCAGGGAGAAATTTCATGATTTATAACGGCATATAATTTTGGGTTATAAGTAAGCTCTCCGTATTCGCCAATTTCAAGACCGGTGGGTATTTTCCATGAAATACTCGGATAGCTTGACATATATAAACCTTTCTGCACGTCTCCTAAAACGGATTTGTCAGAATCGGAATTTTCTTCATTCCATAAAAATGATTCGGCGAACCATATGGTAAGAGTCGTGTGTTTTATTGGAATGTCAACGGAAATTCCCGTTCTGTTTTTATAGTAAAAAGGCTCTGATAATTCAGGACGGTAGCCAAAATAGTTATCAAAATCAAAAAACCAGTTAAGTTCAAAAAGCTGGAACGGCATGCCTGAATCAAGCATTAATGAAAAATATGAACGTCCATTCTGATCGTATTTATAGCCTAAATCTACCCTAAAAGCCTGCATTGAACCAAAAAAATTATAATCACGGGCTTTAATTGTCAATTCAAAACCGTAATTTGAACTGTATTTAGGATACGGAAGCGCGATTATATTCCATGTGTCTTCTACATATATTTGCAAGTCTACGGGATATTTACCGTCTTCCGTCATCTCGCCTATAACGTATTCTATTTTGACATCATCTTTTAATACCCTTTCATTGACTAATAGCTGCCTCTTATCTTTAATAAATTTAATAAAATTTGTTTTTCCTGTTATTTCTTCTCCTTTTTTTAATTCAGTTTTGTTGTTTAATACAAAAGGAAGCGTCCTGCCAATAATGTTGTAATTAAAAGAATTAATTATAAATATTGTTTCTTCATTATATTTTTCATTCTGTAAAATATCATCCGTAATGACTTCTTCTGAAATTATTTCATTTGTTTCATCTTCATTATCTTCGCAATAAACGGAAAAACATATAACAAGAAACATAAGAAGAAAAATTGTTTTTCGTAAAATCAAACTGCATACCTGCCCAGTAATATATTATCTAATATTTGCGTTTCTTCAGTTTTAAGAACTACAATGCGCGCGCTTTTATCGTCGGGAACAATGAACGTCAATCGTCCGTTTTTTTTCTTTTTATCGCTTTTCATCGCGTCAAAGACGGCGTCTTTGTTGCCGGCAGCCGGATGAGGACAAGAACATTCATAACCAAACGATTTAATAAGTTCAATTATTTTTATTGCTCTTTCATGCGGCGTTACGCCTAACGCAATTCCCAGTTCGCAGGCGCGTACAATTCCCCATGCGACGGCTTCTCCGTGCGTAATATTCCCCAATCCTGCCGCGCTTTCAAGGGCATGTCCAAAAGTATGCCCCAAATTTAAAAGCATCCGTTTTCCCGATTCGCGAAAATCTTCGCTTACAATGCCTCCCTTGTACAAAACGGCTCTTTCTACGCATTTAAAAAGCGCGTCGTCTTCCAAAAATTTATTTAAATTATTTATTCTTTCCGCTAATGGCGTTAGCTGCTCAAGAAAATCACCGCCGCATAAGACGGCAGTTTTTATAAGTTCCGCCATGCCGCTTTTTATTTCTACTTTCGGCAATGTAGAAAGAGCGTTTAACGGCAAAAAAACGCTTTGCGCGGGATAAAAACTGCCTGCAAGGTTCTTTATGCCAAAAAGATCAAAACCTGTTTTGCCGCCTACTGAAGCGTCAACCATGCCAAGCAGGGTAGTGGAAACAAGGACAAAACGGCAGCCGCGCATATAAATAGAAGCGGCAAAACCTGACAGGTCGCCAATTACGCCGCCGCCGACTGCGATAAAAACGCCGTCCCTGCCAAGGGATGCTTTGGAAGCGGACGCGAGTATTGTTTCTACAGACTGCCAAGTTTTATTATCTTCGCCGCTTTCTAGAAATACGCAAGGATAATCAACGCCGTCTGATATTTTGGCGGCGATATAGGCCGTGTTTTCATCGGCTATAATTAACGGTTTAAAAGAGCCGTTTTGAATTTCAAGCCCTGATTTTTGAGCAATAAGATTTATTGTTGGAAATTCACGGCTGATTTCTACTAATGTGTTATATTCGCCAAATGAAAAATACAAAAAAAACACCTTTCCGGAAAAAAACCGGAAAAAACATGAATAAAAAACTGCCTATCCGCTTTAGACGGTTGAGAAGGTTGATAGCGGTCAGACAGACGGCATGTCAATTGGCAGCCGAAACATACTCAAAATAAATGCCGGTTTCTACCTTAGAATATCAATAATTTGTAGGTTTTTCAAGTCATTACAAGTCTTTAATTGTAGGAATTATTACTCTGACAGATCTAAAATACACTCTTCTATGCTATTTAATAGTGAATTTTTTGAAAATTTGCTTATTTCCTGTTTTTTATCAAGATATTCAAGCCAACTAATAAGAAATTCATTGGCTGTTTTTCTGTTTAAAGGCAGATATTTGCCGTTCAGAATGTCTTCCGCTTCTTTATTGCGGAAAATTGTCTTCCCTTTATAAATGACTCTAATATCAGAAAGCAGGTTTTTTCGCGTTTTTGCGATTAAAACAAGCGTTTCGCTGTTAAAATTATCCTCGCAAAAAAACTTTTTGTATACGGTATAATCCCATTGATGAAGCGGCAGCCTTATTCTTGTGAGTATTTCATGTTTTTCCAGCGTTGTATTTTCTTCAGAGTGAAAACGAGAGGCGGAAACCCATCTTGTCGTGTTTGACGCGTTTCGGAATTCATATTGCGCGTCAAGGGCGGTAAGGGGAGCGGGTAAATCAAGGAGGCGTGAGGTGCAGCAAATATTTCCTCCGATAGTGGCAATATTCCTTAATTGGACTCCCGCGATTTTTTTTAAGCATAGGCATAAAACATCAGGAACGATTTTTCCAAGCATTAATAATTTATTTAATTTTACCATTGAGCCGATTTCAAGATACTGTTCCGTTCTTGTGATACGGTGCAATTCTTCAATTTTATCAAGTGAAAGAAATCCTGGCGGAAGGTACAGTATATTTTTTTCCTGTTTGCCGATAACATTAGTGCCCCCAGCAAACAAGACGGCGTCGGGGAAACGGTTCCATGCCGCGAATAATTCCTGAAATGAAGATGGAATAACAACTTGATTAAGAGGAGCCTGCATTCAGCCTCCTATGCCTCTCTGCGGCAATTATATTTACGGCTTTTACAAGCCTTTCAACATTGGTACAGCGGCATTTAATCCCTGAAAATCCCATTAATATTTCTTCTTTGGTAGGGAAGGGGATATGTTCGATAAGGGCTTCGGCGCAAAGGATTTTTCCCGCTTCGCAATAACCGCAGTTTCCAAGATGTTCCTGTTCAAACCCGTTCCTTATCTCCTGACATTCAATTGTCTGTGAAAAACCTTCAATGGTGATTATTTCAGCTCCGCGTATCCTGAAAGCGGGTATTAAACAAGCCGAACTGACCTGTCCGTTAAAAATAATTGTACAAGCGCCGCATTGCCCGGCAAGACAGCCTGTTTTTGATCCAAATAAACCAAAACTGGTGCGCAGTATATCTATTAACCGTACTCCGGCTTCGCCGTTAAAAACAACGTCTTCGCCGTTTAAGATAAAATCAATTTTCATCTTGCCCCCTGTATGGAAGTATCAAGATTTTTTGCGCGTACAATTTCCCAAATGTCATTTCTTTTTAAAGGAATTGTTTTAAAGCCGTGATCCATCGCCTGGGAGACTGCCTGAAGTAATGCGGCTGGTATGCATGTAAACGGAAGATCGCTTATCCCCTTTGGCTCGTTTGTATCATCCGAAATAAAATCTATGTGAATAGGCGGAATTTCAACGGGAGAAAAAATAGTAAAATTATCATATTGTGCCCTTGGTATAGCGCCGTCAACATACTCAATATTTTCAGTAAATGCCCACCCAAGAGACTGGGCCGCTCCCCGCGTCAAGGCTCTTTTCGCTCTGTTAGACGAAATGATTTTTCCGCCGTCAACTCCAAGCCAGACGCCGCGCACGATGGGAACGCATTCCACAAGGTCAATTGATACTTCTACTACGGCGCACGCCAATCCCAATTTAGAAAAACTGTTTACATCAAGTATCTTCCCCGGAGAAGGTGTAAAACGTCCGCCTAAAAGAGTTCCGTTATAAGGTTTTATTGAACGGCGTACCGTAATTGGCAGAGGATCATGAAAACGCTGTTTACGGATGGCAAGGCAGCATTTTTCCACCAATTTTGTAACAACTGTAATATTTCTGGATTCGCATGAAGGGCCGCAATCCGGCGCGTTTGATGAAGAAATAATATGAACCATGCTATGTTCTATGGACATGGTTTCCATAGCGATCCTTGCCCATATTCTGGAATAATCTTCCGGACTTGTAATGCTTGATTTTATTTCAAGGCGGCTGTCTTTTGTTAATGTAACTTCTACGCTGTATGAGCCGTTATCTTCGCCGTGATAAAGAAGCCCGTTCCCCTGAAATCCAAAAGCAATTCCTATTCCGCGCGGCTTTTCGCCTTTTTCAATTTTTTTTCCTTTACGCGTTTTACGCAGTAATTCATAAGACGCCCATTTGTGATTATAATCGCTCATTTTAGCGGCAGCCTTAATCAATTTTTCGCCTGAAGTACTGTTCTTGATTTTTGATGAATGATGTAAAATCTGCGTATCAATATGTTTTTCTCTCCATTCGGCAGGGTCTTGATTGACCATATCGGCAATCAGTGAAACATGCCTCTCAATGGCAAAGAGTCCCTGAGCCAAACCAAAACCTGTAAATGGTCCCTGCGGAGGAACGTTTGAGCAAAATGCCCTTGCTTTAAGGTTAAATTTTTTAAAATTATATAAACCGACGGTTCCAAGACAAGTTTTATCAAGAATCTCGTTTCCGTTAACCTCATAAGCGCCAAGGTTTACAGAAATATCGATATTTATGGCGTTTATATCTCCTTTATCGTCAATTGCGGATACAATATTAATGTTCGTGCCGCAGCGTTTTGGGGTGTAAAGAAAATCCTCTTCCCTGGTAAGGATAAGGCGCACAGGTTTTTTTGTAATAAACGCCCCCAACGCGGCATGGCACGCGATTAAGGACGGATACCATAATTTTCCGTCCATGTGAAGGTTAAGACAGGTAGGATCCACAAAAACCAAAGAAGCGTCAATATTTAATACGCTTGTTACAGCCCTCTTTACATGGTACGGCCATTGTGTTGCTGTTCTTACAGTAATAGAATTATTTATGCCGTTCTTTAAATTGTTTTCTTCAACTTCGTTATTTATCCATGAAACTGCGCCGACAGGCTCCGCGTACCAATGCTCTTGAATGCCTGTTTTATAACTGCTTGTTACTAACCGTCCGGCTTCATTAAATGATTCAAATGTATTTCCTGTTTCAATTTCCCGTTTTAATACAGGGGCATTTTCATTACCGTATGAAAAAACGGCGTTTTCTTCATCGGCAAGCACAATACATCTGGATGCAAATTCTTCCAGTTTTGTCTTATCCGGTCCCAATAAAATTCCTATAGGTTCGCCGATATAATTTAGATTTTCCTCCGCAAAAATGGGGATTTTGGTGCTTTCAAGCCTGTTTATGCCGGGAATATCTTTTGCAGTAATGTACATATAATCATCTGGAATGATTGGAATATTGACGCTTATTAATTTGCCTTTGGCTACAGGCGATCTTATTGTTATGGCATACAACAAATTTTGAGGGTAAATATCTTCCAGAAATGGGAGAGTTTCCATTAAAGATATTTTATTGGTATTTTTACGAAATGACAATATCACGTATCATTCAACAAACTAACAAGAATAGGTAAGCGATTTTTATTGCCGCCAATGGTATTTTTTATTATTTTTCATATTATAAAGAAGGAAAATTATGAGTAAGGATTTAACGCCCAGGCAACAAGAACTTTTTAATATGCTGCTCAAAGGCATTTCGCCAAAAGAAATCGCCTCCAATTTGAATATTGCTTATAATACATTATTATATCATCAAAAAAAATTATACTGTAAGCTGGGAGTTCATAATATTCAGGAATTAATGGCTAAATATTCACAGGAAGTTATAAGTGAGCCAACCAAAGGGATAGTCGTAGGGGCAAGGACAGTAACCATTTCTAAGAATGTGCTTTTCGGGACATTTGGGGTTCTTATAGGCCTATTAATAGTTATAATTGTTTTTTTGTCATTATTGTCTTCTCATCTGTGACTTTATTACCAAAGAATTCTACCACGAACCAAATATAAAGAGAATTCTACCACAAACCACACGAACCAACACGAACAACGACAAAACTTTCGGACAACAACAACTCTAAACCTTTATTCTCGACTTACGCTGTTATTTGTATTTTACGCTGTTTCTCTCTTAGCACGCTCTGGTTCGTGTGGTTCGTGGTAAAAATTCTTAATTAATTTCTCATTTTCAAGAATATTATAATTAGTAAGAATATTTTTTAGCATTTCTGTACTGCGGTATGATTTCGGTTTGGAGGAATCAAATCTGCAAATGGGGCGTAGTTCATCTAGGAGTTTTTTAGTGTCAAGGACAGATGGATTTTTTTTGCTTACCTTTAAAATGCGGCTGTACTCGGTTTCTGTTTGTACTTCATCTTTGCTGATTAAAGTTTCATCAAGTCTTTCGCCGGGACGAAGGCCTATGTACTCGATTTTTATCTCAGTGTCAGGTTCATAGCCGTGGAAACGGATCAACTGTTCCGCCAAATCGCGGATGCGCACCGGCTCACCCATGTCTAATAGATACAGACTGCCGTTCTCGCCGACGCCGCCAGTTTTTAAAACCAGCGAACATGCTTCGCTGATGGTCATAAAATAGCGTCTTGTGTCAGGGTGGGTAACTGTTACAGGTCCGCCTTTTTCTATTTGCTGCTGGAAAAGCGGAACAATCGAGCCCCGCGAGCCTAATACATTTCCAAAACGGACTACTACAAAACTTGTACCGTTCTTTTGCGAATCCGCGCTTGCGGAAATAACCAACTGTTCGCAGATGCGTTTGGACGCGCCGTAGACCGATACCGGATCGACCGCCTTGTCGGTTGAAATGTGGACAAAGCGTTTAACGCCGTATTTAATGGCGGCATTGATAAGGTTTTCAGTCCCAAGAACATTGTTTTCTATCGCGGCGACGGGGTTTTCTTCCATCATGGGGACATGTTTGTATGCCGCCGTGTGGAAGATAGCGTCGGCTTTTAAGTGGCTTAGAATATAATCAACAAAATCAGGATCTTTTAAGTCTCCGATTACCGGGACAATTGCCGCTTTTTCTCCAACCCCTTCGTCCTGTAAAAGACGCAGTTCTTTATCGATCAGGTAAATTGAATTCTCGCCATGCCCTAACAGATAAAGACGCGATACTCCGCCTGAAAGCAACTGGCGGCATAATTCACTGCCTATTGAACCGCCGGCGCCTGTGACTAAAACGCGTTTGCCTCGCACATAGGAAAGGCTCTGTTTAAGTTTAATTGTTACGGGGTTTCTTCCCAATAAGTCTTGCAGGTGTATGGAGCGCGTCTGTATAAAGTGCGCGTCTCCTTCTACAATTTGGGATATCCCGGGAAGGATACGGATTTTTTGGAAATTGGCTTTTTTAAGGATTGAATAGAGTTCTTTTAAGTACTCTTTACTTGCGCTTGGAATCGCTATAATCGCTTCGTCGGCGGGGTTTGTTTTTAATAAAAGAGCTACGTCGCGGATTGGCCCCAATACGGGGATGCCGTCGATTCTTTTGCCTATTTTTTCGGGATCATCGTCTAAAAACGCTACTACTTCGCCAAAAATCGCCTTTGTCGTTATTTCGTTTGCAAGGGTACGTCCGGCAAATCCAGCGCCGATAATGTACAGACGTTTTGATTTTTCCATTATCACCCCTTATTTTCTAACGACCCTATCACCTCAAAAGCCAGATCGATAGAAAATGAATCATTGTAAAGGTCGAGCTTTATTTTTGCCCTTCCCTTTCTTCTATCGACCTTTATTATCCTTCCCTCAAGCCCTATTAATGGGCCTTCTACAACGACAATGCGGGAATTTTCGTTAAAGTACACTTTGGAGCGTCCCGCTACGGAGCCTGTGTTATTAATAAAATGGAGGACAAGCTCCAAATCCCTGTCCGCAAGCGGGGTAATGTCGCGGTTTGATTTTAAAAACCTGTAAAACCCCTCAGTCCGCCTGAATTCCCACTGACAGGATATAATTTCTTCATCGTTTTCGGCTTCTATGAACAAATACCCGGGAAAAACCGCCGGAGTGGAGGATTTTATCTTTCCGCTCTTCCTTATATCAAGAAGTCTTTTGGGAAAATGTATAGGAAAGGTGATTTGCGGATGGCTGGCTTTAAAAAGTTTAATGAATTTATCCTCTGACCTGGTTTTTACCTGTATGGCATAATAATTCATTTTGTCCAGTATGATTCTTATTTTGTGTTTTGAAAAGAGTGCCGATATTAGTTATGGAGGACTAATGTTAAAACGCATTGTTATTGCAGTAATTATAGGAATTTCTCTGAATTTAAGCATTGGAGCGGCGACGGTCTCATTTCATGTGATTGAAACGGGCATAAACGAAGATTTTGACGAAAAACAATCACAATCAATTGAATGGGAAAACGCTTTCATGGACGTTTTCTTTGACGCCGGGTATATAATCAGTAACGCTCCAATTGTGCGTCTTGAAAAAATGCCGTCCGATATTCTGCAGGTTATTGATATAAATGAAGCCTCCAGTTATGGAATTGATTATATGCTGATTGTTTTGCTGGATTATAAAAAAGAAATGCAGAATTCCAATGAAGTATTATTTTATATTTACAAGGTTACCAGGAAGGAAAAAGTTCTTGAAAAAAAAGTCCTTTTAAAGAGGGGCTCTTCACAGGATGATTATTTCAATATGAAATCAATTGCAAAAGGGTTTGTCCCATACATAGGAGAATAGAGTAATGAAAAAACGCCTTACATTAATTATTATCGCGTCGGTTTTATTGTTTCAGGGCGCGTCCCCGTGGGAAGGATGGGCAGCAGTTGCGCCTGACGGAGAACTGCCTTCAGGTTTTTATATTGCCACTAGTTCATTTCCAAGAAATTCAGTAGTTAAGATTACAAATAGTGAAAACGGAAAGGAATGGACTGTTATTGTCGCTAATACTTTAAATACTTTAGCCAATCCCGGTCTTATTGCCGTTGTTTCACGCGAAGCGGCTGAAAAAATCGGAATGAGAGCCGGTTCTTTAAGCAGAATCAGAATGATACAGCCCGTAGATCCGATGGCATATGCGCGTTTTTCAGAGCGTATGGTAGCGGAAACTCCCGAAAATTCCGGAGATGAAATTGATGAAAAAAAACTGTTGAATCAAGTGTACAGCCAAGATAATGATAAAGACAAAGATAACGATAAAGACAAAAATATAGATATAGACAAAGACATCGATAAAGACAACGACAAAGGTAAAGGTAAAGACAATGGCGCTTCTACTGTTGTTAATCAGCCAAATGAAACTCCCAATTCTCCTAAATTGGAAAATCCATATAGACTTAATTTTGATGAAGAAAATTCCAGATTTGTTGAGCTAAATCCGGATAAATCTTCCGGACAGCAGTTAGTAACGCCAATTGACATAATAGATAATGCGAAAAAAGAAGATGGGAAGGAAACTCAAGAGCCATCAAACATAACGGATCACCGCGATGGAGGAACGGCTAAAGATGCTTCTACGGATAATGCTGAAAAACTTCCCTCTGAAAAGCTCCCTTCTGAAAAGCTTCCTGCTGAAAAACTACCTGATGAAAAGCTTTCTTCTGAAAAGCTTCCCTCTGAAAAGCTCCCTTCTGAAAAACTTCCTGATGAAAAGCTTTCTTTTGAAAAGGTTCCTTCTGAAAAGCTTCCTGCTGAAAAACTTCCTTCTGAAAAACCTCCTGTTGAAAAACTTCCTGATGAAAAGCTTTCTTTTGAAAAGATTCCCTCTGAAAAACTTCTTGATGAAAAACTTTCTTTTGAAAAGATTCCTTCTGAAAAACTTCCTGATGAAAAACTTTCTTTTGAAAAGATTCCCTCTGAAAAACTTCCTGATGAAAAACTTTCTTTTGAAAAGGTTCCTTCTGAAAAATTTCCTGATGAAAAACTTTCTTTTGAAAAGGTTCCTTCTGAGAAACTTCCTGATGAAAAGCTTTCTTTTGAAAAGGTTCCTTCTGAAAAACTTCCTGCTGAAGAGCAGCCTAAAAATCCGTCTGGATTTGTAATTAAAAATGCGCCGCTAAATCCCCCGCGATCCGGCGTTTACGGAATTGATCCCAATGATATTATTGCCGGCATAACGCCTATTGCGCCTGAAAGATCTGATGAGCGTATAAATAAAAATGTGCCTTCAACCGAGAATCTGAATCCTTCAATAAGAAGGATTGACAGTCTTGACAGGGGGAAGTACTATGTACAAGTTGCGGCGCTCTCCGCTGATCTTGTTGAAAACGCAATAAAACAAATTGACCGCAATTTTGCTCCGGTAGTAATTAAAGAAGCGGATAACATGTACCGTATTTTAATAGGCCCGTTAAATCAAGGCGAAAGCGCCGCTGTACTTGTCAGGTTTAAAAGCATCGGGTATAAAGACGCGTTTGTGCGTATTGGCAAATAGGGTAATGCGCCCGGCCTGGCTCGAACAGGCTACCACCAGATTCGAAGTCTGGTACTCTATCCAGGTGAGCTACAGGCGCTGGAGTCATAAGGTGGATGACGGGGTTTGCCCTACATTCGGCAACATCCTGTTGCCTCATTCCGGGCCGGGGTTCAGCCCTGCCGCCGCCCTCCATGGCGGCTTTTCCTTCGGCGGGCTGAACCCTTCAAACCCCGCTTGTTTTCCATAAAAATAATTTATATTATGGAATAGAATTAATTACACCATAAACCTTAAGGTGGATGACGGGGTTTGAACCCGCGACGACCAGATCCACAATCTGGGACTCTACCGCTGAGCTACATCCACCATGAGATTTATTTTAATGTGATGAAAACTTGTGTTTTTGTCAATAGGAGAAAAATATGGCGGAAAACATCCTTGAAATTACCCAAAATATAATAGATGGGATATGTAAAATATCTGTCAAAGGACGCATTGATTCCAACAGCGCAAACGAACTGCTTTCAACTCTTGAAAAGGCGTTAAGTGACGGAAATAAAAATATTATTCTTAATATGACGGAAGTTGAGTACCTTAGTTCTATAGGAATAAGGGTAATTTTAAAAATCTATAAACAGGCGACCGAAGAAGACGGCTCATTAAAAATTGAACATCCTTCCGAAATTGTAAAAAAAGTCCTGGGTATGGTCGCGCTTAAAGAAATGCTTGTTACGAATTAAATATTGTGATTAATTCAATCAGGGCAAAAATATTAATTATAGTCCTTATTTTTATTATATTAACAGGCGCTTCGTTTATAGTTTATTCAATTTCGACAACTGAAAATTACAAACGCCTCCGGCTTGAAAGCATACAAAAAACTCTTGATATTGAAACTGAAAAAGTAAATAAAATGATTGCCGAACTTGAAAGAAGCGCCGTCTTTTACGCGTTAGGCGGACAGCTTTGCTACGAAGAACAATCTGAAAAATTCGGAGAAGAATTTGTTTTAGACGGCGTAGGAGTGCTTATAAACGCTGTCGGCGGAGGTTTTTGGTTTGAACCTTATTCATTCAAGCCTGACAAATTACGCGCCGGCTTTTACGCGTTTCTTGATAAGACGACAAATAAAGCAAAAATAGACAATATTTTTTTTATGGAAGAATACAATTACCATAACAGAAACTGGTATCATGAAATATCACAAGGCGTTACCCGTCCGTTTCAGGTTGTGTGGACAAAACCTTATGTTGACGATACGGGCACATTCAGTTTAATGACGACGGCCGGAGCGGGTATTTTTAAAAACGGAAAATTAATTGCCATAACGACAGTTGACTGGGAAATAGAAGATGTAATTAAAAATTTAATAATGATTAACCCTACCAAAAACAGTTTTGTACTGCTGTGCGTGCCTGATAAAGATTATATTATTTCAAGCGTATTTACGGACAGTTTTACGGGGGACTCATTAAAAAGCATACCTTGGGATATTTCATCCGACCATTTTACAATAAACAGCCAAAAATATTTACGTTTTGGCCGTTACATGAAAAACGGCTGGCTTTTGTCAATCCAGATACCGGAAAAAGAAATATTTGAAGAAGTTGAAAGAAGAAACTCCCTGTTTACGGGGATAATAGGATTATCGTTTGCTGCAATTTTAATTTTAGCGTATTTATTTGTTTCCATGTTTATAAACACTCCCATAAAAAAACTTACCCACGGAGTAGAGAATATTGAGCTTGGAAATTTGGAAATGACGCTGGATATAAAATCAAATGATGAATTGGGACAGCTTGCAAGAACATTTAACAAGATGACAGGCGATTTAAAAAAGGCAATTGATGAAAATATCCATGAACGCGAAGAAAAAAACCGCATTAATACCGAACTTGCCATTGCGCGTGAAATACAGGCAAACATGCTTCCCGCCGCGTTTCCGGCTTTCCCGCTCAGGGATGAATTTGACATATTCGCCGAAATGATTCCCGCAAAAGAAGTGGGCGGCGATTTTTATGATTTTTTCCTTGTTGATAAAGATAATCTTGCCGTAGTAATAGCCGATGTTTCAGGAAAAGGGATTCCCGCTTCTTTATTCATGGTAAACACAAAAACGCTGATTAATTATTTTTCTTCCGAAAAAAGCCCCAAAGATGTTTTTGAACTAATAAATAAAAAATTATGCAAAAATAACGACGCATGTGTTTTTGTAACCTCAATTATGGGCATTTACAATATTCCTACGGGCAGATTTACTTTTGTAAACGCCGGCCACAATCCTCCGCTTTTAAAAAAGAGCGGCGGTTCATTTGAATATATAAGAACAAAACCGCAGATTGTATTAGCAATAATGGAAGATATAAAATACGCGCAGGAAGAAATAACGCTTAACAAGGGCGATACCCTTTTCTTTTACACGGACGGCGTTACGGAAGCCATGAACCGCGTTAAAGAATTGTACGGCGAAGACAGGCTGCTTACCGCGCTTAATAAATATAAATTATCACTCCCCAGGAAACTGATTGTCAATATAAAAAAAGAAGTGGATAATTTCGCCGCAGGAGCCGAACAGTCTGATGACATTGCGATGCTTGCTCTGCATATAAATGAAAAAGAAAACGCCAATACAAATAATGAAATAACGGTTGACGCAAAAAAAGAATCTCTTGAAGAAGTGATTCGTTTTATTTCACCGGAATTAAAAAAGACAAATTATCCGCCCAACATCCAAAATGAAATTGAAATGGCAACTGAAGAAGTATTTACCAATATCGTAAATTATGCCTACGGACAGGAAGGCGGGGCGGTTAAAATATCCATATTCACGGAAGATGAAGTAACAATAAAGTTTGAAGATAACGGGCAGCCATTTGATCCACATGAACAGGAGACCCCTGACCTGAATAAACCTATAAATGAACGCGAAATAGGCGGTTTAGGGCTATACATGGTCAAAAAATTAATGGATAGAGTAGAGTATTCACGTGAAAACGGTAAAAATATACTGATAATTACTAAAAAGCTGTGATTTAAGAATTTTTACCACGAACCAAGAGAGAAGAATTTTTTACCACGAACCACACGAACACTCACGAACCTAGAAAGCAAAGAGATTACTACAGATATGTGTGTAGTAGAAAGAGAGGGATCAGAGGTTTTTGTTCGAGTCTATGCTTGAGCTTCACGATAAGACAACGGACAAGAACCCCCAAAATCCTCGCTTTCTTTTAATCTAATCCATGTAGTTAACGTACATCTCTCTGGGTTCGTGTTGGTTCGTGTGGTTCGTGGTAGATCTCTTTGTACCTTCATGGATAGTGGTTAAAAAAGCTCAAAATAAAGTACTAAATCACAATTATCTATATACCGATACATAAAGAGAGGTATAGTCATGATCTACGAAAAATGCAGGGATATCCTGCTTCAGGAATGTGAATTAATCCAAAACGCCATTATTGAACAGGAAAAAATACGCCAGGCCGTTACTGAGCGGGAATGGACTGTTTTTGAAGACCATTTGGGGGCGATGAACTCAATTGAAAGTAAAATTGAAAAACTGGAAAAAGAGCGCGAGCTGCTTTTTACAGTTTTTAAGGCATTAGTTCACCAGAAGAGTTTTTCTGAAAATCTCGACGCCAAGGGGCAATTTTACTCGTTGGTTATGCTCCTGCCTGAAAACCAGCGTAATGAATTAACCGCCATTTACCGCAGTTTAAAGCTTGAAGCCATAAAATTGCGGATGGCAAACGAATCGTTATTTTCATATTTATCGGGAATAAAATCGACATTAAAAGAATTTTTTGATCTTGCGTTTCCAGAGCGCGGCGGACAAATGTACACAAAAGAAGGAATGCATTTTTCTAACGATATGCAAAGTATATTTTTGAACCGCAGTTTTTAAGAGGAGAATAAAATGACATCGACATTTATGGGATTGGAAATTGGAAAGAGGGGCGTTCAGGCGCATCAGAACGCGCTTGCGACCGTCGGACATAATCTTGATAATGTTAATACGCCCGGGTACTCAAGGCAAAGGGTAGAGTTTACTCCGGTTGATCCGATATTTATGCCGGGGCTTAACCGCGCTGAAACTCCGGGGCAGATAGGGCAGGGAGTCAACATTGAGCGCATTGAGCGCGTCAGGGATCAGCTTCTTGACAGAAGGATTGTGTCTCAAAGTTCAAGCGAAGGCTATTGGGAAGTGCGTGACCGTTATATACGAGAAATTGAGCAGATCTATCTTGAAACGGGGACAAATTCCGTAAGAAGCAAAATGGATAACTTCTGGAACGCGTGGCAGGAACTCTCCCAGCACGCCTCAGAAAATGAATTCCGCATCGGCGTTATTCAAAGAGGAAGAACTTTAATTGACGGCATAAAAAATCATTATCACGGCCTTAGCCAGCTTCAGATTCAAGTTAATGACGACATTCAAATGAATGTTTCAAGGGTAAACGAAATTTCGCGCCAGATAGCCGCTCTTAACGGAGACATACAAAAAATAAAAGCGCAGGGCGATAATCCAAACGATTTAATGGACAGGCGCGATTTGCTGGTTGACGAACTTTCATCGTTAATTGACGTAACCGTTACGCAAACAGACCCGGATGAATTTATGGTTCACACATCAGGCCATATTCTTATACAGGGGCAGACAGGCAGGCAGTTTGACATGAGAAAAGACGTTGACGCCGAAAGTTTCGCGTACATTTATTGGCGCGATACGGGAAGTGAAATGGTTTTTACAAAGGGCGGCATCGGAGCTTTGATGGAACTGCGTGATGTGACAATACAAAAAGAAATTCAAAACCTTGACAACATGGTAATGAATTTTACAGACCTTGTAAACGAAATTCACAGCCAGGCCTACGGCGCAAACGGCTCAACGGGAAATAATTTCTTTTCGGAGTATCCGTTTGTTACCAATGTTAACGGAAACTATGACAGATCGGGCGACGGTGTTTTTGACTCAAGTTATATTTACAGAATTAACGGGCAAAATACCCTTGAACCCATGGCGCAGCCTGGCTTTGAGGGAGTAATAACCCTTTCAGGAAATGAAAGACAGGTAGAAGTGCCTTATTATTCAACGGATACCGTGAATGACATTATAATCCGCATCAATAATTCAGGAGCGGAAGTTGTCGCGAGGTTAAACAGAGAGGGAAAAATCTCTTTTAAAGGCACTCCGGCGGAATTAGTTGACGGACAAAGGGTAAACCCCGATTTTGTTATACGCCATGTGGAAGACTCCGGGCATTTTCTTGTGGGATACGCGGGATTGCTTCTTCAATCGGGAGCGGAAGGCGCTTATGATTGGGGACGCGCTGACGCGGTAACAAGCCTTAGAGGCACGTCCGAAAATTACGCTCTTGCCCCTGTCGCACATCCTGCGGGATGGATAGAAGTAAATCCAGCGCTCATTAAAGATCCAACTTATGTGGCGGCGGGCTTTGGTTTTAACGGTAAAGCCGCTAATCCAGGAAACGGAGAGGCTGCGGCGGATATTGCGTCAATAAGAAACACTCCCGTAATGGTCGGGCGTCTTGCGACATTTGACGATTATTTTGCAAATGCGGTTGGAAACATCGCTTTATTGGGCGAACAGGCGGAAAAAGCGCTTGCGACGGAAAATCAGAGAATGAAGAATTTACGCGATTGGAGGCAGTCAATATCAGGCGTGAATATCGATGAAGAACTCGCCAACATGATCCGCTTTCAACAGGGATACAATGCGGCGGCAAGATTTATCACAACTGTCAATTCCATGCTGGATACGTTAATTAACCGCATGGGAGTATGAGCAATACGGTAAAGATCAGGAGGAATATATGAGAAGGATATCAACAGACATGACCCATTCGGACATGCAGTTTTATTTAAGGCGGCAGGAAGAAAACCTGAATAATATTCAAGCAAGAATGGATACGCATAACAGGCTGCAAAGATTAAGGGACGATCCCCTTGCCGCGTCTCATGCGGTAAGATATGAATCCTATCTTACGCGCCTTAATCGTTTTGAGCAAAACACCTATAAAGCAATGGAACACTTTGAAAATACGCATGATTATTTAAATGAAACAAACAGTATTATTCAGAGAATAAGGGAAATTGCCGTTAAAGGCGCAAACGGAATTTTTCAACAAGACGAATTAAAAATGATGGGAATGGAAATAAATGAATTTTTAAAAGAACTTGTATCAATATCCAATGCGACCGGCCCCGACACAAGGCAGATTTTTTCCGGCGATAAAGTTTATACTGAGCCTTTCAGGGTTGTTGAAGGAACGGTAGAAGGCGCCGGTGAAACAGTGATAACCCGCGTTGAATACCGGGGTGCGGGCGCAAGCAGAAGAATTGAAATCGGCGACAATATGTTTTTAGAACTGGATTTAGCGGGAGACGAAGCTTTTTGGGCCGAAAGAATGCAGATATTTTCTACAACGGACGCGACAGATTACAGAGTGCGTGAAAACGGCGCGTTTTTTATTGACGGCGTGGAAATCGGCGTAAACATTGGCGATACTCTGCCTTCGATAGTCGCAAAGATAAATGATTCAGCCGCTCCCGTAAAAGCTTATATCGATCCCGAGACAAGGGGGCTTGTTCTTGAAGGCACAAACGCCCACCTTATCCGCGCTGAAGACAAGACAGGTGGCGCAACTGTGTTACGCGATCTTGGAATAATCTCCGGTAATATGGAAAACGGAGCCTCTAACTGGAACTCTTCAGCAAGGGTTTACGGCGGTTCCATGTTTGATATGGTAATACGTCTAAGAGACGCAATGTACCGCGGAGACCAGGATTTTATAGGAAGCCAGGGAATAGGAGGGATGGATCTTGCGCTTAACAATGTTGTATTAAGATTGGCTGATATAAGCAGCCGCAAAGAAAGAGCAGAAACCGCCTGGCTGAGAATAAACGCGCAAATCCCGAATGTTTCAAGCATGCTTGAACGCGAAACAGGACTTGATTTAGTAGACGCTATTACAGATTTAAAGAATGCGCAATTAGCGCATCAGGCCGCGCTGCAGACTGCGGCAAAAATATTGCCTGCGACATTACTTGATTTTTTAAGATAGGAGTAAAAAATGAAAGTTGACACTAAGGTCTTCGGAAGTTTGGAAGTTGACGAAAAGCAAAGAGTAATAATACCGCAGGGGCTTTTTGGTTTTGAAGATTATAAAGAATTTGTATTACTTGACGACGTTGAACAGGGACAATTTTTTTGGCTTCAATCCACAGATGATAAAGAAATTGCGTTTATATTGATCAATCCTTTTCTTTTCCGCAAAGATTATGAAGCTAATGTAATAAACGATGATCTTGCCGAAATTGGAATAACGTCTCCTGAAAACGCCCTTGTTTTTGTCATTGTTACAATTCCGCAGGACGGAAGCTCAATGACAGCTAATCTCCAGGGGCCGATAATTATCAACAAGGAAAATATGACAGGAATGCAGGCGATACTTTCTGACTCAAAATGGAAAACAAAGCATGACATTATAGCTGAATTTAACAAACAAGGACAATAAAATGCTTATACTGTCAAGAAAAGTAGATGAAAAAGTGGTAATCGGCGACGACATTAAAATCTCAATTATTGAAATTCGAGGCGATCAGGTTCGTATCGGCATTGACGCTCCCAAGAAAGTAAAAGTTTTCAGACAGGAAGTTTATGACGCGATTAAGGCCGAAAATAGAGCCGCTTCCAAGTCCGCTACCGTTATACCAAATGTGAATTTTGGTAAGAAGTAATAGGAAGAATTCTACCACAAACCAACACGAAAAATACGGACAGGAGAAAAAAAAATTTCTACCACGAACCACACGAACCAACACGAACGAAGACAAGATATAAAAGATAAGGTTCGTGTAAGTACAGAAGGTACTGGTTCGTGTGGTTCGTGGTCAAAAAAAAATTATACAATTATTTATCAAGATGAACATATAATTGCAGTTAATAAGTCATCGGGTATTTCCATTGGCGGAGACAGGTGGGACGAATCTAAGGAAAGGCTCGACAGGCTTATTGAACGCGATTTAAAAATTTCTAAAATATTTACAGTCCACAGAATAGACAAGGAAACGTCGGGACTTGTAGTGTTTGCTAAAGACAAAGAAACGCACCGCAGTTTATCCATTTCTTTTGAACAGCGTGACGTGAAAAAACTCTATACCGCCATTGTTCATGGCCGTCCTTCATGGAAAGAGGCTTCCTGCGATTTGCCTCTTATTCCGAACGGCAATAAAAAACACATGACAATTATTGACAAATACCGAGGCAAAAAGTCAATTACAAATTTTATCTGCCTTACAAGCGCCGGAAACTACAGCGTGCTGCAAGCGTTGCCTGAAACGGGCAGAATCCATCAAATCAGGGTACATTTAGCCGCGCTTGGGCACCCGATAGTCTGCGACGAATTATACGGCAAGAAGTCCCCCGTAAAACTCTCATCCTTCAAACGCGGCTATAGAGGCGACCCATTAGAAGAACGCCCGTTACTTGAAAGACTTGGCTTACACGCGAGGGAGTTAACGTTACCGGATAGACAGGTACTAATTGCTCCGCTGCCTAAAGACATGAATAGCCTGGTAAAACAACTTCAAAAATATTCATAATATCTACCACGAACCACACGAACCAACACGAACAAAGAAAGATGTGCGTGAAATACTTATATTGGCGTTATAACAGAGCAGGGTGTTTGGGGGTTTTTGTACGTTATCTTATCGTAAAATCCGCGCATAACTTTCGGACAAGAAACCTAGATTCATCTTTCTTTACTACTCGATTATTTGTTGTAAATATCTCCGCTCTCTAGGTTCGTGGCAGTTCGTGTGGTTCGTGGTTAAAATCTTCTAATATTTATCCCTAATAGAAATATCGCTCAGCTTTGAAATATTGTTAGCTGCCATGTATTTGTGTATTCCGTCGATTATTTCTAACATTGTGTGGGGGTTGGAGAAAGTGGCGGTTCCCACTTGAATGGCGCGGGAGCCTGCCATGAGGAATTCCAGAGCGTCGTTTGTGCAGGAGATTCCGCCCATCCCTATAAGGGGGATATTCACTTTTAAATCTTTTAAAGAGTCGTATAATTCCCACACTATGCGAAGGGCTATTGGCTTTATCGCGGGGCCGGACAGTCCGGCTACTATGTTGTCAAAGACAGGTTTGCGTTTTTCAATGTTAATAGCAATAGCCCTGAATGTGTTTACAAGGGACAGCGCGTCGGCGCCGGCATTAACGCAGGCGAGGGCTACGGAGGCAATTGACGGGCAGTTAGGTGATAATTTTACCATTAGCGGCTTATGTTTGCAGGCGCGGCGGACTGCCACGACCAATGCCGCGGATGTTCCCGGATCAAGGCCGAAGGTAAGGCCGCCGTCTTTAATATTCGGACAGGAGATATTAAGCTCAATCATGTCAACTGAAGAGTTGTCCAATAAAGCGGCGCCTTTAACATACTCGTCAGAAGACGAGCCTGAAAGATTGGCGATTATCGCCGGTCCCAGACGGCGCATATAGTCAAGATCGTTTTCAATAAATGATTTAATGCCGGGATTTTCAAGTCCTATTGAATTTATCAGTCCGCTTGAAGTTTCCCAAACGCGCTCCCCCGTGTTTCCCGGGCGCGGAATAAAGGTCAGTCCCTTTGTGCATATTCCGCCAAGAAGAGAAATGTCAAAAATATTACTGTATTCCCTGCCTTTGCCGAATGTTCCCGAAGACGCGATGACGGGATTATTAAATTTTACGCCGGCAATTTCTACCGACATGTTAACTTGGTTTTCATTTGATGTCACATTAGTATTATCACTCATTAAAAATCACCTCACGAGCTGAGAAAATCGGACCTTCCATGCAGCAGCGGCGGTTTCCGTTTATTGTTTTAATAGTGCAGCCCATACATGCGCCTGTGCCGCAGGCAAATTTGTTTTCCATGGAAACAAAACAGGGAACATTTTTCTCCTCACATTTTTTCTTTAGAACGCTCAACATAGGCGCAGGACCGCACCCGAGAATTACGTCATAATCCTGAGGTGAAAAAAGAAAGTCGGTGATTCTGCCGTTAAGGGCGTTTCCGCCGTCTTCCGCAGCGATTGTAAAACGGTTTGCGTAAGCCGCCCAGCCCATAATAGCGTTTTCCTGCTCTTTTTCTTTAAACCCTTTCCTAAAACCGGCATAAAAATGAAAATAATAATCCGGTTTTTCCGAGACAAGAGCCGCAAGCGGGGCTATCCCTGCGCTGCCTCCGACAAGGGCGGCTTTTCCGTTTTCCGGCAGAAAATCAACCCAACAGTTGCCAAAAGGCCCTGTTAGCTGAATTTTTTCACCAGCCTGCGCGCAGGAAAGCTCTTCAGTCCCCCTGCCTTTTTTTTGTATAAGGAATTTAACGGTATTTGTTTGATCTATATATTCAAATACGCTGATAGGGCGCGGTAACAAAACGCCGCCGCGCTGGGGTTTTATCATAAAAAATTGACCGGCTCTGGGGATTGGCTTTTTCCATGTAAATTGAAGAATAAAATATTCATCCGTAATAATAGTATTTTTTTCAAGCTCGCATACAATACTTAGGCTCATTTTTTATTTCCTTGCTTCTTTAAGTATATCTTCTCTCATAACAATAACAGCCCGCCTTGCTTCCTCGGCGGCAAACAAATTATCAGCGTTTTCACTCCCCGGAGCTTTACGCCACGCGGAAATAATCGATCTTGAAGCGTTTACAACGCCGCCGTTTCCGTCCTGTAACAATAACGCCGCGTCTTTTGCGCCTCCGCCCTGAGCGCCGTATCCTGGTATCAAAAAGAAAAGATCGCCGTAATTTTTTCGAATTTCGGCGGCTTCGTCCCTTTCCGTACAGCCTGTAACGACGCCAAAAAGCCTGTAACCGTAATTTCCCTTTAAATTCGCAGGAAAAGCCGCCAATTTATCACCCACAGAGTGATATACACGTTTTCCGCCGCCAATCTCAAGATATTCAAAGTCTTTCATCCCGGCATTGCTGGTTCGCATTAGAACAAAAGCGCCTTTTCCATTAATTTGCGCCTCTTTTAACCACGGTTCAATTGAATCCAAACCCATATATGGGCTTAAGGTCACAAAATCAGCTTCAAAGTCGCCGGAAAAATGGGCTTTTGCGTACCTAATAGCGGTATCCGCAATATCGCCGCGTTTGATGTCGGCAATTACAAGGCATCCCTTACTACGAATATATCTTAAAATATCAGAATAAACACGAAGACCGTCAAGTCCTTTTTCTTCATAATAGGCAATTTGCACCTTAAAACACGCGCATACATCGTAAACAGCGTCAACAACGGCCTTATTAAAAGCCAGTACAGCCTCAGCGTCGTTTCCCGCCTTACGCCTCTCCGCTTCAGGCACATATTCCACAGCCGTATCCAGCCCCACACAAACATGCCCTCTTTCCTTCACTCTCTCAAACAATCTGTCAACATTAAACATTAACTAAAACTCCAAAGATAAATTAAAAATTCTTACCACGAACCACACGAACACCACGAACTTTTTGTCCACATCTTGTCGTTGTTCGTGTAAGTACCGAAGGTACTAGTTCGTGTGGTTCGTGGTAGAATTCTTTTTTTAATGTCACTTAAAATCTCCGGCTGAAATTATCTCGTCGCAGTATTCACAGCGGTAGGTGCGCTGATCGTTGTTTTCCAGGTAGAAAACATGGGGCAGATATTTTTCTGTGGAACTGATACAGCGCGGGTTTTTGCAGATAAGCACGTTTTCGACTTTTTGCGGAAGCTGAAGTTTTATTTTTTTTGTTACGCGCTCATTTTCTATGATGCTTACTGTAATATTTGGGTCGATTAGGCCAAGCACGTCAAAATTAATTAGTATTGTATTATCAATTTTGATAATATCCTTTTTTTCGCATTTTTTGGAATTGGCATTGGCGACAAACGCTACTGTATACGGAACTTTATCAAGCCCAAGCCAGTTAAAAATACGAATTCCAAGACCTGCTTTTATGTGGTCTATAACAATGCCGTTTTTTATCTTTTCTATGTTTAACATTCGCTTACCCCCAGTATTGAAGCGAGTAACGCCATACGGACATACATTCCGTACTTTGCCTGTTTAAAATACGCGGCTCTCGGATCACAGTCAATCTCAACGGAAATTTCATTCACGCGGGGCAATGGATGCAGAACAATCATTTTTTCCTTGCCCATAGCCATTTTTTCGGTATTAAGCACATATGTGTCTTTCAGGCGGATATAATCATCCTCGTTAAAAAATCTCTCCCTTTGAACGCGGGTCATATACAACACGTCCAATTCACGCATTGAGCTTTCTAGGTTTTCCCTTTCTTCAAACGCGATATTCTGTTTCATCAATATGCCCTTGATATATTCAGGCAGGACAAGTTCATCAGGAGAAATAAAAATCAGTTTTATTTTGGGATAACGCGCAAGGGCTTTAGCTAAAGAGTGAACGGTACGCCCGAATTTTAAATCGCCGCAGAAGCCTACGGTAATATTGTCAATTTCTCCTAAAAGGCGTTTTATTGTAAGAAGGTCGGTAAGCGTCTGGGTAGGGTGGTGGTGGCCGCCGTCGCCTGCGTTTATGACTGGAACGGAAGAATAACGGCTGGCAAGAAGAGCCGCGCCTTCTTTTGGATTTCGCATAACTATGGCGTCGGCATAACTTGCCGCCATACGGATTGTGTCGGCTAAACTTTCACCTTTAGAAGCGGAACTGGAACCGGGTTCCGCAAACCCCAGGCAGCTTCCTCCAAGACGCAGCATGGCGGCTTCAAAACTAAGACGGGTTCTTGTGCTGGGTTCAAAGAAGAGGGTAGCTAAAAGCTTTCCCCTAAGGCTTTCTCTAAGATATTTTTCATCTTTTTCTATCCGTTCTGCAAGCGAAAAAAGATTGTCCATCTCATTTAGTGAGAAATCTTCCGGCTCAATTAAAGATTTTCCTTTAAGCATTTCTACCTCAATATAAGCCGCGCGAGCGGCTAATCTAATCAAAGTCACCGCATAGCGGTGACAAACCTACCAATTTGTCAAAAAAAAACCGCCCTTATAGGCGGGTTCCATACAATACAACTACTAAGACGTACAATAATCATAAGTGCATTATACATAAAAGACGATTCTTTATCAAGAGAAAAATAATTTTTTATTAAATTTTCTTTAAATTTTAATGCATAAAACAAAAAATTGAATTATAATTAAGGAAGAATATTATAATTTTACGAATAAATATTAGACTCATGTTAAAATCCAAACATGAAGGGGGCTTATAATGTGCAAAAGAAACCTGTTTATTTGCGTGCTGTTATTAATTGTTGGGAGCAGTCTTTGGGCAGGCGGCGGAAAAGATAACACATCCAAAAAAGCGGAAGATCCGTCCGGCTTTACAGATTCATTAGATATTTCGGAAAAAAAACCCGGAAAATACAATTTTTACCTGGAAGCCAAGGACAAAGCCGGTAATATAACCCTTGCAGGGCCCGAAAATATTTACATTGATCCGGAATCCGATCTTCCAAGAGCCACAATAATTAACCCTCTTCCATATATGCGCGTTCAGGGCAATATGAATATAGTCGGCATTGCCTATGACGATGACGGCGTTAAAAACGTAGAAATCGCAGTTTACCGCGGAACGGACGGAAAAGGCGAAGAAATGATTCACGTAACGGCCTCCGGTACGGATTACTGGTCATATTTTCTTGACACATCAGACGGAGATGTCTGGCTGGACGGGGATTATACCGTTAAAGCGTGGGCGGTTGATATAAATGATCTTTCCGGTATTGCGGATAAATATCCAAACGGAGATAAAGTACCGGTAAAAAATCAAAAAGCTTCCGTTGTTTACTGGAGGCTTGATCGTAAAAAACCGGAAACAATTGTTACAAGCCACGCGGTTGGCGCTCTTGTTGCCGGAAATATACGCCTTCGCGGAACTGTTGCCGACGGTAACGGCATCGAGGCTTTAGATTATTCGATTGACGGCGGAACAAAATATACTCCGGCAAAGTTTAAAATTGATAATAAAAATAAAAATTATTCATGGGAAATTAATCTTAATACAAAACAATTTACAGACGGTCCTGTCGTTATCTGGTTTAAAGCGCGCGACGGCAACCACAGTGTCGGAACCGCCGCACATTTGTTATTTGTTAATAATACTGGCCCGGACGTAAAAATCGTATATCCCGAGCCTAACTCTACGGTAAACGGAATTTTTTCAATAGCCGGTTATGCGAAACATCCTGTAGGGTTAAAATCAGTAACATGGAAAGCCGGAACCCAGCAGGGCGAATTTGAATTACTGCCTGGAAATCAATGGTGGTCTGCGGATGTAGACGCGCGCAGTTTTAAAGGCAATTCAATCGAAATCGAAGTTAAGGCGGTTGACGTTTCCGGAAATACGACTGTTAAAAAACAAAAATACAAAATAGATCAAGCCGCGGATATGCCCGTAGTAAAACTAGTATCTCCCGTATCAGGCGTTCTTAATAATAAACTTGGCTTAATTGTAAAAGGAACCGCAACTGACAAAGAAGGCATAGCTTCGGTATTTTATTCGCTTAACGGCGCTCCCGCCACGGAAATACCATGTAACGGTTATTTCCAGTTTATAATTCCCACTCCAAATGAAGGAACCCATTCTCTTGACGTTTGGGCGAAAGACATCACCGGAGTTGTCGGAAATAAAGCGCAGGTAAAGGGCATAGTAGTTTCTAACGCGGCTATACAGCCAAGTATCGCTTCATATTCATGGCCGGAAGGAAAAACAACAAAAACTGTAATTTTCAATACCGGCATGACGATCAGACCTTTACCGAAAATGACTATGGCGCTTTCTTTTAAAGCTCCTGTCATGCCCGCGTCGGCAACAATTACATTCGGCGATCAATCGCCTGTAAATGTAAAATTAACCGGCTCAAAAGACGTATTTACTGCGGCAGTTCCCATTCCTTCTTTACAGGAAGGGCTTTTGGAAATAGTATTATCGGCCACTGACCGTCAGGGAAAAACATTTACATACAGTGAATTTGTTTTTATAACCAATCAAATAATATCTCCCGACGACGAACCTGAGCCTTTCATTGCGTCTAACAATACATTTAGGTGGGTAAGGGAAACAACTCTTGGCGACGGGCGCATATTGCTGAAAGAAAACGAAACATTGATGGGCATCAGTTCCGTTCCTGTTAATAGCGCGTCTCTTCAGGGGGGTACTGGGGCAAATTTAAGTTTATTAGATGTGAGCGTTGACCAAAACGGCAGGGTATTGCTTACGGCGAAAAACGCAGGAGAAGCCGGCCCGCTGACGGTTAAGCTTGACGTTGAAGGCGGTTCATTTTCAAGCGGCCAGTTTAGAGTTATTGCGGAAACTTCAGGACCTGCCGTCACGCTGCAGAACATTGAAAATTACAAATGGATAAAAAACAGCGTTCCTGTCACTTTTAACGTAACAAGCAAGAACAAAATTAGCGCGGTAGACGTATCTTTAGACATGGGAGACAACTGGCAAAGCCTTTTAACCCCCGCTGAATTGACAGCCCTTCGCGGTTCAGGCAGCGGCAATTTTACAAAAACGCTGGATCTTAGCGCCGTTGAAGACGGTTCAATCAACATACTGATAATGGCGACTAACGAAACAGGATTTAACTCGGTCGCGAATTTTTCAGTGTTAAAAGACACGCAAGCTCCGCAGGCGCAGACAATTATGCCAATCGCCGAAGCCGGAGTAAACGGAACAATACGGATGGCTTTTGCCGTAGAAGAAATGGGCGCCATACAATCCATTACATACCGCAGAAACATTACAACTCCGGCGGTCGCCGCGGCTCCGGGGAGAGCCGCAACTCCGGCAAGCACCACAACCTCAGTAAAAGAAGTTTTTAACGATAGCAAATGGAATAAAGATTACGCGCCAAGGTTCTTTGAAGTGTTGATGGATTCAATTGACATGCCTCTTGATAAAAACATGATTTTTACATTTACGGATAAAGCCGGCAATTCAAGCGAAGTAAATTCCTGGAATTTTGTAATTGATCAGGATATGGATATTCCTAGCGTGCAAATTGTCCTGCCTTTGGAAAATGAGGTAATTACCAATGACTTTATTGTTTCAGGCGTAATGTTCGACGACGACGGAGTTAAAAAGTATCAATGGAAAATAGACAATAATCCGTGGCAAACCGAGGACGCCGAATACGGTTTTTCAATACCGGTAGCGCTGTCCACATTGACAGATAACGATCATACAATATCCGTATTTGCGGAAGATATTTACGGCGTAAAAAGCCAGCCTGTAACTCAGGTTTTCCGCGTATCCCTTAATGAGCCTACGGCTACAATGACATATCCGCTTTATGATACGGTATTAAAAGAAGGGATTGAAATTAAGGGGACTGCTTCCGACAAGAACGGCATCAAAGAGGTAAAAGTTTCCGTTGATAACGGAAATTCATTTAATACGGTAAAAGGAGCTTACGGAACGGCGACGGAGACAATACAGTGGGCGTATCAGTTTAACACCACTATATTAAAAGACGGTCCGCATGTTGTGTTTGTAAGAGTACGGGACAGATACGATATACCGGCGACTTACGCGTTTATGATCAATATTGACAATACTCAGCCTGAAATTATCCTTGACAGCCCCGGAGACGGTTCAATCACAGTAGGAAATATTTCAGTAATGGGCCGCGTGCTGGATCCCAATTTAAAGGAAGTAAGCATAGAGCTAAGAAGCCTGGACGGATTTACAATTCCTGCCAATTTAAGGTTAAGAAAACTTGACGTAAGTTCAATGATCAAGGAAAACATCGATATTGCGGCAATGGCGGACGGACAGTACAATGTCGCAATTATCGCCACGGACAGGGCTGGAAACATGACCCGGCTTTCACGTAACGTACAGATGGCGCGCCAGACGTACAGAAACTATATAGAAATCCTTTACCCGCTTGAAAACGAAGAGACAAGCGGCGAGTTTAACCTGTACGGCTATGCGGGAGGCGCAAATCCCGCGGGGACGGTTACATTAAGAATAAACGGAATGGATTTGGATACGGCTCCTGTTGACGATTCAGGTTATTTCGTTTTCAAAATGGACGGCGAAAAACTAAGTACCGGAGTAAACGCCATTACAATAAACAGTAATTTCGGAGGGCCTACTCTTGTTTCATCGCGGGCTTACAATTTACTCTACAGGGACGGAGGACCGTGGGTTACAATAGACAGCTTTAAATTTGGTGAATTTGCCTATGAAAGGCCGTATCTATACGGACGCACCGGGTATGTTTTATCTGAACAAGATAAGGAACTGCTTGCGGACAAAAGCACCGACAAGGCGGTTAAAGCAAGAATCCTGGCAAAAACTCCTAATTTTACAGAAATAAGTTTTGATAACGGAAGATCGTTTATAATGACGAGCAAATCCTCGGCAAAAAATATTGATTACCGTTACAGATTGGAAGACGGAGAAATGGCGGAAGGATATCACTACATTGTTGTAAGAACAACCATGAAAAACGGAGAATTCGCACTGACAAGAATGTTAGTCCAGGTTGACAAGACAAAACCTGATATCCGTCTAATTTCACCGGAAGCCGGAAGCAGATACAACCAGTCAATCGCTTATTCAGCGTCAGCGACAGATGACATTGAACTTGTAAGCCTTACATACCACCTTCGCTCAGGAGACAAGGCTGCTTACGAAGTGCCAGGCTTCCTGCAGGGGCTTTACATTGAAGGCGTAATACCGCCGTTCTTAAGACAGATTGCCGTTGAAAACGGTTTCCGTGAATGGATGCCTTCAATGCCATTTGCCGGAGGCTCGACATATACGGATTTCGGCTTTGGGCTAAGCTTCTTTGAAGACAACGTAAAAGTACAGGTACAGTACGGTTTAATGACTCAAGATCTGTACGAATCTCTTGGCGGTGAAAGCGCGGTTCGCTACGGAGGAGACGTATTCGGCCTTAAAATGCTTGCTAACCTTTACACCTTGCCTTTTGGTTCAATATGGGGGCCTGATTTTGACTGGCTTTACGCTTCATTCTCCATAGGAGCTAATTTCTCGTTGTTTAACGCCACCAACAAAGAAAATCCAAAGTTTTCAACGCCGGATAATCCCGTGTATTATACTCAAAGCGGCACGCCCACATTTATGAGCGCATTGTTATTCCAGGTTGAATTCCCAAAAATAACTATTCCAAAGAAGAAAGTTTTAAGGACATTTAGCTTGTTTACTGAAGTTCAACTTTGGTTCGTACCTACCGACGTAGACGCCGAAAAGTTGGGCATAGACATAGTAATCCCGCACATAATAATGGGATTAAGAGCTTACATTTTCTAATAATGAAAGAGGCTGCCTTGAACGGGCAGCCTTTTTTGTTAAAAAATTCTTGTAAATGACCGTGAATGACAGGAAGAATGTGGAGAGAAAAAAATTAAGTTTTATTAATACAATATACGCTATATATAGAGTGTATGATATTTTATAACACAATATATAGCGTAGTAAAACTGAAATTTTATGAATTTTTAAACCATTTATAGAAGAAAAAATCATTATTTCTTTGCTATTTTATCAATAATGTGTTATAATTATCATATAATACTATATTTTGCCAGTTTAACCATAAAATCCCGGTTTCTGACTGGTAAAAGTTTCACCTAATAGCTATTCCTGGAGGTTATATGTCAATTAAGACAAAAATCCAATTCTTATTCTTCGTTATTTTTTTCGCGGCGATTCTTTTTACCACTTGTGAAAGCCCTATGGGTATGGGACAGCCTATTGACTGGGAGGCGCCTGTTCTAACTATGGATAAGGTTCCAAACCCGCTCTATGTTAAGAGAGGAACAATACTTACTGGAACAGCTACTGATAATGTAAAAGTTGAACGCATTTCATTTACCAATACTGCTACAGGCAAAGAACTTTTTCCCGTTGTAATGGACGGCGACAACTGGATGATTGAATTGTTATTCTCTGAAGAACAAAACGGAGAAAAAATAGTTGGTGAAGTCCGCGCATACGACAAAATGAACAACTCAGGTGAAAATTCCGTAGCCATTGTAACAATGATAATAGATATAGAACCTCCGATAGTCAGTAATATCAGTATTCAGCGCACTGATACAAGAATAGCGCGTCTTGCTGAAACATTGAACGAATTAAAGGCTCTTGAGACAACAGACAGGCACGGCGAAAAGAAGGACGAGATATATAAATATCAAAACGGCTGGTTTTACATTAACGCAGTAGTTAATGATCAGGAAACACAAATTGAAATTATATCGCTTGATTTATATGATATGCGAGACCCCAATACTATGATGCTTTCAATGCCTGTCGATGAAAATTATACGAATTATTTCCCACGCTGGACAATAAAGGAAGAAAAGATAATAGACAAAGGCGTAGAAAAATTTGGCGAAGTTTACAGAAATGATTACTATGGTTACGCTGAAAACAGAATAAAAGACGGAGATAGATCAATTGTCAGAGAGCCTCAGCGTTATTATTACCGCGTTGTTATTAAAGCTATAGACAAGAGCGATAATGAAACTATCGAAGAAAACGAAGGCTACATGTGTTTGTGGGCAAAGTCGGATGAACCGAAAGGTATTCTTGACCCAGCTATCGGAACCGCCGCCGACGGAACAACCATTGTATCGCGCGGCACTCCTTTACCTGTTGACTTCTTTGACGATGACTGTATTCTTTGGGCATACGCCGGCCTTCTTACTGAAGATCAGTGGAATGGAGACGCAAAAATAAATTTAACTCAGAGTATTCCCACAGGCAACACTGATGAAGAAAAAATTACATGGTTAAAAAATCATCTTTTAGGCGGCGGCGATGTTTATAACTGGGAATACGACAAACACAGTAAAGCAATTCCTCCTCCCGATCCCGAAAAGATTAAGATTAATGAACTGATTAACGGCAAGAATCTGGATGAAAAACTTGAATATGTTGCGACAGGAAAAGGAGAGTTTGATTACGGTCATTATATACTGTTTACCCTGACGGCCGATAAAAAACTTACTCCGCATGACAAAAATGGTCCTGAATGGACAAACACAAACATTTGGAGAGGCAAAGCATACCCTGTTTCCGTAATTGACGAAAACGCCCCGTTGATTGTATTTGACACGACGGATAAATATGAAGATGGCAAAGATAAAGATGAATTAGGTAATCCAAAACCTTATCCAAAACCTTTCTGTCCTGAAGAAAATACATTCCCGGTGCTTATAGACGGCGAATTTTTTAATATTGTCGGATATACATTGCGTGAAAATGCGTCAGGCAACAATAAAGTTACCAAATTCCGCATGGCGTGGATTCCCTATTATATGCCGGATTTACCAAATAAGCCTAAGGGCGCTGACGGATATATTAAACTGGTACAAGACGCCCTTAGCAATAATTTTACCGGCATGCCTGACGGCGTACAGTACTGGGATTTTACGGAAGGCGATGGAATAGGAAAACTTAAAGATGAAGGCAATGAACCGATTGAATCCAGCATATTCAAAAAACAGACTTTTAGTAAAAAATTATCCGTCCTGGGGAAAGCGGACGATATTAAACCTTCAACAAGCAATTTTAAATATGACTATAAAAAACTGGATGATAAAACCGGCGAGTATATACTCGGCAAGGATGACGTACTTGACCTTGAAAACGAAACAAAGCTCTTTGTTTTTTACGCTGTTGACACGATGGGGCATGAAGTATTCAGACAACTGCGGCTTTTAAGCAATAAAACTCCTCCTGACCTTGCTGTTTATGATGTTTCCAACTATTTGGATAATTCATTCTTCCCCGGCATGCCCGACCCAAATGATTCAGGCTATAACGTCGGCGGCGTGCTTGGGGGGACATATTACCCCGATCTTAGGACTTATAATGAGGGCAAATACGCCACGATAAAAAGTAAAATCGGCACGCTTGTAGACGGAGAGAAAATTCCTAAACAAGGCGACAGAACAATTCCGTTCCAGATATATCCCCGCGGAACCATTGTAAAATACTGGATTAACGCCGAGAATTCAGGCGACATTGCAGTTGAAAAAATAAGCATGAAGGATATTACTTATTCAATAACAGGCGAGGCTGTGGGAAGCTCATATAATATTGCTAACCGAGATCTTACTTTCTGTGAATACTATCCTGATGTAACGCAAAGAACATTTCTTTTTGAAGCTACCGATAAATTAGGCAATGTGGCGCGTATACAGCGGACAGTAGCTGTTACAAACGCCGCCAAGCTGGAAAATATAACCACAACCAGCCAGAGCGGCACTTACGGCATCGGTCAGAAAATTATTTTACAGGCCAATTTTTCCAGTCAGGTATATGTAAAAGGTCTGCCGCCCGTTCTTAATATACGTTATTCGAACTCCAGCGGTACTCCGCTTTATTTTACTATTCCATGCACTAATTCTCCCATGCCTGACAGCCCTTCTAATTCAACGTCTGTTCTTGAATTTGAATTTACAGTACCTCCAAATTCAGGCGGAAAAATAGAAACATTATATGAGGATGCTTCATTTACCCCGCCAGGAGGAAATAAACGGCCTATTATTCTTCGTGAAGACACAAAAATAATAGATTCAAACCGTAATGATTCAGCGTTTATCCCGGGTTACCAAAACGAATCTGTAACTATGCCTAACTGGGCAAACCAAGGAAATTCTCTGCAGGAAAAGAAAGAAATTAAGCTTGACGGAGTCCGTCCAAGAATTACTTTGGTAACAGTCGGCGGGAAAGATAAAACAGGCAGTAATTATTACTTTAAGAGCGGAGAAACGCTTGAGCTTACCCTTAAAGCTGACGAGAATATAAGAGCTTCCGGTACGCCAATTTTGTTTTATTTGCTTTCAAGAAAAGTTGGTACAACTATAGAGGAAAATTCTACAAGATTTAAATATCAACGGCCTAGCGGGCAAGACTCGCTTGTTTTCACTCTTGCTGTAAATGATATAGGAGCTTTAGACGGAAAATTCAATAATTTTAGTCTGCCGGTAGCTTCAGGCATTGTAGATAATGCTGATAATTATGTTGAGCCGACAACAGTAGAAGGATTGCAATTACTTATAGCGTCAACTCCTGATATTTACATTAAAAAGAGCATACCTGCCGCTCCTGTAACTCATTTAACAGGAGATACCACTATAGAATTTACCGGGTCAGCTTCTACAAATACGATTGAATACAATATGAATCCTACTTTAACCATAGAAGATTCAAAAGCTGAATGGTATGATCTTGAAGATGTTAAAGAGTATTCACTTGACGGCGGATTAAGCTGGGCGACATTTCCTGCCGCCAAATCAGGCTGGACAACCTTGACCGGCGGTAATTTAACTATAAATAACGGCTCTTGGGATTTAAGGGTACGTTATAAGGACAGGGCCGGAAATGAAGGAAATCAAACAAGACAGTTAATACATGTAAATAAGGATTTCCCGAGATTGGTCGGCATAAGCGCAGTACAGCCGAACAGTACCTACAAACAAGGCGATAAACTTGAATTTCACCTTGAGTTTACGGAACCTGTACGAACAACTACGTCTAATAACGTTAGAATTACGCTTACTAACAGGGTATCTATAACACCTAACGTTACCGACGGCAGCGTAGACCCATCCAATGAAGTTGTATTAACGGCAACGGCGATGACGCAATTCCCGCCCGAATACAGTACCACTATAAAATTTGAATGGACTCTTGACGGCAAGGAAATGCCGGACGGCTTGTATGTGAGTAAAATAGAACTTGCCGGCGCCGCTAATAATGTCGGAGCCCTTCAGGACCGTTTTGGAAATTACGGCGCAAATTCAACAACGGCTGATACCGCTAATATTACTATAGGCGGCAATGTTTGTTCTAACCTTAACGGCGCGGGGCTTATTGTTGACTGTATAACTCCAAAGATTATTTCATACAATCCAACAGACGCAGGCCTTCCGTCTGTAGCAGGCGTAGCAACCGATAACAAAACCATAAAAATAACATTTAACGAAAAAGTAATGATAGGCACTGGAAAAATTACGGTAAGACCTTATGGAAACTATAAGATTCCGGCTGTGATGGAAAATAACGGGTACACCCTTAATGGAACTTATGTCGCCGGATTCTATGATATATACAACAGCGGCTTAATTGACAACAATGACAGGCAAACATTAACCATGTCAACAAACGCGGGCAATCCAAGTATGGGTAACCTTGCCTTGGATGAAAGAACAGGACAAAGCGTCGGTCCATATATTAAATTGACCCACGGCTTAAAACAAGGGGCAGGGTTCACTGGTAATTACCTTGGTTCCAGCGCCAATGGTCCGGTTCCTGAAGGATCAACATACTTGATACCGGATACTTCCACCAAGTGGGTGTTGGACTACCGTTACAGTATTGATAACGCTAATAATACTCAATATGCCAATACCAGCAATGTCCTTATTACTCCCTCACTCACTGTAGTTCCCAACATCCGCGCCGTCTTTACAAAGGCACATTGGCGCTGGCAGGAAATGGATATTGTTTCTTCCGTTAGCATCAGCCCCGATGAAAAGACTGTAACCATTACTATGAATGAACCGCTCCTTGACGGCCTGCAATGGGGACTTAATTTTCCGGAAGGAACTTTTACAGACAAAGCTGGCAACAATGCGGCGGCTTTAGGCTCTTACAATGAAGACGGAACCGTAGACACAACTACTAATTCAACTTACTGGTTCTGGTCAAGCGGCGTTCAAACACCGGTAATAAGGGTCAATCGAAAGAGCTTTGACGCCAGAACCACCGCTTGGGCAACTCCTACGGGACGGAATTACAGCGTTCCCACAGACTTAGGCGGTCCTGGAGGCTGGGGCATAGGTGATTTTAATACCGTACACTACAGGATTGAATCTGAAACCCCTGGAGCGGAGATATTGTCCGCTACAGATATAGGCGCGGAATCTACCGGAGGCAGTATTAATATCCCCGACGACTGGACAGGGGAAATAGCAAATGGCCGAGGTTGGGATTATCCAAGATCAGCAAATAATTCAACTACTAATAATACTACCGACGGAGAATGGGTATTGCGAAATCTTGTTAGACGTACAGGTGGTGGTACAAACGGTTATTATGAAGTTACTGAAAATGGGTATACTACTAGAAGGACTATAACTCCAGATTACCAAGGATACCGTTCGTATAACCGCGATATTTTAAAAGCGACGTTAGACGGAAAGACTCTAGCAATATTTACAGGATCAGGCGGTAATCCTACACAAGGCTCTTTTACTTATCTACCCAGGCAAGCCAGTAAAAATTATATTGTTGCCGCAGCGCGGATAACAAACGGCGGAAATACCTATAACTCCGGAAAAAGTTATGAAGGAGTATTCAGAAGTATTGTAGCGTTGAAACAAGGGTCTTTTGGCGGTACTATTAACGGTGCCAATCGTAACAATAACCCTATTATGGTACAAGGTTCAAATGTTAAAAACGGTATGCCGTCCATTTCCGGTTTCCCTGTTTATGATGCCGGTGAAACAGGCGACAACCGTTTTGTTAAATTGTTTTATTATGAATCTTTTACAGGAACTGCTGCTGCAATGACTAGCGGAAATTTATACTGGGTAAGCACCGAAATTATCAGCCAATGGTATTGGCTGGGTTGCGGATATAATGTAAACAACTCCAATACCGGAGGTAGCCATTCACAAAATGGCGATGTAAACAACTATCTGTATTCCGGTTACGGTGATTTATCCTACGCATATAACATGAGGTAAGGAGAGGAAAAACATGAAAATAAAGATAAATATTTTTAAGGTTATTTTAGCGTCTTTAGCGGTTGCAACGTTCTTTTCCTGCGAAAACCCGGTAGCGTTGGGCACCAAACTGGATATTGACGGACCTATTATTACAATAACTTCTCCTTTGCAACGCCAGTCGGTTCCGGTAGAGTTTGACATGGAAGGAACTGCCAGGGACTATACCGGCGTTGACAAGATGATAATAAAAGCCGTAATAAATAATACTGATTTTCAGCGGCAGTGGCGTTATCAAAAGAACGTCTGGGAATTTTCCGATGATTACGGTGAAACATGGTCGCCGCTTAAAAACGCCGTGTGGGACGGTAATAATAATTCCGCTTCATGGAAAGTTCCGATTGATATGAAAGTATCAAGTTCTGTAATGGAAGGTGAATATACCTTTAATGTTCAGGCATGGGATAAGGGCGGTTTTACAGATGATAATTCATTTAAAGCGATTGTCCTGATAATTGATTTTGATCCTCCTAAAGTGCTTATAACAAATCCTTACCTTTACAGCAAATACGCCTATGATACGGATGTTTATTTCCAGGAACTGGACGCTATAGTTGACGAAAGCCCCAAATGGAAAGACCCGGCATATCTTGGCAAATTCATTACTCAGGAATTCTCGCTTAAATGGCAGATAGAAGACAGTAACGACGTTTGGTCAATAAATATAAACTTTTACCCGCACGACGTTGTTATTGACAATGATCCTGATACTCCTCTTCCGGATAATTATATTTACCGTTATCACAAGAACACTCCTAAACCTCCCCCCGGAGCAAACCCCAATGATTATGTTAAACTAAACGGCTCTGTAACGGTTCCCGATCTTTACAGTCAGGCCGGTATTTATGAAGGCGGAGGAGAATTAAAAAATCCTATTCCGCTTAAAACAACTGTAAAAGTAGTCGCAGTCTGTTACGACGCGGCCGGAAACCCGAATCAGGAAAAAACTCTTGGGTTTTTTATTTCCTGGCCAAAAGCAAATTCTCCTTGGATTGACTTTACAGACGGTTTAGAAGGACCTGATGATTTCTATGGCAAATCACTTGACGTTATAGAAGGCGACGTATTTACGGTCTATCCGGGCAGAAGCATTAAAGCTACGGCATTTCAATCGCACGGCGTTAAAGAAGTAAAATACACCCTGTACGAGTGCAATACGTCAGGCAATATACTTAACGGACCTGACTCATTTAAAGTTAAAGAATTAAATAAAGTTGTATCAAACACATCCTATGGCGGAACCTATTCCACTATTTTCCCGTGGGAATTAAATGTGCCGCCTTTTACCGGCTATTATGTTTTTGAAGCGGAGGCGTTTACCTCCCAGGGTATACCAAGCGAAAAATATACAATGCTTTTCAGAGTACATGACATTACCTTCCCTGATTTTACTGAAGGGCCGTTCCCCGTCGCGACTGATCCGCTGTTTATGGCAATGGCTGGCAATAAAATTACCATTAGCGGAACAGTAAGCGACGCTACGGATATCGTCTCCCTGTGTATGGTGTGGATTAATCCAAACTCGAAAGGATATGCCGCAATGAGCCAGTTATCCTATTTCCGTAACACCAGTTACGCGGGATGGAGGGATATTTTAAGAGACGCTCCCGGCGTAACAAGGAAAGAAGATATTAATTTTGATAATGCTGATTATCCCTGGGATAAAATTGCTCCAAATAGATTATGGAATCTTATCCTTGAACCTAATGGCATAGATTATGAAACAAACAGGCATCTTTTTAAATATGAACAAATTATTGATATTACAGAAGATCTGGGTATAGGTCCTGACTCAGGACAGACGAATTTAAAAAGCCAGATATTCCTGTTGAGGGCGCAAAATCCTGACGGGAAATGTACTGTAATAACATACGCGCCGCAAGGCGATACCTTGGCTCCAAGTATTTCAATTTCAAAAGTTGATATATTAAAAAAGGGAAATCCTTCCCCGGTAACGTACTATCCCAATACATATAGCGGCGCAATCGAGCAGTTTAGTGACGGCGATACTATAACTATTAACGGTGAATGGTCAGAAGATTCCGTTTCTCATTTGGATATTGATAAATACTTTTTAAAAAACATAGAAATTACCGTTAATAATCAAATCTTGCCAAAGCTTACTAAAGAAATAAATATAATTACATGGCCGACTGATCATACTCCCGGAACATGGACAATAAAAGCTGAAATCGGAAAAGATATATCAAAAGATAAACTTAAAGATACTCTTGTAATAGGCGTTAAAGCCAGGGATATAGGAGGAAATGAAGCTGAGGCGGGAAGTTCATGGCTGATACAAAGCGATAATTTAAGGCTTATGCGTATATCAAGCGAAGATGAAGACAAAATTTACAAAGCGGGTGAAAAAATAAAAATTTTCCTGGAATTCAGCAAACCGGTTAAAATAACCTACTCTGTCGGCGCTGAAAAACCGGCTTTAATTCTTAGCAGTAATTCAGGAGACGCGGCAATAGCCGAATATGTGGCAGGGCAGGTAAATTTTAACAGCCGCCAGTACTTTGAGTACACAGTACAATCAGGCCACGCTACAGGGACAGGTGTAAATGAATATTTGAATGTTAAAGGGCTTCATTTTGGAAGCGCCTATACAGAAAGTACTCCTTATTATACCGGAACTTATCCGTTTACATGGAGCAGGGGAACGCAAGGTACAACCGATTATGAAGAAGTGCGTATAACAATGGCTCCTAATAATAAAGGCGATGAAAAACCTTTAGGTTATTTTGTACGCACGCTGCCTACTACTACAAGTACATCAAATGCCGATTATCAGTTTACACTGGCGGCCGGAAAACACATAAAAATAGACACGACTCCGCCTACGGTAACAAGTATTGCGGCATCCACAATTCCCGGTCATTATAAATCCGGCGATATTTATATAACGGTAACCTTCAGTAAAGACGTAACAACAGGGGATGCTTTGCCCCAGCTTATTTTAGATGTTACAGGAGGAGGGGATTCAAAGACAAATACAGATAACATAAAGGTAAACGGCAAAACAATAACTTTTATGTACAGAATAAAAACCAATGACACAACAAACGGAAGTCCGGTTAGAGTAACAGGCGTCAACGGTGATATAATCGATCTTGCACGTAACGGTTTAACCGGCGGTATTTCAGGAACGCTTGCCGGTTTATATATTGATACAATCCCCATGACCATTCCTCCGATAATCAGAGTTCTTGACGCAGATACTTCTAATCAAATTGGTATTTCCGGGGGCGCAGACGTTGATCTTAAAAATATTTACAATAATAGTTTAAAGTTTGCGGTACTGAGGGGAGATCCGTCAGACGGAGCTCATAGGCTGGATAAATTTGAATACTCAGTAAACGGCGGTACAAGCTGGTTAACGGCTGATAATATAAATAATACGCCGTTTGACAAACCTTCTTCGATGGCAAATGGGACATACTCAGTTATCGCACGCCAGATAAACAAGGCCGGAAATGTTTCTCCTCCTTCGAACGCGGTAAAATTCATCTGGGATAAGGGTAATATTATCAGCCGTATAAGTTCTACAAGCGCTAACGGAACCTATACAAACACCCAAGGAAGCGGAGGGAGCAGACAGGATACAATTAACATTACGGTAACTTTCAGAAAAAAGATTAAATTTGACGCCTTACCGTCAATTACCATAAATTCCACTTCAACGCCTGTAACAGCGGCCTATACTCTTGGCACTGCAACGGAAGAATTAACTTTTAACTATCTTGTCGGCGCAAATGACAAAACTCCAACTGGACAGTACCTGGATGTTACAAGTTTTAACATTTCCGGCATCAATGTTCAGGACGAGGCAGGTATTAATGTAAACAATTTTTTAGCCTTTCCATCTGCCGGTTTTCTTCTGAAAGACTTAAAGAAAATTGAGGTTAAGACAGGAGCTCTTAGCGTAAGCGGCAGTCCGGTTTTTGATAATTCCAAAATAACAGGCGGCGGTATCGCCTCCGACGGTTCGTATAATACAGCCCTTGTTATCACGTTTGATCGTAAAATTGTCAAAGGCGCCGGTTATATAACCATTATTCAGGATACTGCAGACTACAGGCTTCCTGCAGTCCTTACGGAATCTCAATTTAGCAAGTACAACAATATTACAAATGTAAATAAATTTTATACGCGTGGGTCTAACGGATATATTTACAACAACGCATCTGACAGAAAAGTTGATACTTCAACCAAGTACATATTAGATTATAATGTGGATACTGCGGATGCGGCAAATGCTCCCGGAGTCGGCAGTGAAAGAAAAGTACTTGCAGAAGATTTCAGGCAGGCGGAAAAAATATATCTTTCAATTAATGCCAATGCCGTAAAAGTCAGCGGAAACCAGCTTATTGTAGAACTGAAAGATACGAACGCTTTACAGGTTCCCGGAACAAATTATTTTGTTTATTATGACAAAGGTTTTGTACAGGATGAATTAAGCACTCCCTGCCCGGAAGTTACCGTATCATCACCTTCGTCTGTATCTATTGGCGGCGTTGCAAAACCATTTATCCGAATAAATAAAACACAGGATACTATTTCTGTTAATACAAACGTTACTAATACCAATCCTGCCCGGCTTTTGGCAGTACAGCCATTCCAGGCGAATGTCCGTATGGACTGCAGAACGCCCGGCTCGACAATTTACTATTTTACTACTAATGAGGTCACCAATACCACTGCCATGAACTGGACAATTAACGCTAATCCCGATCTAGGCGGTCCTGGTGATCTAAATAACCCGGCCCCGGAACAACCAAGCGATCCGCAGACTACAACAGCCGCTCGTCAAACCTACAGCAGCCCTATTACAATTGGTACTGCTAACGACTATCAGGGGCTTCAATGGTATGTTCGGGCAAAGGCCAATAAAGGGGCAGAAAATGCAGCGGCAAATTGGAGCGTAAATTCAGAAGAAATGGCATTTAAAACAGTTATTACATATCAAATAACTAACATGAATACTAATCAAGAAATAGTTGAAACTGGAATACGCCCCGCCAACAATGATCAATTATGGATACGCGGCGGAGACGGTATTGGTTTATCCAGCGTACCCGGTTTCCCAATTAACTGGGAAGATGATTTTGATGTGTTAAAAACAGAGAAGAAACGCGCCGGTATTAGATTGTTTACTAATGACACGACTACTACTAATATTTACACTAGTTCCAGATGGAGATTTATAACATGGGAAATTAATGTGGACACTTATTTTGACATTATTTTGGGAAGGGATACAACATCAACTGCGGCGGAAGCCCTGCAATACGGTCCCAGACAATTTGCCTATCAAAGGGCAGGCTGGACATCGTTTAAGAATCAATACCGTGCTTTACCGGGCAAACACCGCTGGCTTGTCAGCAATAATCCGACAGGGACGCCTACAAAAGGAACTACCAACTTTTCGGGAACTTTCAGCGCGCGGCCACAGTATACGGGTGACGATATAACTTTTACACCGTAGAATATAGAAACACGCAATAGTCAGATAAGAACAGAAAAGCGGCTTTCGTTTGGGAGCCGCTTTTTTTTTATGAAAATTTCTTCAAAAAAAATCATTTTCGGTCAAGCGCCATGCAGCTGCGCGCCATATATGTATGTATCATTGTTAATATGATATAATATCTTATTCTTAGGAGAGTGAATTATGGCGACAGCGACAAGAAAAAAGAAAAAACCTTCAAAAAAAGATTTACCAAGCGGAAAAGGACTGACTTTTGAAAAAGTGTGGGCATCATTACAGGAAACAAAACAGATTTTCAGGGAAAAAGCCGAACAATCTGAACGGGAGTTTGAAAAGGAAAGGAAAGAAAGAATTGAACAGTACGAACAATATGAACAGGAAAGGAAGAAAAAAGAAGAACAGTATGAAAAGGAAAGAAAAGAAAGAATCGAACAGTACGAACAGGAGAAGAAAGAAAGAATCGAACGGTACAAGGAACTTGACAGGATAGTAAGACGAAACAGTAAACAGATGGGAGAACTGCACCTGCGTTTTGGGCAGTTGGCGGAACATCTTGTAGCCCCCGGTATCGCCAAACGTTTCAACGAACTTGGGTATAACTTTAACGCGATGGCGCCTAGAGGGCAAAAAATATTTGACGCTAAAACAGGGAAAATGAAAACGGAAATTGATTTGATATTGGAAAACGGTAAGACTATAATGGCGGTAGAAGTAAAAACAAGGCCTGTAATTCAGGATGTGGAACACCATATCAAGCGGCTGGAAATATTACGCGATCATAGGCGCACAGTTAACGATCAACGGAAGGTGCAGGGGGCGGTTGCAGGAGCGGTTTACGAAGATATCGTAAAAGAAGCCGTGCGCGAAGCGGGAATGTATGTGATAGAACAATCCGGCGACACAATGAAAATAGACATGCCGGACGGGTTTATCCCGCGCGAGTGGTAACTATATTGTAGAATTCTTAACCTATAACATGCTAGAATAAATCAATGTCAACTGAATACGAAAAAATTGTTACTTCCCTTAAACGCAGAAAGAAAGGCGCTACTGCGGCGGATATTTGCGCGGTTACAGCGCTGCCTCTTTCCGCAGTTAATGAACTTTTGCCAAAAGCGGCGGATGAATATTCGGGGCATTTACGGGTAACGGAATCGGGGGAAATTCTATATTATTTTCCAAACGGGTTTACAAGCCGTTACCGGGGATTGGGCGTAGCGCTTAAAAAGGCGGCAAAAAATATATTTTCCGGTTTTAAAACCGCTTGCGCTTTTTTATTTAAAATCTGGATAGTAGTGATGCTTGTAGGATATTTTCTTTTTTTTATCGCGTTAGCGCTTGCAAGCGTATTTTTATCAGTAGCGGGAAAATCCGGCGGCAAAGGAGGGCGGAGGGGCGGCGGTTCTATTAATTTAAGTTTATTCAACCTTATCTGGCGGATATGGTTTTATTCAGAAATGACCGGTCCCAAGTCTGTTTATAGCCGCGGAAATTTTAATAAAAACAAAGATACACGCCCTTTGCACAAAGCGGTATTTTCGTTTGTTTTTGGCGAAGATGATCCAAATAAAAATTGGGAATCTCAGGAATATAAGGCGATTATTTCGTACATTCAGGCAAATAGGGGAGTTATCTCCCTTGCCGAATACATGGCTTTTACGGGAAGTAACAGTCAGGAAGCGGAAACAGATATTCTTTCTTTCTGTTCAAAGTTTGAAGGAAGTCCGGAAGCGACAGAAGAGGGAACAATTGTTTACCGTTTTGACAAACTGCTGTTAAACTCTGATACGGAAAAAATCAGCGGACTTATTCCTCCTGTTGAGAGTCTTAAAAAGTTTTCTGATAATAAAAAATCAACTAACGGATGGTTTGCGGTAATTAACGGGGTAAATTTAATATTTAGCTCATATTTTTTATATCACTCTATTAATACAGGTCAATTATTAAGCGAAATTCAATACAAAAGCGCGTCTTCGCTTTACTCTTATACGCATTATTTTCTTTCATATATAGCAAGTGAGCCTCAAAATATTATAGGAATGGCATTAGGATTTATTCCTTTAATTTTTTCTATTCTGTTTTGGATTATTCCCATAGTTCGTTTCTTCACAGAAAAGAAAGAAAACAATAAAATTAAGCTAAAAAACTTTAAACGTTTTAGTTTTAGCAAAATATTTTCTTCTCCGAATAATATTGAAACAAACGCGTTTAATCCGGCTGTATTGGAATGCCGCCCTGATAATCTTGATTCAGCCGCAGACAGGGTAATTAAAGATATGGGCGCAATATCAAATCCGCAGATAGAGATAAAAGACAATAAAACAATTTATACATTCAATGAGCTTGAAAGAGAGAAAGAAGCATTAAAAAAATACCGTTTATCAATTGATACTTCACGTCAAAAACTTGGAGAAACCGTTTTTGACTCCAACGATTGACATTTACCGTTCAAAAAGATAAATTAAAAAATACGGCAGACTAGCTCACTTGGATAGAGCGTCAGCCTCCGGAGCTGAAGGTAGTGGGTTCAAATCCCGCGTCTGTCAATCGCTAAGTCTTTATGTTGTAAAGAATTAGCGATATTAAAGACTAAACCACCGAGACAAAATCGGCGTTTAGCTAACAAAAAATGAGAAACAGTATGAGAAAACACTGTTTCAAGAGGAGTTAGCTATGCGCAGATATTATCTTCATCAAAGAAAAGGCATTTTTTACGCGGAACTTGTAACGCCTGAGGGTAGGCGTTTGACGGCAAGATCAACAGGGAAAACTACTGAATCCGAAGCGTTATTAATTGTTAGTCAATGGCTTTCAAGTGGTATTCCAAAAAAGGGAAAAGAAAAACCTGTTGAAAGCGTTATCGGTCTATCTGATATTCTAAAGTATATTAGAAAGATTGATCTTGACGAAAACGACGCTATGAAAATTGTTGAAAGCCTAAAGAAAAAAGACTTAGTAGACTTTACAATTACAAAAAAAGGAAACGGAGCTAAACTGTTTTTAGACTTCCTAGAGGAATTTTGGGATTATACTTCCAGCCCTTATGTAAAAGAAAGAAAAGCGTATGAAAAAAATATCGGCAAGCGGCATTGTTACGAAATGCAACGGCGGATTCAAACTTTCTATGCTGAATTTTTTGAAGGTAGGACTTTAGAATCAATTACATGGAAAGATTTAAAAGCATTTTCAATTTATATTTCCGAAGACAGAAAAAAGCCGGATAACTACAAAGGGAATTTTACTGAAAAATTATCGCAAGCCTACAAAAATAAAATCCTTATTGCCGGAAAGACGGCGTTAAAATGGGCTTATCAAAATGAGATAATAACAACCGATCCAACCGCAAGAAAATTAAGTTTTAAAGGTAATCCGGAAAAAAGAAGGGTTTTAACGGTAGATGAAGCGGCAATAATCTTTAATAAAATCCAATGGAATGACAGGCGAAGTTATATCGGAAACCTATTGAGCATTACTACTTCATTAAGAGCGGGAGAAGTCTTAGCTTTACGCAAGAGCGACATTGATCCCTTAAAACCTGTTTTATATTGCCAACACTCATATAGCACAATGGACGGATTAAAAACACCTAAAAACGGAGAAACAAGAAAAATACCGTTATTGCCGGAAGTGAAAACAAAATTACTTGAATTGTTAGCTGATAATCCGCATAATGAAAATCCTGATCCTTTTATCTTCTATGGCTTGTTAGCTGATAAACCAATGGATCAAAAAATCCTTATTAACGGATTAAAAGCGGCTTGCAGGGCGGCCAATATCGAGCCGGTAGTATTCCACTCTTTACGGCATTTTTATTCCGCAAGGCTTGCCGATAAAATGACGGCGGATCAAGTTATGCGGATAACTGGACATAAAACTAGGGCGGTTTTTGACGCTTACGCGGATCATGTTGAAGATAAAAACATTGAAGATATGAGAGAAGCGGCGGCGCAGGTCTTCCAAAATATTATTCCCTTTAGGAAGGTAGGTTAATATGAAAAATCAAAAATTCAATATTAACCTTAATGAATGGGAAACATGGCTTATCGCTTTACTTTTTAAGCGGATAACTTATGAAGGTATAGCGGAATGTGCCGCCAGTAAAGAGGAAACGGAAAACATGATTAATGTTATCGAGGGCATAAGAAAACAGCTTGCGGATCAAGGTATGTGTCCACGATAGAAAAACAAGCCCTTATTTGCGCCTGAGAGCCATATAATGGGTTTTATTGCCGTAATTGGTAGATTTAACCAGTTACGGCTTTTTTTATGCCTAAAAAGCCTATTCCTACGCCTTGTTTATGCGTATTAAATCTATACCAGATAAGGAATTACGGCATTTTTTCTCAAAAAATGAGAAACAGAATGATAAATTTCACATTTTCATTATCCCTAAGGGAATGTGAAAAAGTGAATATTTGCAGTTGACTTTTGGCAAAATGTAATAATTGCATCTTGGCAGATTGCGGATTCCGCACTTTGATTTTACCTACAAGGTAATAACGTGAGTGCGGAAACCGCACCGACGATGGAAAGCGACATAATGTCGTTTTCTGGAAAACGAAATAATTTCGCTGACGATATAGGTAAAATACCCTATAAAAATATTTTTATTTTTTTTCAAAAAAGTATTGACATTTTATGTCGTAATATGTTAATATGTGTCGACACTAAAAATTATGGAAGGAGTTTTTTATGGAAAACCAAAATGAAGAAATTGTAGGTTTACGATTATCCAAAAGGTATAAAAGGTATCTACAACGGTTGGCAACTAATCAAGGTTTGTCAATGGCACAATGGCTAAGAAAGAAAATCGCTATTGATATTTGGGAGGGAATCAAAAGCACGGCGGAAATGGTTGCGACTATGATAGCGGCAGAAGAAAGCGGCGTACCCGAAAAAATAGCGGTCAAGTTAAACAAGGCTGATGAAGCTATTTTAATTATTCCAGCAGAAAAGCAGGAAGAATTTAAAAAGCGCGTTAATGAACTTTATCTTATTGAACGTAAAAAAAGAATGGAAGATAAAGACGTTAAATTCAATGGACTTGAAAACGAATTAAAGGAAATTGACGCTGACTGCACAATGAAGGAATGGGAAGATAGTCAAGAAATGCCATTCAAGGATGTTTTTTAATTTAAAATAAATATTGGCTTTGCCTATCTAGGCATTGTAACTCCACCGACACAAAATCGGCGAGTTAATTTTTTACAGGGGAAAAAATGATGGTGAAAAAATTTAATTCAAGGAGTTGTTATGCTTTTATCAAAAAAAGAGCTTGCCAAATATTTGGGAGTATCAACAAAAACAATAGAGCGTAAAATAAATGAGGGAAAAATCCCTTTTTATAAAATCGGAAAAATTTTAAGGTTCGATCAAAATTCTATTGACGAATTATTAAAGAATTGCCGCCGAAATTCCAAAGAGGTGGCAATATGAGTATTAAAGAAAGTGGTAGTTTAAATAATTTGAACTATCCTCATCAATTTGATTATCTTTTTTACCCTAGCGAAAAGGCATACCATAAAGCCTTAAAACGGGAACGAAAAAAGAAAGAACATGAAGAAAGAAGATTAAATGAAAGAATACACTATGAAAATTTACCGTCTTTAATTTATGATTATCAACTTCCTTTTTATGCCAATTATGTAGAGGCTTATTCCCTGTTTTATTTTATGATAACGGGAGATGAAATTCAAAACCATTATCTGAATCCGCGCCATAAATGGTTACATCTTGCCATTGAAGGTATGTATAAATCAGGTTGGGCGGATAATATGGGTACAAACCAATTAATTCAATATTTACATGAACAGGACTGGATCAAGCGTGTAGGCGGTGAATATTATGTCAGAAAACTTTTTGGGGATTTAGACGTTTATAACGTTACATATAGAAGGGGGGCAATATGTTAGTTGAAATACCAGATAATATATTTACGGAGCTAAAAAAAGAAGCTCAAGGGATAATTCACGGGGCTTTATATCTTGAAATACATTTTAGGGATTCTTATGCCAGATATTTTAAGATCAACCGCGAAAAATCGAATTCAATATCACCTATGAATATGAAAACTGAAGGTGATCAAGATATTACAAGAGTTAATAGCAATAATCATTCCAGTATGAGAAAAGGAATGAAAAATGGGTAATAATGAATATGATATGGAACTACTTGCGAATAGTAGTGATCCGGCAGATAGGGACAAGGCGTTAAAATATTATCAACAACATTATATAAAACATAATAGCAAGCCGGAAAAAATTCCCGCTATGTCGTGGGAGCGCAAGACGGCAGCGGAAATTATAAAAACGGAATATCCGCCGTTAAAATGGGTTGCAGAAAATATAATTCCCGAAGGATTAACGCTTATATACTCAAGCCCCAAGTCAGGCAAGTCTTTTATGGCGTTACATCTTGCGTCTTGTGTTTCTCATGGCGGTTGTTTTATGGGAAAAATAAAAGTTGAACAACGCGAAACATTGTATTTAGCACTTGAAGACGCTTTTCCTAGAATTAAAGACAGATTAATAAAACAGGGCGGATATGGAAACGAAAAACTATTCATTGAAACGCCGAAAACATGGCGCGGCGGGATAGGCGCGTTAAAAAGTTATGTTGAAAAATATCCCGATACCGGTTTAATAATTATTGATACTCTATTCAAATTTTCACCGATAGAAGATAGCAACGAATATGGTAAAACTTATAAACCGCTATCATTAATTCAAGAAATAGCGGCAGAAAAAAATATTCCTATTGTATTAATACATCATTCAAGAAAAGGCGGAAATTCTATCACGGGCGAAAATTGGAATGATGAATCACTAGGATCAACCGGACTTATTGCCGCCGTTGATACTTCTATCCTATTAAAAAGAAAAGACGGCACGAATGAAGGAAAGTTATTTATTAAAGGTCGGGACATTGAAGAAAAAAGTTTTGATCTTTTATTTGATAGGGACTTATGCACATGGAAACTTATCGGAGAAAGTGAAATTGTAAAGACCGATCCGAAAGCGCAAGCCGAAGTATTATCGTTACTTGAAGATAATCCCGAAGGACTAAGGACAAATGATATTGCCGTTATGCTAGGTAAAACTAAACAAAATATTAGCAATATATTAAAAACACTTGAAGGCAAGGGGAAAGTAAATAAACAGGATAATAAATGGTATTGTACACAAGTACATACCAGTACACAAATGAACGATAGTTTACAAGTGAACAGTACACAAGTACATATTCCCTTAGGGGAAAGTGAACAAGTGTACAAAAAAGAATTGGATATTTATTAAGTATGAGAAAATATTGTTTTATGCTATTTATAACCTATCCTATGCCTATGAGAACAGGCAGGGGAAACGCGGATTTAAAAGCCATTGAAAAAACCAAAAAATATTTAAGAATGAAACACCCTGAGCCAGTCCGAGCTGTTGAAATTGCCAAATTTATAAATAAACCGCAGGCGCGAGCCTTGCGGATATTGGATTTATTATCCGGTGTTAGTAATGACATAAACGAAGCGGAATTCATGTCTAGGGATTTTTTAGTCTATGTTGACGATGAATCAGAATTCACTTCATACGGAATATTTTTAGATAAGGAAAAGGGTATTTATGCAGTATAGAAATGTCAAAAACTTATCATTAAATATTGTTTATAAATGCGTAAATGGTAGGTTGAAAGCATGAAAGACGGCAATTCAATAAAAGATATTGACACGGAAAAACGGAATACCCCTGTTAGGTTATCTTTCCAAACGCCTGAATTAGCGCAAGCAAGCATAGCAAGATTAATAAGGGCGCGTTATAAAAACAGGATAACCGATATTGATTTTAAATCTCTTTTATACGGTTTTAATATTTGGCTAGGATATAGCAAGCATATTAAAGAGGTCGATTTACTTAAAAGAATTGAAACTGTTGAAAACATGATTAATAATCCATTGCCGGAAAGAAAACTTGATCAAGGCGATTTTATTAAACTTCAAAATGATTTATCCGCCGCAGTATATAAAAATGAATTACTTGAAAAGGAAATAATGGAATTAAAAGGAGTGAAAAAAAATGATAGTATCTAAACTTGAAAAAATCAAGAAACTTGAAAAACAGGCGCAAGAAAAGAAACAAAACCTATTAGCACCCTGTTTTATGGAATATTCACCTAACGCCGGAAATGAAGCGTATGAATATTATAAAATACAACTTGAAAAGGGTTATCCGCCGGATCAAATAGTGGTTTTAATTGACGGTATGTCTTGCGGGAAAGATTTATATAAATTTGACCATGCCGCCTATTTAGAAGCGGAAAAGATAAGGCAACAAACTGGTAAAGCACCTAATATAAATTTAGGCGGTTGTATATCATAACGCATAAAATATGCGTAGGTATTTATGATATATAAGGAATTAGGGAATAAAAAACTAAAGAATGAGAAAAGGAATGAATTATGGACTTGAAAGAGCTTGAAAAATGGGTTGAATCCGCTGAGGGCATAAAATGGCTTGACGGTAAAAAATCGGGTTTAATCAAAAAAAATGAAGAGTTGATCAAAGAGTTGAAAACCGCCAGCGGCGGTATGTCGGAATTAACGCAGCGCGTAACCGATATGGAAAAACAACTTTTAGATAAACAAGCGGTTATAAATGATACGTTGCTATCAAAACCGCTTGAAAAACAATTAAAAGAAAATGGTTGTTTTGAAATTCTTATTCCACAAATTTCCCGTGAAATATCTGAGACTTACGGTCTAAATATCAATGGTAACGCCGGAGATATTAAGGTAACGGGAACGATAAAAAATGAGAATGAAACTGAATCGCAAATTTTGCCTATGAATGAAATTGTCGATTTTCACTTAAAGACTGAAGCGGGTAAAAAATATATTAATCCGCAAAATGTCAAAACAGAGGTTATTTCCACTTCTCTTGATGTAAAGGGTGGTAGTAAACCTATTGATTCTTTAACAAATAAAACAGGGCAGGAATTGGCAAAAATGACCGATCAAGAATTTCAAGACGCTATACAACAAAGTATGAGGTAATATATGAGTGTAACTAGTTTTATTCCAACTATTTGGGCAGTTAGTATTTTGAGGAATTTAGAAAAAGCAAGCGTATTTGCTTCGCTCTTAAACCGTGATTATGAAGGTGAGCTAAAATTTGGGAATGTGGTCAAAATACCTACCGTTGATCCTGTTAGCGTCAAAACTTATGAAAAAGGAACGCCGATTGTTTATGACGATATAACAGGAAGTACGCAAGACTTGACAATTTCACAGCAAAAATATTTTGCTTTGAAAACCGAAGACATCGAAGTAACGCAGAGTAGACCGGCTTTTTTGAACGCCGCTACATTGAACGCCGCGTACAGTTTGCGGGATACTGTTGATCTGTATTGCGCGTCAATTTTGGCTGAGGGCGCACAAAACATTATCGGCACGAAAGCCGAGCCGGAAAGCATTGAAACAGCGGCTAATGCCAAAATACAACCGATAGTAACTTTACTTTCAAAAATGGCGCAAAAATTAACGGAAAAAAATGTGCCGTTAAATGGGCGGTGGGTTGTTTTAACGCCTTATGCGTACAATATGTTGACGCTTGCGGGAATAGCCATTGCGACAAACAACGACACTATTTTAAGTGAGGGCTATGTCGGCAGGGCTTTGGGCTTTAATATATTTGTTTCATCTAACGTACCTACCGAAGACGGCGCGTCTCTCATTTTGGCGGGTACTAACGCCGCAGGTTCGCTTGTAATGCAAATTGAAAAAACAGAAACATTACGAAGTGAAAAGCAATTTGGCGATCTGGTTCGCGGCTTGGCGGTTTACGGCGCGGCTTGTACCATGCCGGACGCTCTTATCGGCGCGTATGTCGAAAATGAGTAAACCGCTATTTAACAGGTGATAGCCGTCGTTGACGGATTATCATAGAAAATCCATAAAACGGGCTAGGCGGTGTTTATAACTCCCACCGTCTAGCCCCTCTTTTTTTGTATGAAAAATATAATGAGAAAATGAGAATATTTTTTGTCTTTCCCTGTCTAAAAAAGTCTTGACTAGTCTATTTAATTACTATATAATGTCTCTTATAGACTTGTTAAGTCTACTAAAAATGTTAGCTGACGTACACTCCGGAGCTGAAGGTAGTGGGTTCAAATCCCGCGTCTGTCAATAAAAATAATAAATGACAAATAATAAATAACAAATTAGAAGAAATAAATGAAAACTAAAAAATGCGGGATTTGAAACTTTTTTGCGGCTCTTTAAAGCCGATAGGCTTTAAAGGGTAAACCGGCATGGATGCCGGTTTAGCAAAAAAGTCGGCCCGGAGTGAGGCAACAGGATGTTGCCGAACGTAGGGCAAATCCCGCGTCTGTCAATCTACCGTAATAACTCGGAATTAGCCTTTTGATTCCATCTTTCTGCAATATCATAGGGGCTTTCTGAGGCGTTATTTTTTACGCTTCTGTTCGCGCCCAATTCAAGAAGAATCGAAATTATTTCAGGACTGCCTAATCTGGCGGCATAATGTAAAATGGTATTGCCGGAACTGTCTTTGGCGCTTATCGCTTTCCCTGAAAAAACAGCCTTGATGCCAACTTCACCTTTAGCAAACGCAACTTCAACGGGAGACTTGCTATCAGCGGCGACAATAAACGGATTTGCGCCTGAATCGGCGAAAATTTTTGCAGCTTCCCATAACTCCCAATCAATCGCTAAACGTAACGGAGTCTTGCCGTTATTGTCAATAGCGTCTATTTTAGGTCCCTGTTTTACAATCACTTTTATCATTTCATTTGATGTTCTTTCTTTTAACGCAATATGTAAAACTGAATTGCCATAATCATCCGGTATAAAAATTCTGTTGTTATCTAAAAGAGCCGATACCATCTTAGGCGATATGCTTAACGCAGTCTGAAAAGGCGTTCTGTCTCTTGTGTTGCGGGCGTGAATAGAAACATTAGTTTTTAACAGAATATTCACTATGTCTATCTGATCCGTAGCGACTGCGATATGCAATGGAGTATTTCCTTCTGTATTTCTGCATGATGTGTCGGCGCCATTTGCGACAAGTATCTCCGCAGAAGATAATGTTTCGCATTTTATGGCTTCCATTAAAGGAGTGTTGCCGTCTATATTTCTGCTTTCAAGATTAGCGCCCAGTTTAATAAGCAGTGATTCAATTTCCGGCTGATTAAGAATAATTGCGTCATGAAGAGGAGTATTGCCGTTTAATGAATTGGCGTTAATGTCCATTCCCGATGAAACCAGGAATGAAATAGAATTAACAGCGTTCCAGCGTACTGCGGCGTGAAGAGGGGAATTCATTTGATTGTCGCGTATGCTTAAATTAGCGTTATTATCAATTAATATTTTTAATGTGGACAGACTGTCGCTTTTTGTAGCCATAAATAAAGGAGTCTGACCTGTCGCGTTTTGTGAGTCTACAGAAATGCCGCTTCTTATAATTATTGAAATAACATTGTTTAAGCACCATTCCGCGGCATAATGGAGCATATTATTTCCTAAACCGTCTTTTGATGTAATGGTAGTAGAATTAATTATCCAATCGCGTATAGTATCTGTTTTTAACGCCAGAGAAAGAGGGCTTTCACCTGCGCTGTTAAGAGAAAAAATATTTGCTTTGCGGACAATTAAATATTCGCCGTTTTCCCTCTGGTTAGTCCTTACAGCGATATGAAGCGCGGTATCTCCGTCTCTGTTTCTTGAATCAACAAGCGCCTTCTGATCAAGTATGCGGCCTATCTGTTCTGTTTTAGCGCGGTTATTTACCGCGGAATGAAGCATTGTATTTCCTGAACTGTCTCTTTGATTAACAGTATCTTTGGTAATTAGTAAATTATATGTGCCGTCATTTGCCTTTGCGGAAATGTCAAAAGGCGTTACTCCATTATTGTCATAGGCGAATATTTCAGAACCTGCTTCTACTAAAAGCGGGATCAAATGAATTCGGTGTTCTTGAACTGCGATATATAACGGAGTTTTTCCATTTATATTCCTGATGTGCACGTCGCCTTCGGAATTTAATAATAATTTGAAAGATTCCGGAGAACGATTCAGCATAACGGCAATATGAAGGGGCGTATCGCCGTGTTCGTCGCGAAGATTGACATCGGCTCCTCTGGAAACCAATAAAGCCAAGACATTTAAATATGCGTCAGGCGGAATTGAGAGATGAAGAGGCGTATTTCCGTTGGCGTCTGTAGCTTTAACGTCAGCGCCGCTGTTTACAAGCATGGAAATGATATCAATGTTTCCTTTTCTTACAGCTTCATGAAGAGGTGTCGCTCCGGATGTAGTTTTTAGATTCAGGTCTATTTTTTTCTCCAGCAAGAATACTACAAGGCCTGTGTGATCATCCATTACGGCATAATGAATCGGCGCAAGCCCCTCATTGCGGCGGATATTATAATTTTTGCTGCGGACAGCCGGACCAAAGTAGGCAAATACCGGGTTATCACAGTAACCGCCGGCTAATATTAAATGTTCGGCAATTGCAATATGAGTTCTGGAATCCGCTCTTTCAAGAGCGTAATCAAGCGAGTTCTTATCGTCATTATCTTTTTTATTGATTAAGAAGGGTGCAGAAGATGAAGCGGCTGTCAGTATTTCTGTTACGGCGTTCATATTACCTACCATAACAGCTTTATGAAGAATGGTTTTTCCAGTAGCGTCTGTCGAATTTATTGTTGTAGAATTCAATATTGCAGTAAAAATCGCCGGATTAGTTTCCAACGCGAGAATTGCAGCCGTAGAATTTTGCGCGAATGGTATAGGCCTATGAATATCAGCGCCGTTTGCCGCTAAAATTCCGGCGACTTTAGAATCACTATTTTTAATGCACAGTCCAAGAGGAGTTTGTCCTTCTTTATCATTAACATTGGGATTAGCCCCATGCAAGAGGAAAAAATTTACAAGCTCAGCGTCTTTTCTTTCCACCGCATAGAAAAGGGGAGTTCTTCCGCCCGGATCCGCCACATCAATGTCCATTTCACCCTTGAAATAATTGCGGGCGCTATCATCTCCATTCTTTAATAATCCCCAAACAGGAGATATATTTTCTGTTGGAGTACTTTTACGAGTTGCGCAGCCAATAGCAAGCGATAAAAAAACCGTAAAAACGCTTAAAAAAACGGGAAAAGAATATGCCTTTTTCATACTTATATCATCGGCATAAAAATAATATCAATTAGAAGTGAAAAAACGCATTTTGCGGCCTAGAAGACTTGAACTTCCATGGCTCTCGCCACTAGCACCTCAAGCTAGCGTGTCTACCAGTTCCACCAAGGCCGCAATTAACTCTTTTTACCAAAAACAAGTGATTTTGTCAATGCTATAATAGACAGATTGCCATTAAGATACTAAAATTAACCATGGAGTATTAATGAAAAAAAGAGCTCTTTTAAGCGTATATAATAAGGACGGCCTTCTTGATTTAGCGTCATTTTTAAACGGCTGCGGCTGGGAAATAATTTCTACAGGGGGCACGGCCAAATTTTTACAGGAAAATAATATCTCCGTTACCGACGTTTCCTCGGTTACAGGATTTCCGGAATGTCTGGACGGGCGTGTAAAGACCTTGCACCCTGCAATTCACGCGGGTATTCTGGCGCGGCGCGGCGAGCAAAACCATATTGATACCTTAAAAAGCCTTAATATCGAGACGATTGATCTTGTGTGCGTCAACCTTTATCCGTTTTTTGAAAAAGTACAGGCGGGGCTTTCTCTTGATGAAACAATCGAATTTATTGACATTGGCGGACCAAGTATGCTTCGATCCGCCGCTAAAAATTTTAACGATGTAATTGCCCTGACAGACCCGGCTGACTATGCCGAAGTTATAAGCTGCCTGAAAGCCGCAAATGTTCCGCTTGAGCTAAAAAAACGCCTTGCCGGCAAGGTTTTCGATTTAACCTCGGCTTATGACGCAGCCATCGCCCGGTTCCTTCTTGATGAAGAATATCCCCAATATTTGCCGTTATCCTTAAAAAAAGGGCAGTCCCTTCGTTACGGTGAAAACAGCCACCAGCAGGCGGCTCTGTATTTAAATGCCGACCGTCCCGGAGTTTTTGCAGGCTTTGAACAACTGCACGGCAAAGAACTCGGCTACAATAATATTAGGGACTTTGATATTGCCTGGAAAGCCGTCTGCGCTTTTGGCCTAGAAAGCGACGGAACTGAACCTTTCGGAGAATCAGACGTTAAACGCCTTATTCCTTCCGCGGCAGGCGGTAAAAAAATATGCTGTGCCGCAATTAAGCACAACACTCCCTGCGGTATTGCGCTTGGTAATACATTACTCGACGCTTACAATAAAGTTTTCGCCTGTGATCCTGTATCAATATTCGGCGGAATAATCGCCTGTAACGTGGAAGTGAACGCGGCAGTCGCTTTAAGGCTTAGCCGTTTATTTCTGGAAATTGTCGCGGCTCCTGATTTTGACAAGGACGCGCTTACTATTTTAAAAATGAAAAAAAATCTGCGCATCATAAAACTGAAAAACGCGCCAAAAGAAAAGCATGAATTTATTGGGGTTGACGGCGGCGTTTTGGTTCAGCAGACCGACCGTACTTTGTTTGAAAAATGGGAAGTAGTTACAAAGGCTTCTCCTACGGAAAGCGATATTAAAGACATGATTTTCGGAATGAGGGCTGTAACATTTGCAAAATCAAACGCAATCTTAATTGTTAAAGAGCAATCCGCGACCGGAATCGGCTGCGGGCAGGTAAACCGCATTTGGCCTGCAAAGCAGTCTCTGGAAAGAAGCGCCGCCATTTTAAAGGCGGGATCTGAAGAATCGGCGGACACAGGCGGCAGTCCCTGGAATAATGATCTTCCCGCAAGAGTCCTTGCCTCCGACGCCTACCTCCCATTCGCAGATGTTGTTGAAGCCGCGGCGCAGGCCGGAATAAAAGCAATAATACAGCCCGGCGGCTCCATAAACGACAAACTTTCAATAGAAGCCTGTGACAAACATGGGATAGCGATGGTCTTTACCGGCACTAGGCATTTTAAACATTAATTCATCAAGAATTTTTTACCACGAACCACACTAACACCACGAACTTTTAAAACACATCTAGTCGCCGTTCGTGCTGGTTCGTGTGGTTCGTGGTAGAATTCTTTTTATATCAATCTATCTGAAATACCTAACAGCGCCGGCGAATATGTCCATTTTTTTTATGCCGGGGATGTTTTTGTAAAGGCCGTCGTCAAAGCGTTCGTTATGCGCCATGCGCCCGAAGACTCTGCCGTCGGGGGATGTGATTCCCTCAATGGCGAAATCGGAATTATTGGGATTAAAACGTATATCCTGCGACGCGTTGCCGTTGTAATCAACATATTGGGTCGCAATTTGACCGTTAGCCGCTAAAGAGCGGATAATTTTTTCCTGCGCGATGAAACGCCCTTCGCCGTGCGAAATTGGCACAATGTATTGAGCTCCCGATTCAAGATGAGAAAGCCACGGCGATTTATTGGAAACAATTTTTGTATTTATAAGAGTAGATTGATGCCTTCCTATTGTATTAAAGGTAAGGGTGGGGGAGTCTTCCGTCATATCGCGAATTTCGCCGTAAGGCACAAGACCAAGTTTTATAAGCGCTTGAAACCCGTTGCATATTCCGCAAATAAGGCCGTCTCTCTTTTTTATCAGTTCAGTAACCGCGTATTTAACCGCGCTGTTACGCATAAACGCAGTGATAAATTTCCCCGATCCGTCAGGCTCGTCCCCGCCTGAAAATCCTCCGGGAATAAATATTACCTGCGATTTTCTTACCAATTTTTCAAAATCTTTAACGCTTTGGGCAATGGCGGCGGGAGTCAAGTTTCGTATAACAAATATTTCCGCTCTTCCTCCCGCTTTTTCAACAGCCCTCGCGCTGTCGTATTCGCTGTTAGTGCCGGGAAAAACAGGAATAACAAACATCGGTTTTGAGAACGGGTTAAATACGCCTCTTTTGCTGTTTTTTCTTCTTTTTCTCTGTTTCCAGGAAAAGCTTTCAACTTTTCCTTCCTGCTTAACAAGACAGGGATAAACAGGCTCAAGCGTTTTTTCCCACGAGTCCTGTAATTTATCAAGCGGGATTTCATAAGTTTTTGAGATAAGCGGCGTTTTAATGTCGCTTACCGTGTCAGTATCCGTCGTTTTAATGTCGCTTACCGTGTCAGTATCCGGCGTTTGAATGTCGTTTACCGTGTTAGTATCCGGCGTTTTAATGTCGCTTACCGTGTCAGTATCCGGCGTTTTAATGTCGCTTACTGTGTCAGTATCCGGCGTTTTAATGTCGCTTACCGTGTCAGTATCCGGCGTTTTAATGTCGCTTACCGTGTTAGTATCCGGCGTTTGAATGTCGCTTACCGTGTTATTATCAGACGTTTTAATGTCGCTTACCGTGTTAGTATCCGGCGTTTGAATGTCGGATACTATTATTTTAAGCGTATAATCTGTTGTTGTACGTCCTAAAAGTTCGGCGTCTGCTTGTAGCGGCGCATCCGTTTCAACAACAAAACCGCAAAATCCGGTTCCTGTAAAAAGTTCGTTTTCCACGGAAAAACCAATACGGTTTCCCATGCACATTTTTACTACAGCCTCAGCCGTACCGCCGCTGCCGCAAGCCCATGCGGAAAGTATTTTTCCTTCTTTAATTAATTTTTCTACATTGTCAAAATATACGCGAAGGGCGGCAAAATCACACTTTTCATAAACTGAGAAAGGCGGTTTTAACAAATAGACATAGCTGTCCGTCTTTTTAAACTCAGGAGTGACAATGTTTTCAAGTTTTGCCGTTGAAACGGCAAAAGAGACCAGGGTAGGGGGAACGTCTATTTGCCTGCCATCAGCATGACCGCTGTCGGCATGACCGCCGTCGGAAAGGGAAAAACTTCCCGACATTGAATCTTTTCCTCCGATTGCGGCAGTCTCAAGACCGATTTGCGCGTCAAGAGCGCCTAACAGGGCGGAAGCGGGTTTTCCCCAGCGGACGGGATCGTCGCGTAACTTTTCAAAATATTCCTGAAAGGTAAGCCAGCATTTTTTTCTGCTGCCGCCTGACGCTATTATCTTCGCCACTGAATGAACAACGGCGAAAACCGCCCCATGATACGGACTTACGGAAGAGATATACGGATCAAATCCCCATGACATAAGAGAACAGGTTTTTGTTTCGCCGTTTAAAACGGGTATTTTTGCCGCCATTACCTGCGCCGGAGTGTTAAAGTATTTTCCGCCAAACGGAGCGACAACTGTCGCGGCTCCTATACATGAATCAAAACGGTCAACAAGCCCTTTTTGCGAACAAATATCAAGGCCGCTTAATAATGCTTCAAGCTCTTTTTCGCCTGCTTCATGGTTATCCGCTTTTGTTATCTCAATTTTTTTTATTTGAGCTTTTGTGTGTTTTTCCGCGCCATTGGAATTTAAAAAATCTCTTTTAATGTTTACAATTGTTTTTCCGTTCCAATTCATTACAAGACGCGAATTTTTTGTAACTTCAGCGATAATTACAGCTTCCAGATTTTCATCTTCCGCAAGAGCTATAAAAGTTTGCGCGTCTTTTTTTGAAGTGACAACGGACATTCTCTCCTGACTTTCGCTTATCGCAAGTTCAGTTCCGTCAAGACCTTCGTATTTTTTTAATATCTTGTTTAAGTCAACACTCAGCCCGTCAGCAAGTTCCCCTACGGAGACGCTTACCCCTCCGGCGCCGAAATCATTGCAACGTTTAATAAGTCGCGCCGCATTTGGGTTGCGGAAAAGACGCTGCAATTTCCGTTCTTCAGGCGCATTGCCTTTCTGTACGTCCGCGCCGCAGGTTTCCAGGGAAGAAGATGAGTGCGATTTAGAAGAGCCTGTAGCTCCTCCAATGCCGTCGCGTCCTGTTCTGCCGCCTAGCAATATTACAACATCTCCTTGGGATGGCTTAGCTCTTACAACATTCTCTATAGGGGCGGCGCCTATAACTGCGCCTATTTCCATGCGTTTTGCCTCATAACCGGGATGGTATATTTCATGCACAAGGCCTGTCGCAAGACCTATTTGGTTTCCGTAAGAGCTGTAACCTGCAGCCGCCGTTCGGCAAATTTTCCGCTGCGGCAATTTACCGGGCAGAGTTTCATTTGCGTTTTTCAACGGATTAGCGGCTCCCGTTACGCGCATTGCCTGATAGACAAAAGCGCGCCCTGACAGCGGATCGCGTATAGCCCCTCCAAGACAGGTAGCGGCTCCTCCGAACGGTTCAATTTCTGTAGGATGGTTGTGAGTTTCATTCTTGAACATTAAAAGCCAATCCCGTTCTTTGCCGTCAACATCAACTTTTATTTTTACAGAACAGGCGTTTATCTCTTCCGATGCGTCTAAATCAGGAAGAAGGCCTTTTTGTTTAAGCGCCCTTGCCCCGATTGTCGCCATGTCCATAAGGGTAACAGGTTTGTCGGCGCGTCCGCAATAAGAGCGAATGTCAAGGTAATTTTTATAGCTTTCATTTACAGTTTCGTCTTCAATTTTTATTTCATCAAGTTCAGTTAAAAATGTCGTGTGACGGCAGTGATCCGACCAGTAAGTGTCAAGAAGGCGTATCTCAGTTAATGTCGGGTCGCGTTTTTCATCATCACGAAAATATTTCTGGCAGAATAATAAATCCTGCAAATCCATGGCAAGATTTAAATTTGCACATAACTTTTCAAGTTCTGAAATTTCAAGGGATATAAAGCCTTCAATAACAGGAACATCAGAAGGCGCGGATAAATTCCGCTTAAGCGTCAACGGTATTTCCAAAGACGCCTGTCTGCTTTCAACCGGATTTATCAGCCATGATTTTATGCGGTTAAAATCATCATTAGAAATATTTCCGCATATGGCGTATATTTTTGCCGATTGAATGTTCGGTCTTTCTTTGCCTGTGGCAAGAGAGATGCACTGGGCGCAGGAATCGGCTCTTTGGTCAAACTGTCCGGGCAGGTACTCTACGGCAAAAACACGCGTCGTTTCAAAATCGGGGAGCTCATCATAAACTGTATCTACCTGCGGCTCTGAAAAAATCGTATTTTTTACAGAGCGAAAATCCTGTTCACAAATGCCTTCCGCAAAATAGCGGTTAATGACTCTTGCCTTTGTTATTCCATCAATTTGAAGTCCAAGATGCAAATCCGCGGCAACTGAGGCCGCTTCTTGCGCAAAATCACCTTTTTTTTCTACATAAATAACGTAAACTCCCACATTTTTCTCCTTTTTATATTATACTAATAATTATAAAATTACGGAAGAGCTGTAACTATTAAAGAAATTAGTTGTTATAGGAAGTAAAATATTGTAAAATTAGGATTGGAGTTTATATTGAAAAAAGCATTTTTTAAAATAATTCTTCTGTTTGTTATAGGGTTTTTTACGCTTCACGGCGCATTCCCGCAGGTAAATAATGAGATGATACTCATAAACGGGGGTACTTTTTTAATGGGAAGCCCGGAAACAGAGAAGGGGAGAAACTATACAGACGAAGGTCCCCAGCATAGGGTTACTGTAAGCTCTTTTTACATTGCGAAATATGCTGTAACACAATATGAATATGAAGAAATAATGGGAGGAAATCCAAGCCATCCTAGTCATTTAAAACCGGAAAATCCCGTTGATCAGGTGACATGGTTAAACGCAGTTGATTATTGCAATAAAAGAAGCGTAAAAGAGGGGCTTACTCCTGTTTATACAATAGATGGAAATAAAACTACATGGAACCGTGAGGCAAACGGATACCGTCTGCCCACGGAAGCCGAATGGGAATACGCATGCCGCGCGGGAACCCAAACGCCGTTTTACACGGGAGACAAACTTGAAGAAGCGGGCTGGTACAGGGGCAATACGCGTGATATGACTACGCTGCAACGTTCACCTTCTCCCGTAGGTCAAAAAAAACCCAATGACTTCGGTCTTTATGACATGCACGGAAACGTGCTTGAATGGTGCTGGGACTTTTTTGCGCCATATACGGCGCAAGCCCAAGTTGACCCGACAGGACCCGCCACCGGCGACAGGCGCGTCTATCGCGGCGGCTGCTGGGACTTTGAAGAATTAAACTGCCGCAGCGCATACAGATACAGGCAGCATATAAATTTTAAGTTCTTTTATAACGGCTTTCGAGTTGCCAGATCTATAGATAAATAAATATAAAATTCTACCACGAACCACACGAACCAACACGAACAGCGACAAGATATGGGACTAAAAATTCGTGGTGTTCGTGTGGTTCGTGGTAAGAAATTCTTAATGAATATTTAACAAATAAAAAACGAATTCCTAGCAGACACAACTCATCTTTTTTACAAAAGCTTTTGCTTAGCGAAAGTTAATTTTCAGGAGGGTTTATGAAGAAATCAATTTTTGTTGCATTATGTGTAATGGCGCTTGCTTTTCAGCCGTTGTTCGCGGCGGGCGTTCAGCAGGGGGCGCAGAATACCGGTCTTGTTCAGGGGAAGGGACAGGCAAAATATGTGTTTCTGTTTATCGGAGACGGTATGTCAATGTCGCAGATAAGCGCGGCGGAAGTATTTTCTACAGCGCGTTCTTCCAGCGATATAGCGATTACAAAGCTAAAGTTTACCCAATTTCCGGTATCGGGATTGGCGACAACCTATGACGCGGGAACATTTATCACTGACTCAGCGTCGGCGGGGACTGCCATTGCTACCGGAAATAAAACTTTAAGCGGCGTAATCAATATGGATGCGGGAAAAACCGTTAAATTTAAACCAATCACGGATTATATCCGCGACGCTAAAATGAAAGTGGGAATAGTGTCAACCGTAACATTGAATCACGCGACTCCCGCCTCCTTTTACTCGGCGGTTCCTTCGCGCAGTAATTACTATGATATAGCAGTCCAGCTTGCATCAAGTAATATTGATTATTACGGAGGCGGCTCGCTTCTTCAAAGGAGAGGAAAAAACAACGATCAAAAGGACGCCATTGAAATGGCTAAAGCTAACGGTTTTACTTATGTTGATACCATCGAAGGTTTTAATAGACTAAAACCGGGCACAGGCAAGGTAATCGCTATAAGCCAGAGGCTTCAGGACGACGGAGCCATGCCGTACAATCTTGACATTAAAAAAGGAGACCTTACAATCGCCGACTTTACAAAAAAGGGAATTGAATTGCTGGATAATCCTAACGGTTTTTTCTTTATGATTGAAAGCGGTAAGGTTGACTGGGCGTGCCACGCCAACGACGCGGGAGCGGCAATCAGCGACGTACTTGCAATGGACGACGCAATCCGCGCCGCGCTTGATTTCGCGCAGAAACATCCAAAGGAAACTCTTATAGTTGTTACAGGCGATCATGAAACAGGCGGCATGACAATTGGTTTTGCGGGTACTCAGTATGACACTTTCTTTAATAAAGTCGCTTTACAGACAAGATCTTATGTCGCCTTTGACGATGAAATTTTAAAACCATATAAAGCAAAAACACAGGCGGCTAACGCAAAACTTGCCGACCTGATTCCGGCGATAAAAGAATCTTTCGGCATAGATTATAATACGCTGTCTGATTTCCAGAAACAGCAAATTGAATTTTCTTTCCAGCGTTCAATGGGGAACGAACAGATTCGCTCTTTTGCAGAAGACAAGTATTTACTGTACGGAGGTTATGAGCCGCTGACCGTAAAACTTACGCAAATAATGAATCAAACCGCCGGCATCGGCTGGACAAGTTATTCCCACACAGGCGTTCCCGTTCCTGTTTTCGCAAAAGGCGTACATCAGGAAATTTTCGGCGGTTACTATGACAATACCGATCTGTTTTTCAAACTTGCAAGCGTAATGAACTTGAACATTCCAGCAAAACGGTAAATTGAGAATGTTAAAAAAGAAGAATTTCTACCACGAACCACACGAACACCACGAACTTTTTGCACATATCTTGTCGTTGTTCGATTTGGTTCGTGTGGTTTGTGGTAAAATTCATACTTATTGGATAGCATCCCGGCTTTCCTTCATGGGCAATTTTAAAGAGTCCGGGAAGGATACCGTTTTTATTGTCGTAGCAAGTCTCCTTACTATTCTAGTACTACTGATACCCACAGGTTTTGAGGGGAGCGGAGTTTACTCTAATGCTGTACGCGCGAAGGTTAGGGTAGTTGAAGTCAATAATGAAAGGCTGAAAATAATCGGCCCTGTCAGGCAGGGGGAACAACAGCTTGAAGTTGAAATACTTTCAAAACGTTTCAAGGGACAGATTCACTCTACGTCAAATAATATGATCGGAAAAATGGAGCTTGACAAGGCTTATGTAAAAGGAAATATAGCGTTTGCCGTAATTAATTTGACGGAAGACGGTCAAATTGCCAATGTTCAAATCATCGATCATTACCGCACGGACAAGACTATTATTCTTGGAATACTTTTCATCGTTGCCATGATTATCATCATGGGCTGGATGGGTTTTAAAATATTGATAACCTTTGTCTTCTCCGTGGCAATGCTTGTGAGGGTTCTGTATCCGATGATCCTCCGAGGCTGGGATCCAATCATCGGGGCATTAATCATTACAATGTTGATTACAGCGCTAATCATGTTCCTTGTAGGCGGACTTACACGGCGTGCTCTTACGGCGTTTTTGGGCGCGTCGGGCGGGGTAATTTTTACAACGATACTGGCGTTTGTGTTTACATTTTGGTTTAAGATTCACGGCGCGGTGCGCCCTTTTACGGAAACTCTGCTGTTCACAGGTTACGGTCACCTCAACCTTGCCCATCTTTTTATCGCCGGGATTTTCATCGCAGCGTCCGGCGCTATGATGGATCTTTCAATGGATGTAGCCGCTGCAATGGACGAAATTAAAAACCAGCAGCCCGCTATTACGCGCCTTGGACTCATGCGCTCAGGTTTTACAGTCGCGCGTCAGGCTGCCGGAACCATGTCCACAACTCTGCTTCTTGCCTATTCAGCCGAATATACCGCAATGATCATGACCTTTCTCGCGCAGGGCGTCCCCCTTGAAAATGTAATTAACATGGTCTGGGTTTCCTCCGAGGTTGTCCATACATTAGTCGGCTGCTTTGGCCTCACACTTGTAGCCCCCTTAACCGTCTTCGCCGGAGGTATGCTGCTTGGTAAAAAAAATGTATAATTACTTTTATGGAGTCAAAGAAAGACAGGATAAAAACTCTTGAGACTCAGATCCAGCGGTATCAGGCTTCTTACTACAACGGAGAAGCGGAAATTTCCGACGGGGAATTTGACCTTCTTTGGGATGAACTAAAAAATCTTGCTCCTGAAAGTGAAGTATTAAAAAAAGTAGGGTCGGGTAGTGATTCTGACGGCTTCCCAAAAGCGCGTCATCTTATCCCAATGGGCAGTCAGGACAAAGCGTCTAATCCCCATGAATTCATTCAATGGGCTGAAAAAATGGGGCTGGAAACGCAGACAGACGCTACGTTAACCAATAGAAAAAACAAGTTAACAAAGAAATTCATAGTTCAGTATAAATTAGACGGCGCAAGCCTTGAATTACAGTACGAAAAAGGAAAACTCATACGCGCCGTCACAAGGGGCGACGGTATAACAGGCGATGACATTACAGGCAATTCGCGGCGCATGACAGGCGTAGTACAAAAAATGGACGTTTCATTTACAGGCGGCGTAAGGGGCGAGGTTGTCATGACCCACGATGTCTGGAACAACAAGTACCCGTCTAAAGCAAATTGCCGCAATGCCGCCAATGGGCTAATGCGCCGCAAAGACGGCGAAGGCTGCGAAGATTTACAAGTAATTGTTTATGACGCGGCGGCTTCGGATGATGACAGATTTTTTAAAGACGAACTGCAAAAACTCAAATGGTTGAAAGAGCGCGGCTTTAAAACAACGGAAACAAAGACCTTTACCACTGCTCAGGAAATTATCGCCTACCGTGAAAAAATTGCCGCCGAAAGGGATAAACTCCCCTTTGACATTGACGGCCTTGTGGTAAAGGACATAGAGACGGATATGTCTGATCTTCGCAAGGCACGCCCTGAAAAGCAGATTGCCTTCAAGTTTGAATTGGAGACGGCTTTCAGCGTTTTACGCGAAGTTATATGGAGCGAGTCGGGCGCGACATACACTCCAATAGGAGTTGTCGATCCTGTGCGCCTTGCGGGAACTACGGTAAAAAGGGCGAACCTTAACAACCCGGACATGATCCGCTCTATGGGGTTAAAAATCGGCTCTACCGTTTCTGTTGTAAAACGCGGGGAAATAATCCCGAAGATCGAAGGGCTCGCGCCTGTCCCAACAACTGAAAAAACGCAAGGAATTGACTTTCCAAAAATCTGCGGCGTGTGCAATACCGCCCTTGTTGACGCGGGGACAAGGCTGTACTGCCCGAACCCGGCCTGCCCAAAGAGGCTTTTGCACCGCTTGGAAAAATGGGTATCGGTACTGGATATCCGCGAACTGGGAGAAAAACTGCTTCGTCAATTATTTGAAAAAAACATAGTAAAATATATTCATGAATTGTATACACTGAAGACGGAAGAACTTGCCGAATTAGACAGAATGGGAGAATTATCAGCGGCTAAAGTAATCCGCCACATACAGACAAAACGGGAACTCTCCCTTGCTGTCTTTATCGCCGGTTTTGACTTTGAAGGCATCGCCGAAACCACAATGGAAAAAATCGCCGCCGCCGGTTTTGACACTTTAAAAAAACTCCGCTCAGCGTCTGTGGCGGATCTTGCCTCCGTTTACGGTCTTGGGGAAATAACCGCCTCAGTAATTACAGACGGCCTAAAAGAATGTGCCACCGAAATTGACTCAGTTTTAAAGACTGGAATTATAACAATAGCGCCCCCGCCCTCGGAAGAATCCCAGCCCCTGCGCGGTCAATCTTTTTGCTTCACGGGCGAGTTAAAGTCCATGAAAAGGGGAGAGGCGGAGGAGAAAATAAAATCGCTGGGCGCGCAGTCAAAGTCCTCGGTAGTAAAAGGACTTTCCTATCTTGTCACCAACGACCCCGCCTCCGGCTCTTCAAAAAACAAAAAAGCGCGGGAACTGGGTATCCCTGTTATTGACGAAGAGCAATTCCTTGCCTTGCTAACGCAACCTAAAAAGCAATCCGCCCCAAGACAAGGTGAATTGTTTTAAAATTTTTAACCACAAACCACACGAAAACCACGAACTTTTACTCCGAGGCTTGTCGGTGTTCGTGATGGTTCGTGTGGTTCGTGGTAAAATTATTTTGAATATTACTGTGTAAGCGAGTCCTGTATCGTGTAATATTTTTCCATCGCTTTGAATTTTTCGCGTACTTTTTGCAAGGAGTCAAGCTCACGGTTAATTGTCTTTGCGTAGTTTAAAGTGCCGTTTTCTATCCTGAACGCCTCATCCTGCCAGAATTGAATTTTAGGAAGGTCAATCCATCTGAACTTTCTGTCGTTGGCTTTTTTCCACCATACGAGGGCCTCATCCCAGTAATATAGGGCGGTACGGTAACAGGCTTCAGCCGTATCAAGGCTTTCAAGGTTTTGATCTTTCCAGGGGGCGTTGTAAAAATAAGCGTTGCGTTTATTCCATTTATTGCCCAACAGCAAATACTGTTCCAGTATTTTTATATTTATGTGCATTGAAAAAAGATAACGGTATTTTTCCCATTGGGTTTCATTTTCGATTAGGGCAAGAGCGTATAACGGATTGGCAAATTCCGCTTTTAACGCGTGTTCAAGCCAGTATATGTTTTCCAAGGTATCGTCGGGATACTGAATATAATGCAGGTGGAAAAGCCTGTAATACTGTTCCTTGTAGGTTACAAAATATCCGTTTACAGGAATTGCTGCGGTGAGCAAGACGAGGACGGCTGTTATTTTAAAGAGCGTTTTCACTATACATTGAATATCGGCATTACGGAGAGTATGCTCCATACTTTGTCGGCAACTTCCTCGGCGATTTTTGAAGCGTCGATTATTTCCACCCTTGCGCCGCTTTTACCGTATTGAGTAATGGCGGATTTGTATTTTTGCCGTGCTTTTTCCTGAAACTCCCTGTTTTCGTATATTTCCAGAGAATCGCGGTTTTTCATTCTTTCAATTGCGATTTCAGGCTCTATATCAAAAAAAATCGTTAATTCAGGAGCTGGAAAAGGCGAATTAAGGAGCTGCGGCAATTCATCGCCACATTCAATGCCCTGGTATACAAGAGAAGACAGAAGATACCTGTCACTTACGGCTAATTCTCCATGACTTATATGGGCTAAAATGCCGTCCTGACCGTATAAATGTTCATTACGATCCGCCGCAAAGAGCATTGCAAGGGTTTCCGGCTTAAAAAATACTTCCTTTTTTAACGCAGAACGTATTAATTTACCTATTTGCCCGTCTGTAGGTTCAAAAGTGGGAAAAATTACCGGTTTTTTGGTGTTTTTAAGGCGGTTTAACAGCATTGATAACTGCGTAGAGGTTCCGCTCCCATCCCCCCCCTCAAAAACCACAAAATTAGGAATAACTACCATTAGGACAAACTACCATAAAAAGCAAAAGTTGTCATTAATAATATAACCACGAACTTCAATAAAATTAAGAATTTTACCACGAACCCGCTAAATAAACGCACGGCGTAGCCGCGTAGATCAATAATGCCGCATAGCGTAAGCACTAATAAATATCGCTGTCTTGAAAAAAAGTTATAGTGCGTACGAAAACCACGAACTTTTAAAACATATCTTGTCGCTGTTCGTGTTGGTTCGTGTGGTTCGTGGTAGAAATTTTCAATAATTCACCAAAAACCGATACTTTTTGCTGTGAAATATGTTATAATATAGTAAAATAATGTCAATATTTATCGTAAAGGACGGGAAAAAGACGCTCCCAGGTTCGATATATATAAAAATTCTCATTTTTCTATGGTTAATAGCCATGTCGGTTTTTATTTTGCAGCCTGTTCAATATGCTCTAAGCCGTGAAATGATAAGAATTAAGACAAGTTTAATCGAAAAATTAGAGGAAATAACGGGTTTTACCATTCAATATTCTTCAATTCGTCCCTCAATTTTTGGATCATTTAATATAAAAAATTTAAGTTTTTCAAAAGGTGAAAAGACTTTTTTTTCGGTATCACAAATAAAATTGCATTATTCATTAACTGAAATTTTACTGCATAGGAAAACATTTATCCATACTGTTCAAATTGACAATCCGGAAATTAATTTAAATACGGTTGATGACGCGGACTTATTTAATTTTATTAAAACTATAAACGAGAACAGAAAAAACAATATTGATGAATTTAATTTTCAGCAAATAACGGAATTCCTGCCGCTTGACGCCAATTATCAAATAAGGCATTTGAATTTTAATTTAACAGATAAACAGACTTTTTATAAAATAGAAAACATGAATTTTAGCATAAAAGAAAAGGAAGGAGAGATAACGTTTTTCTCAAGATTTTACGCGGAATTAAAAAACACGGAACTTTTTGAAAAAACAATTATTTTAAACGCCGATGCCGGAATCAGCGGAAAATGTTCCAAGGATTTGGATGCCGGAAACGCGGAACTTTCGATTTATTATTTGAATTGCTCAGAACAGGAAGAAATAAAAAAAACGGCTTCTTTCTTCAAGCTTATTTCAAATGACAGCGGAACTCAAAAAAGACTCTTTAGCATGCTTTCTTTTAAAACCGCCGTTTCTTTTGCCAACCGCATAGTAAATGTAACTGCGCTGACGGAAGACGAGCGGAATAATTATTTCATTAACTACAATACCGGGTCAGGCGGCATTCATGCGGGAATAAAGCTTGATAATTTTAGTCTTGAAAGCCTGTTTAATTTTTCAGAATATTTAAAAAACGCTTCTGATTTGCTTTTTGTGCAGATAACGGGAGATTGCTCTTTTGTTTATGAAAACGGTTTTTTTGATTATAATGCGGATTTTAAAGGCGGTGAAAACGCGGAATCATCACCTAACAAAGATTCATTTATTATTGACGTTTACGGAAATGAAAAAGAAATAATAGTAAATGATTTTTTTATCTCGTCCTTAAACCCAAAAAAAGACATATTTTCAGGCAGTTTGAGAATTTCAGGCAATCTGGAATTTTCTCCGCTTGAATCGCAGGGAATTGTATCTTTAGACAATTTCAGCTTAACAGGAACTGATAATATTAACGCAGAACTTGGTATTTCAAGCCATGATAACGGTATTCTCATTTCAGGCGACGAAGTAAAAATTGCCCAAACTGTGATTAACGATTTTTCCGTATTTTTGTCTCCCATGGAAAAGGAAATTGGCGTTAATGTTTCAGGCCTTTTTACTGAAGGAGGCTCAATCTACCTTGACGCTGTTTTTAACGGGAATCCCGGAGATATAGAAGCGTCTGTGTCTTTGGATTCACTGTCTCTGTTTTCAATAACAGAAATTTTCCGCCCGTTTTCAGCAGATTTAAGCGTCCCTGCCGTAGCCAGGGGAATATTAAAAGATTCGTCAATAAAAACCGACATTTTCTTTTCTACCGACTTTAACAATATTGTTTATAACGCCCCAAATATTGTTTTTCAAATTGGAAAAACAAACGGAATACTGTCTCTGGCGGGAACTGACCGTCAAGTTACAATAAGCGAAGGAACTTTGTTTAAGGATGAACATGATGAAAAAGAATTAAAATTTTCATCTAATATTAATTTTTCAAATGTTATGGATTTGACGTTTGCGTTAAAAGCGGGTTACCAGGATCTTGCATGGAATATAGAAGGGCAGATATTGGACAGAACTACGTTAATTATAAGCGATCAAAACGGGTTTCACTGCTATGGAACCGTATCAAATAACGGCGCTTTATCAGGTTATGTTGAGGGCGTAAATTATCCCATTTTGGTAAATTCACAGACAATATACCTGAATTTTTTCCTGTCTTTGCGTTATAACTCGCGCGATTTTTGGCGTCTTGATATAAATAATTTTTCCGCCCGTTATGCGTCTTCCAGCGACGGCTCTGATTTAATAAAAATTTCAGGTTTAGCGGATCAAAACGGCGCGATTTTCAAAGAAATATTGTACACTGACGCGATAGGCACGCTTTTAGGAAGCGCGAATTTTTACTGGGATGCCGCTTTTTCATATTGTAATTTTATATTAAATATGGCAGACGGACAAGAAACAGGCGAATATTATTACATTGACGGAGGTTATAAAGACAATAATATTAACGTCAAAGCTTCAGTTTCCCAGATGCATGTTAACCGATTTTTTAAAATAAATTTTCCCGTTATTGCGAGCGCAGACGCGGAAATCTTCTGGAATTCCATAGATTCATTTAACGCTGAAATTAAACTTTCATCATTACGCACAAGAATAGACGGTAACGCCGTTAATACGTCCGTTAACGTAAAATTTTCCAATGACGAGTTATTTGTAAGCAATTTAAAACTGGATTATGCGGAATTAAAAACAAGTTTATCTGAATTAAAATTTAATATTGCGGAAGGCGCCGCTAATGCAAAAGCGGATATAAACGGCATTTTTATTGATAAAAAAGTAGAAGGGAATATTGAAATTGAAGCGGATTTCATAAAAATAAATTCATGGCTGGATTTAGAGCAGATTTTACGGAATTTTAAAGGGAAGCTGTCGATTGATAATTTTACTTATGGGAATATTAATCACGAAGAATTTAAAATGGTATATTCCGTAAACAACGGGGTTGTATCCGTTAAAGGCGGTCCAAGGGATATGATAAGGCTTGAAATGGACAGCGACGGAATGTTTTTTTTAGGATTATCGGCTCCGATGTTTATACACGGCAATGTTGTAGGAACGTTTAAAAACGGAATAGTGGACGCTAAAACCAATAATTTCTTTATTGATCTGCCGACGTTATTCAACATTTTTGCCGGTCAGAATGATTTTTTTATTACAGGCGGTTATATTACAGGAAAAGCCGGTTTTACAGGCCAATTTTGGAATCCTGAATTTCACGGCACGGCAAGAGCCGAAAGTCTGCGTTTTAAAGCCCCTAATTTTATTACGGAAGATATAAGAGTCGCGCCCATTGACGTTCTTGCCGAAGGATATGAAATGACTTTCGGCCCCGTAGCGGTATTGTCAGGAAGTGGCAGCGGAACGGTAAACGGCTGGTTCAATTTTGAAAATTGGACTCCTGTAAACATCGGTCTTGACATTTCAATTCCGCATGAAACTCCTATTCCGTACGGCGTCAGCATAGGGGGTTTTCTAGCAAAAGGAATCGCCTCCGGAAAGCTTAATATGGCTATAAGCCTTAACAATAGAATAATGGAATTAAAAGGCGATCTTTTTACCAATGAAGCGGATCTAGGCATGAATATGGAAGAGCTTACCGCAAATATGGAGAAAGAAAATACAGAAAATGATTTTAACACTGTTGTAAATTTAAAATTAACCGCAGGATCAATGGTAGAATTTATCTGGCCGTCCACAAACCCTATTTTAAGGGCTACTCCGGAATTGGGGACTGTAATTTATGTTACCGCGGATACGCAGGCATCCCAGTATTCTTTGAACGGCAATATTAAAATTCGTTCCGGCGAACTGTATTATTTTGATCGGAGTTTCTTTATCCGTCAGGGAAGCATGACCCTCAAAGAAAACGAAAATAAATTTGAACCCAGAATAAGCGCAAGAGCTGAAATTCGCGACAGATCCAATTCCGGCCCTGTAACAATAACAATGGTTATTGATAATCAGCCTTTATTCAGTTTTGAACCACGTTTTGAAGCAAGTCCGGGCATGACACAGCTTGAAATTTATTCTATTTTAGGGCAGAATTTCACCAGTACCCAGGGAGAAGAAAACGCGGAACTGGCTCAGCGTTTTTTATGGAGTTCCGGCGCTGATCTTTTGACGCAATATATTTCAAGTTGGGATGTTTTTTCTCAAGTTGTCCTTTTACGTCAATTTGAAAGGCAAGTAAGAAATTTTATGCGGTTAGACATGTTCAGCGTCAGGACGCGTTTTCTACAGAATGCGGTTGTTACGGGCGCTATGGGCATAGGGGGGCTTGGACAAAATACAGCGCAGGATTTTGCCGATAGAAGCACCAAAGCAGGTAACTATTTTGATAACACAACTGTTTTTATGGGTAAGTATATAGGCCAGGATATGTTTTTCCAGGGAATGATTACGATGAAATACGATGAAAATAACAATTTATTTGGCGGTTTAAGGATAGAACCGGATATTGGAATAGAATTGCAGAGTCCTTTTATCAATATCCGATGGGATTTTTCCCCTGATCTTTACCACTATCACCCGGAAAATTTGTTTGTGGGTAATTCAATTACTCTAAGTTGGAGTAAGTCATTTTAGGAGTTTTAATGAAATTTAGAGTATTTGTTTTTCTTTTGTTCACAATAGCGGTCTTAGGTTTTTCTCAAACGGCTGACGGAGAGGCGTTTGATGAATGGTACCAGGGTAAGCCGATAAGAGAAATTATTTTTAACGGTTTAAAGAATGTATCGCAATCGGAACTTGACGCGCTGATGAATCCCTACAAAGGACGTAATTTTACCAATAATATATTTCTTGAAATACAGGGAAAATTATACGCTCTTGAGTATTTTGAAAGATTGGAAGTCAACATCCAGCGTTATAACCCTGCGGGCAGCGAAGTAATTATAAGATTTATGGTAGTTGAAAGGCCGATTGTAGGGCGTATTAATTTTATAGGGAATGCCGGACTGCGGCAAAAAGAATTAAATGATTTAATTACTACAAAAACTGGCGATATTTTTAATCAGGCTAAAATAAGAACTGATATTGAGGCGATTAAAAATAAATACATAGAAAAGGGTTATCCAAACGTAATCATCACCTCTTCGCAAACACAATCGGGCGATTCAACCATAGTGTTAAATTTTCAAATAATTGAAAATGAAAAAATTTCAATATCAAAAGTTGAATTTCAAGGCAATACCAGATTTTCAAGTAACACGTTAAGAGGCCAGCTTTCGTTAAAAGCAAAGTCTCTGTTAAATGACGGCGCTTTTCAGGAATCAAAACTGCTTGCGGACAGGGAAGCCATAACAAAGTATTATCACGATCGCGGATACATAGAAATGAACGTAAAAGACGTTACGCGTACTGTAATAGAAGGCGATAAAGGCTCTAATTTAATTCTTACCTTTATGATAGAGGAAGGCGAAGAATTCAGGTTTGGCGGCGTAACATTTGAAGGCAATGTAATTTTTAATACGGCTCAATTGGACAAACTTGTAACATCAAAAAAAGGCGAAGTTGTAAACATGACCAGGCTGGAAATGGATTTACAGCGCGTTGCAGACCTTTATTATGAAAACGGGTATATATTCAATTCAATAATCAGATCCCCGTCCCGTAATTACCAGACAAGCGTTATTTCATATCACATAACAATAGTTGAAAGAGACAGGGCTTATATCGAAAACATTGTAATTATAGGAAACAATAAAACAAAAACCAGCGTAATTTTAAGGGAAATACCCATGGAAAGCGGCGATATTTTTTCTAAAGTCAAAATCATGGAAGCCATGCGTAATCTCTATAACCTTCAATATTTTTCCATGATTATTCCTGATACTCTTCCCGGAAGCACTGAAAATTTAATGGATTTGGTTTTTACTGTGGAAGAACAGCCGACTACCGAAGTTCAATTTGGCTTTACTTTTTCAGGCAGCGCCGACCCTGACACATTTCCTATATCCGGTCTTTTAAAATGGAATGACAGAAATGTCGCGGGAAGCGGCAATGAATTGGGAATTGAATTAAACTCGTCTGTAATTGATTCAAGCACGTTATCCATTAATTATTTGCATAGATGGGTACTGGGACTTCCTCTTTCGCTTGGAACGGATTTATCGGCAAGTTATTCAAAAAGGTACGCCACTATGGATAACCAGCCTCCCTTTTTTATCGGCAACGAACCTAACGCTTTCCCCGACGGTTTTTCTTCTTATGACGATTACATAGGTAAAAGTAAAACGCCTACAAGAGACTACCTGATGGAATATCAGCAATGGTATATATCATTAGGTTTTTCAACAGGTTACCGCTGGACTACTTTTATGGGTATCTTGGGCGTAAACGGCGGAATGAGATTTGGCTGGATTAACAATTCATACGACTCTGATTTGTTCAGGCCATTTGATCCCGCTCTTAGGGAAGGCAATAACAAATTTAATCCAAAAAATTCATTTTGGTTTTCATCATCGCTTGACCAACGCGACATTTATTATGATCCGTCAAGAGGTTATTACCTGTACGACAGAATCGGTCTTTACGGAATTTTTGAAGGTGAAAGGGAACATTACATAAGAAATGACGTAAAAGCTGAATATTATTTTACATTATTTAATATTCCCGTCTCGGAAAAGTGGAATTTTAAAGGCGTAGTCGGCCTTCATGGAGGGCTGTCAACAATATTCCAGCAGCCTTGGCGCAATGATTTCATAGTTGAAGACGTAAACAAACTTGCCGTAGACGGCATGTTTATCGGAAGAGGCTGGAGCAGCGAGTACCGCAACAAAGGATTATTGCTTTTAGACGGTTGGGCAGAGTTACGGTTCCCTCTTGTAAATGGCATTCTGGCATTTGATCTGTTCTTTGATTTAGCCGGCATTGACAGGCCCTTTGGCAGTTATTTTAATGATTTTAAAGAAGAAAATCTGAGGTTCAGTTATGGCGGAGGACTTAGGTTTACATTACCGCAATTCCCAATCCGTATAAGTTTGGTCAAATGTTTTAAAATAATAGACGGGAAAATTGATTGGAAACCAGGCGCTATTTTTGGATCTCCAAAGAAAGAAGAAAGCTGGATGGGTATGGACATTGTAATGTCTTTTGTTTTATCATATTAACAGTTAGTTATTTTTTAGGAGCGGTTATGTATAAACGTGTTATTTTATTTTTATCATTAAGCGTATTGTGTCTTTCATACGTTTTTGGCCAACAGATTACCCGTTTTGCGGTGGTAGATCTGCCAAAGGTATATACTGAATTATTCCGCGAATCGGCGGCAGTAAGGCAATTTGAAGAAAAAAGCGCCAAGATTCAAGCGGATATTGACAAATTATCCAAGGAAATTCAAACTCTAAAATCCAGGCATGCCGACGCTGTTTTGGCTAATAACGAAACTGAAGCGCTTAGACTGGAAAGCCAAATCACCAGAAGGTCTGAGTACTTAAAGGAATATTACCAGATAAAAACGGCGGAACTTGAAGACGAAAGAAGCAAACTGTTAAAATCAGGGACATTTCTTGATCAAGTGTATAATGAAATACGCTATATCGCAGAGAGTGAAGGGTACACAATGGTTTTAAACAGGAGAGATAATCCAAACATTGTCTGGTACAGCAATACAATAGATATAACGGAGAAATTAATTGCCAGTTTAAAGTCAAAAAACAGAAAATAAAAAAAACAATGGACGAGCTAAAAACAAGTCCTATGCTAGAACAGTACAGGCGCATAAAAAAACAACAGGAAGGAAATATACTTTTCTTCCGGCTGGGCGATTTTTATGAAATGTTTGCTCAAGACGCCATAGAAGTATCCGCATTATTAAACCTGACTCTTACAAGCCGTAACGGGCTCCCCATGTGCGGAGTGCCGTATCATGCCGCAAGAACGTATATTGCAAGGCTGTTAAAACTCGGAAAAAAAATCGCTATTTGCGAACAACTCACTCCCCCAGGAAAGCAAAAAGTAATTGAAAGGGACGTTATAGAAATTATAACTCCCGGAACCACAGTAGATGATGATTTTCTTGATAAAGGAAGCTCAAATTACCTTTGCTGCCTTGCTTTCTGCGGGGGCAAAGGCGAAAACTCCGTAACGCGCGAACTTTCTTTTTCTTATATTGATCTTTCAACAGGGGATTTTTTTTCTACCTGTTTTTCAAGCGGGGGTGAAATACTGCGCCAGGAACTGGAGCGCCTGTCAATAAAAGAACTGCTCGTTCAGGAATCGCTTTTAGAAGAAAATAAAGAAGTGGCGCAGGCGGTTTATGACCGCCCCTCCATTGTTTTAAACCGCTGGGCTGACTGGCTTTTTGATCCCGCGCAGGCAAAATCAAGGCTGGAAAAACAATTCGGTCTTACTAACTTAAAAAGTTTCGGCATGGAAGAAAATTCCGGCGAAATAATTTCCGCGGGAGCATTACTTGACTATCTTGAAACAACTTCAAAAAGCCTTTTGCCGCACATAAGGACGATTAAAGTTTACTGTGACAGCGAGTATATGGGCATTGACGAATCAAGCCAGAGAAATCTTGAGCTTTTATGCAACCAAAGGGACGGAGACATAAGGTTCTCTCTTTTGGAAGTAATGGATGAGACCCGCTGTCCAATGGGGCGCAGGCTCTTAAAAAGGCGTATCTTACACCCGCTGCGCGATGTGGAAAAAATTAACAGGCGCCTTGACATGGTAGAAGATTTATACCGCGATCAAGGACGGTTAAGCAAGTTACGTGAACTTTTGGGAAGAACCCCCGACCTTGAGCGTCTTTGTTCAAGGCTTGCGATGGACAAAGCCCACGCAAGGGATATGCTTGCCATAAAAAACGCGATTTCTTCATTCTTCTCAGTAATTGAACTTTTAATTAGTGATTTTAATAATGGCAAAATCTGTTTTGAGTGTGATGAAGGCGAAAAAGATAGAGATTTTGACAGTCTTTTACAGATACGGGATTTGCTTGAAAAGGGAATTATTGACGAGCCTTCTGTGTTGTTAAACGAAGGCAACATTATTAAAGACAGTTTTAATAAAGAATTGGACGATTTACGTTCAATGAGGGACAACAGCAGGCAGATTCTTGAACAGTATCTGGAAGAAGAAAAAAAAGAAACGGGAATATCCAGCTTAAAAATCCGTTACAACCGCCTTATAGGCTATTTTTTTGATGTTAAGAAAAACAGCCTTGATAAAGTTCCAAAACATTTTATAAGGAGGCAGGGGATGGCGGACGGCGAGCGTTATTCTACAGACCATCTTGCCGCCATTGAATCTGATATAAACGGCGCTTCAGATAAGGTAATTGAACTGGAAAAAAAACTCTTTCTGGAAATACGGGAAGATGCAAAGAAAGGCCTAAACCTTCTGTCCGCCGCTGGGCGCCGTCTTGCGGAAATTGACGCGGCGCAGTCTCTGGCAAAAGCGGCATCGGTAAGGGGTTGGACTCGCCCCGTACTTGATGAAAGCCCCTGCCTTGAAATCTACGAAGGGCGGCACCCCGTAGTGGAAGCCCATCTTGGGCGCGGCGAATACATCCCAAATGATATCCTCTTAAATACGCCATCTGCGGATATATCCTTCGCGATGATAACAGGCCCCAATATGGCGGGAAAATCAACTTATCTGCGCTCCGCCGCCCTTATAACAATAATGACGCAGGCTGGCAGTTTTGTACCCGCTTCCCAGGCTCGCATAGGGCTTTGCGACCGTATTTATTGCAGGGTAGGAGCCTCCGACAACCTAGCCCGCGGCGAGTCAACATTCCTTGTTGAAATGAATGAAACCGCTTTTATCCTGAATACCGCTACTGTTAAAAGCCTTGTAATCATGGACGAAGTGGGCAGGGGAACAGGCACTAATGACGGGCTGTCAATCGCGTGGGCTGTAAGCGAGGAACTGCTTAATAAAATAGGGTGCAGAACGCTTTTTGCCACTCATTTTCATGAACTTTCACTTTTATCGCATCCGCGTCTTGCAAATTATTCAATGGAAGTTCTGGAACAAGGGGAAAAAATTGTCTTTTTAAGAAAACTACAAAAAGGCCCCGCCGCCGAATCCTACGGACTGTTTGTCGCCATGCTTGCAGGGCTTTCAAGGAATGTTCTTGACAGGGCGGGGCAAATTATGAAACTTCTAAAACAACGAGACGCCGATTTAAGCGATACTTTTGGAGAAAACATTGTTAACCAGAGTAAAAATAAGGTTAACGAAGAAAAACAGGAAGAGCTAAACAGTTTTAAGAAGATGATGCAGGAGATAGAGCCTGATAAAATGACCCCTCTTGAGGCGTTAAATACGCTATGTCAATGGAAAAAACTTAACAGTTCCGGAATTTCATTTTTTACTGAAAAACAGTCAAAACCGCGTCAATCAAATAAAAATGAAGACGCATCCCCATCTCTGTTTGATTAGCCTGTTTTTCTTATATACAATCCTAAATTTTTAATATATAATTTTGTCCGGAGGAAATATATGACAAATCAAGATATACTGCGTCCACAGGATAAGCCTAATCTGGCAAGATGGATTCCCTTATCACTTCAGCATGTTTTTGCCATGTTTGGAGCTACAATTTTAGTACCACTTTTAACGGGCTTGCAACCGTCAGCCGCGTTATTTACTGCAGGGACCGGCACTTTAATTTTCATTCTTTGTACCGGAGCGAAAGTTCCGGCTTTTCTTGGCTCTTCATTTGCTTTTATTCCGGCGTTAATTGCAATTAGCAATAGCGCCGGTGTTCCTTACGCCCTTGGCGGCGCATTTGCGGCAGGCTTGTTCTACTGCGTGGTAGCGCTAATTATCAGGTTTGTAGGAACAAAATGGCTTGATAAGGCGCTTCCGCCTGTAGTTATCGGCTCCGTTATCATAGTAATCGGTCTCTGCCTTGCTCCTACGGCTATAAGTATGGCGACGAATAAAGTAAATGGGGGAGGCTATAGCTTAGTATCGCTGTCAATAGCCGCTTTTACGCTTTTAATAATAATAATCGCGACTATAGTATTGAAAGGTTTTTTCAGTACTATTCCAATTTTAATTGGTCTTATTTTAGGATATATATTTACCTATATAATGGGATTAATCTTTCCGGCTTATGCAATTATTGATTTTAGCGCGGTAAAAGAAGCCAAATGGCTTGTGTTTCCGACTTTCAACGCTCCAAAATTCAGTTTAGTTCCTGTTTTAACATTTATTATTATTTCATTTGCCACAATCTGCGAACATTTAGGCGACGTGCTTGTTACAAGTAAAATTGTCGGTCAGGATTTTTATAAAAATCCCGGTCTTCACCGTACTTTATTGGGCGACGGTCTTGCGACCGCATGGGCATCCCTTTTCGGCGGTCCTCCCAACACGACTTACGGGGAAAATATCGGCGTTATGGCTATTACCCGCGTTTACTCAGTATGGGTTATCGGTGGAGCGGCGGTAATAGCGGTATTTCTTTCATTCTTTGCAAAAATTGGCGCGATAATTCAGACAATTCCCTCTCCCGTTCTGGGCGGCATCTGCATGCTGCTCTTTGGAATTATCGCATCCAGCGGCCTGCGTACAATCGTAGAAAGCGGCGTAGATTTCAAGGATAAACGAAATTTAACGATTAATTCAGTAATTTTAGTAATCGGCATTGGCGGCGGAGAGCTTATTTTTAATATTACCAAAGACCTGCAATTTAAACTTTCAGCGGTAGCCCTTGCCACGGTTGTTGGGATTATTCTTAATTTAGCAATGCCCAAGACTCAGCAGGAGAAAACAGAGTAATTTATTCGGGAAGATTCTCACAAAGAGGGAAGAGAGGGTTTTTGTTTGAAATCTTAGTGTGGAACTTCACAATGGGATAACGGACAAAAACCTTTTTTTTGTAAAATTTATTAAAAAATCCTCTTAAATCCTAATTATTTTTGACATTTCTTTCAAAATGCGTTATTTTATTACTATGCGTATAAATAAATTTTTCTTTGTGGCATTTTTAATTGCCTCATTGTTCATTATTTCTTGCGACCTGTTCACCGGTCCCAAAGTTGACCTGTTCAAGGTAATAAGCGACGAAGTGGACTGGTCAAATGCGGCGAAGCTTACGGTAAGAGTAGAACACCCCGCCGCCTGGGGAATAAGCAACCCCGGCGGAAACATCACTCCGGCAAAAGACATCCGCAAAGGCTATCCTTTTGAAATTGAGTTCACACCCGATCTGGCATGGAGTTTGGACGGCTGGCGCGCTTACAAGACCTCTTCGCTGCCGGATAACTGGCAGTTTGACACCGGCCTTCTGGACAATGTTGAAAGGCTTGACGGCGCATCAGTAATTGTTCCAGAGCTTCCGGCGCGCGGCGGGACAGGCAGCTTTACAATCAATACGACTGAAAATGTCACCCTTGTCCCCTGGTGCAAGACCGAGCCATACGTTCTCAGGACAGTTCCCCGCAACTCGCCCACAACGGTTTATCCGAGGGGAACGGCTATTGAAATCTTCTTTAACGCTCCTTTATTGCTGACCGAAGATGAGGAGCTTGATACGTTATTTATATTGGAAACAATCAAGATAACCGCCAGGGACAAAATAACCGATGAGACCGTTCTAATCAGCAATAACAACTACAGTTACAATTACCCTGTTTATACCGTCAATAACGACCTTGGCGAATATAAGATAACCATCACCCCTACCAATGTGCCGGGGAACAGCGTGATCGAAGTAACGGTAGGACCCCTTATTTTTAACGCTTCCAATACACCTATGGCAAAGGCTGAAGTTTTTTCTTTTGCCACGCCGTCGGCGGATGCAGACGGCAGAATTAAAACATGGGATGCGGCATACACGGGAAAAACCATAATTGTAAACTGGGAAACAGAAGCAATCGGGGCAACCAGCCCTGAAGCGGTTTATGTGGAAGCGCATTACCGCGTAAACAAGGGAACGGATAACCCGCTTTCCGGAGGCAGTTCCGGGCCGATCAGAGGAGTAAGCGAGCTTAATGATTCAAGCGTGAGGGAAGGAGTAAGCGTAAACGGCATACAGGAATACGAGGTATTTTTAGACTTGATTGTTGAAGGGTTAAAATCCAATGTAAGGTCGGTAACGTTCAAGATATGGAACATACCCGGCATGAAAGTGGCGCATAACAATCCTATAATTGAAATAACCACCGAAGCCGATCTTGCCGCCATCCGGACTCCGGCGCAAAATAACCCTTACTATGGTCTTGGCGTTGATAATGCCTCCAGGCAGTATGTGCTTGCCAATGACATCGCCGTTAATACATGGACGCCGATAGGAACCGCGCCCCCGCCAAGCGGCGCAGATACTAATTCTTTCCAGGGCAAGTTTTACGGCAACGGGCATACCGTTAGCATTGGCGGCTTTGCCGTTCCAAACGGCGTAAACGCGGACATGGGGCTGTTCGGCGCAGTTGGCGGCGGTTTTATCCGCGATCTTACCGTGCAATATTCTGGCGGCATAAACCGCTCGGGAGAGACCCGCTTCGGCGGCATAGCCGGCACGATGTCCGGTACGGCGAAAATGGAAAATGTTCTGGTTAAAGGTGATGTTTCAGTTACCGTGGTCAGTGATGATGAAATGTACGCCGGGGGCATTGCGGGGCTTATGCTCGGCGATGCGGAAATATCCAACGCATACGGCGGTCTTAATCTTACGGTAGAACATCTTAACGCTAGCCATGAGTCTTATGAAGGAAGCAGTGTTATGGTTGGTGGAATTACGGGAAGTATCGGCATACATAATTTAGACAGATACAGTTATGGTCTATACGCAAACGCTAAAATTTATGACGCAACTGTTGAGGGAAATATCAATGTAAATGCTGCGACTGCAAAGACAGATTCAGACTTTGATTCCCAGTTTGGTCTCTTTGTAGGCGGGATCATTGGATTTATGAAATACGGAACAGCTTCACAGTTCACATTAGATAATACCTATTACCGGAGGGGGCATATTAATATAACATCGGCAGCAGGTGACGCTTATTTGGGGTGTGCCATAGGCTATATCGTTACTGGAAAAATTCAAAATTGCTACTCTAGTGCCAGCGATTTTGTTATAATAAAAAACACAGAAAGAGATTCTAATAATTATTTAATTGTTGGAGGTTTCATCGGTTTTATTAATCAGTGGCCAGGAAATTTAATAAATAGTTGTCACAGTGATATACCTATAAATATATCTTGCTCAAATGATACGTTTGTCGGAGGATTCATCGGTTTTTCTTATACTGATCAAATAAACTACTGTTACTCTAATAGTTCGGTGACAGTTATAAGTCTTAGTGCATTTGCCGGTGGTTTTTGTGGTACTGCAGGCGGTTCTTTTCAATATTGTTACGCGTCAGGAGATGTAAAAGTAACTTGTCCAAATGATATTGGTATGTCTAGTATTGGAGGATTCGCCGGAGATGGTGGAGGTGTTATTAGAAATTGCTACGCCTTGGGTAACGTGGTTGGTTCAGGTCATTCCGTTTGTGCCGGAGGTTTAATAGGGAGGTATTACGGCTATTTAAACAATTCTTTCTCGACGGGTACGGTAAATGTCAGTGACGTTCTTAATACTATCGGTATCGACTCACCAGCATCCGGCGGTCTTATCGGTTTTATTTCTCCCCAGAGCGGTATTACACAAAACAATGCGGCATTATGTAAAAGCGTAACAAAAACCGACGATAACACAAGCATTGGGCGTATTTATGGTTATCTGGGAACCTTCGGAACTTTTAGAAACAACTACGCTTACAGCGGCATGAAGATTAACACGACTATCCCAAGTTCTACAGATGATACCGGCAAGGACGGAAAGAACATCAGCTTCGAAGACTTCCATTTTCAGGACTTCTGGAAAAACCCCGTCAACGCGGCGTCTCCCGTCACACCCGGCTTGGGCTTCGATCCCGCGCACTGGATTTTTGATACTGTTGGAAGTTACGGCTATCCCATACTCAGGGCAAGCGACGGTACGGAGATGGGGGGACAGAGGAGGTAAAGGAATTAATTAATGAAGAGGGAAATTAGCGATAAGATAACGGACAAAAACCCCTCTTTCTACTTTGTGATCTTAGTACCTTTGTGTTCTTTGTGTGAAATCCTTGTGAAAATAGTCACAACCGGGCAATAGTCTCCGGGGAGAGGCCGGTTCCCTCGGCTATTTGGGAAATAGATATCCCCATTCCCTTAAGATTCCGGGCAATGTCAAGACTGGCTTTGTTTTGACCTTCGATAAGTCCTTCATTGCGTCCTTCATTACGACCTTCATTGCGTCCTTTTTTTTCAGCTTCAAATATTCCGGTTCGCCAGTCAAGTTCGCTTTTTATCAGAGTGGTCATTCGCGCGTACTCTATTTCATCTTGTGTGATATTTGATAAAGTTTCTACCGCCATCGCTATTCCCTCCTCGCGGTCTATTATATCATTTATTTTCTCTCTTTTTGCCATGTCTGTCAAATACTGAAATTTAACCATGAAATTTCACACAAAGATCACGGAGATACAAAGATCACAAAGAAGAGAGAAGCCCTGTCCGTTATCTTATCATGAGAGCTTAAAGCTAAGATAACGGACAAAAACCCCTCTTCCCCCTTTGTGTTCTTTGTCCCTTCGTGTGAATTCTTTCATAAAATTTTTTAGTAAGGAGATTTAAATTTGAATGAAATATTTAACTAGCGGCGGCTATTTCTTTACGCACTAATTCGTCAATGATTTGGGCAGGGCTTTTGTTGTCTGTTCTCGCTTTGGTAAAAAGGTAATTCACCGTCATGGTAGTAATACCCAGTGTACGTAATTCACGTTGGCTGAGCCAGCCGCTTCCGTTAGGGCCAAGTGTAATTTCATTATTGGTAACGAAATCGTCAAGCGCCAGCGCTTCTTCTTCTGTCATTTTTGCCATTGTCAACCTCTGTTTACGCCGCGAAAACGGCGAAGTAAATCGAAGGACACCATTTCATGGTGGCCACATCCCCTAAAGACCAATCATCTTATCTTTCAATATTATGCCTAAACGCCGCTTCATTGAACTCGACGATAACGTCCATAATAAAAATATAGCATGAAAAAAGGCGATTATCAATTGTCAATTTTGTGTGAAAATTTTTTAAAAACAGTCAAGCAAAACGCATAGTCCGCACCCATATAGGGGTATGAAAACTTTTAAGAAAATTGTTTTGCAGGCGAAAAACCTGCTCTTTCCGGACGCTTGCGCTCTTTGTGAAAGCGCGTTAATTGAGAGCGATGAAATACGGCTGGGATTGTGCCGGGACTGCGTTATAACGGTTAATTCACTCCCAACTGACAATGGCAAATGTATGATCTGCGGAAAACCGCTTATCAGCGAGGCGGAAACTTGCCTGTCCTGCCGTAATGCGAAACATTCCTATGACCGGTTATGGACGCTTTTTCCGTATACCGGAAAATACCGTAAGTTACTTACGGCGTATAAATTCGGGAAAAAACTGCCTGTAGCGGAATTTTTTGCGGAAAAGCTTGCGGAAGTAATTAAGAGTGAGCCTATCCTGGAAAAGGCGATAATTGTGCCTGTTCCGCCAAGACCCGGCAAAATAAAGGAAGCAGGATGGGATCAGGTTGAACATCTTGTAAAAAAACTGGAAAAATATTTGCCTGAGGTTACAGTCAGCCGTATCTTGAAACGCGGTAAATCCAAAGTACAAAAACAGTTAAACCGCTCGCAGCGCCTTGAGAATTTAAAAGGACGCGTTAAAATTATAGGCAATGCGCCAAATACAGTCCTTGTAATTGACGATGTAATAACAACCGGCTCTACAATGGAAGTTTGTTCTAAGGCGTTAAAAGAAGGCGGGGCGCAAAAGGTTTTTTGTATTTGCCTGTTTTATGATTAACGTAAGTCTCTTGGTTTAATGTGCATTCCATGTCCTTTAACGCCCGTGAGCATTCCGTCCTTTATTACAAATTTTCCTCTTACTAGTGTTGAGACGGGACAGCCTTGCACTTCCATTCCCTCATAAGGGGTTGTTTTGCTCTTTGAATGAAGTTCGCTTGCTCTTATTACTTTTTTCATGTTCATGTCAACAATGGTAATATCAGCGTCAGCGCCGTCGCGAAGATTTCCCTTTTGGGGATACATATCCCAAACTCTGGCGGGCGCTTCGCTTGAAAAGCGCACAAAATCATTAAAAGTTAGACGGCCTTTGTTTACTTCGTTAAGCATAAGAGGAACGAATGTTTCAACTCCGCAAAGACCGGCAGGCGCTTCCCAAAGCGGAAGAGCTTTTTGCGCGGCGGTATGCGGAGCGTGATCGCTTGCAATAAAATTAATTTCACCTTTTTTTAAAGCCTGCCAGAGAGCTTTATTATGCTCAACGCCGCGAATCGGCGGGTATACTTTATGCGCGTTTTGAGTATCATCAAATAAAAGATAATGAGGGCAAACCTCTGTTGATATATCCATTTTTTTTTGTTTGGCTTCCGAGATAAGTAAAAGCCCGTTATTTGACGTTATGTGATGTATATGTATTTTTGCTTTTGTATATTCAGCGTAATATATAACAGTCTGAACCGCCAATGCCTCCGACATTACAGGCCTTGCCTGCGCCAGCAGTTGGGCGTCGCTTAATTTTGTTTTGTTTTTACAAATACTTGTAAAGCAGGAATTTATATCGCTTGTTTCACAATGAAACCCTATTCGCAAATTAAGTTTTACGCTTTTTTCCATCTGTTGAATCAAAACCTCGGCAGACGGACAGGCGATGTCGCCGGTTGAAGTTCCAAAGAAAACTTTAAAACCCAAAGCTCCCAATTTCTTTAATTTATCCATTTCGTCTAAATTATCGTTTGTTAGAAGCGCAAAAAGACCGAAGTCAACATAGGATTTTTTCTGAGCTATTTTTATCTTATCTTTTAAGGCTTGCGCGGTTGACGTTATGGGAATTACATTCGGCATATCCACGACAGTTGTTACGCCGCCAAAAGCCGCGGCAATGCTGCCTGTTTCAAAATCCTCCTTTTCAGTCAGCCCGGGATCGCGAAAATGAACGTGGGCGTCTATTATGCCGGGCAGTATATATTTTCCATCAGCGTCATAATAATCATCGGCTATATCGTTATGATGTAATTCTCCGCTCCTGCAAATCTTTCCGTCACTTATGGCAATGTCGCCTTTAAAAGTTTTTATATGTGTAACAATAATACCGTTTTTAATAATCAGGTCGTAATGCAAACTGTCAGCCCGGCACTTTAACAGACATAAGCATACGATTCAACGCGACCAACGGGTCTTCATACATTTCTAACCTGAAACGCATCTCGTATTTTTTATCTGAAATAACTTTTATTGTTTTATTTATGCAGTCCTTTACCTCATTCGAGCCAATCTCGGGAAAATATTTCGGTTTTTGAGGGACAAATGTAAGCGAACTGCCGTTCCTGCGAATTTCACCAATATGCGCCGGCATCGGAACAAGGAAAATAAGAAAGTCGTCCGCGTTTCCGCCGCCGATTGACAGGCTATAGCCTGATTTTAAAGAATGGATATTCCTTTTTCCTATTTCCGTATTTTGATCATCAACCAGTAAATTCAAAAAAAGCGGGCCTGAGGCGTTAATTACAGGTTGTTTTTCCCTGTCAACTTTTACCGGTCTGTCTTCGTATGGAGTGGTCCGCCTGCCCTGAACAGCGGCGTAACTTGCAAGATCTTTGCTGTGATCCTTGAATTTGGATTTGTCTTCTGCAGAGGAGACTTCAGCCATTACGCGGTTAGGGCTTGAGCCGAGCCTGCGTGATGCGAAATAAATAATAAAAGCTAAAATTATAAGGGCAATAAAAATAATTAATAGAATAAACGGCAATGAGGCGGAAAATAATCCGTTTCCTTTTTTCTCTTTATTTGTAACAGTAGACGTATTATCAGTCAGGGGAGCGTTATCAGAAACGGATCCGTCTTCATCGCCTGATGATGTTTTTATGTCTTGAGAATCGCTTGAGTCTTCTGAGTCTGCAGAAACTATTTCCGCCTCTCCTTCGCCTGTTTCCGCCTCAGAGGACTCGCCCTCTGTAGGAATTGTTACCGCCACGGCGGCTGTACTAGTATCGGGAGTTGAACCTGCCGTGGGTGTTGAACCTGTTCCCGCGGACGTATTTGGCACTGAAGCCGCGCTTGTTCCCGTAGAACCTGTACCTGTTGTACCTGTACCTGAGGGAGTAGTTGTTTCAATTTGTGAAGAAGGAAGCGAAGCCTCAGTTGACGGCGTTGGTTTAGAAGCCGCCGTGGTTGTTTTTACTTCAGGGCGGCCTGATTTTGGCAAATTGGAAAGAGGACGGCCGGGAGTTACCTGAATATAATCCAGCGTGGTATTTCTGGAATTAAGCCGTTGTTTTGAAGCGGTTACAAGGGCTGCTGTATCAGAGGCGCCTGTTGTAATAAGGACAATTTTCTTCGCGCGCGAGGGCAGACCGGTAACATAACGTTCGGCATAAGTTAACGCGTTTGTAACGCTGCTGCCGTTTTCTATCGGGTATTGAATGAGCATTCGCCCTATTATTGTTTCAATATCGCCCACGCCTAAAATGATCCTTGCGGAGTCAAGTCTTGGATTGGCGGAAAAAGCGATTAAATGAAAAGTGTCGCCAACCCGCAGGAACTCGTTAAGGAAAGGGCCTGTAATATAGTTATTTACATTATCATAAGAAGAACTCATTCCTTGCGAAGTGTCCAGAAGCAGTACAAGATCAATAGGGGAATTATTTTGTCCGTAAGCGCAAAAAACCGCGCTTAGAACCAATAAAAATAATAAAAAGTTTCTTTTCATCAATTCACCTCATAATAACATAAGCGTTAAATTTCCGCCGCCGATATTTTTTCGATTAAATAGGAACTCTTCTCTTTGTTAATTGCAAATTCAAATTTCTCGCCCTCCGTCCTGTTAAGTATAGCACTGCCAAACGGAGAAAGATAGGAAATAATGAATTTATTAGGATCAGATTCCCACGGTCCAAGAATGGTAAATTCTTCTTTTTTGTCCGCGGTTTCGTTGAAAAGAACGACTTTTGTGCCAAAAGATACCTTTGCCGTATTTACGGAATTCGGATCGAAAAGCTGCGCCCTCTCGATCTCTTCTTTTAGTTTTGCCACTTGTGAATTGAGCTGTTCCTGTTTTTCCTTCGCCGCCTTGTATTCCGCGTTCTCGCGCAAGTCCCCCAAAGAAAGCGCGTATTCGATTTCTTTTGAGTTGGCGGGAACTTCCACTTCCATGATGTGGGCGAGAATTTTCTTTTTCTCTTCGTACATAACTTGGGTAACCAAAAGCCCGCGTGAAACTTTCTTTTCCGTATCGCCAAAGAATTTAAAGCCCGGATATTTATCAATGATTCTTGAGCGCAGATTTAGTTTATCCTGCGGGTCAAGGTCTTTTACGTCGTTTATAAATGTGAAAATCCTGATAATCGCGTCTTCGTCGGAATTGTCGATAAATGATTTTAATTCGCCATCTTTAAAAAGTATGTTATGAACCAGTTTGTTGATTTTTCTGTTTTCAACAGTGTCCTTGGAATTTTCTATGTCGCGGAAAGTAACGTCTAAAATATGAATAAGCGTTATAAGCTGTTTCTCTTTGCCGATATTCGCCGCCTTAAACCAGGGTTTTTCCATTGCGTTCTTATAAATCCATACGACAGCCTCTCGGCATTCACGGTAGCGTTCAAAACAGTCAACGCATAAGGCGGAGAGTTTGTCTTGAAAACCGGCTTCTTCAAGCTGTTCTGTAATAGAGACAAGCTGCGAATAGGGAAACAATTTTATATAGATATCAGGCCAATTACTGAGATAAAGTTTTACATTGGCAAGCAGTTCCGTTTTTAATTTGGTGTCTTTTAAATTTTTAAACAGCGAAGGTATGTCTTTAATATTTGAAAATATTTCCGCAAAATCCGAAGGAAAAGACGATTTTAGATGGGAATAATTTTTATTTGTTATTAGTTCATTCAGCACTAGAAAGGAGGCAACCGCATATTCGGCGTTTTGAGTCACAGTATCGGCGGATCTGCGTGAATCCTCCGTTTCTGCGCGGGATGGAAGGCGAAGTAACGCCGTAAAGTAGGAGAACATCTCCATAAACAATTCAGAATCGGCAGAGGCGTTTTTATTATTGACATAATCGCGAATCGCGGATATTTTGTCGTAAAAATTCTTCTGGGCGCAGAATTCATTGTAGAGTTTTTCCGTAACGCTTACAGGCCTGTCGCGCACAATGAAAATATCGCTGTTTTCCGGGCTTACCCCAAAATCGGGATTTGATTTTAAAATGTCGCGCGCCTTGGAACTCCATGTCGCCCATTCGCCTGCGGAAAGCAGGGCAGGGGAGAGCTCCGCTTTGATTCTTTTCATGTCGCAGGCGTTGCCGAAACTTTTAATAATTGTTTTTAAAGTCCAGATAATATTTTCGTCTTTATCTTTAATTCTATCGCGAATCTCTTCTTTTTTCTTTGTGGCTTTTAACACCCATATATGATCTTTTGAAAGCGTTTGAAGGGCGTCTACCGCCATTTTAAGCGACATTGAATGGCCGCGTTTTTTAGAGAAGTCAATTTTTATTTCATCGCCTACAATGCTTGCGATACGCCCCACTCCCCATGTGCGGTGGTACACAAAATTGCCCTTGTCAAATGCGATGTGTTTTTCAAAATCGGCAATCGCCTGATGAACGGCGCGGTAATTTTGGGATAGGTTTGAAATGCGGACATATTCTTCAAGCTGGCTGTGGGAGGCGTATTTTTTTCTGTAGCATTCGATTATTTCCCGCCTTCCGTGAACGTCTTTCTCGTCGTATTCAAGAATGATTTTTAGAATGTTAATCGCTATGTCTATGTCAATGTTTTTGTATTTGGCGTAAAGTTCATTTAACAAACTTACAGTCTTGTCTTCGCTAATCGCCTTCGCTATCTTTTTCTGAATGTGAAGGAAGAAATCAATGTCTTCATAAGATATGTTTATAAGTTTTTCCCAAATTTCCTTTACATTCGCGAAGTTCCCTTTATTAATGTAACGGTGAAGGGCTTTTTTATAATAATCGATTGTCTCTTCTTTTTTGCCCTGTTTTTCATAATGCTCGGCAAGGGATTTTGTAATATCGGCTTCTTCAAAATCCACTTTTACAAGCCTTTCCCAAACGCCCAATATCTTGTCTTCTTCGTTGTCATTTTTATAACATTCAGCTAACGTCCGCAGGGCGTACTTTGACTCTCCGTGATCGAGAATCCTGTCACACAGGTATTTGACGATGCTCCATTTGTGGTTATCCAAAAAAATTGATACAAGATTGATCATCGCAGAGTCGTCGATAATTTGGCGGGACAGGGCAATCATGCCTGACAGATAGAGGGCGATTAAACTGTTTCTTGTGTGGACTAAATGTTCGTCGCAGTCTTTTTTAAGTTCGTCAATCGCTTTTTCTTCGCGTGCGGTTTTTAGAATCGCGTCAAGTTCCTTGAACTGTCCTGTCGAGTAATTGCTTAAGCTCGCCCTTGTCCATTTTTCTTCATTTAACGTTTCATGTAAATTTTTCAACAGAGTTTGCGCTTTTTCTGACAATGTTACTGCTGTTTCAGCATTATTCATACAATTTTTCTCCTGTCCTACCGGGCATACATACTGTAAATATCCGGATCGGTTACTTTTATTTTTAATAAGGTCTCTTCAATCAACGAAGGATCTTCATGGCTGTTTTCATAATAATCAATTAGCCAAAAATAATGGTTTAAAAGCCGAGGCTTTAAAATTGGCCGCCTTGCGGGATTTGAATCATATTCGGCTTCCAGCGCAAAAATCGACTGCTTTAACCTTCCCGCTTCGGTTTGTTTTAATTCACGTTTTACGGAAAATACCCCCCATAAATATCCGTAAACAGGTATCCATTCGCTTAACTCCTCGTCCTTGTAACCAAGCTGTAAAACGCTGTCACGAAGTTTTAAAATAAAAGCTGATTCCATAAACCTCATGTCAATCTTTGACGGGTCTATGAAAAAAGCTTCCCTGAACAATGCTTTGGCAGTTTTTGTCTGCGCCAATAAAGCGTTTATATCGGCAACTTCGGCAAGAGTTTCGGCGTCATCTCTTTTTATTCTGACGGCCTGCTCCAGGTAATTGAGCGCCTCGTCATAATCGCCGATTCCCTTATAACAGCGGCCTGCCAAAAGCAATAAACCGCCGTCATGCTGGTTTGCCGGGTTTGAAAGTAATCCTTTAAAAAAAAAGAGCGCTTTTGAATAGACAAAGTACCGTATTGTATATTGGCACTGTTCAAAGTTTTGATTCAACTGCTCAAGAAAAGCATAGTATTGCTTTAACAATGAAATTAAGGCAGCTCCTTTTTCGTAAGGGTTTTTTATCTCGTCAATCCTCCTGATATGTTGAAGCCACCAGTTAACGCACTTTAGCGCGTGTTTGATTTCTTCGTTTTCATAGTCAAAATCCATAGCTTGTTCTAAGAAAGTACAAGCCGCCGCAGGATCAGAGGCTTTTAGTTTTTCATAGGCGTTTTTTAACAGCCCCGTAGCCTGCCCATTTTCCATTTTTTCTTGTTTTCAGTATACCATTTTTAAATAGTTTATGACAAGAGAAATTCGACGTTGACGGATTGAGGCTGTCCAAAAAGAAATATTTCTACCACGAACCACACGAAAATCACGAACTTTTAACACATATCATGTCGTTGTTCGTGTTAGTTCGTGTTGGTTCGTGGTAAAATTCAAACTTATTAGACAGCCCCTTAGGAGTTTAGCCAAAGGCAAAATACGGTTTTTAGAGCCATTTTTTGCCTTTTGAAGGACACTTTGCTTCTTTATAATGGGTCGTTTTTGGCAAAACTCCATGCTTTCTGTTACAAAGGACGACCTTTACCGTACCAAAGGATGAACTTTGTTGTAAGAAGGACAAACTGCCCTTATTTAAGGATTTTTGCTAAAAAATGCCGAATTTGGGGCTTTTTTCAGTGTCATGTGGGCTGGAGTGTCTTTTTTTCCCTTTCGCCTTCGAGTAACCAGAACCTGACGGCTGTGCCGTTGCCTTTCATGGAGATGTATTCTTCATAAAAGGGCTGTCGAAGTTCTCTGGGTATGGAAGAGTCAAATATTCTGTCTGCAAGGAACATGAGGCGGTCGCTTCGTGCCTTTTCTTGTTTTTGTATTTCCAGTTCATGTGCGTGTCTTTCCAGTTCTTGTGCGTGTCTTTCCTTTTCTTCTGCCTTTTCTTTTGCGAGCATTTCCAGTTCTAGCGCGTGTCTTTCCTTTTCTTCTGCTTTATCTTTTGTATTTCTTTCCTGTTCTTTTACTTGCATGACGGCAATAAACACAGCCAGAGCCAATCCTAAAATACCGGTAATTGTTCCAATTATACCTAATATGTTTTCCATATCCGTCTCCCGCCTGTAAAGGTAATTTTGATTATAGCATATCGAGGGGAGGTTGGCAAGGTTTAGTTAAAATACTTCGCATTTTGGCTTGTTCTTCTATGTTGCGTATAGGAATATATTTCATATTAGCCTGACTTCACTGAATCCCATCCATATAAGCCAAACATACGCGCAGGTTTTCGGAAGCATCAACATTCCGATTAACGGGTATACATCGGCCCAAAGTACGACGGGAATGTAAAAAGAAAAACTGATAAGGACGGTAAGCCATAAAAATTTGAATTTTTGGTCATTATTCTTTTTAGCCATTCTGAAAAATATTATTATTATAATTAAACCTAAAAAAACAAACGGAATGTTACGGTAAATACCCCAAATATACGGCGCATCGGCGCTTAACCACTTGTTTTGAGGAAACAGGCAAAGCGCGATTCTTATGACAGCTAACGCATAAACAGATACGGTCAATTTGTTTTTCCCTTCAACATTATACCGTATTTTCCAGACATGATATAAAATAACATAAAACAGAGTCATGGTAATTGACGTTACCAATTTTCCAAAACCGAGCGCGGCAGTATAACTTTCCAGCCCTGTTGTCCAAAGAGCGATAATTCTCGGTATAAGGTGAAATGCGTCGCCAAAACCAAGTATCAATGTCATAATGCCGAACAACAAATACTGCCTGTTATGTCTTTGACGGCGTATTATATAAAACCCAATCGTAATAACCGTTATCAGATATATTACTGAAAAGGCAGATTCCATAATGGCTTGCAAAAAAAACCTCTTGAACAAAAATAATTATTTTTAGTTTACTTAAAAACATTCGCAAATTATATCTAAAAAGTCAATGGCTAAAAAATGCTTCGCATTCTTTGCAATTGACATTAGCGTCTTAAAAGTGTATGATGTTAAAAATGAACAATATTATCGTTTCACCGTCAATTTTAGCGGCGGATTATGCCAATTTTGGCAATGCGGTTTCAGAGATTGAAGCTTCAGGCGCGCCGTGGGTTCATCTGGACGTTATGGATGGCTCTTTTGTGCCGAATTTGACCTTCGGACCTCAGCTTGTCCGCGCTTTGCGCTTAAAATCAAAAGCTTTTTTTGACGTTCACCTGATGGTGGTAAACCCGGAGCATTTTTTAAAAGAATTTGCCTATGCGGGAGCCGACGCGATCACTTTTCATTATGAAGCCGCGGTTCATTGCCACAAGTTTTTAACGGAATTGCACGAACTTAGGGTGCTTGCCGGCATTGCGATTACCCCCTCAACGCCCTGTTCCGTGTTGGAAGAAGTTCTGCCCTTTATTGATATTGCGTTGATTATGACCGTAAATCCCGGGTTTGGCGGGCAGGAGTTGATTCCTGAATGTCTTAAGAAAGTTGAAAAATTGACAAAGATTAGAGATGAGGCGGGGTATAAGTTTAGGATTTCTGTTGACGGTGGTATTAATGATAAGACAGCCCAAAAAGCCATTAATGCCGGAGCGGATACGCTTGTAATGGGGTCTGCGTTTTTTGGTAACCCTGATCAAAAAAGTCTTGTAGAGCGGCTTCAGAGATAAGAATTTTTACCACGAACATAAAAGGTCTTCTTGTAAAGTTTTAATATTTACAAATTACTTGTTACAATATCTCCCACCCAACAGAACTAACATGCTCCTCTTCGCGTATTTTGTCAATCAGAGTTTCCGCGATTTCTTCCCTATTCCTGCCATAAACGTGCATTTTTGCTACGATTTGAACCTTATTCTCCGCAATATTCTTGCTCTCCAAATCAGTAAGAACCAATTTTGAAGAAGAAATATGATCCATAATGATGGTACGGATCAGCTTTTTTTTATCTTCCGCGCAGACAGCCGTTACTTGATAACATTTACCGCTTTCATCAAATAAAGGACTGATTTTGTTTGAAATGGGACGCAGAATAACATTTGCGGCAATCAGCAATACCGTTGCCACGAATGCGTACAGGATATATCCTGAGCTTGCTAAAACGCCGATAGCCGCCGTACACCATATTGTAGCCGCCGTATTTAAGCCGCGGACATTCACTCCGTCTTTAAAAATTATACCGCTGCACAAGAAACCTAACCCGGTTACGATTTGCCCCGCAATTCTTGTCTGATCCGGAGTGTCTATGATAAAGGAAAAAATGACAAATACACACGAACCTAAACTTACAAGCACATTAGTACGGATACCGGCGGGATGGCCTGTCAATTGTCTCTCAAACCCGATAAAAAAGCCAAATAATGCCGATGCCGCGATTCTTATTATAAAATCCAATAATACCATTTGAACCTGCCTTTTAGAATTGTACCTATATTAAATATTATAGTACTAGGCAAGCCTATTTACCAATTTTCATGCATAAGGAGATACACTGCGAAAATGTATCAGGCGCTATTTGCATTATTCAAAAATATATATAATAATGAAACAATATAAGGAGAAAATATGAGTGTAAATATTAAAGATTATTCGGTATCTGAGTGTAAATCAATAAAACTTGATTCTTATCCTACCAAATATAATGGGAAGCTTGAAAAAGAAGAGGGGGAAATACTTCTCAATGAATTATTAATAAAACTGCAAAATTTACAGTCTCTTCTTTATGCTGATGGTTCCAAAGCTCTTCTTGTCGTACTCCAGGCAATGGATGCGGCGGGAAAAGATTCTACAATAAGAAATGTATTTGGACCGGTAAACCCGCAAGGGTGTAAAGTTGTCTCTTTTAAAACCCCAAACTCAGTGGAAGTCTTGCATGATTTTTTATGGCGTATCCATCAAAATGTTCCTCGGAAAGGGCATATTGGAGTATTCAACCGCTCTTATTATGAAGCCGTACTTATTGAAAAAGTAAAAAATATTGCGTCTAAGGAAACAATAAAACAGCGTTATACCCATATAAATGCTTTTGAATCATTGTTGAATGATTCAGGAACAAGGATCGTAAAATTCTTTTTGCACATATCAAAGGATTACCAGAAAGTGCGGCTTCAGGAAAGATTAGACACTCCTGAAAAATTATGGAAATTCAGTCCGTCAGATATTCCGGAACGGATGCTTTGGGAAGATTACCAAAAGGCGTATGCAGCCGCAATTGAAAATTGTTCTTCTCATATAGCTCCGTGGTATATTGTACCAGCGGAAAAAAAATGGTTTCGGAATTTGCTTATTACAAAAGTACTGGTAGAAACTCTGGAATCAATGGATCTTCATTATCCTGAAGCCCAATTCGACCCTAAAACAGTTGTAATTCCTTAAATGTGATCTTTGTCCTCTTAATGTAAACTCTCGGCGAATTAAAAAAAATACTTTGCATAATTCAAAATATATGAAATAATAAAATAAAAGGAGTAAAAATGAGTATCAATATTAAAGATTATTTAATATCTGAAGGTAAATCTGTAAAACTTGAATCTTTTCCCACAAAATATAACGGGGAGCTTGAAAAAGAAGATGGAGTAAAACTGTTCAATGAATTAACAACAAAACTGCAAAAGTTGCAGGATCTTCTTTATGCGGACGGTTCCAAATCGCTTCTTGTCGTTCTTCAGGCAATGGATGCGGCGGGAAAAGATTCTACAATAAAGAATGTATTTGGACCAATTAACCCGCAAGGGTGTAAAGTTGTCTCTTTTAAAACCCCAAATTCAACGGAACTCGCGCACGATTTTTTATGGCGCATCCATCAAAATGTTCCTAGGAAAGGGCATATTGGAGTATTCAACCGCTCCCATTATGAAGACGTGCTTATTGTAAAAGTAAAAAATCTCGCGCCCAAGGAAATAGTAAAGCGGCGGTATAACCATATAAATACTTTTGAATCATTGTTGAATGACGAAGGAACAAGGATAGTAAAATTCTTTTTGCACATATCAAAGGATTACCAGAAAGAACAACTTCAGGAAAGATTGGACACTCCTGAAAAATTATGGAAATTTAGTCCGGCGGACATTCCTGAACGGGAGCTTTGGGATGATTACAAAAAAGCGTTTGAAACCGTATTTGAAAAGTGTTCTTCTCAAACAGCTCCGTGGTATATTGTGCCGGCGGAACGAAAATGGTTTCGGAATTTGCTTGTTACAAAGGTGCTGGTGGAAACTTTGGAATCAATGGATCTTCATTATCCTGAGGCGCAGTTTGATCCTAAGACGGTTGTGATTCCTTAAAGTTGTATCTGCTTTATTTTGCTCAATTCACATGGATTTATACAAGTGGGGGCAAGATGTATGCCTAAAGATTTTATTTAGTACAGGCGGGCAGCCGCGCGCGCTGGAAAAACTCTGGGGGAATTCATCTCCGAGCCTAGTGTACCATTTTGCTCTCTTAAAATAAATTCATAAATGAAGCATTTTATTCCTGTATAAGGCAGTACACTAGTCTCTCCGACGAGGAACCCACAGAAGATGTTTTTCCATCACGCGCGGCTGTCCGCCTGTACTCAAGTATTTTATTAGGCATACATCTTAATCGCGTATTTATGATAGAATAGTGGAATAATACCTTAGTTTATTGTATATTTATGAATAAAATAAGTCAATCATTAATGTCAAAAAAAGCATGGTTACAAATTGCGTCCAGCTTCTTAATCATTTGGCTCCATGTTATGTAAATCGTTGTCTTAAAACTGAGCTTCAACCTGTTTCTTGAAATCGGCAAGAGCCTTAGCTTTGGATTTTTCACCTCTTACGAAAGACGCTACCGCTAAATCAAACATTGCTTCAATGGCTTCATCAGTTGCCTGAAAAAGTTTGCCATTAACGTTTTTTGCTATTTCGGAAAATGCGGCATAATGATTCTGCCCGCCAAGGTAAGGCTCGGAATAGGTATCTTTAATTTTATTGATGACATTGATATTGCTCACCATGTCGCCGGTATCTTTAGCCCATGCTTCAAGGAAAGTGTCATCGGTAGCTACGTAACGGATAAATTCTTTAGCCGCTTCAGGATTCTTTGTTCCTTTATATGCGCCAACCCAAGTGCCGCTCTTACGATAGGAAGAGGGACCTTGGCACATAGCCCAATCGCCCGATGTGCCGGGAGCATCTTGCTTAAGTACATAGCGGAGACCCCAAGTGGGGAGGAAATAGGAGAATACTTCAACCTGTTTTCCGGATTCATCTTTGAGTTCATCTTTCATACCGGCTTTCCAGCCTTCTGACCACTGATCAACGCGGCCTTCCCATTTGTTGTCATACAGTGTCTTACAAATATCCATGTATTTTTCCATGACAGGATCAATTACCAATTTACCGTTCACAATCCATGGAGCTTTTCGTGCCGACAGGAACGGAATTGTCATGTCGCCCAATGAGGAAACGACTACGCATGAACCGTTTGATTTTTGTTTTAGAAGCCGGGCTGTCTCAAGCAATTTATCAAAGTCTGCAAAGTATGTCTGTACGGTTTTAGGATCATCCGTACCAAGATATTTTTTGGCTAGACTTCTGCGATAGAACATAGCGCCGGGGCAAGCCTGCCATGACAAAGCGTACACTCTGCCTTTATATGAGCCAACTTCCACAGGATAGGCAATAAGTTTGCTTTTATTGTTTTCGTAAATATCAGTGATGTCTAAAAGCAGACCGTATTCGACATATTTGCGGACATATGAGGATTCAAGCGTAATAATATCGGGAGTTCCCCGACCGGAAGCTAAAACCATATCTAAATTATCTTGAAATTCATCATATGGGAATTTAAAATATTCAACTTGAACCTCAGGATGAGTCACTTTGAAACCATAGGTTGGATCGTTTGTCATATCAGACAATTCATTTGTGAATGACCAAATTACCAATTTATTATTGGGTTGCGTGGTTTGTGCAGTTGATTGCTGCTGTTTTGTCCACACTGAACTATCTTTAACGGGCGAGGTTGTTGTATAATCTGTAACCGCATCCCAAAGTTTTATTGTTTTTTCGTAAACAAAAAGTATTTGTTTTCCATCAGGGCTGAATGTTGCAGATTTACCTGAAAATGAAAAAGAGCTAATTTCACGACCTGTAACCGCATCCCAAAGTTTTATTGTTTTTCCGTCAGCAGAAAGTATTTGTTTTCCATCAGGGCTGAATGTTGCAGTTTTACCTGAAAATGAAAAAGATCTAATTTCACGACCTGTAACCGCATCCCAAAGTTTTATTGTTTTTCCGTCAGTGGAAAGTATTTGTTTTCCATCAGGACTGAATGTTGCAGATTCACCTGAAAATGAAAAAGATCTAATTTCACGACCTGTATCCGTATCCCAAAGTCTTATAGTTTTACCGTCAGCAGAAAGAATTTGTTTTCCATCAGGGCTGAATGTTGCAAATCTACCTGAAGATGAAAAAGTTCTAACTACACGACCAGTAACTGCATCCCAAAGTCTCATTGTTTCACTATCAAATGAAAGTATTTGTCTTTCATCAGGGCTGAATGATGCAGAAGGTGCAAATCCTGTATGTCCTGGAAAAGACCTAATCTCACGACCTGTAAGAACATCATGTATTTTTACAGCAGAATCCCATGAACCGGATAAAATTTGACTACCATCAAAATTGAATTCTATAGACCAACCACCACAATGCTGCCCTAATGATCCCATTTCTCTAATTACATTACCAGTATTTGTATCCCAGAGTATAACACTAGTGGACTCTGACCAGTTAGTTACAGTAACAATTTTTTTGCTGTCAGGGCTGAATAATATATGTAATATACCCCATGCACCTCCAGCTGAAAAAGATCTTATTTCAATACCTGTCTTTGCATCATATAGTTTAATAATAGCTTTCATATTTTCATCTACATAACCTGATACAATATACATTCCATCAGGACTGAATGATGCAGATTCAGCAATAGTATAAAAAGATAATAATATAATAATAGAAAAAAGTAATTTTTTCATTTAAACCTCTTATAATTTTAATATAACATTTACAATAAATAATCAATAGACTGTGCTAAATAAGCAATATATCCGTATTCCAGTAAACTTGAACACTTAAGGCTGGTGAAACCGTTAAAAAAAATACTTGTAACACTATTTGGTATTATTACACTGGTAAGACTAGTAGACTGTAAAGGCTAAAACTATACAAAGAGTAAGAAATGTAGTATCATAAGTCATGGGAGGAGATACTACATGGAGAGAAAACAAATTAAATTGAAACCTGAGGAACGGGCGGTATTGAAGC
>Ga0268262_10000021_pt1 | contig 173357 bp, 160 predicted proteins | sample TergutNc150P3_FD_190354 | JGI IMG/M metagenome (GOLD analysis project Ga0268262, IMG submission 190354) | Nasutitermes corniger P3 segment gut microbial community from laboratory colony in Florida, USA - Nc150 P3 (SPAdes) (version 2) | ecosystem: Host-associated > Arthropoda: Insects >...
CACATCCGTCAAAAGCTTCGTAGCAAATTTCAAGAAGCCCATCCGGTAATTCAACTTCGGTAAGTTCGGTACAATTTTCAAAAGCACAATAATCAATAACAGTAACCCCTTTTTCTATGGTTATCTTTTTGATTTTATCGTTGCCTTTAAAAGCTCCAAAATCAATTTTTTTTACCTGTAAACCATTAATGTATCCCGGAATAGTTACATGTTCGTCTTTTCCTTTGTAACGCCTTACAATAACGCTTAACTCACCTTCATCGTTTTCAAGCTCAAAATCAAAATCTTTCAGATTAATTGTTTTTTCCATCATTTCCATAAAGTTCTCCTCTCGTAGTTTAGCCTCGTTGCGGAGGAATTATTTTGTTTATATTTTAACAGGGTGGTCTATCACAGGATGCTAGATCAAAAACTGCAAAATTATTATTTTTTTCTTTAATTAGACTTGACAAAATCCGCTAACTCTTATAAACTAAAATCACCGTTGGAAATTCCGCAACGGACCGGAAACAAACAGTGAGCAGAAGTGATCTGCCCAAATCTTTTTGTTTAAGGAGTCCGTTATGGAAAAGCAAACCCCAAAAAAATCAAGCGCTTCGGTTGTTATGCCAAAGCAACCTTTAAAAGAAACCCCGGAACAGATGATTCGTTCCCTTCAGGGTATCTTCTGTAAAGGCCAATACAGGTCATGGACATTTGTCCAGAGAAAAAAAACCGATTAATTACGGAAAGCCGGCTCTGCCGGCTTTTTTTGTATATAAATAGTTGTGCTTGCCTTTTGTTTTGCGGGATACCTTTATTTGATTTGTATGTATAAGTAATTATGAAAAACCGTTAAAATTACCTGACAAAATAAATAATTATTATTATAAATAAATAGGAAAAAAATATGACATTAGAGGAAATAAAAACTGATGTAAAAAATAAAATATTAGCTAATAGTAAAACTTGGTTATTATAAAAAGAAAGTAATTGTTATTTTTTATATATTGATATTTTTTGAAAAATTTGTATTAATTAATAATTGTTGGGTACAGAAAAACATCAGTTATTATGAATATTAGAAAAAGGAATGATAAATGAGTATTCAAACTCTTTTAAATAATATATCGAAGATAAATACAATTTATTTGGATAAAGAAAGAAATTCTGGTGCAAATTTTAATATATTTGGGATGAAGAAATATTTTCATTATTTATAAATAAAAATAATGACCTTGTAGTATTTATAGAAGATAAGATTAAGGAATTATTGGAAATTGTACAAAATAGAAAAGATTTATGAAAGCAAGTACATATTTTATAAAAATATATTAAACGCATGTTATTTCTATAGTTCGTGTATCCAAAAGAACTCAATTGAAACTCATTATTAATCCCATTTATCACCAACTGACAGATCAAAAAGTAAGAAATAAATTCCCCTCTACCATCTCCTGACAGACTACTCTGTTATTAATTAAGTAAATCACAAACTCCGCAATGAGGATAAAAGTTTTGGTGCCAGACATTATTGCGTATACAAAGTTGATCTATCACCAAATGCCAGATCAAAAATAAAAAAATATTTTTTGCTCTGTCATCCTATGCTAGACCAATATGATATATATATAATATGAAAATAAATATTTTTGTCCCAAAGGACAAACTGCCCCCCAATGAGGGAAAAACCGGTAATGAATTATCTTATAAAGGTAAATGCATTATGGACCACATTGATAAAATTGTTGAAATTTCAACGAAAAGAGGCATAGAAAAATGCCTTTCCGAAGGGAAAAAACACCTGGATTATGTTACAAAAAAACTCGGCATAAACCCCATACAGGCGGTGTTATTTTCTCATTTTATGGAAAAGAGCGACAGCGGCAGTATCAGGATAAGCGAAATCGCGGAAACCATAAAATGCAGTAAAATAAAAATCCTAAAATACATGAATGAATGTGAAGAACTGGAAAAGAAAAAACTTATCCGCTGCAGCAGGGGCAGCGAATGTATTACCTACAGGATACCCCGCGACGTGTGCGATTCTCTCAGAAAAAATGACGAGTTTAAGCCTGAAAAACTTGATAATTTGACAATTTCAAAATTCTTTATTACCCTTGAGCGAATATTTGAAGAAAAGAACAATAGTGAATTAACCTATGAAGCTATGACAGAAGAGATTGAAGACCTTATCAATCAAAATATGCACCTTTCATTTTGCAAGAAGATTATGAGCTACAATCTTTATGAGAGCGATCTTATTCTTCTTGTCTGTTTCTGCCATTTATTCGCCAATAACGACGATGATAATATCGGAACGCACGATATTAAATTTTTATACGATGAAAAATTTATTTACAGCGACGTTAGATCAGACTTAATTCGCGGCCGGCATCACCTTATTGAATCAAAATTTATTGCGCATACCAATAATGACGGTTTTGTCAATTCGGATTCATGGAAATTGTCGGATATGGCAAAAAAAGAAATGTTATCTGAACTTATTGAAAAGCATAATTACCAAAAAAATCTTATGCTGTTTGATAAAATTAAACCCAAGAAAATGTTTTACAACGCAAGAGAGACAGAGGCAATTGGGAAACTCAACTCTCTTTTACAGGAAGATAATTACCGTAAAATCCAGGACAGGCTTGACGGCAAGGGAATGAGAAAAGGTTTTGCCTGCCTTTTCTCCGGCAGTCCGGGAACAGGAAAAACGGAAACCGCCTGGCAAATTGCCCGAGAAACAAAACGAAATGTAATGATGGTTGACATAGCTGAGACAAAAAGCATGTGGTATGGGGAGAGCGAAAAGAAAATAAAGGAAATTTTTGATACCTACCGTACCGCTGTAGAAAATTCCGAAATTGCCCCTATCCTGTTGTTTAACGAAGCAGACGCGGTTATAGGAAAAAGAAAAGAGTTTAACTCTTCCAACCATTCAATTGATCAAACTGAAAATACAATCCAAAACATTATTCTGCAGGAAATGGAAAGTCTTTCCGGTATTTTGATTGCCACAACCAATTTGACTCAGAACATGGACAGCGCCTTTGAGCGCCGCTTTTTATATAAAATCACTTTTGACAAACCAGGCGCAGAGAGCAGAAAAGGCATTTGGAATTCAATGTTACCTGATTTGCCGGATGATGAAGCAGCCGAATTGTCTAACAAATTTGAACTTTCAGGCGGGCAGATAGAAAACATCGCGCGCAAGGTTGAAGTTGACGCGATAATAAACGGCAGCGAGCTTTTAATGGAGACTCTTGTGCAGTATTGCAAAGATGAGATTAATAACGGGCTTAACATAAGCAAGAGGATTGGGTTTGGGGTATAAATGACGTAAGACAAAAGTTAAAAATAAAAGGCAAAATAAACTTTGACAATCATAGAAAATTATTATATAAGAATAATATGGAAAAATTAGTCTATAGTTCATCTGAAAAATACTTAGTTATTGATATAAAGAATCTATTGAACGAACATGATATACCTGTTTCCAGTATACAATTATATATTAGTGTTGATATGAGCAGATACTCAAGAAGAGACGGCGAATTTCATGACCTCAGAGAAGAGCGCGGTGAATTGAAGGTTCCCATTGAAGAATTTGATGATAATTTAAACAATGCGGAAAAATTGGAAATATATGTAGAAGAAGAATATTATGATAAAGCAATAAACCTAATTGAAGAATGGGAAGAAAATAATTTTTATAAATACTGTATATTTAAATCAAACAATTATGAAGAGGCGTTTACTGTTCAAAGGTTATTAAATAAAAATGACATTCCATGCGATGAGGTTTTTACAAATATAACGGATGATAATATTGAAGAACATTTGATTTTTCTGGATCCTAAATTTCATGAACAGGCAAACAACCTATTAAAAAACGATAATAATACAAAAATAGAAATAGAAGACAGTTATTATAAAAAAGAAAGAAAAGATAAAATATACGAACAGGAAATAAAAGAAAATAGTTCGTTAAGATATATTATAATAATTATTTTGGTTATTATAGTAATATTTATTCTACTGTATAAATTTAAAAGCAATATTCCGATTATTGACAATATATATAATGCAATAATTGAAAAAATTATTAATAAAACCTAACACGAACAATAAAAAAACATGTACAAAAAGTTCGTGGTGGTTCGTGTGGTTCGTGGTAAAAATTCTTCTATTTTGACGCCTCCGGTTCATGCGTTTCGTGGTAAATTCTTTGTAAATATTGATATTAACCTCTTTTTACTACTTGAAAAAAACATAAAAAAGCTTCAATATTTATATATAAAGTGAACATTTTTGCAAAAATACGAGACGCTTTGTTTCCCCATCGAAAAGATAAGGTAATCTTGTCTTTTAAGGAATCTTTTTCGCTGATAAAGGTTTATACGCTTAACAAGGTAAAACCGCAGTTCAAGGCGGTGTTGATGGTAAGCGTCTTCCTGGCGGCTGTTCAATATTTTGTGCTGGGAATGCCGCTTAAAAACGCGCTTTCTACAGTAATCTGCGTAGGCGCGGCTATTTTGGGGCTGTCATTTTTCCTTGAGGGGCTTTTTTTAGGGATCATGCCCCTTGGCGAACAATGTGGAATGAGGCTGCCGTCTAAGATTGGCGTGGCTGGAGTAACCGTTTTCTCAATTATTGTGGGAATTACCGCGACGTTGGCTGAACCTGCCGTCGCCGTGCTACAACAACAGGGCAGCGTTATCCCCGCCTGGAACGCGCCGCTTTTATACCTTCTTTTAAACCGCGGCACGTCGTGGTTGGTTGCCGCCATAGCGGTCGGGGTGGGGCTTTCCGTAGTGCTTGGCATTTACCGTTTCATGTTTGGCTGGGCTTTTAAGCCGCCGGTATTTATCATTATTCCCGCTATCCTTGTCGTTAGCTGCATATTCGATGAAAATCCGATTCTGCGCCCGGTAGTAAATCTTGCGTGGGATACAGGGGGCGCGGCGACGGGCGCGGTTACAGTGCCGATTATTCTCGCCCTTGGTTTGGGCGTGGTGAAAATAGGCGGCAAGAATTCAAACGCTTCAGGGCTTGGGCTTGTAACGCTCGCGTCCGCCATTCCTGTGGCAAGCGTCCTTTTTCTTGCCGCCATGCTCGGTCCAAAAGTTCCGTATCCAAGCGACGCGCTGTCTTTCTTTTCCGCGGAACCCGGGCAGAGGGAAAAAGCAGCCTATGTAGCCGGCGGCGAGAACGAGCTTTATAAAATAGCGTTAGATGCGGTTTATTCAGGCGATCTTTCAAAAGAAGATTTTGACATTTGTTTTTCCGAACAACAGTTAGGTGAAACTAAAGAGACTGAAGCGTTATCGTTGTTCGCCCCAAAAGCGTTCCTTGAATACGCCAAATCAGCCATTCTTTCGGTGCTGCCTCTTGCGTTAGTTTTAATAATAGCCATTGGTTTAATTGCCCGCGACAGAATTTTTAACGCCGATATTGTCGTACTTGGAATAATATTCGCCGCCCTGGGAATGTTTGCGCTTAATTTGGGAATGACAGGCGGCATTACAGTCCTTAGTTCTCAAGCGGGGAACTCTCTTAAACAAACTTACACTGAAACGCTTTATGAAAATAAGACTGTAACAGTGCGCGGCGTTGATGAAAATTCGCTCATTACAGTTCCCGGAGAAGACGGACCGGAAACTTATATCTGGGTGCAGGGGAAAAACGGGCCAACACTTGAAAAATTTGTTCCTCAACGGCTTTCAGGCGATAGTTATACCCATATTCCGATTAAAGGCGCAATGTCTTCAAGATTTGGGATGATTGGCGCGTACATCTTAATACTTGTCATTGTTTTCTTCTTAGGATTTTTTGCAATCTTTGCAGAACCCGGGCTTGCGGTTACGGCTGTAACCGTAGAAGAGATGACTACCGGGACTTTTAAGCGTTCAAAATTGATAATGATTGCGGCTATGGGCGTCGGCGGCGGTATGGTGATTGGTTTTGCGCGGGTATTGTTCAGTAATATGCTGCCCTCAGGGGGCATCCATCTTTCGTGGATTCTGGCTCCCTGTTATATATTTGCCCTTGTCCTGACAATATTTGCGCCGGAAGATTTTTCTTCGATAGCATGGGATGTCGCCGGCATTGCTACAGGCCCCATCTCAGTTCCCATCATTATAACAACGGGGCTTGGGCTTGGACACGATTCGCTGCGCGCGGACGGAGCTTTCGGCATTGTGGCGACGGCAAGCGTTTTCCCGATTATCGTAATTCTTATATCGGGTATTATTGATAAAGCAAAATCAAAACGCGTGTTAAAAATTATGTAGGGAGAATTATGGAAAATTCTATTTCATGCATCATCTGTGTCACTGACATGAATATAGTCCCCATTCTTGATCAGGCGCTTACCGAGCTTGCGCTTCCCGAAGTTTTTGTCCAGCGCGCCAAACAAACGTTTCTCCAGGACAGACGCCGTTTTTTTGGACTGCGTCCCGTTACTGAACTTGATGAAAGCCGCGCGCTGATTTACAGAATGTACGTTCCGTCGGCGTATGAAGAAAGCGTTATGCGCCGTATTATTGAGGTGACTGATCTTGGAATGGGCGGACGGGGCAGTATTTTTTCCCAGCGTGTCAACATTCTAAGAGGGACGCCTCTTTCTTTTGACATGGAAAAACTTGATAAATTCTGTAAAAAAACAGAAGAGCTTTTCCATGAGGAACACGCCCTTATTACTTGTACTGTTTCAAGGGGGTCGGGTGACGCGTTAGCCCGGGCGGTATTGGAACTTGGTATAGGAGTGCCCGTTGTTTTTTTTGGCACCGGCGCCGGGTTAAGGGACAGATTAGGGCTTATGAGGATAACTATTCCGGTAGAAAAAGAAATCATCTGGTTTATTGTTTCCCGTTCCGACGCGGAACTGGTGGAAAAAAACATAATTCCGCGCGCTAATCTTGACGTTCCGGGCAACGGCTTTTTATACAGGTGCTTTGTTCACGCGCCTGTGGTAAACCTGCGGCTCAGGCACAGAGAGCGCCTTCATGCCGCAACTATGGAGCAGGTCATTGCCGTGCTGGACGAGGTTCGCGGTTCAAGCGATTGGCGCCGTTTTGGATCTCGCAAGCATGAACACAAGAGCGGTGAAAAAAAGCCTATAAACACAAAAGGGCTTTTCTTTATCGGTGATGAAGAGGAAATTGATTTATTCCGTAAAGTGGCAATAGAAAACGGAGCGCGTGGCGCGACTTTTAATCCTGTTGAGATGCGCTCCTATAGCGCTTTTACGCATGAAAAAGCCATGAAATCAAATTCCCGCCAGCTCTGCGACATTATCGCTACCCAGGAAACTGAACAAAAAATTTGCGCTTCTACCGTTAAAAACGGCCTATTTAACGAAGGCAAAACCTGCGTACTAAAATCTTTCAATGTAGAAATACCGAATATTATCCATAAAAAATAGATATTTTCCCGTAAGAATTTATTGGTCTATCATTGTATGACAGACCAATGTGATATAATAAAAATATGAAAACAGAAAAAAAACCATCAAGAAAATCAATGCCAAGAACGGGACTTCCCAGAATTTACAGGATCGAGAAAGAAATCGCTTCCGGAAAGTATCCCAATTCGGACGGTTTGTCGCGGCTGCTTGAAACCAGCGTTTCGACAATCAGCCGTGATATTGAATTTATGCGGGATCAGCTTTGCGCGCCTATTGAATATGACGCATTAAACCGCGGGTATTATTTTACCGAAAAAACTTTTCGTCTGCCCGCAAGTTTTACAAACGCGGAAGATTTACTTGCGCTTTGCATGGCAAGAAACATTTTTTCGCTGTATAAGGATACCCCTCTTTATGACGCTTCCCGCCAGCTTCTGGAAAGCATTACTACTCCCATTGCTGCGGATGGTAACAACGACTGGCTGGAAAACAGAATCACCGTCCCTCCAATCGCCTCGGCAAAAGTTAAAGCTGATATTTGGGAAATAATTGTCGCCGGATTAAAAGGGAACCGTGTTATTACTTTTGATTATAAGGGGACATGGGATGATGAATATAAAAAAAGAAAGGTTCATCCCTATCAGCTTTTATTTGATTCCGGCGTTTGGTATTTGTACGGGTTTGCGGAAGAACGCAAGGGCATGCGTATTTTTTCTCTTTCAAAAATTAAAAACGCCCAGATGACAAAAGATGTTTTTTCTATGCCAAAAAATTATAAATACGAGGATTTTTCAGGCGACAGTTATTTTGGCGTTTTTATCGGGCAGGATAAACAGCGTTTTGCCATTGACGTTTATGAAGACTCAATTTCATTCGCGACAGAACGTCAATGGGCAGCGGATCAAAAAATTACCGAAAAAGACGGTTATATTACAATAGAATTTACAAGTACTCAATACGATAAAGTTTTACGCTGGGTATTGTCATGCGGCTGCAACGCAATTCCCAAATTTCCAAAAAAACTGGTTAATGACTGGAAAAACCATATAAACGAAATGAAAAAGCTGGTATAAAGGTAAGTATTTTTTTTATTGCGTCGGCATTGTTTTTATTATTTCGTTGAAACGTTCCTGCCTGTTGACTCTTGTATCGGCCACAGTGAACCTGTTAAGCGCTTTTTCCGCGTAATAAATGCGTTGTCCCGGGGCAGGGTGAGTTTTACTTAAGCCTAAACCGATTCTATGCACGGATTTTAATTCATTGAGCATATCAATAAGCCCCGACGGCTGATAACCAGCGGCGGCCATAAAACACATCGCCGCAATGTCGGCTTCATATTCCTGTTCTCTTGAATACCCGCTGTTTACCATTGTCTGCATTATTTCACCGACAGATTCATCCAGCGCCTCGGCAAATTCATCTGCATCCATGCCCATCATCACCCCAACTCCGGCGGTTGCTGTTAACAAAAATGCCTGAGTAACCCGGCTTGTTTTTATTGCTTTAAGGCTGTGCTTCAATTGATTGTGCGCGACTTCATGGGCTATGACGGCGGCAAGAGCGTCCTCTGTTTTGGCGATGCCAATGAGTCCGCGCGTTAAAAATATATGTCCGCCCGAAGTGGTAAATGCGTTAATGTCATTGCTGTCGAGTATAGCGACATGGTAACCGTTAAAAATATTTGGCTCGGGAGAATTAATAACAATAGCGCCGCAAATATAGTTAATATACGCGGTAAGCTCCGGACTTTTATTCCAGAGTTTGTAATTGGAGAGGATATTGGCGGCTACGGCGCGTCCGATAAAATACTCCTGTTCTGGAGTCGCATTTTCCGCCGCTGAGCCAAAAGCCCTGGCGGAAAGGCTGATCATGTTTGCCGTATCATGATCGATAATATCCGAGTTTGCCGCAGCCTGCGCGAGTGAATCTATATGCTTGCATGTAATGCTTGTTATGAAAAAAATCATAACCATTAATGCAAGCATAATTTTTTTATTCATGACTATCTTCCGGGTGACAGGTGCCCCTCTTCAATAAAGCGCATAAGAGCGTTATCATCCGCCGTTATCGCTTCTATTTTGTCCACATCGTCAAAATTAACCTGTCCCTGGGTGCTGTAGGTATTTTCAACATCCTGGTTAAAACCTTTTCCAGCTAGGGCGACTTCTTTTGCCGATGTTGTTGACGAGCTGCCGACAACAATCTTCTTTGTGGTTAATTTTGCCGACGGTACCAAGCCGATTTTTGAGGGATCCGCGACGCTCTTAACTTCCACATTTTTTCCGACTACCTTTATCACAGTAACCTTGTCGCCGTAACTTAATTTTGCAACCTTATCCCCAGTTGATGATACCATGTCAACATTATTGACCGATACATACAATGTTGCGTTTTGGCCAAACTCCTGAGCCGCGGCAAAACCCGTGATAATAAACACCAGACAAACAACGATTAAAATCTTTTTCATTTTAATACCTCCATATATAATATTAAAATTTTCTTATTGGACGCACTCTAATAGTAATGGGAATGGTTTTACCGGTATCTTTATCAAGAATTGGCTCACCTTCATCATTTATTAGAATTGTATTCCCCTTATCGTCTTTTTTAGAATTAACCTTTTCAACTTTACCGTTTGCCGCTTTTTCAAAATTCTTATGTAGAATAACCGCTTCCCACTTGCCCCGATTGACTTCATCTAAAACCGGATAACCGTCAGCATCTAAAATTTTATAACCTTCAGTATGTAAAACCGGTTTACCGTTAGAATCAAGAACCGGTTCGCCTTTAGTATGATAAACCAGATTACCGTCATTATCTCTAACCGGATCGCCTTTTTGATGATAAACCAGCTTGCCGTCAGTATCTAAAACTGGATCACCGTCATTATCCAAAACAGGCTCAACTCCGGTATAAAAAACTTGTTCACCGCCGGCATATAAAACAGGATCGCCTTTAGCGACTGTTTTTATATACTTGCCATTTATTGACAAATAATAATAGTCAGGTGAAAACCTTGTTAATCCGTATGAAAAACACTCAAGTATTTTTTTCATATCAGCTTCGTCCGGTATTTCCCAGTTGTAAGCGTACCATTCGTCAGACTGGTCTATGCATGAACGCAACGCTTTTGACAGGCTGGCATCATCAATATCCTTTAATTCGCCAATATCAAACGGAGAACATTCTTTGTAACGCCATCCGTCTTTATAATTTCCTTTGTCATAATATACATATCCACCGCCCGGTCCAATCACATTGGCTATTTCCAGCGCGCATGTAGTTAACAGAAAAATTACAGGAAAAATAAGTAAAGCAGTTTTCTTCATTTTTTCCTCCTAATAAATACGGTAATTGATGCCCAATAACAGGCGGTGATTAATGCCTATTAAATTTTTCATATCCATTGTAGAGCGCACGGCGTACCCGGCTTTAAATAATATATGGCCGCTTCCGATATAAAAGCCGGTCGCCCCGTCAAGCGTCGGAGTTTGTACCGTAGCGACGCTGCGTTCTGCTGAATTCCTTACAAAATCGTACTCCGCATTCATAATTCCCAATCCAAATCCAAAATACCATCCTCCGCCCTCGCGTGGTTTGCCGTAAGAATCAAATGTCCTTTTACCATAGGGTAAAAACAAATTAACGCGGGCATAGAAGTAATTTGATGAGTATTCAACGCCGCCAATATCCACATTTTCGCCTGCCATTCCGTTAACAGATCCCAATTCGTAGCCTAATTCAATAAAAGAGTTTGGCAGGGGTGCAATTGTGGCGTTAATATTAAAAATCAACATAGGAGTAGCAAATGATGTACCTAAATTAAGCCCAATACTCCATAATTTTTTCCCCTCCTGAGAGAAAAATTCTTCGCGTTCCGACCCGGAGGCGGGAACGGAAACCATGAGAATCATTATCGTTATCAAGAATACTGTCACTTTTTTCATCAAAACAAAAACCTCCAAAATGAAACAACTGAAACTGAATATCGTTACTATTATTTCAAACTATAAAATTCGCGGCTAATAACGCCGTTTTTAACCGTGACAAGCATGTAAACTTGATTATCCTTATAATCTTCTAAACTGATATATCTAACGTCTCCAAATTCCTTTTCTACCCGTTCATGCGAATGTCCCATTAACATCATTTTATTTTTACCGTAATTGTACAGTAAGGACATAACCCGCGCCCTTTCAGCCGGGTCGTATAACTGTTGAATCTTTATCTTGTCCTGTACAAATAAATCAGAATGCGTCATAACAAAAACCGTTCCATTTGCGGTTTTTAGTTCTTTTTCAAGCCAGTCAATCTGGCTTTTACCGAAAAATGCATTGGCTGAATCAAGAATGAAAAGGGTAACGCTTCCACCGTTAACACGGTAGCGGGTTGAGCCGATGTGTTTCCCCCATCCTTCAGACCAGTTGTTAAAATAAACATCGTGGTTGCCGATTACAGGGTAACATGGCACAGGCAGGGAATGCATAAATTTCGTTGCTGCTATAATATCCTTCTCTGCGCCGTTCTGGGAAATATCTCCAAGAATAGCTACAAATTTAACATCTAGTTTTTGAGCATTTCCGTTTATCTCGTTTATTACGTCTATGATTTTTTCTACATCCTTAGTATTGCCATCTTCAATATGGGTATCTGTCATTATAATGAATGAAAACTCATCTGGAAAAAGCATATTTCTTGCATTGTAACTGGCGCTGGTGGTACCGTCTTCATTGATGGCGCCGCTTTCAAAGTACTTGAAATCGTTTTTTTGTCCTAAACGTTCATTAAGCTCATGCGATGCAAAAAGACCTCCCAGATCAACAAAATCACATCCGATTACAAAACAGACAATTGCGATGGAAAGAGCCGTTAAAAGTATTTTTGATATTGATTTTACCATGATAGTTTTGCCCCTCCTTTCCAGACAACTCCGTGAACGATGTTGGTAAGCCCGTCCGCGCCGCTTTGCCTTAATTCCAATTCATTGATGATTGTAAAATGCTCGTTTACCTTAACGGAAACTTTTGCCGCAAGCGCGAAAGCGATGAAACTGTCTATCTGAAAATCAGTGTAATTTGCAAGGCTCATTCCTACGCAGATTTTTTCGTTATTTAGAAAATTGACAAATATTCCCATGGGCAGCATATGCTCAATCAGAGGAATTTCGCCAAAGAAAGAGGTAAACCTTGCTCCATAACCGACGCTTATTCCAAAATACTTTCCGTTCCATGCAATTATCGGCACTATCGCGTGAGAATGTGTTTCATATTCCGGAAAGCCGTTGTAAACCCATGCAGCTTTGAAATCAAGCGGCCAATCAGCAAGAATACGATACGTCACATTGGTAAACGATTTTATATTGTTTATGTATTGGGTCATGCCAAGGGAAACCCCTTCTTTAATGGCAAGCCGATCATTAAATTCAATCTTGCCTGCCGCAGAAATGCTGCCGACAAAGATAGAAGTTCTGTTAAAATCGCCGTTCAGGAATAACTCGGCTTCCAAATTCGTAATTTTAATACCCTGTACTTCTGAAGTTTCAGTATCTTGAATATCCGCAATTTTAATGTTCTGGGTATTTGAAATTTCAATATCCTGAGCATGAATGCTCTGCATACAGATGAGGAAGATTAATAACATCTTAAATTTTTTATTCATAATTACCTATTAATATATCTCATAATAGAAAAGATTGCAACATATACTAGATTTATGTGCCAAATTCAATAATTTTGCGCTTTTCGCTTTATATTACCTATTTTATAAGATAAAGAGTATTAAAATCGTTATTTTTGCATTTTTTTTCTAAGAATAGGTTTAAACGGAAAAACGTGTAAATTTTACACTAAATTCTATTGAATTACGTGTTAATTTTACACATTTTTCCTAAGAATTTAGTGTAAGTCTAACACTAAATTCTATGGAATTCCGTGCAAATTACACACCAAATTCTTGACAAAAATCATTATTGCGCTATATTTAAATAAATCCCTTAAAAAAGAGGTAAAAGTGTACCGTACTAGTATAGAAAAGCTGGAAAAATGGAAAAATTCTAAAAATCGTAAGCCGTTGGTTGTTTATGGGGTGCGGCAGGTTGGCAAGACGTGGCTTATGAAAGAATTTGGAGCGAAAAATTATGATTCCACCGCTTATATCACTTTTGATTTGAATACCATTTATAAGGGCATTTTCGAAAAAGATTTCAGTATTCCGCGCATTATTCACGAACTTTCTGTAGCGACAGGCGTAAAAATTATGCCTGATACCCTTATCATTTTTGACGAGATTCAAGAATGTCCGCGCGCGCTAACGTCGTTAAGATATTTCAGCGAGAACGCGCCTGAGTATCAGATTATCGCCGCGGGCAGCCTGCTTGGAGTGATGACGCTTGAGGGAACGGGTTTTCCCGTGGGCAAAGTTGACATGATAACGATGTACCCTATGTCGTTTTACGAATTCTTGGAAGCCGTAGATCCGCGTTATGTGCAAATTTTAAAAACGCCTGATTTTTCCGCTATTTCCACATTTCATGACGCGATTACGGGACTGTTAAAACAGTATTTCTATACCGGCGGAATGCCCGCGGCTGTGAAAAAATACTGTGAGACCCGCGATTTTGACGAAGTGCGTGATGTGCAAAATATGATTCTTGATTCTTATTACGCGGATTTTGCGAAACATATTCCGTCGTCCTATATCGCGCGTACGCGAGATATTTGGGATTCGGTTCCCACTCAGCTTGGCAGGGAAAACAAACGCTTTCTGTATTCCGGCATGAAAGAAGGTTCTCGTGGACGCGATTATGAACTGGCTCTTAACTGGCTTGTAGATACCAATCTGATCTACAAACTGTACCGTGTAAGCTTGCCAAATATGCCGCTGATTGGGTATAAAGAGCCTGCGATTTTCAAACTTTATATGAACGACGTAGGGCTTCTTTCCGCGCGGGCAGGGCTTGATATTAAACTCTACATTGATGACAACGACAGGACTTTTTCACACTATAAGGGAGGGCTTTCCGAACAATTTGTTTTACAGGAACTTATTTCAACTAATGATAAACTGCCGGTCTACTACTGGGCTGCCGAAAAAAATACCGCCGAAATTGAATTTGTTATCCAGCACAATAATAAAATTATCCCGATTGAAGTAAAGTCAGGCAAAAATGTCAAATCCGAAAGTTTAAATGCGTACAGAAAAGAATATTCTCCCGCCTGCGCCATCCGAGCTTCGCTGAAAAATTACGGCGTTAAGGACGGATTGTACTCCATACCTCTTTATCTGACAGGCAGCTTGTCCGCTATCCTTCAATAAGCTCCGTTTTTTGCCCCGTGAGCCTGTTCATCTGATCATTTAATTTTTCCGCGCGTTTGGCTGAATCGTTGTATTTGCCCAAGGCGTTTGTAATGTGCTTTCCCACGAGGCTGAAATCCGTGAAAAATTTTCCAAACCTGTCCTGAACCTGGGCTATGTCTCCAAGTATGGTTTTAGCTTCCTGTTCGATTGTAAGGCCCTTTAATCCAAATGAAATAGCCATAAGGTAGGCGTAAAAACTGTTAGGTGAAACAGGGATAACGTGCTTTTCCATTGAGTAATTTAACAGCTCATAATCCTTGTTGGTAAAAGAGTCGTTTATAATGGTTTCATAATAGACATTTTCGGCGGGAATATACATAATCGCAAAATCGTAAGTTCCTTCGGCGGGGTTGATATATTTTGCGGCTATATCGTCAATGCATTTTTTAACGCTTGAAATAAAATCTTTTCTAAATGCTTTTTTGCTATCTTCATTATCCGCGGCAATAAATTTTTGAAAACTTTCCAGCGGAAATTTCGAGTCAACAGGAACTATGTTGTCTCCCAGCTTTATAACCGCGTCTACTTTTGTGCCGTTTTTAAACAGATATTGAATTTCATAATTCGCGCCTGGAAATGTTTGTTTTAGAAGTTCTTCCAAAAGATATTCGCCGAGGTTTCCGCGCAGTTTTGGGGCCTGCAAAATATTTTGCAGCGAAGAAATATCCTTCCCTATACTCTGAATATTTTTCGCCGTTGTTTCCAGCGCGCCGAGTTTATTGTGTATATCGCCGATTATTTGATTCGAACTTGAAAGTTGCTTTGTGATGTTGCTTTGGGTGGAGTTAAGGTTATTATTCATGGCGGTCATCATCTGCTGTAACTGGGCGTTAAGATTAGCCTGGGTTTCCGTCAGAAGTTTTTGCTGGCTTGTTAAAGAGACTTGCTGGCTTTCCAGTTGTTTTGTTTTTAATTCGTTTATTTGGTTTTTCAAGTCAATCATCTGCGCGGAATAATCCGTCTGTTTGCTTGAATACAGTTTTACAAGAATAAGTATAACCAGTAAAAAAAGAACCGCAAAAGCGCCCAATGTTAATAAGTCCATGATTACCTCACTCGGTTCTTGTAATGTCCGCGCCGAGAGCGGAAAGCCTTTCAGCCAAATGTTCATAGCCGCGTTCAATCTGGTAGACGTTTCGTATAACGCTCTTTCCCTCGGCGCACATGGCGGCAATCAACATTGACATTCCGGCGCGCACGTCGGGGCTTATAAGTTCTGAGCCGCGAAGTTTTGTCGGCCCTGAAATGACGGCGCGGTGCGGATCGCATAACACAATCCTCGCGCCCATGCCGATAAGTTTGTCCACGAAGAACATCCGAGACTCGTACATTTTTTCATGAACCAGTATCGTGCCTTTTATCTGGGTGGCGACTACGATTATTATGCTGATAAGATCGGGCGGAAACCCAGGCCAGGGAGAGTCGTCTATTTTTGGAATCATTCCGCCGAGGTCGTGGTTTACTTCCATGCTTTGGTTTTTCGGCACATGGATGATATTTTCTTCGTGAGCCCAAACAATGCCTAATTTTCCGAACGCGATTTTTGCGGGGCGCATTTCCCCAGGACGCGCTCCTTCTATATGCAGGTCGCCTCCCGTTACGGCGGCAAGACCGATAAAGGAGCCGACTTCCATAAAGTCAGAGCCAATTTCAAAATCACAGCCTGATAATTTATCAACTCCGGTAATTGTAAGTATGTTGGAGCCGATTCCCTCAATTTGAGCGCCCATTTTAACTAACATTCCGCATAGATCCTGCACATGCGGTTCGCTTGCGGCGTTAGTCAAAATTGTTTTCCCTTTTGCCAGAACCGCCGCCATTATCGCGTTTTCCGTAGCGGTAACTGACGCTTCGTCAAGAAAAATATCCGCGCCCGTCAGATGTTTCGCGGTAAACGTAAAATTATCGCCTACTTTAACCTTCGCTCCCAATTCAGTTAGCGCCAAAAAATGCGTGTCCAGCCTTCTTCTTCCGATAACGTCGCCGCCGGGAGGCGGAAGAATGACTTTTCCCGTCCGCGCGAGTAACGGCCCCGCAAAAAGTATCGACGCCCTGATTTTTTTTGCCTGTTCCTGCGGTATTTCTGATTGTTTTATATCGCGCAATGAAAGCATAAAAATATTCGGCTGAAACTTTTGAACTTCACCCCCAAGAGCGGCGAATACGTCAAGCATTACCCGCACGTCTTCGATGTCCGGAATATTGCGCAAGGTTACAGGCTCGTCTGTTAAAAGCGCCGCCGCAATGCAGGGCAGGGCTGCGTTCTTGTTACCGCTGACCTTGATTGTTCCGTTAAGCGGGACTCCGCCGTTGATTATGTATTCACTCATATATTGAATGTAACGGTTTATGTGTTTTTTGTAAATTGAGGAAAAAACTCCTATTTTGAGTGTTTATTATGGTAGGAAAAGCAATTAGAAGTCTTTCTCGTCCCTATTTTTTTTAAGCATTTTTATAAAGTCCAGCGTTAGTTTTTGGTCTTCGGGCAAAAGTTCATCGAATATTCTTAATACTGAGCGTTTTTTGGGGTTAGACATAAAAATTTGATTTTTTTTACTGCCGCTGTCTTCGCCGTTTACAAGATACTCTACCGTTACGCCCAGTGTCGAAGCGATTCTGACGGCAACATTGGCAGGGGGTATGGAAGCCTGTTTGCCAAGATAACTGTCCAGTGCGCCTTTGGCTACCGAGGATTTATAGGCTAATTCATTTCTTAGGGTTTTTTTAAAAATCCACTCTATGTTATATATTGATATTGTAATTACTGTATATTACGTACGTATTGTCACTTTTACTTTTAAATGATAATATTCTCCACATGAGTATTACTTTAGTTAAAACAGTTATAACTCTCCAAAAAAGGAATTATTGATAGTGAACAAACTTTTTAGTATTATGATTTTTCTTCTATTGCTGTCCTATTTATGTTGGGCTGGAGGAAACAAAGAAACAAACGCAAAAACAACATCGCAAATTCAACAACAACCAAATACCTCTGTATATGTCAGACCTATATACTGGACAGGAGATGGTGGCAAAGGAAAGATTCTTTCCATTCGTAAACCTAGACCGATAGGTCTTGCGGTCAATGAGGACACAATCCCAATATTGGTACAGGTTGAATTGCATAATAACTTTTCCAACTATACTGCCATTTCAACATCTACAGAGGAAAGCCGTAATGAGCAATATGCCGAACTATTAAATTCAGGTCATTATGATGACAATTCGAAAGCGGGAGGGGATCTTGGGCATTTACCAGATCCCGATTATATCATGGAGGGAACCATTACCAGAACCGCTATCGGCTTCGCCTTACATATCAATGTCACCAAAACCGCCGACAAATCGACAGTGGCATCATATTCGGAAACCTGTACCTTTGATGAACTGAACGATTTAAGAGCCGTGCGCCGTGCCTCTCTATACTTAATACAAAGAATGGGCGTTACGCCAACAGAACTGACAAGGACTGAACTTGCCCGCGCTGCGGTGTCAAATGAGTTAGCTGCCTTGAACGCCATAGCGAAGCGCGATACCGCTGAGACGGAGTTTCAAAAGATGTACTACACCTACCAGGCCAACCAACTTGATCCTACATTGGCAGAAGCCGCTAGGCAGGTTACCGCATATCAGACAGAGATTTACCAAACGCCGAAAATAACTCTTGCCATGCCGGACATAAGGATACCGGAAATTAGAGCGCCGGAGTTCAAGGCGCCGGAAATTAAGATGGCTGCGACCGGGAACATTGGTGCTGATGCGCGGAAACAGGTGGAACAATACAATGCTCAGAAGGAAGTCAGCAGACTAAGACAGGAATCCGGCAACATAGCGGTAAAAGACCTGCAAGATGCCTTTCTTGACCAGTTCAAAATTCAATCGGAAGCCGTTAAAAAGCAACAGGCGGATTTACTTAGACAACGGGATAGTTTGCTGGAGCAACAAAAGACCTTACTTGCGAGACAAAGACAAATGATAACACAATTGAGAGAAACCGAAAATTCTTATGTCACTTTCTTTACGGAACACCCGCCCTTTGAAATCATTTATAACCCTGCGGTAAAACAGGTTGGAAATGCCAACCTTGAGAAAGGGACTATTGATATGGAGTTTACTATTACAACCGTTGGTACTCATGCGATGGAGGTTATACCGCTTATGCTAGCGGATTTTGAAAAGGGACTAGAAACCATAACGCAGGGTTTGAAAGACATCAATGCGGAATTTGATAAGATACAGTCGTTACTTACACAAGCGGAGGCAGCTGGGAAAAACGTACTGACGCGACTGGTGAACGACTATGCGACGCAGATAGCAAAGGTGGAAGCGGCGGAAAATAATTATGCGGCTCAACTAGCGAAACTGGACGCGGATCTACACACAACTGGCTATGCGCAAATGGGACGGGACTATGCGGTACGGACAGATTCCGGATATGCGGAAAGACTTGCCAGACAATACGCGGTGCAGTCTGCGCGGTATAACGCTGACAAAGACAAAACCATAGGCAACACATGGGGTCTTACAAAATGGAACAAAGACGAGAGCCGAACTTTTACTATTGAAGCAAGGCTTGATAACAATGTAGGAAAAACTATTGGTACAGCTTCTGTAAATATAACAAACCGGACATTAGCGACGGCATATACTCAACCAATGAGCGCCAGCGCTTCTTGTGTATTCCGAAGTGTTTCTGTGAACGACATCACCGATACGCTGAAGGTATCAATAAAACGGGTGAGCGGCAGAGATGTTACAATTGCGGAAAATGCGGGCTACATTAAGATTTCTCCGCTTGAAGCAGACGGTTACACGAAGGATGGATGGAACATATATGGTTATGACAAAAATGGTTATAACATATACGGTTATAACAAAGATGGTTATTACAAAGATGGTTACAAGAATGGTTATGACAGAAACGGTTATGACAAGAATGGTTATGATAGAAATGGTAATGACAAGAATGGTTATGACAAAAACGGTTATGACAGGAATGGTTATGATAAAAATGGACGCAACAGAATGGGGCTGACGCAGAAGAAAGTTGCACAGCAAGAACGAGCAAATGAATATCAAGCGCAGATAGATAAGATGTGGGGAGGAAACAATATAGGAATTGTTTTTGGAGGTGGTTTCAATATACAACCTTCTGGCGGACTTTTTGAGTTTGGGTTAGAAACAGGCTGTAAATGGTTTATCATAGATGCTGGATTCGGCCTTGGCGGAGGGAGTTTAAAAGTCAATAATGAAATGGTAGAAAAGAAACTGGGTTCTATTGTTTGGAAAGATCCCTATATTGTTAGCCTAAGATTAGGCGCGGCAATCCCTCTCAACTTTGAAAAGGCTCGTATTAATATTGGCGGCGGCTTTGAATGGTTACAAATAAATGTAGATAAGTTAGGAAAGACAAAAGATAAAGAAGGAAAAGAAGTGGATACTTATAAATCTGAAAAATTGGATATCCTTGGCTTTACTCCCTATGTAGGAGCAAGATTAGATTTTGCCTTTACTGAAAGTGGAGGAATTTTGGGGTTCATTGGTTATCGCTGTGAATTCACGCCTTCGGATCGATTCGAAATTTATTTTGGAGAGCCAGTTTCTCTGCGACATACTATATTTACAGGGTTTGATTTTCGTCCTAATCGTAATTATTAATGAGAGAGAAATATTATCGTATGATTAAATTTTTTTAATTATTGGAAAGTAATTACCATTTTCTGTAATTAAATATTGAGAATGTTGAGCAAATGCTCATACACAAGTGGGGATTCAACAGTGACGATCTTTTTATAAAGTCCAGCGTTAGTTTTTGGTCTTTTAATTAATGGTTAACGCCCCAGCGTCAGTCACCAAAACATAATGTATGGCACCAAACGCTTAAATATTTGGCGCCAAAAATTCATAGTAGACTGTAACAACAAAATATTTACAAAGCATTATTCCCAAATTTTATCTCGCAGAGGCGCAAAGAGCGCAGAGGACGCGGAGGATGTTATTTTTACTCCCTCGTTTTCTTTGTGATCTTTGTACCTTCGTGCTCTTTGTGAGAAAATCTTGCGAATAAAATGATATGTTAAACAACACAGGCAACAAAGCAACGGAGTAAAAGTTCGTGCGGGTTCGTGGTAGAATTTCTTTAAGGATTATTCACCTAAAAAATAATACTTTTCTATCAAATATATAATATTTGATAACGCATATATGTCAAGTTTATTAATATCCTTCTTATAACGATATAAAAGTTTGATAAAATCAAATTTATACTTAGCATCCATTTGTAATGCCTTGTCAAATTTTTTATTCCACCCTTTAAATATTACAGCCAGATAGGCAATTGAAAAATACTCATTTGACAATACAGTGTTCAAACAACAATCCTTATTGTCGGTATCTTCTGGAATATCAAGGAAAAAGGGTTGATTTGTAAGGAATGAACGTATATAAAGAGCGGCAATTTTATGGTGATCCAAATATGAATTTGAAGCATTAGCACCATAAATTTCCTCCTTTAATAAATTAGCAGTTGTATGATATTCTTTTACTATTCTACCGGGATTGTCTTTGGTTCCTATAAAGTCTTCTCTAAAGCGTAAAAATCGGCCGCCAGGCCGCTTTTGAAGATTTCTTAACACCTCAAAGCATAAATTATGTAATTCTGGTATCCATTCATCTGAACCAAACTTTGATATCTTATCTGCCACAATAAACCACCCAAAATTAAATAGATAGATAATATAAAAAAATTAGGAAAATAATACGTCTAATTCCGGCACAACAGATTTAACTGCTTTACCAAAATTAATTGAACTAGCAACATCAGATGTATTTTTTAATTTCATTCCTTCATCGAAATTAGCTAACTCATCCTCTGTTAAAACAGCATTTGGGGATTTATTCGAGAAATCATATCTCAAATTTTGGTCTTCCACGATTACCTCCGGCACGGTACCTCAATATTATCTCAATATCAATAATATTTCCATAGGTTCATTAAGCAATACTTATCCCTCATTCGAATTTAATAAACTCGAAAAAGCCGAGAAACTTGCTATCCAAAGAAACCCTTATTACCAAAATACCATTTCCCAGCATATTCGTCAAGTATTTTTTGTATATTTCGCATAAAAAATATATTTATTTATAAATTTAGTTTTTCTGATGACTTGTGTTTTATTTTTAAATTTTGGGTAAAATTTTGTGATGTTCATGTGATTTGTTGTGAAAACTTAATAATCCCTCTATACCAAAACCCTTTTATAAAGCTCAAAATTCTCCCGATCAAAGCAAACAAAAATAACACTCTCAATACATGTCTTGTTACTGTTAAGAAAATCCGCAACAGCGGAAACTGCGATCTTAGCTGCTTGTTCTTTTGGGAAACCATATATTCCTGTGCTAATATTCGGGAAAGCGATACTTTTAATTCCATTCTCGGCTGCCAAACGTAAGGAGCTTAAATATGCGTTTGATAACAAATCGGCTTCGTTTTGTTTTCCGCCGTGCCAGACAGGGCCAACTGTATGGATAACAAACTTTGCCGGTAAATTACCTCCAGTTGTAATCACAGCGTCGCCTGTTTTACATCCGCCTTTTTCATCATGAATTTTCCGACAGGCTAAATCCAGTTCCTTACCTGCTGCGGAATGAATTGCGCCGTCCACGCCTCCTCCGCCAAGTAATGACTCATTAGCGGCATTGACAATAGCGTCAACTGTCTGCCGGGTTATATCTCCGGAAATAACTTGTATTTGACTATTTTTTATCATAAATTTATATACTGTCATCATTATACACTTTCTGTAAATTTGATCAAATATGAGAAATGCATCAATAGTAATTTTCAATTTACAGTGGTTATCAATTCATGCGAATATCCGGCTGGATAGTAATGAATACTTGACATATTTTTTAAAAAAGTCATAAAATTAAATATTGGAGGTAGTAAAATGAAAAAACTATTAATTATTTTTTGCGTCGCTTTATTATTTATTGCTTGCGGAGAATTGCCTGATAAATTTCACGTAAATTATTACGGCAATGGAGAAACATCCGGATTCGCGCCTGTTGATAAAAATGAGTACACATCCGGACAAAGCGCTACTGTTCTTGACCAACATACATTGTTAAAAACAGGATATACATTTGGCGGTTGGAATACAAAAAATGATAATTCGGGAACAAAGTATAATGTCGGGGAAAAAATAAAAATAGAAAATAAAAATATTTTTCTTTATGCCGTTTGGACACAGAATTAAGAGTAATTATTGTAGTAATATACTAATAATTTGTATTTAATTACACTATTAGTATATTACTAAAGCCCAGCCCTCGAATAATAATCCCTCTTCCTCTTCGTGATCTTCTCTTCCTTTGTGTTCTTTGTGAGAAATTTTTCCGATCTATTGCAGTAATTGACAAATTTTGATATTATGTCATCCATGAAAAACATACAGGATAAATTGATATTAATCACCGGAGGAGCATCCGGTATCGGGCAGCTTATGGCGTTTGCCTTTGCTGAGAAAAAGGCCAAGGTTATTATTTGGGACATTAATGACAACGCGATAAAAGCGGTTGAAAATGAAGCCCGTGAAAAAAACCTGTTTATACGCGGAATGATCTGCGATGTGTCCGACAGGAACGCCGTCTACAGTCAGGCGCAAAAACTTACCGCGGATTTCGGCCCGTTGGACATTCTCATTAATAACGCGGGCGTTGTATCAAAAAAAGGAGAAAAGGTCGTCGGCCCCGTCTTTCTTGGCACTCCTGATGAAAGCATTATTAAAACTATAAATATTAACGTGCTTTCTCTTTTCTGGACAAGCAAAGCGTTCCTTCCTTCCATGATCGAGAGAAACACCGGCCATATTATTACAATTTCTTCAGCGGCGGGAATGATCGGCGTAAAGGGATTGTCGGATTACTGCGCCGGAAAATTCGCCTCCTTTGGTTTTGACGAAGCCTTGCGTATGGAACTGAGGCGCATGAAAAGTAAAATAAGAACTACCGTCGTCTGTCCGTTCTTTATAAATACGGGAATGTTTGAGGGAGTAAAGACCCGCGTTCCGCTTCTTTTGCCGATTCTTAAAAAAGAATATGCTGTAAAAAAAATTGTTAAAGCGGTATTGAAAAACAAAACGCGGCTTATCATGCCACGGTTTGTGTTTACGATATATTTTCTGCGGCTTGTGCCCACGGCAATAATGGATTTAGTCGCCGACTTTTTCGGCATCAGCCACGCAATGGACGATTTTAAGGGGAGAGCATGACACATAACGAATTTCACGAGCTGGTAAACAAAGCCAGAAAAGCGCAAAACATTTGGGCGGAGCTTTCGTATAACGAGAGGGCGCGGCGCATAAAAAAAGCGGGATACAGCCTTGCCAAAAAGCGCGATGAAGTTACGGAAATAATCCACAAGGAAAACGGCAAGCTTAAAATTGACGCTCTTGCCGCGGAAGTTATCCCTGCGCTTATGGCGGTTCCCTATTATATCAAGCAGGGACGGCGTCTGTGCAAACCGCAAAAAATCCGCGGCGGCAATATACTGATGTTTTTTAAACAGAGCCGTATAATTTATAAACCCTGGGGAGTGGTGGGAATCATCTCTCCCTGGAACTATCCCTTTTCAATTCCATTCTCAGAAGTTATCATGGCTCTTCTTGCGGGTAACGCGGTGATTTTAAAAACTGCATCCCTTACTCCCGGTTCGGGACGTATTATTGCGGAAATACTAAAGGCGGCAAATCTTCCCGACGGACTTTTTGTAAATCTTGAAATGGCGGGGCATGAAGCGGGTCATGCTTTTATCAACAGCGGAATAGACAAGTTGTTCTTTACAGGTTCTACCGCCGTAGGCAAGGAGTTAATGTCTCTTGCCGCCCATAAACTTCTCCCCCTCACCCTTGAACTTGGCGGAGCGGATGCCGCGATTGTTTGCAAAGACGCCGATATTGATCGCGCTGTGGCGGGAATTATCTGGTCGGGTTTTTCAAACGCCGGTCAGTCCTGCGGCGGAGTCCAGCGGGTTTTAGTCCACCGTGATATTCACGACAAATTTTTGGATAAATTAAAAACAAAGGTTGAAGCCCTTAAACCGGGAAATGACGTTTCTTGCGATCATGGTCCGCTTATCTCCTATAAACGAAAAGTAAAAATCCGCAGACAGATAGAAGCATGTCTTTCACTGGGAGCGAAAATCGCCGCTCAAAGCCCAGCGTTTAAACTTCCCGACGGAAGCGCCGCCGGCTCTCTTAATGATGAAAGCCTGTTTGCCCCTGTAATGGTTTTAACCGGATTAAAAAAAGGAATGCCCATTATTGACCACGAAGTCTTTGGCCCCATCATCGGAGTAATTCCTTTTGATAATGACGGCGAGGCTTTAAGCATTGCCAACAGTTCTCACTACGCGCTGACTGCTTCCGTCTGGTCAAAAAATCACAGGCAGGCGAAAAAAATTGCAGCTAACATCAACGCCGGTTCAATAATGATAAATGATCACCTAATGTCCCACGGCCTTGCTGAAACTCCGTGGGGAGGCTTCGGCGATTCAGGTCTTGGAAGGACGCACGGTGAAAACGGTTTTCGTGAAATGCTCAAGTCAAAAGTGGTTATAGACGACGTTCTGCCCGGCGCAAGACGCGAACCTTGGTGGCAGCCTTATTCGCAAAAAGTTTACAAAGGCCTTGCCGCCCTTGGAACTTTACTTGCAGAACGCAATCCGTTCAAGCAATTAGGCGCGCTTCCCTCTATCGTAGGTTTTTTCATGGCGGCATGGAAGAAGAATGGGGTAAAGAAGTAGGCAATTCAGCTACGCCGAATTGCTAAGGAGTTTAGCCAAAGAGCAAACTAAAGTCCGATTACCTTTTTTTATTTTGGCAAAATTTCATGCTTTTTTAAATGGCTTGTGTTTGGCAAAACTCCACGCTTTCTGTTAATTAATTAAATCACAATTTTTTGTTTTCTTTAATTTGCTATTTGTTTCTTTTTGTGTTTTCTTCAATTTACTATTTGTTATTTACTATTTGCTATTTGTTTATTTTTGTGTTTTCTTCAATTTGCTATTTGTTATTTACTATTTGTTATTTGTTTACTTCGTTTCGCATAACAGAGCGCGGATAAACCACTTGACATTTGTATAGAAATTTGCAAAATACATAAATAAAGGGAGGAGTTCGGCCATGTTCAGGCTTCGCAGTTTAACGTCACGTTTAGGCCCCTGGTCATTTTATAAAGAAGCATTGGCAATCGCCCTGCCTGTTATGCTTCAACAGTTAATTATGAGTATGGTCTCGCTGATTGACAACTTTATGGTTGCCGGTCTTGGAGATATCAGCATGGCTTCCGTAAATGTTACCAATCATCTTGTTTTTGTTTTTTTTGTAATTGTAAATACAATATGCCAGGCGGGAGGCATTTACATAGCGCAATTTAGCGGCGCAAACGACAATGAGGGAATGAAGAACGCTTACAGTTTTAAACTGCTGTTCGGCGTTTGTGTCGCTATCCTTTATTTTGCGGTTTGTCGCGTTATTCCGCATCTTCTGCTTGGCATTCTTACAACTAACAATACCGCGCAGGCGGAAATTGTTACCGTCGGTTCTGACTACCTGCGGATCGTGTCATGGGCGTTTATTCCAATGGCAATATCAGTGGCTATCGCGACAAGTTTCCGCGAAATAGCAAAGCCTAAAATACCGCTGATTATTTCCGCGTCTACCACCGTTATTAATACTATTGGAAACTGGATTTTAATTTACGGAAATCTCGGCGTTCCGCGTCTTGAAGTTAAAGGCGCGGCTTACGCTACAATCATCGCGCGGTTTGTCGAGGTTGCGGCTTTTATAGTTTACGCGGCAGTTTCCGACGCGCCGTTTTTCGCGAATCTTAAAAGGTTATTTGTTATAAAGAAGAAATTGATAGCCGAGATATTCGGCAAATCCGCAATGATATTCGCCTCTGAAATATCATGGATTGTATCTGAAACACTGATGATCGCCATGTACAACAGAAGAGGCGGCGCGGAAGTTGTCGCGGGAATGTCGGCAGGGTGGACTATCGCGAACATTTTCTTTTTGCTGTTCGGCGGTTTGTGGACAGTGTCATACGTTTTGGTCGGGGGAGCGCTTGGCAGCGGCAAGCTTGACGAAGCGCGGGATCGGGCAGGGTGGCTTAAATGGGGCGGAGCGGCGGCTGGGCTTATTTTTGCCGTACCGGGATTTTTCATAACTTCCGCATTGGTTCCGCTGGTGTTTCACAATCTCAGCGCAGAGGCGAGGACAAACTGTCTTGGGCTTGTTTTTGTCATCCTTGCCTACTTGCCGTTATGGTGCTTTTTAAACGTTCAATTCGCCGTTTCACGCGCCGGAGGAGACACGGCAATGGGAATGTATACCGACATATCCGTAAACACAATTCTTTTTGCGCCTGGCTCTGTTCTTCTTTCGTTATTTACAAATCTTGCCCCCGTGCCGATGTTTGCGATTCTTAAACTAACCGATATTCTAAAAGTTTTTATCGCGAGACATCTTTTACGCAAAGAAAAATGGGTGCGTAATTTGACTATTACAAGCGAATGATGGCATATATATTGAATATTTAAGATAAATGCGTTATATAAGTATTATGAAGAATTTTAAATTTTTATTTTTTGGAGTTATATTAATTTTGAGCGCTACAGAAACAATTGACGCCCAGAATCTGGGTGACGGGCTTTTTGCGCAAATTACAACCAACAGAGGGGATATCATTGTAAAGCTTGAATACCAACGCGCGCCTCTTACTGTTTGTAATTTTGTCGCTTTGGCGGAAGGTAAAATGGCTAACCTGAAAGGCAAACGTTTTTATGACGGTTTGATTTTTCATCGCGTTATTTCAAAGGCAAACGGAGACAGAGAAGATTTCATGATACAGGGCGGCTGTCCGCAGGGAAACGGCAGGGGAGGGCCGGGTTATGAATTCCCCGATGAAATAGTTCCGGCTTTAAAGCATAACAGGCCAGGCGTTTTAAGCATGGCAAACGCGGGTCCGGGAACAAACGGCAGTCAGTTTTTTATTACTATTGTTCCTACCCCTCATTTGGACGGAAAGCATACTGTTTTTGGTTATGTTGTCCAGGGGCAGAATATTGTAAACACAACTAAGCAGGGCGACAAAATTCAAAAAATTACCATAATACGCAACGGTGCGGATGCCGCCGCGTTTAAAGCCGATCAGGAAAATTTTGACAAATTACTGGCGCAAAAAAAATCCGCGGAAGAGAACAAATTACAAGGTCAGCGCCAAAAAGATATTGCTAAAATAAAAGCCGATTATCCCGACGCCAAACAAACAAAATCCGGCATTTATTACATTATTCTAAATCAGGGGACAGGCGAAAAGCCCGCCCGTGGTAAGACGGTAAAGGTTCATTATACCGGCAAACTGCTTAACGGGACTGTTTTTGACGATTCCACTCTAAGAGGCCAGCCCATTGAATTTGCCGCCGGAATGGGCAGAGTTATTCCCGGGTGGGATGAAATTGTTCTTGATATGAAGGTTGGCGAGAAGCGGCTTGTAATTATTCCTCCCGAAATGGCTTATGGAAACAGGGAAGTAGGCGGAGTAATTCCGGCAAACAGCTTTTTAATTTTTGAGATGGAGCTTGTAGGTATCCGCTGACAGCTTGTATAATTTCTTATTTTAATTTATTCTTTTCTTATGAGCGATAAGAAAGTCCAATCCGGCGCTAAACCGGAAAAGAAAGATGAAGAAAAGCCCGCGGATGCCGGTAAAGATGAAAGCGCCCAGCCTGAACCTCAAGATGAACAAAAAACTGAAGAGACAAAAAGTGAACCTCAACATGAAGAGAAAGAAGAAATAATTAATACGGAAATTATTGGTAAAAAGGTGTTTTTTCTCTGTCCGTCCATACAAATGCAAAACCAGATATTGGAAGAATTAACTCAGCAGGAATTTGAAGTGTATGCCGTAAAAGATTCCGCCCGTTTGACGCGTGTTTTAAAGAAATATAATGATTCTATTGTCTATGTAAATCTTGATGATAACACCTACAAAAGTGAATTGGAAAAATGGATTGAAGCGGTATTTTCCTCTGTGCCGACTGTCAAATTAGGAGTTTTTTCTTCCAGTAACGATGAAGATTATAAAAGTAAATTTATTAAAAAATACAATATTACATGCGGTTTTCTTAACATAAAACTGGACATGAGCAAAGCCGCCCAAAAAATCATCGAAACTCTTGATGGTATGAATGTGAAAGGCAGAAGAAAATACCTTCGCGTTTCAACCGAACATGAAAATACCGCGACTATAAATTTACCGCATGAAGGAAATTTTATTAAAGGCACAATCAAGGATGTCAGCGTTGTCGGTATTGCATGTGTTTTTGACCGTGATCCGCCTTTAAAATCCAAAACTTTATATAAAGATATTCAGCTTAGGCTGCAGAGCATGCTCCTTAAAGCGGAAGCTGTAGTTTTTGGTTCCCGTGATGATTCCGGCAATAAAACTTATGTGTTGATATTTAATACCCAGAAAATATCGCCTGATGTCCGCGTTAAAATCAGAAAATACGTACAGCAGAATCTTCAGCATAAGATGGACTCTGAGTTAAAATAATTACACCCCGAACAATTTTATCCCCTCTCCGGGAAATTTTTCCTTCACTCTTACGATAGCCCGCTTTATGCCCTGCGCTTCCTCTTCTTCGCACCAGACAATAAGCGCGAAATTTTCTTCAGGCCAAACCGCGTCTCCCATGCGCGGGCCGCAGGCGCCGGTTCCCAGCACGTTGGGAATCTTTGTGTAATATTTTGCGACTTCTTCTTTGGCAAGGGCTTCAAGAATGTTTTCCTCGACAGAACGATTTGCTATTATCTCTACCCTAATCATAATCCCTCCTTATCGACATACGCGGATATTTCCGCTTTTATGCGTCCTTCGCCAGCGGCGATTTTATCGCGTTTTGCCTGCGCCTGCGCGGCACGTCTGTCTGAATGTTTGTTTATAATGGCGTAAATTACAGGCATCAGGAATAATGTCATTAATGTGCCGAATGAAAGGCCGCCAAGAACGGTCTTGCCTATTGGGGCGACAAGTTCCGTGCCTTCGCCGGGGAAGAACGCCATCGGTAAAAGTCCCAGTACCGTAGTGAGCGTCGTCATCAATATCGGGCGCAGCCTGTTTCCGGCGGCTTCAATGCACGCTTCATTAAGTGAATGACCCCTCTTGCGCAGGAGGTTTGTGTAGTCAACAAGTACAATTCCGTTATTTACAATTACACCTAACAACACGAGAAGCCCTACGGCGGTCAGTACGTTAAAGATTGTATTGGTTATAAGGTAAATGGCGACAATTCCTATCATGGAAAGCGGAATTGTCAGGATTATAATGAGCGGATCCCTGAATGATTCAAAAAGGCTCGCCATAACGCCAAAAACAAGGAAAACGGCTACAATACAGATCAATATAAACCGTTTGAATACTTTAACCATTTCCGCGTTTGCGCCGCCGTATTCAATAATTACGTCGTCTTCAATGGGAATTTCACTTCTGACCAAATCTTCCACAAGTTCCTGTATAAGATTTGTTTTTACTCCGGGCTTGCCTCCCGCCGTTACGTGAATTACGCGGCTTTGGTTTTCGCGGTTAATTGTTAAAGGGCCTGTTCCCTGCTTGTAATGAACAAAACTCGAAAGAGGAACTCTGCCCGCCATCTGGCTGTTGATAAAAATTTTATCAAGCGCCGGCAGCGTGTTGCGATCCGCTTCCGCAAGGATTAAAACTATGTCGTAATCTTTGCCGCCTGACTTGTACCTGGTCATTACGGTAATGCCGTCAACCGCCGCCTTTATTTCATTGCCTACAGTTACGGTGTTAAGGCCAAGCGCGTACATTTTTTCACGGTCAAGAATAATTTCATACTGCGGCAGTCCGTCCTTTAAATCAACCTGAGGTTCTTTAACATAATCGGAAAGCCTTTCCTTTAACAACGCGGAAATTTTTTCTCCTATTACCTTGCCTTTTTGCAAATTATCAGTCCGTAAAGTTATGTCTACCACATTGCCGCCGCCCATCATGCCGCCCATCATGCCGCCGCTGCCAAACGAAAAGAATACGCCAGGAAACTGATTAAAGTAAGGGCGCATTATATCTTTTACATCATTGGCGCTCTCTATTCTTTCGGCATATTTTTTTAAATTGATACGAAGAGAACCGGTGTTGCTGTTGTTTCCGCCCATGCCCATCATGGAACTGCCGCCGGCGTTAAGGATTATTCTTTCGTACCCCTTGATTTCTTTTTCTACAATTATTTGAAGTTGTTTTAAAACCGCTTCTGTTTCCGCTAGGGGAGTTCCCATTGGCAGAGTCGCCGATATTGTTACATTGTCTTCGTTCCGCTGAGGCATAAATTCCCAGCCGATTTTGGGAACCAATATCATGCTTCCCGCAAATAACACGAGCAGAAAAATTATTACAATCTTCTTGTGATTAAGCACTTTTTTTACGGCGCCTCGGTATTTATTTTCCAGCCATGTAAAAAAAAGTTCAAACTTTGAGTCAATACTCGCGAGAAAACCTGTCAGCGGTTTTTGTTTGCGCGTAACAAGGGGCAGGTAATGGCTTGACAAAATCGGTACAAGGAAAATGGCGGTAAAGAGGGAAATGCCAAGCGAAATGACGACGGTAAAAGCAAGCCCCGCAAAAAGTTCGCCCGCCATTTCCAAAAGCCCCTTGAACATGACAAGGGGGGCGAAAACGCAAATTGTCGTAATTGTTGAGGCTGTGATTGCGATAATCATTTCCGAAGAGCCGATTACCGCGGCGGTTTTCAGCTTTGCGCCTTTTTCCCTGTAATGGTAAATGTTTTCCAGAATGACGATTGAATTGTCAACTAACATTCCTATTCCAAGAACAAGCCCCGCCATTGTCATCAGGTTAAGGGTAAGATGAAAAAAGTACATTAACATCATGGTGATTATAACGGACACTGGTATGCTTATTCCGATGATTAACGTCGGTTTTATTGAGCGCAGGAAAATAAAAAGTATCAATACGGCAAGCAAGGCTCCGCTGAACGCGCTTGACGTTACCTGATTAAGTGAATTTTGCACCATATCCGTAGTGTTAAAAATTTCCGTTATTTTTATGTCAGGCGGAAGTTCCTTGACCATTCTTGCCAGTCTTGCGCGAAGATCCTTCGCGGTTTGAACGGAATTTTTTCCGCTTTGTTTCTGTACCGACAGCATTACAGCCGCCCTGCCGTTTACATAGACAAGGCTTGTTTCGTCTTTGTAGCCGTCATATACATTGGCAATGTCGCGCAGATATATTTGTTTTGGCATTTCAACCTGTCCGCCGGAATAGCCGCCGCCCTTGTAAGAGATAACGGTGTTCCTGATTTCTTCTAACGATTTATATTCGCCCATTGTCGTAATGATGTAGGAAAGCCCCCCTTCCGTAATGGTTCCGGCGGCCGTCTGCATGTTTTGCGCGGCGATCAACTGCTGGATTTGCGTTATTGCCAGCCCGTAGGCTTCAAGGCGGCTTTGCGGAATTTCCACGCGGACAATTCTTTCCCTGCCGCCGTTTACGGAAGCGGTAGCGACTCCCTGCACCTGCTCAATGCGCGGGACGATTGTGTCTTCCGCCATTTCGCGTAACTCTTCGGGCGTGCGTTTGTCCGACGTGACCATAAGCCCCATGATTGGGATCATGGACGGATCAAATTTAAAAATCATCGGCGTTTGCGCGCCCGTAGGCATATAGTTTCTGACGCGCTCAAGCAGGTCGCGGATGGAGTTGGAAGCGTCCGACATATCCGTTCCATAGGTAAAATTCATAATTGCGACGCTTGAACCTTTACTGGATATAGTAGTCATTTTTTCAAGACCGGACGCGCTTGACAGGGCAGCTTCCAAAATACGCGTAACGGAACGCTCGACTTCTTCAGGTCCCGCTCCGGTATAGGTGGTAAACACCGCTAAAATTGGCGGATTTATTTCCGGGTACAGATCGATTGGAAGATTGGCCATTGCGAAAAAACCAAGCCCTATAAGCAGGGCAAAAATAATTAGAAAGGTAGTTGGCCGTGATACGACAGTTTTAACCATACTCATAATTATTCTCCCAGCGGCGTTTGACGCTCAATAATATTGACTCTTGAGCCGTCGTCTAACAACGTCTGCCCTTTGATAACTATTTCCTGATCAGGCTCCAGTCCTTTTTGAATTTCCATCACATCATCAATTAAAATGCCGGGGACTACGATTGTTTTCTTTACGATATTAATTTCCGGATTTTCTTCATCTTTTGCTATTACATAAACAAACTGTTCTCCGAATCTGTTAATTACGGCCTGAGCGGGAATTTTTACAACATTGTTTTTTCGTTCCGTAATAACGCGTACCTTTGCGAACATTCCCGGTTTTAATTTGAAACTTGAGTCCCTTACATTTATCCGCGCTTCCATTGTACGCGACGCCAAATCGACGGTTGGTGATACTTCTCTTATAGTTCCGCGGAATACGTCTCCCGGCCACGCGTCAAGCGTAATTTCGCAAGGCTGATTCAGCGCTATTCTTGAAATAAAGCGTTCTGCGATATTTAATTTTATTTCAAGCGCGCCTCCGCCTGATATACGCGCAATAGGCACCGCCTGACTCACAGTCATTCCTACCTGGGCGGGGATCATGACTATAGTTCCGCTAATAGGAGCAGTCGCTATGTTTGGCTGGAATGTCATTCCAGGGCGGGAAGGATCGACAGAAGCAATTTGGCTGCCCCTGCTTACCCTTTGACCGACTGAGACAAAAACATTCGTTACCTTTCCTACCGCTTCCGGATAAACGTCTATTGTAGAACCGGCTACAATATCGCCTGAAAATGTCAGGTAATCCTGTATTTGTCCCTTAATTACCAATGTGGTATTAACGGCGAATATCGGCACTTCTCTTGCCCTTTCCGCCGCCTTTTTGTCTTTGTCTTTACAGCCGGAAAAGGCTGATGCCAGTATTAATAACAGAACTACGCCGCAGGTTCCGTATGATTTTTTGTTACGTGAAATATTTGCTTTCATTATTTGCTCCTTCCTGAAAGAGTTCCAAACGGAACTCCAATTGAATATTCAAGATCGATAAGACCGTTAAGATAATTAAATTGCTGTTCAAGCAGTTGAACCCGCGCCTGCCGCAGTGATTGTTCGGCGTTTTGAACCTGGAAATAATCCTGCAAGCCCGCCCTGTACGCCGTTTCCGTCATGCGGTATGATTGTTCCGCAAGTCTGACCGTCTCCGAGAGCGCCTGCGTATTTATCCGCGTTTTCTCCAGCGAAAGCACGATATTATAAATTTCAATTTCTGTCCCGTTGATCATCTGCGCAAGGCCGATAGTGGCGGTCTTGATCTGATCGTCAAGATTTTTTATGCCTTGAGAATCAGCGCTGTAGGGGATTAAACTGTGCAGGCGTACCGCAAAAGTAAGTGAAAAAGAACCTGATTTCCTCCAATCATCGCCTGAGTCGAACCATGCGTCTTTCCACGGATCTTTTATAAACGCCGAAGCAGTATTCCAGCTTAAAGTCAAGCTTGGGGTGAGGGCGTATACTTGCGCTCTGCGCGCGCTTTGCATCATCAGTATTGTATGCCTTAATTCCTGAATGTCAGGTTTTTCTTTTGACGCTTTAGAGATCATATCTGTTACATCAAGCGGCACAAAATTTGTTTTTTCCGGTATGGGTATCAGTTCAAAACTTTTGTTGTAATCCATGCCAAGGAACATTGCAAACTGCGCCATGGCAAGTTTCATGCCGTTTTCCACCTGATCGATAACAGGGCGCATATTTTCCCTTGCCACCCGCGCCTGAAGCAGAGTCAGTTCCGGAGCGAGACCCGCGTTGTAATTTGCCTGGGCCATTTGCACCTGACGCTCGGCATTCGCGTAACTGCCGCGCATAAGGGCGATGTTTTCCTGTAACAGAAGAATATTATGATACGCCTTGCGCACGTCGCGCTCCAACTGTGATTTGGCTTTTTCATAACTTAAAAGCCCGCCCTCGTAGTCAATGCGAAGCCGTTTCATGTTTTCAAACATTGCCGCGCTGATTGTAAGAGACATCTGAATGTTAGCTGCAATGTGCCATTGGGGAGCGTCAACAGAGTAGGGGCGTACCGCATAAAGAGTATCAGGCGGTAACGTTGGCATTACTGATGAAAGATCCACCGGAACCATTCCCGTAACTGTATTTACTTCATTATCCATGGATAAAATTCCGGCCACCGTTATATTGGGAATAAACTGATTCCATGACAGCCCGGACGCGCGTTTTTTTGTAGACAGGCTTGTCCGCGAAGATTCAAGACTCAGATTGTTTTTCAGCGCAAGACTAACAGCCTCATCGGGAGACAGCTTCATGGGTGAAGTTCCCGCATTCTGCGCCTGCAAATTTGCACATAACAACAGGATAATTGCAAGACAGAACGGATATTTTAATCCGTCTGCATACCGTTTTTTAAGGTTCATACATTGACTCCTTCCTTTGGCCCGCTTAAAGCGCGGCCTTTATTAATCCATAGGATACAAAGTAAAAGTTTGCTTTGTATTCCGGGGCGGCACATACATTCGCTCCGCCTGATATTGCGATTAATCGCAATGTAATGCTTTTTTTTCATTGTGTAAAGCCCCCAAGCCCCTGAGTTATAAATTTATATAATATCCTGATATCATTATTTTGCACTTTCAAATTATCAATTTTGATCATTTTTTCCCGCTTTGCGGAAAATATCGGAGTAGGATGTATCAGAATATTTATTAGAAGAAAACAAATCATGTGAGATAAGCATTGCTTGTCGTTCTCCGCCGTGCCGCTGACAGGTTCAATATCAACGTCTTCAAAAAGCCTGAAAATTTCAAGATTTTTATCCGGCCTTCCTAGATCCAGTTTGCGCGTGCGAAACCAATTCATCGCAATAAGTATTTCAGGCCTTGAGCCAAGATAAACGGCGATTGAAAAAATTCCAAGATACAGTTGTTCTTCCGCTTTTTCGGACAGGCTAATTCCCTGACGGGCGTATTCAATAATGCGTTTAAACTCGGTAACAAAAAGACGGCGTAGCATATCTTTTTTATTTTTAAAATGTCCGTAGAGGCTGCTTTTGGAAAGCCCTAATTTCTTGGCGACCATTTCCATTGAAACATCCCACGGGCCTGCCTCCGCTACGGCTTCAGCTACAGCTTTAAAAAACGGTTCCGGCTCGGCGTTAAGCGCCATCTTGTCAATCTTTTTTTCAAGCCCGTTAAAATCCAACGAAGCCTTTTGCGGCGGAAGATTAAGTCCGTTTTTTATCGTCTTGTTTATCAATTCAGTTATATTTTTTATATCTTCTCCAGAAGGCGGATTATCTAAAGTATTTTTTATTTTATGAAAATATGACATTAAAAAAGTGAGAGCGGCAAAAACAAGCCGTACCACCTTTTGATCGCATTTATATTTTTTTTCTATTACGCACTGAAGCACGCCCATGTCAACGCCGCGGGATTTAAGCCGATCCGCTATGGAATAAACTTCAAGATTGCACTCGTAAATATTTGTTATGGAAAAAATGAGCGCATATACGTTACGCGCAAAATAGTCCGTGACGCATTGAACAATTATTGAAATGCCTTCGTCCGCGTTATTTGTCTGCTGGGCTTTTTCAAAATCAAGGCGGACAAAATTTGCGAAGTCATCCATAAACCGTTCCGTCATTGCAAAAGTAAGCGCCTGTTTGCTTGCAAAATGGCGGTACAGGGCCGGCTTGCTTACGCCCAATTCTTTTGCAAGCTGCGAAAGACTGGTTTTTCTGTAAAAGTTACGCCCCCAAACGCGGAACGCCGCTTCTTCAATTTCTGAATTTGTCAATTTAACCTCAGTTACCGACCGTTCGTTAACACAACTATAACCGACAGAAAATAAAAAAGCAACAAGGTTTTTGAAAAATTTCTTGATTTTCCGTTTTTTCTTTTCTATATTGATAAAATAAGGAGAAATGCAAGCGTGAAATTCAGACATTTTTATATTTTATTTATTATTTTTGTCTTTTTTTACGGGTGTAAAAACAATAAAGATATAATAAGCAAACATTATCAAAATGAGCAGCTGCTTAACGGAACATTCAACGTTGAATTTGATATTCGTCTTGAAAATATCGGTTATTCCAATAAGAATGCCAGACTGGTAGAAAAACTTATCTATCAAGGTAAAAATTTTGACGAATATTTTACTTTCACGGAAAATAATTTTATTAAAACAATAAACACTAAAGATTTTCAGCCAATAATCGGAGATGACGGGAATGAGTATTACAATCAATCCTATTTTAATGAAAGTTATAATATTTTGCATCATAACGATTCATATATAATAATTGAATATAACAAGTATTATGTTTTTTCTTCCGCCGCTCACGCAAATATTTGGATGGAGTATTTTATTATTGATATAGCGCAGGAACGCCTTCTGGGCATTAATGATATTGCAACTCCTCTTCCCGATGATTTCTTGGACGACATGATTAAGGAAGATTATAATGTTGATCAATTTTTAAGGGACAATATCTGGCCTCCCGACACGATCAATATAAATCATGACGGCGTTGAGCTTGTCTGGAATGTTTACACCATAACGCCCTATTCGGAGGGGATTATTAGTGTTACGTTACAAAACGATTCATTTCTGACAAAAAAAGGCAGGGAGATAAAAGCAAAGATTCGATAAAAGCCGGTTCACAAAAATTTTTTATAGTGATATAATAATACAGTGTTTTATATAACTATTATTTTTTTAAGGAGTGTTTTTTATGGAGACAGATATTTTATTTTCGGAACCAAGAATTTATTTTTTGATTGCACTTGGAGTTGTGTCGCTTATTTACCTTATCACTCTGTTTTTTAAAGAAAATGTTTTTCAATTTATATTGAAAAGCTGCCTTGTCCCGCTTATTATGGCCGTGTATGTTTTTGGCCCAAATAAAGTTCTTACAACAATTGTTCTGGCTCTTGTTTTTGCATGGCTTGGCGACGTTTTACTGATTAAAATAAATAATCCTATTTTTTTCATGTTTGGACTTGCCAGTTTTTTAATAGGACATATTTTTTATATTATAACGATGTTTTCTTACGCCAATCCGCTTCACATTCCTATTCTGATTATAAGCGTTATCATCGCCGTCTGTTATGGGATCATTACATTCAAAACAGTTAAGCCGTCACCCGAAATGAAAATTCCCGTTATTGCCTATGAGACAATAATCCTGATAATGGTTATTTCCGCGTTACAACTTTTCCTTGCAAATGAATCATGGTTTGGCACTCTTGTCTTTGCAGGCAGCCTATGTTTTATTGCCTCTGATACAATGCTGGCGCTTGTAACTTTCCGCAAAAAGCCGCTTTTTGTTTATGTGATGATCACTTATATCGCGGCGCAGCTGCTTATTGCTTTGGGGTTTTGTTTGGTGAGGTAGGTGGCATAGCTACTTTTGGCTTTTAAGTTGATTTGGTTTTTTGAGATAAAAGCGACTCTTTCTTAATGTACATTTACTCGATAGATTCATTGACGAATATACATATTTGCTTTATACTACTTTTATACTATGACAAGGCAAACAGGGAAAGAAGCTGTCCATAAACTCATTGATGATTTTGTTAAAAATGAACGCGAATATATGTCAAAGGATTTTCAGGAAACGGAAACGCGTAATCGGTTTATAGACCCCTTTTTTATTGCTTTAGGCTGGGAATTAAATCAAACTGGTATTGCTAAAAAATTTTGTGATGTTCACCGAGAATACAGCCAGCGTGGCAAATCCACTATAAAAAAACCTGATTATGCTTTTCGGGTGAAAGAAGGCGTGAAATTTCGGGAAAAATTCTTTGTGGAAGCTAAAGCTCCTTTTGTAAATTTAGATACGAAAGATCCTGTTTTTCAAGCAAAAAGTTACGCTTTTTCTTCGCATGGGAAAACTCCCATCGTAATTCTGACCGATTTTCAGACATTTAGAGTTTTTAATGGTCTTGAAAAACCTATCTTTGAAAATCCGTTACAGGGATTGATTAAAGAGCTTGATTTGGAATATCACATATATCTTGATACATGGAATAAAATTTGGGATGCCTTTTCAAAGGAAGCGGTTACAGAAGGCAGTATAGAGCGGTTATCCTGTAAATTAAGCCGTAATGTCAAATCTCTTGACGATGAATTTTTATCTGATATTTCCGCATGGCGGGAAATATTGGCAAGAAATGTTGCAATACGGAACAAAGAACTTTCGGTAGATCATATAAACGAAGCTGTGCAGAGAATTCTGGACAGGCTGATTTTTATCCGCAATCTTGAAGACCGCGAGATTGAAGGTGAAGATGAGCTTCTGTCAATTATCAAAATAAAAGATAATATATATCCTCATCTGCTTCCCTTGTTCAGAAGACTTGATGGTGAATATAACGGCCTTCTTTTTAAAGAACATTTCTCAGAAACAATTAATATTGATGATCCGACCATTAAAAGCATAATTAAGCAGTTATATCCTCCAAATTCACCCTATGCGTTTGACATGATTGAGCCTGAAATTCTTGGGCGAATATATGAGCGGTTTTTAGGGAGCAAGATACGGTTGACAGAAAACCATCAGGCAAAGGTGGAAGAAAAACCGGAAGTTAAGAAGGCAGGCGGTGTTTTTTATACTCCCCAATACATTGTTGATTACATTGTGGAAAACACTGTGGGAGTAAAGATAAAGGGGAAAACTCCTGAAGAAATAGCTGATATTAAAATTTGTGATCCCGCATGTGGATCGGGTAGTTTTTTATTAGGTGCTTTTCAATATCTTATTGAATACCACCGCGAATGGTACGATAAGGCAAACCAAACGACTCAAAAGAAATACAAGGACGATTTTTTTACCACAGCCGAGAACGAAATTCAATTAACGCTTAAAAAGAAAACTGAAATTCTTAAGAACAATATTTTTGGTGTTGACATAGACCGTGAAGCGACAGAAGTCGCCATTATGAGTTTATACCTTAAAATTCTAGACGAAGGCTATGACAAGGGACAAGCCGAATTATTCATGCGAGGACATATATTGCCGGATATGACGAACAATATAAAATGTGGAAATAGTCTTGTTGGAACGGACTTTTATAACCAAGGTAATCTTGATCTGGGTGATAATAATCTGAACAAGGTAAATTGTTTTGATTGGGATGGGAAGGATGGATTTGTGGAGATTTTCAAGAATGGCGGTTTTGATATTGTGATTGGTAATCCACCGTATAGAACATTGCAACTTGGTAGAAAACAAGAATCACAAGATGAATGTTATTTAGATTATTATCAGAGTCATTATACTGCTTCTTTTGAATACAAAATAAATTTGTTTGGGTTATTTATAGAAAAAATTATTTCTACAATTATGAAAGACAATGGATATTTTTCTTTTATTGTGCCAAATTCGTTATGTAATACTTTATCATTCAAGCCTATTAGAAAATTCATGCTGGATAAAGGTTCTTTCAATATAATAATGGATTTACGTTATAAAGTTTTTGAAGATGCAGAAATAGGAGGTAATGCAATATTTCTATATGCAAAAACAAAAGAACAGAAAAATACAAGTATATTAACTGTTAATTCATTAGAGGAATTCTTTAAGCCAGTGATCAATAAAGTTTTAAAAAAAGATTACTTAACAGACCCTGATCATAATTTAACACTAAATAAAGGTGCTTCAAATATTCTCCAAAAAATATGTAATCAAAGTAATATTGTTGAACTTGGTTCTATAATAAAAATATACCAAGGAATTATTACAGGTGATAATAAAAAATATTTATCTAATTATGCAAAAACAGACAAATGGAAACCTATATTGAAAGGAAGAGACATAAATCGTTATTCGACTTCATTTAATAATACTTATGTTTATTATTCTCCAAAAGATTTATGGAGTAATACTGATGAAAAAATGTTTAATGTACCTTTGAAAATAATAAGCAGACAAACAAGCGATAGAATTATAGCGACATTAGATAAAGAGCGTTATTTTTCACTTGATAGTACTCACGTATTACATTTATTAACAGATCAAATTGATATTAAATATTTCTTAGGTATATACAATAGCAAACTTCTAAATTACTTATATCAAAATAAAGTTCAGGAGAGTGGTCGTGTTTTTGCACAGGTAAAAACAGTAAATTTAAAACCATTGCCTATAAAAATGCTAGATAAAAATAATAACTCTGAAAAGAAATTGCATGATAATATTGTTATACTTGTAGATAAAATGCTTGATCTCAAGCAAAAAGAAGCCGCTGAATTGAGCGAGCATCTAAAGACGGTAATAACTCGGCAAATTGACGCTGTTGATAAGGCGATTGATACGGCAGTGTATGAGTTGTACAATTTAACTGCGGAAGAGATTAAGGTTGTTGAGGGGAAATATTGAGTTTTATTGTGATGGTTTTCTGGAGGTTAAGTTGGAAAAGACTGTGAAGAGGAATATATTAAATGAAATTATAGGAGTATTTTTGTGGATCATAATAGTAAAATAAAAGTTATAGAGCAATTCAACGATGAAGTTAATGAATTACATCCATTTCTCAAAGACCTTTTAAATAAATTTCCTGATATTAAACATGTTGAATATACACATGGAAATTATGAGTATGGTTGTGATTTTGTTTTAATAAGAGAAGATACAATTTTAATGATGGAAAAATATATTGGAGTAATTGTAAAAAGTAAGAAAATACATCAGGACGATGTTGACTTAATAGAACGTCAAATAAATGAAGCATTTAAACTTGATAGGATTATTTTAAATGGACAGAAGAAAATAAAAATAGATAATGTTTGGTTTATCACAAATAAAAACATTACAAAAAATGCTCAGGAGAAAATATCAGGTTATTTTAAAGAAAGAGATATATCTTTTATATCTAGTGATCATCTTGTTAAGTATATTGATAAATATTTTCCTGAATATTGGAACAATATGACGGCCAATATTTCAAACCATATAATAAAAATTAGAACAATTGTAGCAGAAGAAGATAAAAGATATACAATAATACCGCATCTAGACCCAGAGTTTTATATAGAGCCAGATATAATAAAATGGAACAATGATGGATATACTCATCAAAAATCAAAAAGTAAAATTCTTGAACATATTAATATTAAAGAAGCTATCGAAAAAGAAAGATTTATTATTATTGAAGCAGAAATGGGATTTGGAAAATCAAAATTAATTCGGCAACTTATTAAATACTATAGTAGTCCAGAAATTTACGAAAAGAAAAAAATACTGGTTTTTCCATTAAAATATTCCGAATTGTTTTTAGATGAAAAATTTTGTCCCGATCACCTTTTTGATATATATAGTTTATCTGTTGATGAAATTAATAAACATGAAAAAAGTGTTTTAATGATCGATGGCTTTGATGAAAAAGAAGAAGATATCGAAAATAAATTTAATCATATAAATTCGCTTGAAAATTTTATACAAAAAAACAAAAAAATCACAATATTACTGGCGACTCGTAAATTTAATGAATATCTTGATGGGAAAAATCAAAATAGCATTATAAAAAAATATGAAATTCGAGGGTTAACATTAAAAAAAATAATAATGTTTCTAGAACAATTATGTAAACAATTAAATTTAAAAGACAGAATTATTGAGGATATTAAGAATTCGCCATTATTTAAAGAATTGCCCAGTTCACCTATTGCCGCAATACTATTATCAAGGTTATTTGAAAGTAATTCGCAAGATTTACCAGCTAACCTTCCTGAATTATATTCTATGTATATGGAATTAGTCTTGGGAAGATGGGATATTGATAAAGGTATAGAGTCTTTAAGGGAATTTGAAGTTGTTCAATCAGTTCTTTATGAAATGGCATATTATTTCATTGATAATCAATGTGATTATATGACACAACTTGAATATAAAGAAATAATTGATAATTATTTAAAACTTAGGAACATTCCTATTTTCTATGATCGTATTGATGATATATTAATTAAAAGGTCAGGAGTACTATTAAGAAATGAGAGACAGGGAATAATAATCTATTCTCATAGAAGTTTTATAGAATTTATGTATGCAAAAGGAAAATCCATTAATAATAATCTTAAGGTTACCAATAAAATATTTAATTTATCATGGCAAAATATTTATTATTTTTACGTTGGAATAAAAAAAGATTGCATTGATTATTTGAATGAAATTATTAAGATTGAACCAGTAAACGAAGGTGAAAAAATGTTACGACTTGTCAACTTATCAAATATTTTTTTAGCGGCTCATACGACACCATATTCTTTTTTTAAAGATAATCTATATATTGTTTTTACTGATGCTGCTCGTTTATATGTCGATGATGTATTAAAAGAAAAAAAATCAATTTTTGCAAAATTTCCACAGTTAATAGCCTTATGGTGGATACAGCTTGTGATTAAAGAATGTTATGCATTTAATTTTTTCAAGGATGCATTGGAAGAAACAGCTCTGATAATTGATGATATGAATATTGATGACACAAATAAAATTTATTCATTGTTTTTTCTTGGAACTACAGGTTTAAAATTAAAAATATATGAGCCTTTTAGATTTTTACTGACAAAATATCGAGACAGATTACCAGATGATATTAGTGTCGGTATTGAGAATGAAATATCTATAAATAAAATAAAAGATGAAAGCGTATTAAAGTTAAAAAAATGGCTTGATAGAAAACTTGCGAAAACAAATAGGAATATTTTTAAAGAAATTTCTGAAACTCCTATTGACCATATTATAGAAACAAGAAAACCATGAATCAACCAACAACCGACCTTTCCAATTTCAATTCAATCCTCACCATGATAAAGACCGCCAAAGACCGTATACTCAAAACAGTGAATACTGAAATTATAGACTTATACTGGCAAATTGGTAAAGAAGTAAGCGAAAAAGTACAAAATGGAGGTTGGGGAAAATCTGTTGTCGAGGAACTTTCTAATCATATTGTAGCTAATTTCGGGAATATACGAGGTTTTTCTCCTCAGAACATCTGGCGGATGAAACAATTTTACGAAACTTACAAAGACAGTCAAATTCTCTCAGCACTGCTGAGAGAATTATCATGGACAAACAACCTTCTTGTAATGAGCCGCGCCAAAACCGATGAAGAACGCTTTTTTTATATCAGACTTTCTATTGATGAAAAATACTCATCACGTGAATTGGAACGGCAGTTTGATACTATGCGCTTTGAACGTGCCGCAATTAGTGAAAGAAAATTGGAGAATTTGCCGGTAAAGAGGGAAATAAAAGAACAGTTCCTTGACAGTTATGTTTTAGACTTCTTGAATTTACCTGAAAGCCACCATGAATCAACTTTGCAAAAGGCTATAATCGCAAATATGAAAAATTTCCTGCTTGAGATAGGAAAGGATTTTTCATTTATAGGAGAGGAGTTCCGTGTCCAGGTTGGTAGTTCTGATTTTTTTATTGACCTTCTGTTTTATCATCGTGGACTATCATGTCTTGTCGCATTTGAGTTGAAAACAACCTCTTTTAAACCAGAATATATAGGTAAAATGAATTTCTATCTTGAAGCCCTTGATAGGGATCACAAAAAAAACAATGAAAACCCTAGCGTAGGGATTATATTATGTGCTGACAAAGATGATCAGGTGGTCGAATATGCGTTACAGCGGAATCTTTCACCTGTTCTTGTCGCCGAGTATACCGCAAAACTGCCGGATAAAAAACTTCTGCAAAACAAACTTCGTGAGCTTAATGAACCATATTCTCATTGAATTTGTACTGTTTTTTGCAATGAATGTCTATAAAAATCACTTGACAATATCTTTACACACGTATAGTATTATACCATGAAAGAAAAAGACGTAAAAACAAATATTTTGCCTCATACCCAAGCAAAATTAGATTTATATAAAGGGTACTTAGAACATTATTTACGAGTTCTATGCTATTCTGATTTTTGTAAGAAAATCAATTTATTTGATATTTATTGCGGAGTTGGTATTTATGATGATGGGAAAATGGGAAGTCCATTATTAACGATAGATTGTATTAAAAAAATCAGAATAGAAATGAAAAATAACGTAAAATGCATAACGCCTATTTCTCTATTGGTTAATGACAATGATGCTCAAAAATTGGAAAATGTTAAAGATAAAGCAAAATTTCAAGATATTGATAATTTTAGTATTGAATATTATAATAAAGATGCAAATGAAATGTTAGATATTGTCGTGAATCGTATTTCAAAATTCCCAAAAGAGCATAGAAATTTAATTTTTATTGATCCTTATGGATATTCGGATGTTAACAAGGAAAAAATAATTAGTTTGCTAAGAAACAATTGTACTGAAATAATATTGTTTCTTCCTGTAATGCAAATGTATCGATTCACAGAAACAGCTTTCGTTCATGAGGAAAAACCACATTATGAAAATCTACGAAAATTTATTATATCATTTTTCAATAATCCAACTGAATTAAATATAGATTCAATATTTAAATATATTCATTCAATAAAAAAGGCTCTTTCTATTAATGATACATATTATACATGTTCACATTATATTGAGAGAGGAAACGGCATTTATTATGCTTTATTTTTTATTAGCTCTAATATTTATGGATTAGAAAAAATGCTTGAAACAAAGTGGAAACTGGATCCAGGGCAAGGTAAGGGATTTAAGCAAAATGAAGAGCCGTTACAAAAAACAATGTTTGATGAAGAAATAAAAGCATTTGATACATTGCAAAGCATTTCTACCCTTGAGAATGTTATATATCAAGAAATGGCAAAGAATGGTACATTAACAAATGTAGAATTATATGAATTAACATTAAAAAATGAATTCTTGCCAAAACATGCTAATTATGTATTAAGAAACTTAATAAAAAATCATAAAATTAAATATATTAATAATTCTAAAGGATATAAAATTGATTATACTAGTTATAGAAATAAAAATATTGTTTCAAAATTCGAGGTAATATGAAAACTACAAAAATTGAATGGACAGAAGCCACATGGAACCCTTCGATTGGCTGTTCAAAAGTAACAGCAGGCTGCAAAAATTGCTATGCGGAAGTAATGGCAAAAAGATTACAGGCAATGGGAATATCTTGTTATGAGGATGGATTCAAATTTAAAACATTACCTGAAAGATTAACCCAACCCATAAATATTAAGAAACCAACGAAATTTTTTGTTAATTCAATGAGTGACTTATTTCATAAAAGTATGCCATTTGATTTTTTAGATAAAATATTTGAAGTGATCGAAAATACTCCGCAACATAATTATCAAATATTAACAAAAAGAGAAAATACATTACAAAAATATTTTCTTAATAGAACTGTACCGAAAAATGTATGGTTGGGAGTTACCGTAGAAAATGAGCATACAAAAAACAGAATAGATGTTTTAAGAAATATTTCCGCTGCTATTCGGTTTATATCTTTGGAACCTTTGATTAGTGATGTTGGAAAATTAAATTTAAAAGGAATTCATTGGGTAATAGTTGGTGGAGAAAGTGGAGTCAGAGCGCGACCTATGAGTCCTGAATGGGTAATAAACATAAAAAACCAATGTGATAAACAAAATATCGCATTTTTCTTTAAACAATGGGGTACATGGGGGGAAGATGGCGTAAAAAGAAATAAAAAAGAAAATGGCAGTTTCTTATTAGGTAAACAATGGAAAGAAGAGCCGATATTCTATTCAACTGTTTAGAAATAACTCAACCATGATAATAAGCGCAAGCAGAAGAACTGATATTCCCTCATATTACTCAGAATGGCTTTATAACCGAATAAAAGAAAAATTTGTTTATGTAAGAAATCCTTTTAATACGCATCAAATCAGTAAAATAAACCTTGATCCTGAACTAATTGATTGTATTGTTTTCTGGAGCAAAAATCCAAAACCAATGATTGATAATCTTGATTTATTAAAAAATTATAAGTATTATTTTCAATTTACCTTAACTCCATATGAACAAGATGTTGAAGCAGGATTACCTTCCAAATTCGAGATAATTGAAACCTTTAAAAGATTATCTGACATAATTGGTCCGCAGAAAGTTATTTGGCGTTATGATCCAATTTTAATTAATAACAAATACAATACAGCGTATCATATTGATAAATTTGAAAAATTAGCGGGCATTCTTAAAGGATATACGGAAAAAGTAACAATTAGTTTTATTGATTTCTATAAAAAGATAACAGAAAATATTAAATTTCTAGAGATTATTGAAATATCAACGGAAGAAAAAAATATCATAGCCCAAAAATTTTCAGAAATCGCAAGAAATAATAATTTTTCAATTGATACATGCGCGGAAGATATTGATCTTTCACAATATGGCATTACACATGCCCGCTGTATAGACGACAGGTTAATTTCAAAAATAACAGGAAATAATTTTCAAATTGAAAAAGACAAAAACCAACGGCTGGAATGCGGCTGTGTAAGAAGTATTGATATTGGCGAATATAATTCATGTTCTAATGGCTGCGTTTATTGTTATGCTAATTATAGCGACATTGTTAAGAAAAATATGAAAAAGCATATTTCGTTATCACCACTATTGATCGGCGATGTTTGTCATGTTGACATTGTAAAAGAACGTAAAATAGTAAATGAAAAAGTATTTCAGAATGAACTTTAAATGGGCAGATCATTATCATTTCCCTATTGTACAAATCAATATTAAATATTAATATCTTAATATGCTAGGCGCAATTATCGGCGACATAGCCGGTTCAAGGTTTGAATTTAACAATATCCGCAGCAAGGATTTTGACTTGCTTGCTAAAGATTGTTATGTTACCGATGACAGCATAATGACGCTTGCCGTTGCAAAGGCGATTATGGCTTGTAACGGAGACTGGCAGCAACTTGGATACAATGCCGTTAAATATATGCAGGAAATCGGGCGCAAATACCCTAACTGCGGTTTTGGCGGCATGTTTAGAAAGTGGATGTTTAGCGGCGCTCCTGAGCCGTATAACAGTTTTGGAAACGGAGCGGCAATGCGCGTTTCGCCCTGCGGCTTTATAGCCCGAACCGAAGAAGAGGCGATACTGCTTTCCCAAAAAGTAACCGAAGTTACGCATAACCACCCGGAAGGGCTGAAGGGAGCGGAGGCTGTTTCCGTCGCGATATTTATGGCGCGTAACGGAGCGGCTAAAAACGAAATAGAAGAGCGGATAGAAAAAAATTACTACCCCCTGAACTTTACCCTTGACGGTATCCGTGATGATTATCAATTCAATGAAACATGCCAGGAAACAGTCCCGCAGGCGATTGTTGCTTTTCTTGAGTCTGCTTCATTTGAAGACGCTATTCGCGGCGCGGTAAGTATCGGCGGCGACAGCGATACATTAGCCGCTATTACCGGAAGCATTGCGGAAGCCTGCTATGGCGTTCCCTTTGATTTGAAAAGCAAAGCGCTGTCTTTTCTTAACCGCGAATTGCTTGATATTTACAATGAATGGGAAAATTTTCATTAAAAGACGATATACAGACTGCCGTAAAAAATCTGTCAAATTTATCTTGACATTATTAACAAATTACTATAAATTATAAGGAATTCAATGATTTTAAGGGGTAAATAAATGAAAAAGATTGCAGTTGTTTTTTCTGTTTTGGCTATTGTCGCGGTTTTAATCATCGGCTGTTCGAAAAATTCGGGCAGTATGACGATTAAAGATGGTATTTTAATGGTTGGTATGGAAATTGGTTATCCCCCAATGGAATATATGGCGGATGACGGCGTTACTCCCATTGGTTTTGACGTTAGCTTTAGTAAGGCTCTTGGAAAAAAAATGGGGCTTGAAGTTCAGTTTGTGGATACGGCATGGGACGGTATTTTTGCCGCGGTTAGTACAAAGAAGTTTGACTGTATTATCTCCTCGGTAACAATCAATCCCGAGCGGCAGGCGGCGCATAATTTCAGTAAACCCTACATTCAAAATACCCTTGCCATCGTTATGCCGAAGGATACAAAATATCAGGTACAATCGCCTCAGGACCTTGTGGGTCTTGGCGTATCTTATCAGGAAGAAACAACATCCGATATTTATATGACAGACCTTGCAAAAAAAGGACTGAATTTTACAGCTTATGAATATGACAAAGTAATGTATTGTTTTGACGAACTGCGCCTTGGCCGTGTGGACGCTATCATGACGGATCTTCTTGTTGCCTATGAATATGTAGCGCGTGATGACTTTTTTGAAATTGTCTGGCAGGGCGGGGAGGAAGAGTTTGGAGTTTGCATGAGGAAGGGAAACGACGCTTTAACCAATGCTATAAACAAGGCGCTGGATGAACTTTTTGAAGATGGAACAATGTTGAAAATATCCAAAGAAATTTTTGACGGTATGGATCTGGTTTCAGCGGTGCGGCAATAAAGGTTAATGGATACTTTTAGAACTATTCTTATTTCCTGGACGCCCCAGCTTCTAAGAGGCGCAAGAGTAACTATCGCGCTGACGGTATCGGCTGTCAGCGCCGGGCTTATTCTCAGCCTCTTTTTGGCATTGGGGAAGATGTCAAAGAATGTAATAATAAATAAAATTTGCAGCGCCTATGTGTTCTTCTTTAGGGGAACGCCGCTTTTGATGCAGCTTTATTTTGTCTACTACGCTCTTCCAATGATTCTTCCGGCGCTGACAATTAACAGCCGCTTTCTTGCGGCATTTATCGCCTACTCCCTCAACGCCGGCGCTTACTGCGCGGAAATAATCAGGGCGGCAATTCAAAGCATCGATAAAGGGCAGTTTGAAGCTTCCCGCGCATTAGGATTAACTTACGCGCAGACAATGCGCCTTGTAATCATCCCTCAGTCCATCCGCAGATTAATTCCCCCGGTTGGCAATGAATTTATCATGATGTTAAAAGACGCGTCTTTAGTTTCTATGATTGCGTTAGTTGATATAACAAAGGCTACAAGAAATATCGAAGGCTCGACAAGATCGGCTCTTGTATACATTCCCGCCATGATCCTGTATTTGATCATAACTGCGGTATTCTCTTTTGTTTTCCGTAAGGCGGAAAATAAATATTCGGTGTACGAGTGAGTCCGTTATGTCAATGATTAAAACCGTAGGAATATATAAATCTTTTCAAGGCGGCAACGGGCGCGGGCAGCTTGACGTGTTAAAAAATGTTTCACTGACGGTTGAACAAAGTGAAGTTGTATGCATAATAGGGCCGTCCGGCGCGGGCAAATCAACGTATCTTCGCACGCTTAACAGGCTGGAAACTATTGACGAGGGGCAAATATTTATCGAGGACAATATACTTTTTGACTGTCATAACGGAGTCAACAGCGTAAAAATGCACAATGACGAGCGGAATAAAATTCTTTTGGAAGTGGGAATGGTTTTTCAGCGTTTCAATCTTTTTCCTCACAGAACCGCCCTGGAAAATGTAATGCTTGCACCGCACAATGTCCGCAAATTGCCTCTCGCGCAGGCGCGTGAAAAATCAAGGCATATCCTTGAGCGGGTTGGTTTAAGCGATAAAATTAACGCGTATCCTTCGCAGCTTTCAGGCGGACAGCAGCAGCGCGTAGCAATCGCGCGGGCGCTTGCCATGGAGCCGCGAATTATGCTCTTTGACGAACCAACGTCCGCCCTTGATCCGGAGCTTGTCGGCGAAGTGCTTGCAGTAATGAAACAGCTTGCCTCAGGAGGCATGACAATGCTTGTAGTTTCCCATGAAATGGGCTTTGCGCGCGAAGTAGCCAACAGGGTAGTGTTCATGTTTGAAGGCTCCATACTGGAAGTAGGCACTCCCGAACACTTATTTACTAACCCTTCAAACGACCGTACAAGGCAATTTTTACAAAGCGTTTTATAATTTTCACTGCATGAAAACCTCTTAAAATTATGGCGGTTTACGACGTTCCGCCATAGGCGGAATGTTAAGCTTTTGCGCTCTGGCACAAAAGCCGTAAACCGCTGCGATAAGCGACGTTTTAATGTCGTTTATCGGGGTAGTATACGCCGTTTTAATGGCGTATACTATCTGTATGAATATTGCACTCTTTAGCGATTGTTATACTCCTCAAGTAAACGGAGTAGTTACTGTTGTCAGGACGCTCAAGACGGAATTGGAGAAACAGGGGCATAATGTCTATGTGTTTACCGTACACCATCCTGACGCGGCGGAAGAAAAAAATGTTTTTCGCACAAGCTCGTCAATTCAATTTAGAAATGAACCGCAGCATCGTATAGGTTTTTTTATCGCTGAGCAGGTGATAAAACAAGTCCGATCTCTTAACATTGACATTATTCACGCGCATACGGAGTTCAGCCTGTATCTTGCTTCGCGTATTGTAAGCCGTAAACTTAAAATTCCTTCGATTCATACTATGCACACTTTTTATAAGGACTATTTAAATTATGCGCCGTTTGTTTTGGAGCTTTATTTTAGAAAAAACATGGGCGCGTATTTCCGCCAGATTTTACGCAGTCAAAAATGTATAATAGCGCCTTCAAGAAAAATAAAAATTTTTCTTGAAGAAATAAAGCTGCCCATGCCGATACATATAGTTCCTAACGGGATTGATCTTTCGCTTTTTTATGAACATTCAGACAGTATAAACAGGGATTCAATTAATTTTCGCAAGATGCATTATATTTCAGATGACGATGAATTGATCGTCTTTGTAGGACGGTTAGGAAGCGAAAAGAATATTGTAACGCTAATTGAAAATTTTAAAGAAATTATTTCTCGCCGCAGTAAAGTTAAATTGATGCTTGTAGGCGACGGTCCTGATAAAAAAGCTTTGCAGGAAAGGTGTTATGAGCTGGGTCTTGCGAATTCAGTTGTGTTTACCGGATATTTGCGCTGGCCGGATGAAATACGCCAGGTTTACACGGCGGCGGATATTTTTATGAGCGCGTCCCACAGCGAAGTTCACCCGATTACTTTTATAGAAGCAATGGCCGCGGGACTTCCTGTCGTCGCCGCCGCGGATCCAAGCATTGAAGGAATGGTTGTAAACAATGATAACGGCTGGGCTGTAGAGAATGATAAAATGATGTGGGAAAAGGCCGTTGATATATTGGCGGATAAGGATAAAAAAGAAAAAATGGGAAAACGTTCCGATGAAATATCAAGAACCTATTCAGTTGATAATTTTATCAGAAGAATGATTGATGTTTATGAAGAGTACAGGAAGCGGTAACTGCTGTTTTTAAAGGCGGTTTTAGGAAAATGCCGGTATCTTGACAGATATAGTCAAATTATATAGAATATTCCCATTCAATAAAATTATGGGAGGAAATATGAATTTTGAAAAATTAAAAGAAACCATTAATTCTACCGAAATTGTAGAAGAATTGGTTGTTTTATCAAGTAAGGTTTTTAATAAAAGCAGTGATGACGCAAAAAAAGTTATTGAAATGTTCATTACAAAATCATATTTAATGGGGAAGAAAAATATGATAAAAACAATCAATGACTAAATATACCGAGAAATAGCTGATTATATAGGCGTTATAATCCGTATTTCTGTTTTTTCAGTTCAGCTTTCTTTAACGTCTCGCTTATTCTGTTTAATAAAATTGACGATTCACAAGGTTTTGTAATGTAATCAAATGCTCCAAGTTCATAGGCCTTTTCTTTTGCGCTCTCCTCTTCTAATGACGTATAAAACATTATTGGAGTGAATTTTAGAGCCGCGATATCATTAATTTTATCAAATACTATCCAGCCGTCCATAATGGGCATTAAAATATCAAGCATTATTAAATCCGGAATGATTTGGCTTTTATTTAAAAACTCTAATGCTTCTTCACCTGATTTTAGCATAAATACATCATATTCATCTTTTAATGACATTTCAGTTATAGAAAGATGTATCTCATCATCATCAACCAAGAGAACCTTTTTTCGTGAATTAATGTCGTTGGCCATTTTACAACTCCTAAATTAATGCTTTTTGTCAATACAAAAATTTAATTTCATTAATATTATATTCAATTTACAAAATTATTACAGTTTTGTCAATATAAAATTTATTTTCTTTTATGCTATACATATGTATAGTTAAACGTTGGAAAATTCATGTTTTTTATTGAAATTTTACGCAGAAATATATAAATATTACAAAACTACAGCGTTTCTGACAAAATTGATAAAATTTCTGGATTATCGTGTATTTTATTTGCGCTCATTATAAATCTGCGTAATTATCTCTTCCATTGGCAGTTCCTTTACCGCAATGTCAGATAACGTAACTCTGCTTGAAAGAAACTTGATAAAGTCGCCGATAGCGATTTTTGAAGCGTCAACTTCCAGGATTATTTCCAGCGGTGATTTTTGTTCAAGTACTCTTACGCTGTCGGGAAGCGCCGCCTCAGCGTTAAACGGCTGTTCAAGCGTAAGCTCGACAATTTTTTTCTCCCCAAGATTGAGTTGTAATTTTTGCAGGGAGTCATCAAACACTTTTTTCCCGTGATTAATTACTATCACATTATCGGCAAGCTGTTTTACGTCTTCAAGGTCGTGGGTGGTAAGGATAAAAGTCGCGCCTGTTTTGTTAATGTTTCGGATAAACTCCCTTATTTTTGCTTTTGCGATTACGTCAAGCCCGATCGTAGGCTCGTCCAAAAAGACGATTTTTGGCTTATGGAGCATTGCCATTATAAATTCACACTTCATGCGCTCGCCAAGTGACAACACCCTTGTCGGTTTATGTATAACTTCGCCTACTTCAAACATTTCGGTTAATTCATCAAGGCGCGATTTGTAGTCTCCTTGAGTTATTCCGTAAATGGCGCGGTTCATGTTAAAACTGTCAATCGGCGGAATATCCCAAATCAACTGAGAACGCTGCCCGAATACCGCGCCGATTTCGCGCACATATCTTTTACGTTCTTTGCTTGGCGAATATCCCATAACGTCAATTTCTCCGGTAGTAGGGTAGAGCGCTCCGCAGAGCATTTTTATTGCGGTGGATTTTCCGGCGCCGTTAGGACCAAGCATTCCGCAGATATCGCCTTTTTCAACGGTAAAAGAAATATCATCTACGGCGTTGATAATTACTTTTTCGCGTCTAAAGAAACTCCGCAAAGTTTCCTTCAAGCCGCTTCCGCGCTTGAAAGTAGTATAAGTTTTAACCAGATTATTTACTTTTATTATACTCATATCAGCCGCCTACTCCTTCGTATAATCTAACCATATATTGATATAGCCATATCCCGAAAAACATGAATAGTATGCACGGAACAACTGAAATTAACGCAATCGGATCAAGCCGTCCCAATAACGCGCTTGCCGGAAAAAACCCAATCATGCCTACAGGAATTATGTACGATGAAATTATTTTTATTGTCTGAGAAAAAATTGACACGGGGTATTTTCCGAATGCCAGTATACTGTCTAAAATTTCCGGCAAGCGCGAATTTCCCACCCACTTGAACGATGTCGCCGCCATAATCAATTGGAAACCTGTCATTACCGCGAAACCGCCCATGAATAAAAATAAAAACTGCGCTAAAGCGGCAAGCGAGGCAACTCCCGTATGAGCAGCCGCAATGCCGAACATTACGCCTCCCCCTATTAAGAGCCCGATGCTTCCTGTGTCAAAATTAGTCGCAATTAAAAAGAAAAGCGGATTCACAGGACGAAGCAGGACAACTTCAAAAGTGCCATCGCGTATGTGCTGCATTGTTGACCATAATACATTACTGAACAATATGTACGCAAATCCCAGCGATAAAGTAAAAATAGATTGTATTAATAACACTTCATAAAAATCCCAGCCCGGAAAACTTGCTCCGGAATTGTAAATGAGTATTGTAGTTAATGGCAAAAGCAAATTAAAACACAGCGTTATTATCATTGAAAGTACAAAATTAACCCTGTAAGTCAACGCCCTTCCCATCGCGGTTGCCACGCATATCTTGTATATATATAATATTCTCTTCATTCCTATTTCCTCATTTGTTATTTATTATTTACTATTTGTTTAAGCTCCCACCGCCGTAAACCTTTTCATCGCTATATTGTACAATAACTCAGATACAAGAAAAAAGAATAAAAACGCCAAACCTTGAATCCCTACTATCGCCGGAATTGACAATTGAATATCACCTAACGTGTATTTCCCGATAAATACCATTGCGGGCACATAAGAGGTGTACTGGAAAGGCAGAAAAAATTGAATAATCTGCAATGGCTTTGGAAAGAAAACAAGAGGTATAAACGAACCGGAAAATACTCCGCTAAGCATGTAGTAAAACGCCCGTATTCCCCCGGACTCAACAACCCAGAATGACGCTATGCCGATGATATAACTCACATAAAAGAAAATAAAATAGGCAAGGATAATAGAGAGTACAGTCCACGGTATATTAGCCGGCCTCATATCAATCTTGAAAAGAAAGATAAATATTGCGGCGCATGGCAGAGCTTCAAGAAGGGTTCCAAGCAGGCGGTGTCCTATTTTTTGAGAAAGAGCGAAAAAAGGGTGATGGATTGGGCGGAGAGCGAATGTTAAAAATTTGCCGGTGCGTATTAACATGGACAGATTCCAGTCTGCGGAATCCCATGTTATGTAGCCAATAAGGGACGTTATGCCAAAGTAGCGGATCATCTGTAAATACTCGATTCCCCGAATTGATCCTCCGCCGCCATAAACGGCAGTCCAGATAAAGTACTGCACAATAAAGAATATGGGACCGACAAAGAGCGATACCATCATGTGAGAGCGATAAACTAAATACTCCTTAATAGTAGCAAAGGCTATAGCTATGCATACATCGAGTTTTTGTTTAATTTTTTTCAACTAGTGATTCCTTATATCAAACCTGACCAAATAATATTTTGTACATTGAAGAGCGCGCGTGAAAACCAGCCTTCTTTTGCAAATGGTACAATCCAAGCCGCTACAAGCTCTTCTTTTGGGTCAATGTACAGTGAACAGGCTCCCGAACCTTCATGCATGAAAGTGCCTTGTGAAAATGTAAAAGCGGGGCCGTTTCTCATGTCAAAACCAACGCCGTAAAACCGTTCTTTCTCCTTCGCGTTCCAGCAAAAATTAGGAAGGGCGCTTGCAATTGTCGTCATTCTTTCGGCGGCTTTTCTGCCCAGAATACGCGCGCCATTTAACGTACCGCCGAAAAGCATCATGTTCCCAAAACGGCTTAAATCGTAAACTGTCGATTCCAGACCGCCCCCTGTTGGCGGAATATTCAATATTTCTCCGATCCAATGAGGTTTATAAGTTCCGCTAATTTTTTCGTTTACATATTTTTCAAGTTCTTCATCCGAAACGATGTACCGTTTTGCCATTTCCGCCGTTATGTTAAATGCGGTGTCCTTCATATCCAGTGGTTTACAAATATTGTCTTCAATAAATTCCTGAGCACATTTACCGGATAATTTTCCGATAACCGCGCCGAGAACGACAAAACCAAAACTGCAATACGCCCACTCGGTATCGGGCTTTACGCGGAAGCCGTTACCTATTGTGCTTAGAGCGGCGGCTAACCAGTCAAATTCTTTTTTCTTGCCAGGGCTGCAAAGTTTGTACGCGTCGTCAATCATTTTCCAGTAATTAGTCTGGTATTTGTTATCAAAACATCCGCCGTCCGCGTGCATACCGGAAGTGTGGGTTAAAAGTTGAAACAGCGTAACGCCGTTGTAAGGCGGCGTGTTAAACTGCGGCAGAATTTCGCCCACCGGCACATCAAGCCGCGTCACTCCGTCTTCTACAAGTTTCATAATTGCCACAGCGGTAAATACTTTAGTAATAGACGCTATGTATCTGACAGAATCAGGTTGAACCGGAGTATCGTCATCTTTACGGAATGATTTTTTTCCTATTCCGCCGTGCGCGAAAACCTTGCCTTTGCGGGAAATGCAGTAGGTCGCGCATTGAATCTCGCCGTCATCAATAACGCGCTGCAGATGGCTTTTTAGCACGTCAAGCCGTTTTTCATCGAAGCCTACTTCACATGGCTTGCAGTCCGTTTTTCCCTGTGTATATAACATAATCACCTCTTAACATGAGTTTACCATATTTATAAATCAAAAAAATTAACATTTTTGATCATTTCATAATTATTTATCTTTTTATTAATCGAGCCTTAAGGCTGAAAGTAAACGGAATTTTCTTGTCAAAAAAAGGAAAATGATATTCCCCGTCAATGCCTCTTTCCATTCCGCCCATGTCAAAATACAGAGTATCATATTCATTAAAAAATTCTATTGTTAATTCTGCGTTTATCAATGAATTTATTATATCGCTTACTTTATACATCCATTCATAATGATCGCTTTTTTTTGCTTCGGAAAACCATCCGCCAAGCGTATCATTATGTTCCGGCTCTCTGATAAAATAAGGATATTTTATTTCCAACTTATTTTCTTTTAATTTTTCTTCATCAAAAACCATGTAAAAAGGGTGTCCGTCCAGCACATATAAAACACCGTTTTCTTTCAGTAAATGCTTTATTGTCTGTGCCCATTTATTTAAATTGGGAAGCCAGCATAATACTCCTTCTGTCGTGAACACCATGTCATATTTTTTATTGTGTTTTTCTTTAAAGTCCATAATGTCCGATTCTATAAAGTCGATATTAGTAATGCCCAATTCTTGCGCCATAAGACGCGCGTATTTTATGTTATCGGAAACTAAATCGACTCCTGTAACAATCGCTCCTTTTTGAGCTAATAGAATAGTGTCAGCTCCGGCGTTACATTGAAGGTGAATAACTGTTTTCCCTGAAATATCTCCAATTTCTCTTTCAATTATTTTACTAAACCCGAACCTTTTTTCCTGTAACGCCTTTTTACAGTATTCATAATGATCTTGCGCCAATAATCCCCAAGCGGTTTTATTTGCTTCTATTTCCTTCATTTTATATCTCCTTATCTTCTTTCAGTAATCATTATTAATAATTGTCCTTTTAAGTTTCAAATATTAAAACATGCCCTATTGTTCCATCTTCATATTTTGTTTCCGGATCATTTGTTATTAATTCATATTTCCCATTTGTGTATTCGCTTATCGTTTTTGTCCAAAATATTTTAGAAATTTCATTTTTTGGATGATATTTTAACTGCCATTTTCCTTTGAATTTATTTAATACATAATTTACGGCATATTTTCCTATTCCCTGCCGTCTGTATTTGTAAATTATAAAAAATTCTGATAATGAATAATTCGTATCAATTTTAACTTCAGGATAATCGTTTATCATAACAAATCCGGCTAATTTATTATTTACCTTAATAAAAAATGGGAATCTATTATTTTCAGTCCAATAGTTATCCAAATAGTCATAACCGTAAAGCCCATAACTATTAATATCAAGACCATTATATTGGGAAAATTCATAGTTGTATTTTTCCAGTAAATTTCTTAATATTTCTTTTTCTTCCTTTTTTACAGGTTCTATTATAATGTCCATACATTCCCCTAAAGTATTCTATTTATTAACCTTTTTATTTAACCGCCACCAATATGTTCTTTCTTCTTTATATTTTTTAAAACCGCATCTCTCCAAAACTTTATATGAGGCTATATTTTCTGCCTCCGTCTCCGCTATTATTGTTTCAATTTTTTCATCCATAAAAGCCATTTTACAGAATGCGCTGACAGCTTCAGCCATATATCCATTATGCTCAAATTGTTTTTCCAATCCATAGCCTATTTCCACTTCTTTCATTTCATTTGGAATATTTTTGTAATCAATTGATCCTAATACTCTTCTATCCTCTTTTCTTATAATAAACCAAAAGCTGTGATAAACATAATTTTCAGGATCATTTTCAATAATTTTAATTTGATTGTTTATTATATTTAAGAAAAACCTGTCTATTGGTTCTTTATTACATTTACAGTTTAATTCAATTTCAAGCGTCGAAATATTATTAATCCATAATTTTAATTGCGATAAAGTTAATAACTTTAAAAATAGCCTTTCTGTTTCTATTTCCATTGCAGAACCTCTTTTTGATCCTTATTCATATTATATCTTTATACATTAAATCAAATTACCATTCTTTTTTCCATAATTCCCTGTTTGCAATAACGTTAAAACCAATGCTTTTATAAAACTTTCCCGTTCCTCCAAAACAATAATTTGCGCCTAACGCTTTTGTCTTTTTCATTCCCTCAACTATTGCAACAGTCGCCAAACCCATACGCCGGTATTTTGGCACTGTCGCTAATGGTTCCAAATACGCATAGTTGTTTTGTTTGTCAAACCACATTCCGGCGTAACATGCGTATTCGCCGTTTGGAGCTTTTATTATTGTAGTTAAGTCTTTGCGGAAATTAGGTCCACTTTGCATTAATATTCGGCAATCAATATCATTATCCGGATCAGGTTCGGGACCGTGATTAAATCCATACCATAGGCAATCATTTATCTTTTTGAAATCATTTTCATCGTCCAATGATATAACAGAAAATCCTTCAGGAAGAATTTGAGGCGGGAACGGGTTATTATATTGAAATACAGTTACCGGTTCCGATTGAATCTTTGTGTAGCCTGATTCTTCCAATAATTTCTTCTTTTCAATTTCTTTATCAATAATTGATATTGCTAATGATGTTTTACCATTGTTTTTTTCAGATAAATATTTTTCCGAGTAACTTATCATCTCGGGTAATAATGAATTAAAACTGTTTTTTACGCTTATAAAACACTCACCGGGGTACATATCATAACAGGCAATCCCGATAAGAGTATTTTCATCTTCCCATAAACCGAATCTATGCGCCAGTTTAAAATTAAATGACGGATGAGTATGGGCATATTCAAAATACTGAGGAAGCAAATAACCGTTTAATGTTTCAATATTATAAACATCAGTCAGGTATTTATTGACTTTTTCGAAATCGGCTAATAGCTTATAATGCTTGAATTTAACAGACATAAATACTCCTTTAATTTATAAGAATAATAGCGTATTAAACAGATAAAAACTTAACATTTTTAATCATTTTTATCTCTTGAGAATAATTATATTTAACATTCATGTGAGATACAAAATGCTGAACAGGGCGGTGTCCTTTACGCTGTATTGACAGGAGCGGTTGAAGAGTCATTATGAGGGAGTTCTTTTTCTTGCGGTGTTTGAGGTTTATTTTTTATTCCAAATAATAAGTACCTTAAAACAGGTATTAAGCGTATAATCTCGCAAAATATAATTGTTGCTCCAAACGCTACTGCCAATAATAAAATATAATTAAAAATAAAAGGCAAATTGAAAACAGAAGTTAAAATATACGCTGTGAATACCATTATCGGATAATGGCATAAATACCAAAGAAAACTTCGGCTTCTTATATAAACCATTAATTTATTTGTTTTATTAAAATATTTTTGCGAGCAGCCTAATATCGCCATCATCATTATCCATGAATAAACGGTTGTTAGCGGATGCTGCAAAAAACTGTCATCAGAAAAATCTTGTCTGTAAAAGTAAGAAATCTCTATAATGCCGAGTATTATTCCGGCTATTAGTAATGGAAACCTGAATTTTGCCAATATTTCGATAATGCGTTCCTGTGAAAAGAAATAATAACCGGTCAGAAAGACAAATAAATATATGCCGTTCCTGAATACCGTTATAAACGGCGTATTTAATAAAAACGATGAACCCCAAAACGGCAGGAAAAGGGCAAGCAATACAAAAATATTAGCTTTGCCGGCTAATGCTGTTAGGCGATCATTTTTATCAATTTTGTAAAATATCAATAAAACCATTGAAATAATTAATAATTCAAGATTAAACCATAATGGCCCCATTCCTAAAATACAAAACACAAAATACTTTATAAAAGCAGGTACATCATTACCTGAAAGAATATTATAATATTGATCTGTTATCCACCCGGTTATCCAGCCAAGTAAAAAAATACCGCCAATAAAAGGTATCAATAATTTTTGCGCCCTTTCTCTTAAAAATTGTTTAACCGTTCGTTTTTGCAACGCGTATCTGGCGCTTATACCGGCCACCAGGAACATAATTGTCATTAACCAGGGATATACAAAATAACAAAGAGTATCAAAAGCGGGAATACCGGCTTCCCCGATATTTGACACAACGCCGGCGCTGTTAAACAAATACGCGACGTGATATACAATAACAATTATCACGGTAATAGACCGTATATTGTCAATGAAATATTTACGGGTAACATTTTCATTCATACTTATCATCCAATTTATATTTATTATAATAGCATATTAGGCAAATAAATAATTAACATTTTTGATTATTTTTTGGGAATAAACCTATTTTATGCCATAACAGGCCAATTTATTTAAAAAGAATATGTAAACATCGGGCTCTTTACAATTTCCAGTATCCATGAAATTTTATTATGGGTAATGTAAAGATTAACTCCGGCATAAGATTGATAATCACCTTTTGCCACATTATTTTCTTTTAAATATTCGCTAAACCTCGGTTCAAAGTCCCATGTTAAATTGTCTGTTTTATCCGATGCAATCGCGGGCCAATTATCGTTTGCGCAAATGACTATATTGTAAGACATTTTTTGTGATTCAGACTTAACATCAGGCGTAAACGCAGGTTTGTTTGATAATGTAACGCCGGTATGAGCGTTATTAAGATCGAGGCTTATATTTTCATTCAAATATGTGCCCTTATTCGCAACATATTTAGTGCTTATTCTTTTCTCAATATCTTTGCCATTGATAAAAAGCGCTCTGATAGTGTATTTATGGTCTTTATTAACAAAAGGGAAAATAACTTTGCCGTTTTTTCTTACCTGTTCTATCGCGTTTTCACAAAATGATTCGCGGAAATGATCATGAAAATAACTAAAAGTTGCGGGCATATCCATATTATTCCAATCAGGTTCGCCGTCTTCACCCCAATCGTGAAATACAACTTTTAAGTTGTCTATTTCCGGCGGTATTTTGGAATAGTTGGAAAAAATTACACAGATACCTTCCGATACGGTTTTAGCTGTTATTTTGATATCTGAAAAATCAGAAGCTTGATTTTTTTTTGAACAGCCAAAAGTAATTAGAACGAAGCCCAAAATTAAGGAGATTGCGAACCATGTTCGTGTCCTTAAAGCTTTAAAATGACGCATAATTTACCTCTTAAATACACAGCTTTATTAAATATCGGCAAATCTAAATTATTTTAATGAACATTTTTTAACAAATAACAATATAAAACTCTGTAAATAGGGTAATGTTATCGAGTCATACAGGTAATTGATATGCTCCCTTTTTGCGAAGTTTGCCGGGCGTAATTCCGAATTGGCGTTTAAAAGCTCTTATATAGGATTGTTCATAGTTAAAGCCGTAAACAAGCGCTATATCCAGAATATTTGAATCGGTATTTAGCAGCTCGTTAATACTTGCTTTTAATTTAAATGAACGAATGTAAAATCCTATTGGCTGATTATACTTTAATCTGAACAGCCTCTTTAAATGGCTTTCTGAAAGAGTGTGTTTTTTGGCAATAACATCAGAATTAATATTGGTTCTGATACCTTCTTCAATATCAATTAAAATGTTATTAAGTAAATCATATCTCCTTTTCATGTGATTCTCCTAAAAATGTTTAATCTTAGATAATATAGAAGAAAAAGCGCGGAATTTAATCACCTTTTTGGGTGATTGTCGGGTGATTTAAGGGTGATTAGGATAATATTCTATAATATTTACACTTTTTCTATTTTATTTATAACACAAATACCCATGAATTGTGTGTATTACCGTAAATATAATTGATAAAATTAGGTATACAGTAAAATGATATGGAATATCTACAAATAATCTGTTGCCTAGTAAACCTATCCCTGTTAACCATATAACTGATGTCCAGTATGGCGCTAATATAAAAATTATATTTCTGCTAAATAATTTATCAGAAAAGTATATTTCAATGAAATATGATGTAAAATAAATTATTACGCCGATAATGTATATAATTAGGCCAATTTTTCCTGTCTTATTTTGAATATTTATTGCCATTATTACTGAAAAAGCTATCGTTATAATTCTTGCTATAGTCTCAGCTATAATTATTGGATGAGAAATATTTTTCAGATAATGCGGAGGAAGTTTCTTAAAGAATAAGATATTAAATATTAATATCGGGATAAAAAATAAAAAACAATTATTTATATATTTCAGTATTATGTTTAAAAAGTTCATAATTGTATGCCTGCCGCCAATCCCAGCGCATTTAATGACGGATTCCTTTCCCTTCCATAAACATCATTATTTGAAGTATGAAACCATAATATTTTTGTAAATAATTTTGTATTATTCCCCGGATTATATTCAATTCCGCCCCCTAAATGCCAGCCGCCATTTATCATTGTTCCATTTTGCGGATAATCTTCCGTATATATTACTAAACTCATAATTCCTTCAAGAAAAAATTTTGTTCTTTTAATTATTGGAGAATATAATCTCATGCTTCCGTTTATTCCAAGCCCCAAAACAGGCTGACGCGGATTGCCGATATTGTCAAAAGCAAATAAACCGCTTAAACCTATGCCAAAGTCAAAAATATTATATTCCGGAGTTATGTATAGAATATTTAGGATAAAATCATATCCTGCCTCTAATACGCCGATATTATCATTCCAATAAGAGTTATAATTTCCAATTGTTATCCTATGATTAAAATCCAATATTTTATTTTCCTGGGAAAAGGCGATAGAGCCAACAACTATAAAAATTATAATGGCCATAAACCATTTATGTTTCATAAAACCTCCTGTTTGCTATTCATCAAATATTAATATACAATAATTTATTTATAAAAAATTATCATTTTTAATCACCCTTTTGGGTGATTGTCGGGTGATTTAAGGGTGATTGGTATTATATCCGTAAAAAAGGGATGAGAGTCCCGCGATATTGGAAACGCCTGTGGTTTGATAAATATGTTTTAAATGGGTTTTTACCGTGTTTACGGAAATATTAAGGGCGTTAGAGAGTTCTTTATAACTGACATTGCCTGCAAGTATCGCTTCTATAACTTCTAATTCGCGTCTGCTTAAGTCTTGAATGAAAGGCGTATATTTATCATTTCTTACGGTTGATATTTGGGTTTCAGTATTGTTAATAACGGCGGATGAACTATCCGCGATTAGCCTCGTATACAGATAAAATAAAAATATCAGTATTATAATAAGAAGCGACCCCATAAAAAAAGAAGATAAAAAAGACATAGACATCAACGAAAAATCTTCCAGCCAAAAAAGGACAATTAAAGTGAAGAGAATAAACATTAAATTAAAAGGAATAAAAAGATTAAGAGGCGGTTTTAACTTTGTGTTACGCAGCCAGTGCGCGGCTAAAAAACAGCAAACAGTTATGAGAATATTAATGAAAAAAAGCGCGCCATAATATAATTGAGGATATTTTAATGACTCTTCCAGAAAACTTGATAAATCAGTTACAGGGTAAATAAAAACAACGGTAAAATAAACAACGGGAAATTGCGCTAAATTAATTATGCTGAAGATAAAAGAAGCGGCTATCAGCGTCCTTAAACGGTTATTGCCCAACAAAACAAAAGAAAGCAGACAAAGCGTAATAAAAATAACGGTAGTATCAACGAATGAAGGAGCCTCAACTTTCCCGTAGAAATAAAGGTAATTATATAACAGATAAAGCGGATAACTCAGAATAACTGCCGCCAGAAGGGCGATAGACCGCAGGCGGGACGCAGGTTTATTCCTCTTATAAAAAAGGTGATAAAATCCTATAGAGCAGATAAATCCCAATAAAAAAGATAAAATGATTATACTCCTTTCAAGTTCATTATGTCAGTTTTTATAATTGAAGTAAATCAATAATTTGGGTAAAATAAACGATGAATTTTGAACAGTTGGGCGCGTCGTCACGCTTTATTAAACGTCTTGAAACGCGGAATATAAAAGAAGCGACTGATATTCAATGTAAAGTGATTCCCCGCCTTTCCGCCGGTGAAAGCGTCTTTTTTACCTCGGCTACAGGGACGGGCAAGACTTTTGCCTATCTTTTGCCGCTTTTAACTAATTTGCCCGAAAAAGAAAAGCCCCCCTTTGGACCGCGTATTTTAATTTTAGCGCCTACTTTGGAACTTTGTTCCCAGATTTCATCTGAGTTGGATTTTCTTTTGGAAGGTTCGCCCATTCGTTCTTTTTTGGCAATTGGAAGCATTAGTCTTGACCGTCAAATTGATAACTATAAAAAGACTAAACCCGACATTGTAATAGGAAACCCAAACAGGCTTTTTCTTCTTGCCCAAAAGAAAATCCTCAAATTAAACGGCGTGTATTCTTTAGTTTTAGATGAAGCCGACCGTCTTGTAAGCGATGAGATGATAAATGACACGACGGAATTATGTTCGCTGATTCGCAAATTTTCGCAAACTGATAAAATTATTCTAAGCGCGTGTTCCGCGACACTGAATAAAAAATGCGCGGAAAAAATACAGACAGTTTTTTTTGGCAGCGAGAAGAGCAGCGGAGTTACCTTTGTTGAATCCGAAGACAATGAAATCCTGCGCGATAAAATTGAACACTGGGCTATTTTCAGCGAAAAACGCCGAAAGGATCAAACCTTGCGCTCATTGTTAGCCGCCATTAAAACAAAAAAGTCCCGCGTTAAAACGCTTGTTTTTACAAGCAAGGGCGATGAGGCGGCTATGGTACTCTCGCGCCTTCAGTACCACCATGTTCCCGCCGCGGGTCTTTTTGGAAAAGCGGGTAAAAAAGCACTCTCCGGCGCTGAACGCAAAGAGGCGCTGGATTTATTCAGAAGCGGCAGCGTTGACGTGCTTGTCTCAACAGACCTGGCAGCCCGCGGCCTTGATATTCCCGGCATTACCCATGTAATCGCCCTTGACGTTCCTTCCGACAGTGAAGCGTACATACACCGCTGCGGCCGCACAGGACGCGCCGGAAACCGCGGCATAATGGTCACAATAGGCGATGAAACCCAGATGCGTCTTTTATCATCACTGGAAAAAAAGTTAAAGATTAAGGTAATGCCAAAAGAACTGTACATGGGCAAGATTTGTGTCCCGGAGATGGATTAAAATTTTCAACCACGAACCACACGAACCAACACGAACCAAGAGAGATGTGAGTGAAATACATATATTAGCGTTAGAAAAGAACAGAGGTTTAGGGGGTTTTTGTCCGTTATCTTATCGTGAAATTCTATGCTAAGCCTTCGGACAACAACCTCTGATCTTTATAGTTCTCTACTACTCATATATCTGTAGTAAATCTCTCCGTTATCTAGGTTCGCTCCTTGTTCGTGTGGTTCGTGGTAAAAAATTCTTCACTCTTGTGGTTCGTGGTAAAATTCTTATGATAATTTAGTTATTAAAATCTTATCAATCCTGTTGCCGTCTTTGTCGATTACTTTAAATTTGTAGTCTTGGTAATTGAAGCTGTCGCCTACGTGGGGGAGTTCTCCGGCAAGGTAAAGAATTAGGCCGGCTAAGGTGTGGAAGTCTTTTTCTTCGCCAAAACCTGTAAGACCAAGTTCTTTTGCGGCGTCGTCAATGTTAAGAGTGCCGTCTGCAAGGAAACTGCCGTCTTCCTGGCGCAGAAGAGGCTGTTCTTTGGCGGCGGGAGCGGAAAGTTCGCCTACAATTTCTTCAACTAACGTCGTGATGGAAATTAGGCCGGCAAGGCCGCCGTATTCATCCATGACAAACAGGAAATTTGACTGTCCCTGCTTAAAAGATTCAAAAGCTTTAATGGCAGGCATGGTTTCGGGAACAAATTGAGCTTTTTTCATTATTGCGCGTAACCCGGCGGGCGCGCTGTTCAGGTAATCAAGGATAATGTCTTCCGTGTAAACCGCGCCGACAATCTCATCGGGACTGGCGTTTACAACAGGGAAACATTTTTGTTTTCGGTACTCAATAGCCTTTTCGCGGATTTCATCATAAGGGGCGTTAATGTCCAGCAGTTGAATTTCAGAGCGGTGTGTCATGAAAGCGCGTAACGGGCGGTCGCCAAGATAAAAAACGCCTTCTACCATGTCGCGTTCCCCATTTTCAACAATGCCGGATTTTTCTCCTTCTATAAGAGTGTTGCGCAATTCATCCTGAAGCTCTTCTTCGGTAATAGCGTTATCATCAATTTCAGGGCGGACCTTTAAATTAAAAAACGAGGCAAACTTCATCGCGGGAATAACAAACGGCATCATGAAAAAAGAAAAAAACTTCATAATAGGCAGAAGGAATGCGGTTATTTTTTCAGGCTTTGTGGCGGAAAGTAATTTTGGAAGACTGTCGCCGAGTAATGTGATGATTATGCCTAAAATTAATATATAAAGGACAGCTAAAACAGGAAAGTATTTAAAATTTATAAAGTATTGCAAATGCAGATAGATCAAAATTGCTGCTGATAAAAATACGGAAAGAACTTTGAATATATTGCCCCATAAACGGCATGAAAGTGATAACTTATTCGGATTTTCCAGCGCTTTAAGAACGGTCTTGTATCTTTTTAAAGATTCTTTTTCAAGACGGGTTTTTCTGCATAAGTTTAAAGCGGAATCAAATAACGAAAATACCCCGCTTGTTATAATTAGCGCGAATGTGACTAATATTGAAACCGGCAGTTGATGGGACATGTTAGTTGTTGATCTCCGAGCGGTTAAGCGGACGTACAATTGTCAGCGTATTAGGCGTCGTTTGCATCAGCTTAATTTTTCCGTCGGGCGTAAATTCTCCGAAAATTTGCACGATAGGAAAACGGGGGGTTTCCGGGTTTACGTCTACGACCTGTCCTTTTTTCCCGTTTGATAAAAGCACATAAAGACCGATTGGATAAATTGATAAAGACAGAACAAGCGCCCGCACAACCGTATCGTCATATTGTTTGCCATCGTTCTTTAAAAGTTCAAGCATGCCCGTATAACCGTCTTTTGCTTCCTTGTGCGGTCTCTTGGAACTTAACGCCTCATAGGAGCAGGCGACGGCTATTATCTTTCCATACAGGCTGATTTTATCGCTGAGTAATTTCCGCGGATAGCCTGTTCCGTTTTCACGCTCATGATGTTCAAGGGCGGACAAACATACGGGAAGCGAAAAATCAAGCGATTTAAGCATGCTGTAACCAAGAATAGGATGGGTAAAAATGGCTTTTTGTTCCTGAGGATTAAGGGCTCTCTGACTTAAATAAATATTTGACGGTAATTTTAACATTCCGGCTTCATGCATAAGAGCGGCGACTCCAAGCTCTATCAGCCTGTAGCTTGGCAGTTTTAAATATGTGCCGATTATTATCGCAATTATAGTCGAGCGCACAGAATGGGTGGCAAGATAATTTTTTCCCTCTGCGGGCTCTATATTTTTTATAACCCTCATTAAAAAACGGCGGTCTTCTTTTATGTATTCAATTATTTCCTTTATTTTTTCAGATACGGTTTTTTCTTCAAGGTCGTCGGATACGGACGCTTTAACGAACATATTTTCCACGAAGAAAATAAAACTTGTATAGAAATCCTCGGCTTTTTTAAGCTTGTCTGAATCTGATTGCTGGGAAAGCCCCATCCCTTCTTCAGGAGCATTAACGGTTGTCTCTGCGTTTTTTGTATATTCTTTGCTGGAATCTCCTTCGCTGTAAACAGTCTTAATATTCCACTTTTTGAGCAAATTTGCCAATTCTTCCGTAAATGGCATTTCCGGCGCGGCAAGGATATATGCTTTATCAAGATAAACCGGTTTAGAGAAATAAGAGTTAGGTTTTATTTCTTTAATCACATACTCATTCATTCTATCCCCCGCCCAAAATTAGGAACCCGGCATCGTTGACTCTGTACAATCTTTCTAATATTATATTCATTGTAAGGAGAATTTTCATTGAAATTCAAATACCTGATAGTCGTATTTACCATTATAATCTCTATTGTCATTTTGGTCACCGCCCTGCTGCCGTTAATTATGTACAGACCTGAATTTGTGATAAATTTTAGATACATCACTTTACCGCTATTGTTGTTCATGGGTTTATTCCTTACCTGCATGTGTATATATTTCTTCATTAATTATCGGCTTTTTTCGCTTCTTGAGCGAGAGGATTGGCCTGCTTTGGCTTATTATTTGGAACAAAAAATATATTTAAAACGTAAATATTCAAACAAAAACGTACGGCTTTTGGCAAGTTCTTATCTGGTAATATCGGATTATCAATCGGTTTTAAAACTGGAAAACAAGGCTATTCTAGCCAAACCGTCTGTGGTTTATAAAAATCTCCTGATTTTTGGCGCTGCCAGGATTTTAAGCGGCAGCCATACCGATGCGGCCGGTTTTTTTAAATCGAACATGGGAAAATGCGAGAAAAAGGATAAACAGTGGTTAAATTGGTTCTATGGTTTTTCAATGCTTTTAAGCGGAGATTTTAATCAGGCTGAACCGGATTTTTTATCATTAGCCGTTTCTTCTGATAATGTTTTAATTACCGGGCTTTCATCGTATTTTTTGCATAGTTCAATAGAAAAACGTTCCATAAACCCCGATAAATGCAGCGAAATAGCGGAAAATGGCCGTAAGCGCGTCTTAAATACGGTTAAGACTATTGAAAACTGGGGAAAGGAAACAGATAAAGTGGGAGCGGAAATTCACATTGCCATTATAAGAAAGTACATTGATGAAGCTGGGAAATGGCTTTTTAGCAAGGATTAATTAAAATGAAGAATATAGATAAGTCTTCAAAACTGGAAAATGTATGTTATGACATACGCGGACCTGTATTAAAAGAAGCAAAACGGCTTGAAGAAGAAGGGTTTAAAATTATTAAACTCAATATTGGCAGTCCCGCCGCTTTTGGTTTAAATACGCCCGATGAGATTGTCCACGATATAATTGTAAATTTACCCAATGCCCAGCCCTACGGCGACTCTCGCGGGCTTTTTGCCGCCCGTAAAGCCGTAATGCAGGATTTTCAATCCAAGGGGATAATGGATGTAGGAATTGATGACATATTTATCGGCAATGGGGTTAGCGAGCTTATTTCGATGTCGATGCAGGCGCTCCTTGATTCCGGCGATGAAGTTTTAATCCCAATGCCGGATTATCCCCTGTGGACTGCCGCCGTAACCCTTGCCGGCGGCAAACCGGTTCACTATCTTTGCGATGAGTCTTCGGACTGGAACCCCGATTTGGACGATATACGCTCTAAAGTTACCCCAAGAACCAAGGCGATTGTAGTGATCAATCCCAATAACCCGACAGGCGCTGTTTACGACCGTTCTATTTTAGAAGATATCGCTAAAATTGCCATGGAAAATGATCTGATAGTATATGCCGATGAAATCTACAGCCGTATCACTTATGATGACGCTGTACATATCCCTTTTTCCACATTAGCGCCGGATATTCTTACCGTCAGTTTTGACGGTTTAAGCAAGTCATGGCGCGCAACCGGTTTTCGCGCGGGCTGGATGGTTCTTTCCGGTAACAAAAAATGCGCCGCCGGTTATATTGAAGGGCTTGATATGCTTGCAAATATGCGCCTATGCCCCAATATGCCCGCCCAATACGGCGTTCAAACCGCTCTTGGCGGCTATCAAAGCATTAAAGACCTGATTCTTCCCGGAGGCAGATTACGCGAACAAAGGGATGCGGCCTTTAAACTTGTAAATGAAATTCCCGGTCTTTCCGTAATAAATCCCAAAGGCGCTCTTTATTGTTTCCCAAAAGTAGACATCAAACGCTTCAATATAACAAACGACGAAAAGTTCATGCTGGACTTACTGCGCGATCAACACCTGCTCCTTGTCCATGGGACAGGCTTCAATTGGAAAGCGCCTGATCATTTCCGCATAGTCTTCCTCCCCGACAAAGACACCCTGACAGACGCAATGCATAGGTTAAAGGTATTTATGGAAAGCTATAATCAGAGTTAAAACTTTTATTCGAAAGGATTCTCACAAAGATCACAAAGAAACAAAGAGCACAAAGAGGAATAAAAGGTTTTTGTTCGTAATTTTATCGTGAAGTTCAAGTATAGCCTTCGGACAATAATTTCTGTCCGTAATCTTATTGTAAAACTCATGCGTAGCTCTCGTACAACCCCCCCTCTTCCCTCTTCTTTGTGAGCTTTGTACCTTTGTGTTCTTTGTGTGAGGTCTTTAGGAAAAAGATAAAAAAAAGACGATGTGCCTGGACGTCAGGATTAAAATCCTATGCACACCGTCTGATATTTGAGAGGCTTTCCCTCCCGGTAGTTAAAGTATCGGCTTATGTTTTGGCGGACTTTAGCTGTTTATAATATGAAGTCCAGTCTGTTTTTTTTCCTAAAATATAAACTTACCCTTGCAATTATTACCAAAAATGCTATAATATTACCTATGATAAATTACCCCCGCCCAACAGAGGCTGAATACCATAAGAGAAATTTTTCAATTTCACATCAAAACCAATTTTAAAAGAATAGGTTTGTCTGGCGGGTAGGTATTGTTAAAAAGGAGCGAAGTATGAAACGAATTTTTGTGTATTTTCTGTTAGCGGTTCTGCTGTTCGGATGCGGCACTACGAATAAAAAGCCGGCAGATACAGAGGTTGCGAGCAAGTCGGAGGCTTCTGAGCCGGCGAAAGCTAAAGATCCAATTGAAGCTGTCAAACGGCAAGCTGAAGAAACAACTGAAACTGCCAAACAGCAAACTGAAGGAACAACTGAAGCTGTCAAACAGCAGGTTGAAATAGCAACTGAAGATGCAAGTCAGAAAGTTGATTTGCTCAAAGCTGAAGATGATTTTATTCTTGCGCTGAATCGCGGCAAAGCACTCTATGCTCAGGGTAAGTTTGACGAGGCAATAAAGGAATTTTCAAATGCCATTACCCTCAAAAGCGATTTGGAAGATGCATATTTTTACCGGGGCCTTTCATATTACGGCAAACAGGACTATGACCAGGCAATTGCTGACTATAATCAGGTGATACAATTTAACCCCGAAAATACGGTTGCCTATAACGACCGAGGTCTTGCGTACTTTAACAAACAGGACAATGACCGCGCATTCTCGGATTATAACGAGGCGATACGGTTGAATTCCGAAAATGCGGAAGCCTTTAACAATCGCGGCGTAGCATATATAGAAAAGAAAGACTATGACCATGCGCTCGCGGACTATAACGAGGCGATACGGCTTAACCCCAATTATGCGGATGCCTATTACAATCGCGGCAATGTGTATTATGTCAAACAGGACAACGATAAAGCCATTGCAGACTATACCCAGGCGATAAAATTCAGCCCAAATGACGCTTCTTCCTATTACAACCGCGGCAATGCATACAGAGCCAAACAGGACAATGATAAGGCAATCGCGGATTATAACCAGGCGATACAGTTTAATCCAGACGACGCGGATGTCTATATCAACCGAGGTATTACATACAAAAACAAACAAGACTATGATCGGGCAATCGCGGACTATAACGAGGCGATAAGGATTAAATCAAACGACGCTATTGCCTATAATTACCGCGGCAATGCATACAGAAATAAACAGGATTACGATAGGGCAATCGCGGACTATAACCAGGCGATACAGTTTAACGACAAATATGCGTCAGCTTATATCAACCGAGGCATTGTGTATGAAGACAACAAGAACGACTTAAACCGGGCTATTTCTGACTATGAAACTGCGTTAAAACTAAATCCAAATGACGCCAATACCAAGCAGTATCTTGACGCCGCCAAACAAAAACGCGGAAGATAAATAGTAAGAATTCTACCACGAACCACACGAACACCACGAACTTTTACGCCGGAGCTTGTCGCTGTTCGTGCTAGTTCGTGTGGTTCGTGGTAAAAAATTTGAAATTAAATTCATCTCTCAAAAAGTTCTTTTAGTTCTTCGTGGGTCATGCGGGCAAGCCATGATTCTCCTGAGCTGACGGTCATGTCGGCTAATTCCTGTTTACTGGAAATCATCGCGTCTATTTTTTCTTCAAAACTGTTTTTGGTTATAAAACGGTGGACAAAGACATTGCGTTTCTGCCCAATACGGAAGGCGCGGTCTGTCGCCTGATTTTCAACGGCGGGATTGTACCACAGATCATAGTGGATAACGCGGCTTGCGGCTGTCAAATTGAGGCCAAGCCCGCCCGCTCTTAAGCTGACAAGCATTATTCGCGCTGCCGCGTCGTTTTGAAATTTGTCTACAAGGCTTGAGCGAACAGTTTGCCCAAGCCCGCCGTGGTAGACAAGCGCCGCTTCTCCCAGTTCTTTTTTTATGATTAGCCGCAGGCAGTCAAGAGTTTCCACGTACTGGCTGAAAATTAAAACTTTTTCGCGGTTTGCCAGCATTTCTTCAAGCAAGGTGACAAGAAGCTGCGCCTTGCCCGATAGCTGCGGGACGGCGGGGCTTTCCTTGTCAAAAACCCGCGGATGATCGCATATCTGTTTTAGAGAAGTGAGCATTGAAAGAATCAACGCTGAGCGTTCTTTGGCTTCGGCTGTTTCCGATTTTTGAATTGACTCCGCGACAACGCTCTCGTACAGGGCGGCTTGCTCTTTTTCAAGCACTGCGTATTCATTGGTAACAATTTTTTCGGGCAGGTCTTTGATGATTTTTTTGTCTGTCTTTAGGCGCCTAAGAAGAAAAGGCGACGTTATTTTTTTCAGGTTTTCCGCCTGTTCGCGGTTTCGCATAACTTCGATGGGTATGCGGTACTGTTGCTTAAATTGCGCGGCGTCTCCCAGATAACCGGGCAGGATAAAGTCAAAAAGGGAACGCAGGTCTTCAAGGCGGTTTTCTACCGGAGTCCCCGAAAGGGCAAGGCGGTATTGGGAACGAAGCTGCTTTATCGTGCGTGAAATGCGCGTATCCGCGTTTTTCATTAAATGGGCTTCGTCAATTATTAACAGGGAGAACGCTTCGTTCCTCAATTTTTCCGCGTCGCGCACGGCGGTTTGATAGGTGGTGAGGAATATATCGTGCTTTTTGTCAATAACACGGCGGTTACCGTGATAGCGGGATACGCGAAGGGAGGGGGCAAAACGCTTCAGTTCCCTTTCCCAGTTGGCAAGGAGGGCGGCGGGCGCCACTACAAGACAGTTGTTTTTTAAGAGTTTTTCTTCTTTAAGACGCAGTAATGACGCAATGGACTGAACTGTTTTTCCAAGACCCATGTCGTCGGCAAGTATGCAGCCGAAACCGGAAAATAAAAGAGAGCATATCCAATTAAAACCGCGCTTTTGGTACGGCCTTAGCTGGGCGGTAAGCGCAGACGGAATTGAAAATTTTTGTTCGCGGAAAATATTGTTGATTGTTTCGCGCGCGTCGAAGGCAAGGACGGAGTCTCCTGAAAAGTGCGCTTTTAAAAAATCGTTAAAGCCGGGTTGTACTTCTTTTGATTTTTTAAGCAGACGGGAAAATTCTTCAGGGTTCATTTTGACAAAACCGTCTTTAAAACGGACAAGGGCGCGTTTTTGTCTGACGAGTTTTTCAAATTCATTCATGGACATCACTTCATCGCCGATGGCTATTTGCCATTCAAATTCCTGCAAAGTGTTCAAATCAAGATAGATTTTTAGCGATTTCCCTGAAGGATTCCCCTTAATTACTAAACGTGGTTTTAATTCTCTTGCGAGCGCTTTTGGAAGGTTGACTTTTATTCCCAGCCGCGCAAGAAGTCCCGCTGCGGAATCCAAAAAAGAGACAAGCCGCTCTTCAGACAGGCGCACCATGCCTGATTTTTTCATTGACGTTAAGTCTTTTATCTCCGGCAGATAATTTGACAGCGCGACGGGAGCGCGTAACGCTTCCAAATTTTTACATTGCCCGATGGGGATTTTTTTTGCTCCGTCTTCCTGTTCGAGAATTACATCCATGGAAAGAGCGAATTGCAATGTGTCGTTTGCCTTATGCTCTTTTACGGTAAGGGCGTATTGATAAGCCGAGAAATCAATGTGCAACACGGACAGCCAGCGGTCAATTGCCGTAGGCAGGGACCTTTGGGCGGGGGCGGATACGTCAATGCGAAACCTCTGAAAAAACAAATTTAAAAGTTCGCGGTATTCTTCGTCAGTTCCCTGTTTGTTAAAATTGCCCCGGAAACTTAAGAATCTCCGCCTGATCCACTCGTTTAAAAACGCGCAGGATAAAAGATCAACCGCGCTTTGTCCGCTAATGATTTGCTCTTTTTTCCTGCCGGTTTTTACCGTGAACATTCCACATTCACGGGAAGCGATTGATTTTAAAATGGCGGATACAGGCGGGACTGTTTCAAAAGGGCGCCAGACGATTTTTAAAGTTTCATCTTCAGCTAACACAAAGGGGATGAAAGCGCCGGCTGAACAAACAAGGTTTAAAAATTTAAAAAGATAAAAAAGAAAAGTATAAGACGCGGTTCCGTCCTCGGCGGAAAAATGCACAAAATAGTCAAACGCTTCATGCAGATTATAGCGCTTTTTCCCGCCGTCAATATCCTGCGCCTGCAAAAGTATTTCCGCGCCCGGTTCAGGCACAAGGCAAATAGCGGTCCAGTGGGAGCGGGAAAAATCGTGTTCCATTTCCGCCAATGTTTTTTCGTCCTGTTCCGCCGGCTGCCAGCCGTGGAAACCGGCGCAGTAGTGGTAAAATTCCGCCATGCTTTGCGCAAAGTCCAAATCGCAGAACGGCGGAGAGGAGGGAAGCAGGGAACTGATCAATTCGCCGCAGTGTGGGATTTCTTCAAATTCAAGAGGGGAAGATTCAGTCTCGGCGCTGCGGACTTGGGCATTTTTCTTTTCGGCGAATGTAATTGTAAAAGGCGGCGCGATTTTACGGACAGCGACATTACCGAACCGCTGCGCCAAATCCATGCCCCTTAACCTGAATAGTACGTGCGGATCAGAATCAATTTCTCTTGCGATGATGTAGTACAGCGCCGCCATGTGTTTGCAGGGGTCTCCGTAATCGGGACACGAACAGGAGCGTTTCATTTCGCTCCAGCGCCGCGGGATAAGGTTAATGCCCTTCTTTTTAAGTTTTTCTAAAAAGACTTGAGGCAGTTCCCCCGCGGCAATGGCTGCAAGCAAAGGCGGGTCGTCTTCTATTAACTTGTAGACTTGTTCCGCTTCCGCCAGCGGCGGAAAAATTATATCAACCATGTAGAAAGGGCTGTAGTTGCCTTCGACTTTTGCGCTTGCCCTGCCCTCGATCAATTCCAGAGAAAGCACCCTGCCGGCATTTGCGTACCTTCTGCCGCGGTCGAGCCGTTCCCCCATTCTATAACTGTCAAGAACATCGATGAACCACGAACCCCAAGGTGTAACGCCGTAGCGGCTTTTCATGGATAAAGTATATTGGTTTTAGGTTGTATTGTCAGTAAAAATTATTCGAAAAAGACTCACACAAAGGACACAAAGATACAAAGATCACAAAGAAGAGGGAAGAGGTGGTTTTTGTCCGGGGGCTGGGCTTGAAATTTCACGATAAGATAGCGGACAAAAACCTTTTTTCCCCCCTTTGTGTTCTTTGTTCCTTGGTGTTCTTTGTGTGAATTTCTTCGGTATTATATTGACAAAACAACGATATGTAGATATATTTCTATTGAGCGTCTTTAAAACGACGCTTGTCGCAGGTGTTTAATAAAAATGTTATTTTTTTTAGCACTTGTAATAAAATAACCCAAAAAGGGAGGCCAGCGTATGGCAAAAGTTGAGTTGAAGAACATTTCTAAAGTGTATGATGGCGGCGTTCGTGCGGTTGACAACGCCAATATCACAGTCGAAGACAAGGAATTTGTCGTTCTTGTAGGACCATCCGGTTGCGGTAAATCAACCACACTCCGTATGGTCGCCGGTCTTGAGGATATTACCGAAGGGGAACTCCTTATTGACAGCGAAAAAATGAACGATGTTCCGCCCAAGGACAGGAATATCGCAATGGTATTCCAGAATTACGCCCTTTATCCCCATATGTCAGTCTATGAAAACATGGCGTTCGGTTTGAGAATTAAAAAAGTTCCAAAAGCCGAAATTGACAGGCGCGTGCATGAAGCTGCCGTTACCCTTGACATTGAAAAATTCCTTGACCGCAAACCCAAGGCTCTTTCAGGCGGTCAGAGACAGCGTGTCGCGGTAGGACGCGCTATTGTCCGTAACCCCAAGGTATTCCTCTTTGACGAGCCTCTTTCTAACCTTGACGCGAAATTGCGCGTACAGATGAGGGCGGAACTTTCCGACCTGCACTTGCGCTTGAACGCGACAATGATCTATGTAACACACGACCAGGTTGAAGCTATGACCATGGCGAACAAGATCGTTGTAATGAAAGACGGAAAAATCCAGCAGATTGGCTCTCCTTTGTTCCTCTATAATTACCCGATTAACAAATTCGTAGCGGGATTTATCGGATCGCCTCCGATGAACTTCCTCAATGTAAAGGTAAAGGAAGACGGCAATTCAATCGTTTTGGACGAAGGTTCATTTAAAATTAAAGCCGATCCGTCTCATGTTGAACACCTTAAAAAATACGCGGGAAGAGAAGTGTTTTTCGGCATTCGCCCGGAAGACATGACTTATGTGGACAAAGAAGGCAGCAACAGCATGAAGCTTAAAGTTACTGTAGTTGAGCCGTTGGGCGCCGACATCCATTTATGGCTTACGACCGAGACCCAACCGCTTGTAGCCCGCACCGAGCCTAACCACGTCTTTAAAGTTGGAGACACCGCGGTATTCACCCCCAGAATGGAAAAAGCCCGTTATTTCGACAAGGACACAGAACTGGCAATTATCCCGTCTCCGGAGTGAGATTTTAAACCGTCTGACCGCCGGTGAGCAGGCAGGTTATTTTGTGGAGAAAGGCTGTCAGCCTTTTATATAAAGTTTTTTTGTAAATATATTTGGAGGTTGTTTATGAAAAAGAGTAATTTAATTATTGCAATTTTGCTAGTTTTATCCGTGAGTGTTATTTTCCTTGGCTGCCCACCGCCGCCCCCTGATGAGGAAGTGACTCCATTTGAAGAAGCATTAGGTTATGCTGAGACTATGGGTATTGATTCTGCTAAGATAAAAGCTCCTGCCGGCGGTACTTTTGATGATTATTATGTTGATAGTGAAGCAAATCCTAGTAAATTAGCTCTTGCATGGACAGGTTGCGATGCAGCAAAGTATACCACTTATAAACAAGCGTATGGAATAAATACTAATGAAAGATTTGTATTCAGCAATACCAATACAAAAAAAATAGATAATTTTGCTGAAGGATTTAATGCGTATATAGATTTCTTTGCAACCGCTCCTGCGAATGATCAGACCGCTGATGGAAATCTTAATCTTCCTCTGCAAGATGGCAGTATTGTATTTATTCTTTTAAAAGTTGCTCAATAATTAACTATTAATCTCGCAATAATGTAAGCTGTAGGCGCTTTAGTAAGAGCGGCCTACGGCTTTTTTTTGCAATAACGGGCAATTGTTTTTTGAATAGTTTTGGAAAAATTTCACACAAAGAACACAAAGAGACAAAGAACACGAAGAAGAGGAAAGAATTTTACCACGAACCAACACGAACTAGCGGTCTGTAAAGACTAAAACTTTACGAGAAGGACCTCACGCAGAGGCGCAAAGGACGCAAAGCTCCTGTCCGATAGATTTTCGTTATACAAGATATATTATACTTAAAACAAGGAGTATGGAGGTATAATGATGATATTTCGAACAACAACTTAGCGTCCTCTGCGCCTTTGCGTGAGGTCTTTTTCGGAATAAATAGTATTTGCTATAATTAATTAGGTTGACTAATTACTAAAAAGGTGTTAAACTAATTATTAACCCTAAATAAGGATGAATCGCAGAACGTACCAGGACTGCGTAAAAGTACGTCTTATTTGGGGTTTTTTATTTAAAAATATTTGGATTTGCAGAATTTTCATCAAAATCCTTTATTTATTTTTTAATCCTCTTTTTATTTTTCCTATACCATTTTTATTATTATATTCTTCTATATGAATGTTTAATTATTTTGTGAATTATTCATTTGTCCCCCATGATTAGTGTATTTCTTTTATTAATATCCTTATGCTTGAAATCTCGCTAAAAACTCAGGGTCATCCCTGACGATCTCAAGCAGACGGCGGGAAGCACCTTCAGGTTTGTTTCTGCCGTTTTCCCATGCTTCTACTGTTTTTGGGGAGACCCCAAGCGAACCGGCGAAAACGACCTGACTTAATCCAGTTTTTTGGCGTATTCGCTTAATGTCTTCGGTGTTAAAAGCGGCTACTGGCTTTATGGTTAGTTTGGTTTTTCGGGCGGGGATTTTACCATGCTGATAGTCTACGGCTTCGTTTAAGCCTTGCATAATGCTTTCGTAAATGTTCATTTCTTGTTCTCCTGTTCTTTTAAGCCTTGTTCCAATCGGACAATGATTTTGGCGATTGCATTTCGCTCGGCTTTTGATAGATTATCCTTCTCATTTTTAGGATAGGCAGTTATGAGATAAATTGTCTCATAAAAGGCAAAGTCCACATAAGCGACTCTACCGCTTCCGCTTTTTCCCTGTCTCTCAAAGGCAATGCGTATTTTACGCAGTCCTTTTGTTCCCCGGATTACATCCCCTGCTTTCGGATTTTCCAGCAAGGTTTCTTGTAGTTGACGTAGTTCATCGTCGCTCAAGCCCATTTTTTGCCATTGGCGGTCAAATTCCGGCATCATTACAAATTCACGAGTCATATTCTAACTAAAAATATACCCTATTAAATAGGGTTTGTCAAGAAGAAAAACATAGATTGTCCTTGCTCTCTGATGTAGAAAGTTAATAAGATTGAAAAATTCACCGTGAACACTTTAGAGCATTGTTCGTGTTGGTTCGTGTGGTTCGTGGTAAAATTCTTGCTTAGCAATCTTTGTGAATAAAGTAAAAATCCTTTATTATTTAATTCTGTTTTTTTGATTTTCTTTTTATTTTTCCTATACCATTTTTATAATTGTATTCTTCTATTGAATGTTTAATTATTTTGTGAATATCCTGTAATTTAATATCATCTCTTATCATTAAACAAAGGATAGGAAAGGGGTTTTTGTCCGCTATCCTATCGTGAAGTCCACGATAGTCTTCGAACACTAACCCCTAATCCTCCTTTGTGCTCTTCGTTCCTTAGTGATCTTTGTGTGAGGTTTTAGCGGAATAATTCCCTAGTGAGTCATAGGTGGAATTAGGTACCAGATCAGGAATAATTCACTTTTTCCTTTAATTCATAACCAGCAGCCTGCATTTCGTTTAATCTGCGTCGAGCCAGTTCCTGTATAATGTCAGGCGGTAAGGAATCAAGAAATTCCTTGCAAGCCAGACGTACTTTTGCGCTATTTTTCCTCTCAGGTATATCTGAATAATCAATGGGATGTTTTTTCATTTCTTCAATTTCAGAGTCAATCTTCATTTTGTCCGCCAAGGTATTCTTGGAATTGTTCATAATAATCTTGTACCTCCAATGAATCAGCTTTACATAAAGTTATCCGTAGGTTTCACGATAAGATTGCGGACAAAAATCCTCCTTTGTGCTCTTCGTTCCTTAGTGATCTTTGTGTGAGGTTTTAGCTAATAAACCTTATTTATGCGACCTGCGGAAACCTTCAGAAAAATTGTTTACGCCGATGTTTCTGATTATTCCGCCGCCCTGGTTGCGGTATTTTCCCGGGCTTATGCCGGTGTAGGCTTTAAATTTCTTGGAAAACCAGCTTTGATCTTCAAAACAGCAGCAGGCGGCAATCTCGCTGAGCGACATATCTGTGTCCAGCAGTAAATGGCTTGCCTTTTCTACCCTTAGCCTGTTCAGGTATTTGGACAGGTTTTCGCCCATTTCTTCTTTGAAAATGGTGCTGAAATAAGGGGGAGAAAGACCGGCTACGGTGGATATCTCCTTTAGGCTTATCTTCCTGGTGAAATTTTCCAGGATGAAATTTTCAGCTTTTCTAAGAGCCGCGGCGTGGGGGATTCCACGGTAGGAAGAGATGGTGTCAGACACGCGATCGACAATGTTGTGTAAAATGTCGGTCAGCTCTTCAACGGTTTTTGCTTCCTGTACCATTCTAAGGTTTTGATTGTTAATTTCCATGGAAAGCGACCCGCTTTTTTCCGGGTTTATTTCCACTCTGGAAATAAGCACGACAAGCTCAATTACCCTTAATTGAACGTACTTAAATTGCCCCGGATTAGAGAAAAATAACATCGCAAGCAATTCATTAAGCGTCTTTTTAGCCTCTACAGGATCGCCCTTGCGTAAGGTTGACATGAACAATTTTTCCTTTTCAAGGGGATAACCCGGTCTTTCGGCGTTTGCCGGGTATTGCTGTTTTAATGTTTCAATTATCCTGGAAATTGCTTCTTGTTGCTGGGCTCTTCGCTTTATTGTTTCGTGGTAATTTTCGCTTCCGGAAGACAGGGACTCCGTACATAGCTGCATCATTTCCGCCAAAGACTGGACTTTATCCCCGTCCGCCTCCGGAAATGAATTGACGCGCCCCTTAAATTCATCTTTCGATATTTCGTCATTGCACATAACAAAAGTATCATTGGAATTCGAAAAAAAGTCAATGGTTTTTTTGTTTTCTGTAAAAAAACCTGATCCTCTGACAGCTCCTGACAATACTCCCTCGGTATATATTGGGCTAATCCAGAAAAGAATGCCCAGTCCGCATTGATAAATATGGCATTTTCCCTTTTTGCTGGCCTCATTAATAGCGTTAATATGCATCTCATGGCATGGATATTCGTCTTTTTTGTCTTTATTGGCGCAAAATTTTGAGCAATATTGACAAATTTTTGTTTCCGGACAACGATCCATCCCAAAAGAAGGCGGAAAATACGGTTTGCACTCCTTATTGTAAATACATATACTGCTCCCCGTAGCCTGATTGTAATCAAACATGATTTTTTCGGCTTTTTCCGTCAAATTTTCGTTATTGTTCTGTAAAATTTTATTTTCTTTCATAAAATCACCCATTTTTCCCCGCTAACCCATGATATTCCCGTCCGCAATGATACCGCGTTCCCGGTATTTCCCAGGGGTTAATCCTGTAAAATTCTTGAATATTTTTGAAAACCAGCTTTGATCCTCAAAACCACACGCAAAAGTTATTTCATTTATAGGCAGATTTGTCGTCACCAACATTCCGGCGGCTTTTTCTACCCTAAGACGGTTAAGGTAATTTGAGAGGTTTTCTCCCATTTCTTCCTTAAAAATCATACTTAAATATGGGGCGGAAAGCCCTGAGGCGTTCGCGATTTCCTTTAAACTGAGCTTTCTTGTGTAGTGTTTCCAGATATAACTTTCCGCCTTTTTTAACGCCGAAAAATGACGTACCCCGTGAAATGAAAAGATCATGCCCGACATTTTGTCCGTTATAGTGGAAAGGATTTCCTTAATTCCATCAAAAGTCGTACATTCTTCGATCTTTTTCATGCAGCGGTTTGTATTTTCCAAAGAAGTATTGTCCGTTATATCTTTTGGATCCGACACCGCCCTTGAAAGCAACACCGCCAACTCCAGGGCTTTAAGTCGGAATGCCTGGAAATTCCCCCTTACTTCCTGAAAAATTATATTTAAAAGCTTGACAAGGATTTTCTGCCCTTCTTCCTTGTCTCCGCGGCGAAGACAGGCTAAAAGCATCCGTTCAGTGTCCAACTGACAGGCGTATTTTTCGATACTTTGTTTCTGCTGCGCCGTCGGCGGAGCTTCTGTATTGTCAGTATTTATTGACACTATATTCTTCTGGATTGGATTAAAACGCGACAGATGATTTGCGCATAAAAGCATTATCTGGGCAAGCGCCTGTACTTTATCGCTGTTTTTTTCCGATTCTTCGATCCCGCCTGAAAAAAGCGCTCCGGCAAGTCTTTCGCCGGAATAAAAAGGACTGGTCCAAAAAACAAGTTTTTTAAGACAAATATAAATATATGAACCGCCGAATTGCCTTGCCTTGTTTACCGCTTCAGTATGAAGATACGCGCACTTTTCTTTTGTATCGGCGCGGGCTCTTTGACTGCAATGGCTGCAAATTAAATTATGATCAATTGATTCAGGCTCCATAACGCATGCCCAGCAATTAGAGGCTTTTTCATAATGTTTAACAATCCTGTTTGCTTTTATCAGCAATGGATCTAATTCCCTTCTTTGAATTAAATTCAGTCCTGACATATTTTGTTCTCCTAATAAAACAGATAAACGGTAATAACTACCGTATATCAATAAATCTAAGATAATGAGTGGAACAAAATACACCCTATATGTGAAAAAGTATCAAAGAAAATTGGAGAGATATTGTCTTTTTTTTTAGTATGTAGAATTATTAACGGGAAATGTTTATACTATTTAGTGTATAGTTAATATTTGGTTAGTATACTGTTAATGTATGATTAGAGTAAGGTTAGCGTATGATTTATAAAAAAGTATCCGGCATTAAAACGTCGCTTATCGCCGATATAAAAGAAACTCTTGATAAAATGATTCTTTCCGCTTCGGGGTGGAGGGGCATATTTGCTGACGGAGAAGAAAGTCAATCAGAAGAAATTTCCAAAGCGCATAATATTATTTGCGCCGGCGCGGCTCTTGTTTTTGCAGAATATTTAAAATGCGGTTGTGATGTTTGCTCTCCTGTTATTCTTTTTGGAACTGATACCCGTCCAACCGGAAAATCAATTGCAGACGCGATGATCCCAATCCTTCTTGCTTGCAGTTGTAAAGTACAGTATGCCGGCGTTACCGCCGCGCCTGAAATTATGGCATGGGCAAAAAACCTTAATAAGGCGGAGCGTAATGTAAACGCCGGTTTTATTTACATTTCCGCAAGCCATAATCCTATCGGCCATAACGGAATTAAATTCGGCCTAACAGACGGCGGAGTACTGGCGGCTGAAGAATCGCATAAACTCATCGCCGCTTTTCACGTCTTTATGGAAGAAGAAGATTGCGCGGAAAAAATTGAAAAACTTTTTTCAGCCGCCGATACTGAACAAGTTAAAAAAGTTTTTGCCGGTGAAAAAAACGCTAAAGCGCAGTCCTTAAAAGTGTACTATGATTTTTGCGGTTATGTAGCATGGGGAACTAACTTAGGCTTGTCACCTGTGGGCGTTCTTGCCGCGATGAAAGACGGTCTTTTAAAAAAGCCGCTTGGAATAGTCTGTGATTTTAACGGCAGCGCAAGGACTGTTTCTATCGACAAAGATTTTTTTGCAAACCTTGGCGTCAAATTTGAATGTATCAATGACAAACCCGGACAGATTGCACACCGCATTGTGCCTGAAGGTGAGTCTCTTAATCCCTGTTGCAAATTACTGGAAGACGCCCACGCCCGTGACGCGTCATTTATTCTTGGATATGTTCCGGACTGCGACGGCGACAGGGGAAACCTTGTTATCTGGGACGAAACAAAAAATAAAGCGCGCGCTCTTGAAGCTCAGGAAGTATTCGCCCTTGCCTGTACCGCAGAATTTTCCCAGTTAGTTTGGACGGGTGAATTTATTCCCAATGGTTTATCCTGTTGTTTTGCCGGCAATTACGCGAAAGCCGCCGTGGCGGTTAATGATCCTACTTCCATGCGAATAGACAAAATTGCTAAAAGCTTTGGAATTTCCGTCTTTCGCGCCGAAGTTGGCGAGGCGAATGTAGTCTCTCTTGCCCGAAAACTGCGCGAAGAAGGCTGCCTTGTGCGTATTTTAGGCGAAGGCTCCGCCGGCGGAAACATTACCCACCCATCAGCGGTTCGCGATCCTGTCAGCACTGTTCTTGCAGTCGCTAAAATGTTATCCATAAGTTCTGTAAACGACAGGAACGGCCTTTTTGAAATTTGGCTCCGTCTTTCCAACCAAACAGAAAAATACCGCGAAAATTTTACGCTTGCCGATATTATTAAAAGTCTGCCGCCGTTTGTGACCACTCCCGCGTATAGCAAGGACGCGCTCTTACAAATAAAAACAAAAGATCACGCCGCATTGAAAGACAGGTACAGAAAAGTTTTTTTGCGGGAGTGGGAGGAGCAAAAAGAACAATTAAAAAAGCGTTTTGGTTTATGCGGTTGGGAAGCCATTGCCTACAACGGAACGGCGGAAAAGCGAAACTTGACCCGCTTTGGAGAAGCCGGCAGGGGAGGGCTAAAAATCCTTTTTTTTAACGTAGAGGGAAAAGAAACTGCTTTCATTTGGATGAGAGGCTCTGCCACGGAGCCTGTTTTCCGCGTTATGGCGGATGCTGAGGGAGAGGACGCGGGAGTTGAGAGGTTCTTGCTTGATTGGCAAAGAAAGATGATAATGGAAGCGGATGATGGGTAGAAGAATTTCTACCACGAACCCGCTAAATAAACGCACGGCGTTGCCGTGTAGATGAATAATGCCGCACAGCGTAGCACCAATAAATGCCGCTGTTTGTAATAAAAGCAAGGTCACCTTTAGGTGACCGACAGTGCGCACGAACCAGCACGAACCGAGAGAGATTAGCGTAGAATATTTTGATTAGCGTTAGAGAGAGCGGATAAATTTTGGGGTTGTTGTTTGATGTATTGTTGTTGTTTGTGAAAGAGTAGAGAGAGATAAGGTTTATAAGGAGTTAATTATGGGTGTAAGAGGGGAGATTTTTTCTAATAGAGTGATATTGCCGAATAGGACATATTTTTTTAATGTGAAAGAGAATCGCATGGGGGATTTGTATTTAAACATTGTAGAGAGCAAGAACCGCGACAATGGCGGGTTTGACAGGCAGTCGGTTATTCTTTTTGCCGATGATCTGCAGGCGTTTCTTGGCGGATTTGAAGAATCTTTAAAAGTACTCGAAAAAGCCGTACGCGAGAAAAAACATACAGGTACCACAAAACGCGAAAAAGAGAATAAAACGCAGGATTTCTCACAAAGAACACAAAGAAACAAAGATCACAAAGGGGGAGAGAAAGGCAAGTTTCGTCCAAAAGTAAAGCGTGAGTCTCACGAAAAACCCCCGGACAAAAACCTCTAAATCCTCTTCCGCTCTCGTCTAACGCCGATATTTCATTTTACGCACATCCCTCTAGGTTCGTGTTGGTTCGTGCTGGTTCGTGGTAGATCTCTTCATTCATAGTTCGTGGTAAAAAATCACCTAACACGGAAAGTCATACGCTGTATCGGTGAAGGTCCATATTTGCGAATAAGTTCCCGGTGTGCCTTAGTAGGGTAGCCTTTGTGTTTCTCGTAACCATACTGCGGGTAGAGAAGCGCCATCTCATCCATGTGGCTGTCACGCGCTGTTTTTGCTAGGATTGAGGCGGCCATTACTTCGCGGACTTTAGCGTCGGCTTTTACCATTGGTTCGCATACAATGCCAATGTCGGGAGCATAGAGGCCGTCTACGATAACGGATAATGTCTCACCTGAAACGTCGCGCTTTTTACGCATTTCTTCAAAGGCGCGCTTCATCGCAAGAAGGCTTGCCTGTAAAATGTTGATGTCGTCAATCTCCGTGTGGCTTGCCCAGCCGATTCCCCAGGCAAGCGCGCCTTCCAGTATTTGCCGCCGCAGATCTTCGCGCTTGGCGGGGGGGAGTTTTTTTGAATCGTTCAATAAGTCGCGCGTTTCGCGCGGAAAGCCTTCACCAAGTATTACGGCGGCGGCGCAGACGGGGCCGGCAAGAGGACCGCGTCCCGCCTCGTCAATTCCGCAGACCATTAATAATTCTCAGTAATTATATGAAGCGCGTCTTTTAAACTTGGGTCTCGGGAGTAATAATTTTCTTCCAACTCTTTTTCTTTAAGCCCCATCAGTTCGTGGCTCATGTAATGAATCCAGTAAACGTCGTCTTTAACCGATACGTCGTGTTTTCTGCACCAATAATCTGGTTGAATCGGAAGTTGTTCGGCTTTATCGTAAAAATATTTGTAATCGTGTACCGCGATTTTTAGATCATAGCGCGGAATTCCTTTTTCAAGAATAACATGCGCAAGATGGTTTATAGTTTTGCCTGAATCAAAAATATCATCTATCAACAGCACTTTGTCTCCTACGCGCAGATAATCAGGCGAATATGTCCAGCCGTCAACTTTTACCTGCCCCGACTTTGCCACGTCCGAGTAAGAGCGGGCGACAACTGCGGCGTAATAAACAGGATGCGCGCCCCTGTGTACAATTTTATAATATTCGCTGATGATGTTTCCAAGATACGCGCCGCCGCGAAGAGAAACATAGATTACATCTGGAATAAATCCATCCATATAAATTTTGTGCGCCAGCTTAATCGCGTTGTCGCGCACTGTGTCAAATTGCATGAATTCCTTATTCATGATACCTCCCTGGAACGCGGAAGAAACCAAAGAAACTTCCGCATAAGCCGCCTATGATATGCGCGAAATGAGAAATATTATCCTTATCCGCGCCTGACCTGTTAAAAATTTGCACGCCTAAATACAATATTAGCACAAAAATAAATGTTAGGGGAATTTCCCCTTTGGAAAAATTTGTAAAAGAAGATAAAAGAATCATCATAAAAACTACGCCGGACGCGCCTAAAAGATAACTGTTAAAAAAAAGCGCGTTTAAAATACCCGTGACAAGCGCCGTAATGAGTATCATAACAAAAAGCGTTTCTGAGCCGTAACGTTCTTCAAGCATGGGGCCGATTAGGAGTATCAATGTAAAATTGCTTATTAAATGAGCCCAGTGCGCATGGCCGATTACATGGGTAAGAACAGTAACCCAGTTTCTGAAACTGTTTGCGTGAAAATTGTTCCTGCCGGGAACCATAAACCAGTTTTCAATAAGATGAGGAAGAAGTGTGTTTGACAGAAATAAAACTAAAGCGCAAATAAGGGAGAATGACAGTACCGTAGGCGCGTTATATTTAATCCTCATGCAATTTCAATCTCCACAGGGCAATGATCAGAGCCTTCAACTTCCGGCCTTATTACTGATGATTTTACCTTAGGCAGAAAGCCTTTGTCTACACAGTGATAATCAATCCTCCACCCGATGTTTTTCGCGCGCGCCTGGCCCATGTACGACCACCAGGTGTAATGATCTTTTTCTCCCGGATGAAAATGACGGAAAGTGTCGATGTGCCCCGCGGCGAGAAATTTATCCATCCATGCCCTTTCCTCAGGCAGGTAGCCCGCGTTTTTTTCATTGGCTTTCGGACGCGCAAGGTCGATTGGAGTATGCGCTACATTGAAATCGCCGCACAGTAAAAAATGGCGCTCTTTTTTTACAATGGAATTGCACAGTTTTAAAATCGCGTCGTTAAATTTTAATTTGTAGTCAAGCCGCCTGCCCTCATCCTGCGAATTGGGAAAATACGCCGCTATCAGGGTAAAATCTTTGTAATCGGCGATTAAAACGCGGCCTTCTTCGTCAAATTCCGCTTTGCCTAAAAAATGCGCCTCTTGCGGTTTTATCTTTGTGTAAATCGCGACCCCTGAATAGCCTTTCTTTTTTGCGCTTGCCCAATAGGAAGTGTAAGATGTCCCTGCCGGATTTATAAATATCGGGGAAAGCTGCCCGGGCTCGGCTTTGGTTTCATTAAGGCATACTATGTCCGCGTTTTCTTTTTTGAGCCATTCAAAAAAACCGCGTTTTTCTACGGCGCGTATGCCGTTTACATTCCATGAAATTATTTTCATGCGTTATTGTACTCTTAAATTACTTTTTTTTCTATCCATTTATTGCTCAGCCAGCGTTTGGTGTAGAAAAATCCCCGGAAAAAGAAGTCCGCGCCCATAGCAAGATAAACCCCTACCGGTCCAAAATTCAAGGTGTACGATAAAAAATAAGCGGAACATACCCGCACGAACCACATGGTACAAATGGCGACAATCATGACATAACGCGCGTCTCCGGCGGCTTTAAGCGCGTTTGGAAGCACGAATGACGGACACCAAAAAAGCGTGGAAGTTACGCAATGAACCCTTAAAAATAATACGCACAAGTTGTGCGCTTCCTCCGACAAACTGAAAATGTTGATTATCGGGTTCATAAAGATAAATATAAATATGTTTATTATTAAATATGTTAAATAAGAAAGTATTACTATTTTTTTTGTGTGCCGCTTTACCGCAAGATAGTCTCCGGCTCCGATACATTGGCCGGTAACAATTAATAGCCCCATGCCGAAGCCGCTCCCCGGCATGAACGCAAGTGAATTTATCGTTCCCCCTACGGCGTTAGCTGCGATGGCGGCCGTTCCGAAAACAGTAAAAATTCTTGTAATCAATATTTTTCCCACCTGAAACATTGACGATTCAAGGCCGCTTGGTATTCCGATATTCAGGATGCGCATTATCATGCGGCCCTCAAGTTTTATTTTTGTCAAACCGTGTAAATTGATGATTCTTGTTTTGTCTTTTACCAAAAGATGAATAAGTACGACCGCTACGGCAATGCGCCCGATAAGCGTAGATAAAGCCGCGCCCGCCACGCCCCATTTAAATACATAGATAAATAAGGCGTTCCCCCCTACGTTTAATACATTCATCAGTATTACTATTTTCATCGGGAGCTTTGAGTCTCCCATGCTTCGAAACATTGCCGCGGCGGCGGTGTACAGCGCAAGGAAAGGATATGAAATCGCTATAAACAAAAAATAAATATCCGCCGACCTCATTACATCGTCCGCGATGTTGCCAAAAATAGTTTTAAGCATAAGACGGCGCGTAAAAATTGTAAAAAACATAAGAGTTATTGAAATAATTGAGCTTATATATATCAACTGCTTTGCGGATTTGCAGGCGTTGTCTTCTTCTCTGCGCCCCAGGTACTGGCTTGCGACTACGGAGCCGCCTGTGGCAATCGCGTTAAAAGCAGTAATAATAAGAAAATTTATTGTTTCAACCAGTGAAATCCCGCCTACCGCGTGTTCGCCGACATAGCTTACCATTACCATGTCGATAATTCCCATCATTACTACAAGAAGCTGCTCGATAATCAGCGGCCAAAACAGCGTAAAAAGGCGTTTATTGTTCCAATCCGCAACCGGCAAAACTACAGGCGTATCCATAGGAGAACTTCGAGCCACTGGCTCGACGGACGCGGTGGGGAATAGCTTGTCTTCCAATTATTACTCCTTGTAAATTTGCCGTTTCTTAATATCGTAAGTTTACGTTTTTTATGTTATATTAACAAGTATGGCGTGTTTGTTTGATTATATTAAATGGCGCGGAGATTTAGACTTTAATGTGTCTCCTTTTAATCCGGTGGATAATATTATTTTTTCACAACTTTCCTATCTGACGCTTGACGGAATTGTTCCCGCTCCGGAAGACCGTGAAGGGATTAGCATCGCTCTTGCGGTAAGGGTTTATAATGAAAAATCAAGCCAGCCCGGTTTTAAATTGTCTTCGATATTTAAAGAGGATCATGAATTAATAAGAGCGCTTGGAGCGTCAAGACGATTTGGAAATTGCCAATTGTTTGGTTTTGTAAATAATGTTAACGAGGATCGTGAAATTCAATTTTCAGCCGTTTGTGTTTATACAAGCGACGATCATTGTTTTGTAGCGTACCGCGGGACGGATTCGTCCATCCTTGGCTGGAAGGAAGATTTTAACATGTGCTTTAAGGATGTTGTTCCGTCCCAGCTAGCCGCCGTGGATTATCTTGAAAAAATGGCTCCCAGAATAAACGGCTCCCTGCGTATCGGCGGCCATTCAAAGGGCGGAAACCTGGCGATTTACGCCGCTTCCAAATGTGACAACAAAATTCAAAAGCGCATAACAAAAATTTACAGTAATGATTCTCCGGGTTTTAACAAACAATTTATTTACAGCGACGGTTTTAAGGCAATTAAAGACAAGATTCTTTTTTATGTGCCGCAGTCGTCAATTATCGGAATGTTAATGGAACATGGTACGGATTATACAGTAATAAACAGCAATGAAAACGGTTTTATGCAGCACAATCTTTATTCATGGGATGTGACATATAATGATATGGTTCGCGCCGAAAAAACAACCATTGGCAGTAAATTTGTAAATGACACTTTGCGCGAATGGCTTGCCAACCTTGACAATGTGGAGCGTGAAAATTTTATAGAATCCGTATACCATATCCTGACCGCGGCTGACATTAAATCGCTTTCCGAACTTGACACTTCATGGTTTTCATTACTGGGCCGCGTATACAAATCGCAAAGCAACATGGAAGAATCCAAAAAGAAAATTATTTGGAAAACATTAAAAGAACTAGTCCATTCCGCAGGACGCAATTTCGAAACGCTCCTAAAGAAATAATAATTTTTACCACGAACCACACGAACCAACACGAACCTAGAGAGATTAGAGTTTACCACTAATAGGCGTGTGAGACGGGAGTGAAGGAATTAGGGGGTTCTTGTCCGGTGGCTAAGCATGGACTTCACGATAAGATAATATACAAAACCCCCTAAACTCTGCTCCCGTCTAAGGCTAATATATGTATTTCATGCACATATTTCTTGGTTCGTGAGTGTTCGTGTGGTTCGTGGTAGAATTCTTTTATAATAATGGAGCGAAAATGCGTAATATGTCGGAAACAATGCTTTTGAACTTTTTATCAGCGCACTCTTTTAAGGTTATTTCTTGTGAACCGGGGAGGGTGGTTAAAAAGTCTTCTTTGACTTTTGCTACTGTTTCGCTTGCGTAGATTAATACGCCGCATTCAAAGTGAAGGTAAAGGCTCCTGAAATCTAGGTTTGTCGTGCCTACTGTCGCTATTCTGTCGTCACAGACAAATGTTTTCCCGTGGTTAAAACCGCTGGTGTACTCGTAAACTTTAACTCCAGCTTGAATCAGCCTGCGGTAATATGAGCGTGACGTAATCGCTACAATCCATTTGTCCCAGCGGTGGGGCGTTATTATGCGGATGTCAACGCCGCTTTTTGCCGCCAGTATTAACGCGGAAAGAAGATTGTCGTCTACAATCAGGTACGGGGTGTTGATGTAAACATACTTTTTAGCCTGATTAATTATTTGAATGTATACGTGCTCCCCAACATTTTCTTTGTCAATCGGGCTGTCGGCATACGGCTGCACATAACCCCACGCTTCAAAACCTTCAGACACTCCTGTTTCAGTATGCTCAATAATATTGTCTTTCCACGGAAAAAACGACGGATAATTATCTTTTTCCCTAAAGCCTAAATTCCACATTTGTAAAAAAATTAACGTTAAAGACCACGCGCCGTCCCCTTCGAGTTTTATTGCGGCGTCTTTCCAGTGCCCAAAACGTTCAACCGCGTTAATGTATTCGTCCGCCAAATTAAGCCCGCCCGTGAACGCGATTTTGCCGTCTATCGAAATAATTTTTCGGTGGTCGCGGTTATTCTGCAATGAAGAAACAATCGGCCTGAAACGGTTAAAAACAAAACATTTAATTCTTTTTTTCTTAAGCGTTTTTGGAAAATCGGGCGGCAGCGTAAAAAAACAGCCCATGTCATCGTACATTATCCGCACGTCAAGACCTGCGGCGGCTTTTTTTTCAAGAATGTCCAGTATCGAATTGAACATGCGCCCTTCTTTTATTATGAAAAACTCCATAAAAATATATTTTTGCGCTTTTTCAAGATCTTCAAGCACCCTGTTAAAAAAAGATTCGCCTGACGGGAAATATTCCTGTCTTGTATTTCCGTACACGGGAAAACCGGCGTATTCCTGCAAATAATGAGCCTGAGTTTTAAAATCAGGATATATGTCGGTAAGTTCGTTAAGCCGGTTTCCGGTAAGATAAAAAGCCTCGTGGCTTTTTGCGATGTTTCCAAACAGGGATTTTCTTATTTTTCTGGGGTTTGACCAGATATTTAACATTATATAAAGGATTCCGCCAAAAAGAGGAAACAGTAAGAATATAAAAATCCATGTAAGTTTAAAACCGGCTTTTTCCTGTTTATTAATTATATAAATACTGACAATAATGCTAAGAACTGAAAGAAACCAGTAAGAAAATTTTACATATAAGCCGGTTCCAGCTACAAGAAAAATAAAAAAGAAAATCTGCGCAAGAAGCGACAGGATGACCAGAACCCTTCTTCTAAAGATAAATTTTAACGTATACTTTAACTTCTTTTTTATCATCTATATCAATAATATATATTTTTTATGGAATTCTCAAGAAAAAACTAAATAGGCCAAAGACCTGCTCCCAGACGTATGACCTTTACCTCATCCGCGCATAAATCAAGAATTGTAGAAAAAATCCGTTCCCTTTCTTCGCCGCCGTCAAGGATAAGATCCAAACCGTCAATGTCGTCAAGTTCCCACCCGCTTTCAAAAAGATCCTCTTCTGGAATCGGCGGCAGTTCTGTGACTGCTTCTTCGGCATGATGAGCGTAAAAATCTTCACCGCCTGTCATGTGCTTTTTTGCAGTTATTGAATAGAGCGGGGATTTAAGCGTTTCAATCAGGCGGATTGGCACCGGATAATCGGGGATGCGCACGCCCAGTTCATGACGGCGGATATCAAGAAATTTTTCTGTTCCGGACAGTGTTTTTAATATAAACACATAAGGTCCCGGGGAAAGCTTGTTAATCAGCCTGAAACGGGTATTGTCCAGGCTGACGACTTCCACAAATTGGGAAATGCTTGAACAAAGGAGCGTGAAATGCCGCTCATCTCTTTCCCCTGAAAGTTTTCTTAATTTTTTTATTGCGGGGGGCGATTTAATAGAACAAACAATACTCCAGCTTGTGTCGGTTGGAAGCGCGACAAGCCCTCCGCCTTCCAGCGTCCTTGCGGCGCGGTTCAGTATTCTGTCGTCAATATTGGAGGGTATAATATATTCGATCATTTTTTACGGGACCCATATCAGCTTATCGGGAGCGGATTCTTTTAAAAATATATTGTTGAAACGGCCTGAATGTTTAAATGAGTTTTTTTCCGGAAAATAATTTTGCATAAAAAACCAGACTATGTCGGCCATTTCATTTGAAGAATCGGTCAGAGTGTAACGGTACCAGATTTCTTTTTCTTCAAGTATTTTTCGCGTTTTTTCATTATCTTTGCATAACTCCGGATCTGTAAGCCGCCTAAGTTCGCTTCTAAGTCCGCCGTAGTCTGTTTTTCCCACATTAAATAACCTTAAATGGTTGCTTTCGTCCATCCAGTATATTTCAAAAACTCCGGCAAGGGCGGGGACTTTGGTGATAATTTCATAACGATCGGCTTTGGAAAGAGGAGACCATTCGATGGAATAATAGGCGTCTCCGTTCTTCTCAGCCATTGAAATGCCGTATTTCATAGCTCACTTTACCATATCGGGATAACATTTTCTATACATAAATAGTAATAATTGTATGAAAAACGATACACTCTGAGAACAATTAGGCTCATCAAGAACTGTTAATAGCTTGTAATTCCTTATCAGGTAAAGAATTAAAGCTAATTAATCAAATATTAACCTACTTGGCATGAATCTTGCTACATAATAAGTGTGTATTTGTCATTGAATAGACAGGAGGAAAATATGGTTAAGAAAACACAAAAAGCGAATGATAATTTACTTGAGACCTATTACAAGCAGATAAAGGCATTTCCCCTTTTATCTTTTGAAGAAGAATTGGAATTATCAAAACAAATACAAAACGGAAATACTGCCGCTCTTCACACTCTTGTCAATTCAAATCTGCGTTTAGTGGTAAAGATAGCCGGAATGTATAATATTCCCGGCATTTCAAAAATGGATATGATTCAGGAAGGAAATATCGGCCTTTTAAACGCGGCGAAAAAGTATGATTTCCGCAAGAACGTGCGTTTTTCTACATATTCAAGCTGGTGGATAAAACAGTTTATAAGCCGTTATATTTCCAGCAGGCGGTATTTTGTCCGTTTGCCGCAGCGTAAAGAAGAAACTCTGCGAAGGATTCAAACTACATACAGCGTTCTCTGTCAGAGTTTAATGCATCAGCCCAATAATTCCGACATTGCAAAAGAGCTTGGCATTTCCGTTCGTGTTGTGGATTCTTTTGCAGGTTTATCTGCAGATTCCATGTCTTTTGATCAGATCATAAGCGAAGACGATACTGTCAGCGCGGTTGATATTCACGAAGATTATACTTACAATCCCGAACGGGACTTTATGAAAAAAGCCTCCCGCGACGGCGCTCTGCGCATTTTAAGCAAATTAAAGGATAAAGAAAAACACATTATCAGCCACCGCTATCAGTTAAACGGCTGCGAGCGCTGCACATTAAGAGAAATAGGGGATAAGCTTGATCTTTCTCCCGAGACTGTCCGTCAGATTGAACAGAAGGCGCTTAGAAAAATAAAGAATCACGCGAAAGAATTAAGAGAGTGCCTATACGTTGAAGCAATTTGATATATAATGATTGAATGATCACTTGCGGCGCGTTGGTCATTTATAAAAATAAACCTGCGGTTGTTAAAGACCAAGCGGACGGAAAATTTTCTGTTTCTCTTCAAAACGGCGAACAGGTCAAGGTTCGCGACAAAGATATTGAAGTGATTCATACCGGCCCTGTAAATAATTTCAATGAAATTGAACGCGGCGCTGCCTCAGTATCAGCGGTTCGCGAAGCTTGGGAATTGTTATCAGGCGAAGGCGCGTCAGTATCATTAGAGGATTTAGCCGGATTTATTTGTAATGAATATACTCCGTCTTCCGCCTACGCCGCGTACCAGGCGTTGAAGGACGGCTTGTATTTTTGCGGCGATATTGACTCTATCACTCCTCGAAGTAAAGACTATGTAACCGCCGAAGAATCAAAAAGGGCGGCTGTGCGGCTTGAGTCAGGCGAGCGGATGCAGTTTCTGGACAGGCTAAAAGCGTGTATAAAAAATCCCGCTAACAATAAACTCCTGCCTGAAGATGCGCGTTATCTTCAGGATGTGGAAGCTCTTGCTTTTGGCAAATCCGTAAAAAGCCGCACAATGAGGGACTTAACTTTAAGCGAGACTCCGGAAGACGCTCATTTTTTGCTCCTTAAAACCGGCTTCTGGACGGGGATGGTTAATCCTCATCCTGAACGCTTCGGCGTTTCGCTCTCCGGCGCGTCCGTCTGCCCCGCCCCCCCTCCTGAAGAACTCAGACGCGACTTATGCCATCTTCCCGCATTCGCCATTGACAGCCCGTGGAGCAACGACCCCGATGACGCGGTCTCTGTCGAAGCCGAAGACGGTAAAAACTTTTTATATGTCCATGTCGCCGACCCCGCCGCCTCCATTTCTTTTGACAGTCCCGAAGAGAAAGAAGCCCGCGACAGGGGCGCCACTCTTTACCTTCCCGAAGGAGCCGTCCGAATGTTGGCGCATGAGGCTATTCCCATGTTTGCGCTCGGTCTTTCTGAAAAGTCTTTAGCGTTAACTTTTAAAATGACGATTGATAAAGACGGCGCTGTTTCAGATACGGAAATATTTCCCTCTGTTGTAAAAGTGCGGCGCATGACTTATGAAGAAGCGGACAGGGTAATGGATACGGATAAAGGAGAGGATCACGTTGACGCCTCTGCGTTACGCGCTCTTTTTTCCCTGTCGCAGAAGATTTATAACCGCCGCGCCGCGTATGGCGCCGTTAATATTGATCTTCCCGACGTTCACATAACAGTTGAAAACGGGAAAATAGAAGTAACGCCGATAATCGACTACCGCAGTTCTTTTTTGGTTAAGGAGTGCATGATTGCCGCGGGGGAGGGCGCGGGAAACTGGGCGGCGGGAAAGGGGCTTCCTTTTCCGTATATCAGCCAAGAAGTGGAAATACAGGGAAAAGTTTTGGGCGGTTTTGCGGGTTCCATACAGTTGCGCAAATGTATGAGGCCGCGCACCCTATCCGTAAAACCGGGACGGCATCAGGGGCTGGGACTGGACACTTACACGCAGGTAACAAGCCCTCTGCGCCGCTATACCGATTTACTTGCCCATATTCAGATAAGAGCTTTCCTGCGCGGCAGTAAAACTCTTTCTTCCGACGACGTTTCGGCGCGTCTTGGTTTCAGCGAAGCGGGGACGACGGCGGCCGTTCACGCGGAAAGGGCGTCTGAAAACCACTGGAAAATGGTTTATTTATCGGATAAAAAAGATTCCGTTTGGGACGCCGTAGCCACAGAAAACAAAGGCAGCCGCTGGGCGGTAATTATTCCCCAACTCGCTCTTGAAGCCCAGGTTTCACTTCAAAGGGATGTTGCGCCTAACGACAAAGTTAAACTAATTTTAAAATCAGCCAATATCGCCAAGGGAGAAGCGGTATTTACGCAGTCTACCGTTAGCTGATAATTTAAGATTTCTTACCACGAACCACACGAACACCACGAACTTTTACTCCGAAATCTTGTCGTTGTTCGTGTTGGTTCGTGTGGTTCGTGGTAGAAATTCTTCTGTGTTCGTTGTTTTAATAAATCAGAATTAATTGAAAATAGCCGCGCCGAAACGGGTAATCATTTCCTCCTTGTTGGTCAGCGGACATCCCATAAAAGCGCGTTTTCCGATTGTCACTTTGTCATTAAGCAGAGTGACGGTTTTAAGATTCTTGCATTGGGAAAACGCAAAATCACCTATAGCTGTTACGCTTTTGGGAATGATTATCGCGACAAGATTTTCACAGTTCATAAAAGCTTTGTCAATGCGTTGTACGTTGTTGCCTAAAGTCACGTTCCTTAAATTCTTGCACCCGGAAAAAGCGTTATCGGGAATAATTTTAATGCCCGCCGGAATAATTATGTCCGTAAGGGCGAAGCAATTATAGAACGCGTTTGTACCTATGCTTGTGACGCTTGCGGGAATGATGAGTTCAACAAGACCCGTGCAATTCGCGAAAGCTTCCTTTTCTATGGCGGTGACTTTGTTGTGAAGCACAACCCGTTTTATTCTGCCGTTTTGACGGAAAGCGGCTTGCCCGATGACGGTAATTTCAGGCGGAATGATTACTTCTTCGCTTGAGCCTGTATACTCGACAAGCGTGCCATTCTGCTGTTTGAAAGTCATGCGTTGAAAATTATCCTGCCTCTTTTTTGCGTCTTCGATAGCCCGCTGTTCCCGCTTGACCTCTATGGACTTCCATTGCGCGTCAAACACAATGCGAACTTTTTGTACTTCCTGTTTTTCGGCGTTATTTGCCGCGGTAATGGAAGCCCTTTCCATATATACTTCGCTGTCAATAAAATCAAAATTGGTATAGTTGCGGGAAAAACAGCGGAGAATGCCCAGCCAGCCCTTGTAATAACCCGGGTAATAATAAGTAAGGCATCTGTAGTACCAAAGCGCGTCCTGAATATCACCTAACGCGTACAGCGAATCGGCGGTTTTTGAAAGATAGTCAATAAAAGAAAGGCGCTCTCCCTTTTCTGTAGTAACTGTCGCGGACGTATCGGCGCCGGACGCCGCCTGCGGCGCGGAAGAAATACTGTCCCGCAGGGCCTGTTTTCCCGCGGCTGACAGCGTTATGCTCATCTGCCCGAGTAATTCTTCTTCGGCCTGTTTAATAATGGCAGTGCTCTGCAATTCGTCAGGAGAACAATTTTTAGGGGCAAACGAAGCCTTGCGCACTCCTGTCTCGGTATCTGAAACTGACAATTCAAGAATAAAGCCGCTGTTTGTTTTGGAGAGGGTTCCCGCAAGAATGTATTTGGCATTAGTTAATTTTCCAATACTGATATAATCAGCTTCCGAATAATTTCCTGAAAGCGACGCTTTCTGCTCACCCAGAATCGTATCCAGATTTTGACGGTCAATCACAGTCATGGCGGTGTATTTGTTAAAGTCCGCGGTAAGGGTACTTTGCACCAGCCGCAAAAGCCACTGTTCCTGCTCCGGAAGATTGTTATTCGACGGCTGTAATACCGCAATACGTATTCCCGCGCCTCCCGAACCTTCGTAGTAAAAATTGTTTTGCGCTGACAAACCCGCAGATACCTCGCAAAACAAAAAAATTATAATATACTTAAATAAAGCTATTCTTTTCATATTAATCTCCTGAAAACATAGTAGAATCTTTATTCCAATGTGTCAATTAATATTTTTACCACGAACCAACACGAACCAACACGAACAACGACAAGATGCCGGAGTAAAAGTTCGTGGTGTTCGTGGTAGAATTCTTTTTATTTAATTATTGTAATACGGCATTATAGTTAAAACAACGTATAGAATGACCTGCACTCACTTGTGTTAGTTCGGGGTGTTCGCGGAAACAGCGTTCGCTTGCCTGAGGACACCTGGGCGCGAAAGAGCAGGAGGAGCCGGTAATTTGTGACGCGCCGGAAACAGGGGATTTATTTGCGTTATCTGTCTCTGTGACGGCGGGGATACCGGCGGCAGAGGAGAACAAAAGTTTTGTGTAGGGATTTAGCGCCTCACGGTACAGGTTCGCGGCGGGGGCTTCTTCCATTAATTCGCCTTTGTACATTACGCCGATTCGGTCGCAGAAATAGCACGCTACTTTTAAATCGTGGGCTATGAATAAAAAGGACATGTTTCTCTTTTTTCTGATGTCGAGTAACAAGTTGAGAATTTGCCCCTGGATTGACACGTCCAGGGCGGAAACTACTTCGTCGCAGATTAAAACTTCAGGCTCCATTAAAAGCGCGCGGGCGATGGAAATTCTCTGGCGCTGTCCGCCCGAAAACTCCGAAGGGCGTTTTTCAAGGTCGGCTGCCTGAAGACCCACCTCTTCCAGAATGGCGGCGGCTTTTTCACGGAGTTCCTTCTCGCTGACGCCTCTCTTTTTTAACGGTTTGCGGCAGCCTGAAACTAATACTTCATAAACGCTCATCCTCGGGTTAAGCGATCTTGCCGGATCCTGAAAAACATAGCGTACCTTTTCGCGGTATTGCCTTAAACTCTCTTTTTTTAAACCGGCTATTGCAATGGGGTTGTCTCCTTCGTAGTACAGAATCTCTCCTGAATCGGCTTCGTACATCCGCACCAACATTCTTGCCGTAGTGGTCTTTCCGCAGCCGGATTCGCCGACAAGACCGTAAGATTCGTTTTTATCAATATAAAACGAGATGTCATTTACGGCGTTTACAAAGCGGCCGTAACGGGCAAAGAATCCCGCTTCCAGATTAAAGCGTTTGTGCAGGTGTGAGATTTTTAGTATTGGCATGGGTTATCTCTCATATTGTTTTCTTTACTATAGTGTGTATTTATTTTGTGGTCAAGGAAGAATATTGCTGTCGAAGCGACATTCTATAGAGAATGCTACTTGATAAATATTTTCTATATTATTGATTTAATTCCGTGAGCGTGCGCGCAAAGCCACATCATGCCCAAGCATGCACCGCAAAGCGGTGTAGATGAATAAATTAACACGGCATGGCGCACAATAACAGTATTAAGATGAATAATGTGCGAGGGCTTTAGCCCGAGTTGCGCGCCCGACGAGTGTGGCGAGGGTTGAATAGACGTTTTTATTTGGCATTTATGGAATGTTTTGATGGACGCTTTGACGTGGCATTATTGGAAGCACGCCAATGTCGCCGTTGCGGCTTTGCACACCCGTTCGCGGGATTTATTCATTAATTAGTGAATTATTTAACTATGAGGCAGTGGGTATTTGTTGACTTTAACAATTTCCCCTAAAAAGTGAAAAATATTCCTAATGAGTAAAAATGCTTTGAGCTTAAGTAAAATATATCCTCCCCGCTAAGCTGGTGTAAGGTACGCCGCATCGCCGTTTTTGAAAAAAAATAAAAAAAATATTTATTTGAGTGAAAGGTATTTATTTTAAATTATATGGTTTAATAAAGTACAATTATTCTAAATTAAAACATTTCGCATAATACATGGAATTTCGTGTATTATACGAACATTTTGTGCACTTAACGTTCTAGGTAACTGACGTTTTGCCAGCCCGAATAAAGGCTTTGCGAAGCAAAGACCAGGGCGGGCAAAATGTGGCGGAACAAAACCGTGCAGAGGGCGAAGCCCGAACACGGTTTTGTGGAGCCTAGCCGCCGATAGGCGGCGTACTTTTACCGCTTTGTTAAGCGCCGTGCCATCAACGCCCCGTTATCTTACTACTCGGAACTTTTAATGTAATAAATTTATTATACAATAAATTTATACTTCTATATTATTACCCCTTTTTGTTGTTAGGCACTCGGCGTGTCCCCTTGATCCTAGTTGATTGTTATAAACACCTACCTCTTTCTAAACCTGAACAGTATCTGATCACCCTGCGGTTCACCTGTAAGGTCATAAACACCACTTTCTAATACCATAGCGTGAGTAAAAGTAACAGTACCGTCTGATGATGTTGTGATAATATTATTACCACTTTCTTCATATGATCTATATCCTACTACTATTTTATGAAAACCAGACATAATACTCCATTTATTATTATCTATTTTATATAAATTACTCTCAAGATACCAAGCATTACCCCAAGCATCTTTTTCTGGTCTTATAATTTTATCATCAATTGAAACGACATAAATTCCTGATCCGAGTACTAATTGTGCCGGTTTTGGTAGTATATATCCATTACACAACCAATCATTACCTTGTTTGGTATAAGTCCCTTTTTTAAATCCGTTTAGTACAATTATTTCTGTAAAATTACCAAATGCCCCTTTGTTAATAAGTATATTATCATTTCTAGGGTTTATGGTAACTCTTGTAAGAGGATTATTGGCGAATGCATTTTCACCTATTCTGGAAATGTCTGGAAGAGTTATACTAGTAAGACCTTTTGATGTAAATGCTCTATCACCTATAAAACACACTTTATCACCATAAAGAGTATCAGGAATCACTAAGTCTTTTATAGTACCTTTATACCCAGTAATTGTAACTTCAGCATATTTACTTTTGGTAAAAGTGAAATCGCCTTGTATATCATACGGCTGCCCAATCCGTTTTGCTATTGTTTCAGTTACACTTGCAATTTTAGCAAGTTCCGTATAGGTGGAGTTTGCTTCAGCAGTTCTGCCAATTTTGTCTAATGTATAGGCAATACTACCAAGATATATCTGTTTCATTTCTACATTCTTACGACCTATAACATCAATGTCATATCCTTTACGGTATAATGCAAGTGCTTTTTCTAATGTAGTTTGTTTATCATTTTTGTCAACAACAGCAATCTCCGGGTTTGTACTGGAAGAAATAGCTGTTTCCCTAAGTTCCTGAGCAATTAAAAAATTTAACGAAAAATCAGAGAACGTTATATCATATGATGTTTTAATTCCAAACGCTGATGCTGCTTGTGGAGTCAATTTGAATTCTACTTTAACTCTGAAGTTAGGGTCAAGTCCCAATGTTTTTTCCCATTCTTTTGCAGCAAGGACAGACCTTCGGTTTTTAAGATCATTAAAACAATAAAAATAACCCAAATCATAATGCGCCTTCGCGCTCCTTGGCCTTGCTTTTATTGCGTTTTTTAAATCTTCTTCATTCTGTGGTTTTGTCTGTTTAGATGTATTTTTCGATGTGGAAGCACAGGAAAGTAAAGACAATACAACTATAATAAAAATCCCAATAAACAGTTTATTCCAAGTTTTCATTTTACCCTCCTACAGATGTAAAATTAGCGTACAATGCCCGTCGGCTTTATAAACTCCACATACGTGGTGTTTTCCAATAAATTAGAGTCGGCGCATATTGCGTCGGTGGCTTGCCTCAAGCAAGCCCAAAAGAATAAAGGCATAAAAAGTCATGCAACCCTGTCTTCTGCGCCGTAGGCGCCTTGTATTAATATACATAAATTTCCTATTGCGCCGCAAGGCGCATTTTCCTTCTTCTTCCTTTTTTTATTCCTCCAATAAAATACGCCAAATAGATAATTATTAATAAAAACTTATTTATTTTCATTATTTAATTATATATATAAATATTATTTTTATCAATATATTATAATACATATATTTCAATTTTGTGCGCCTAACGTTCCAGCGGTAACTGACGTTTTTTTGCGCCCGATAAGGAAAAATGCGAAGCATTTTTACGGGCGCAAAAAACTGTGGGTGGAGTGAGGCGTGGGAGCCTTCAGGCGACCTAGCCGAACGGAACCCAAACCGCCGAACAGGCGGTTTGCGCATACAGACCTGTTATGTGCCGTTTGCTCATGCAATATCTATTAGTATAATATCCATTTTCTTAATTGAAATATCCATGTATAATTATCCTGATTCCTTGCTGATCCTTCTATCACATTAAATTTAATAATAGTTCCAATATATGTTGAATATTCATTTACAGAAAATTCTAATGTATTATTTTTCTGTCTCCATCTACCAATATTTTCTTCCCCACCATTATCAATAAATACTAGCGTTCCATCATTTCTAAAATGTATTTGAGCAATATAGACATCATCATCATCATCATCAAAATATATCCATTTTGTCCCTGCGATAGATTGATATGAATTCATATCTTGAGTATAAACATTAATGGCTAAAAGTAAAAATCCACATAAAATCAATATCCTAAAAAAATATTTCTTCATAATTTTTCTCCTGATTAAATCTATCACAAAAAGTATAATTAAATCAAGTGCTTCTGTGCAACTTTCCATTAATTTTTGAGCAAATGGCACATAACGTTATGTATATGAATATTTTGTTCTTTTAATTTTTATTAAGCGAACAAAAGTTTACTTTTGCCCTTAATGCTAATATTAATCGAACAAAATGTCCGTTTAATACTCAAAATTCATGCTGTATACGAAACTTTATACTTAATTGGGGATATGGTCAATATGGCATACCAAAAGGGCTTATTAGACACGCAACGGTGTCAGACACACTTTTCGTAACATTCATAATTTAATGCGCGATTAAGATGTATGCCTACGGAACAAATTTTATAGGCATACATCTCGCCCTCAATTGGAAATAAAGTAGCAAGTATGTAACTTACCCTTATCTCTATTTGGTTCGCTCTTAGTTCGTGGTTCGTGGTAGAATTTTTTGGAAAAAATTGAATTGACGAATCTCTTCAGGATAGTTATATTATAAAACATGAGTAAATTCATGGTAAACATGACAGCCATCAACCTAAAGGAAGAACACCGTTGTACGCCGCCTATTGAAGTAATGGTCGATACGGGATCGGAACTATCATGGCTGCCAAAGCAGGCGTTATTGGATGCCGGAATAACCCCGCGTGGAAAAGAACGTTTTTCAACCGCCACTAAAGAAATAGTCGAGCGCGATATTGGCTACGCCATACTCACTGCCGAAGGTTACGCTGCTGCTGACATTGTAGTATTCGCGGAAGCCACCGATATGTCGCTTTTAGGCGTGCGGACGATTGAAGGTTTTGGCGTAATGGTAGACAATATCGGTCACCGTTTTGTTTCCACCACTTTTTTTGTGTGTTAATTAGTAGTATTTTTGTGTCTGTCATTCATCACTTGGAAATAATCGTGATAATTGCATTAAGCGTATCACGAATTTTGTTCTCATTAAGATGTCCGGCAACGGAAAGAATTATATTTTTATCTGCGGTAAATATCTTATTGGGACGAATAAAGCTGTCAATCGGCAGACCGCCTGAAATAAAATTATCATTATTCAAAGAAAGCGCGTGAGGATCTGATTTTGATTTGCTGGTTATTTGGCAGACGATAATATCGTCTCCTTCCAGATCAGCAATAACAAAAGCTGGGCGTTTTTTATTGCCCGATAGGTCAGTAAATGGAAAAGGGATAATAATTATATCGCCCTTTACAAACTTGCCCATGCCTTATCCTCTTCCGGCGTATTCCAGTCTTTTGATAAGGCTTTTTCACTCAATAACATGGTTTCCGGTATTTGCGAAAGCTTGTGGTGTTTAATCCATGCGACAAAATCTATTACTTCACCGAGACAATTTGCCGGAAGCGTTTCAATTTCCTGTAGCAAAGCAGCGCGGTTTGTCATTATATTTCTCCTATTAGGTAAATATAGCATGAAAATATTTAAACATCTAGTCAAATACCCGTTTTTGAGATATAATAACATTATGTTCGATAAGTTCATAAAGGCGCTTTTTGGCTCTCAAAACGAACGGGATTTAAAAGCCCTTATGCCAATACTTCAGAATGTAAACGCGAAAGAAAGCTGGGCGCAGTCCCTTGGCGCACAGGATTTCCCCCGCCAAACCGCCCTTTTCCGCGAACGCTATAAAAATGGTGAATCTTTGGACAGCATTTTACCCGAAGCTTTTGCGCTGGCAAGGGAGGCGGGGCTTCGGACTTTGGGGGAACGCGCCTATGATACGCAGATTCTCGGCTCCATTGTTCTGCATACGGGAAAAATAGCCGAATTAAAAACTGGAGAAGGTAAAACTTTGATGGTCGTCGCCGCCGCTTACCTGAACGCAATTCCCGGCGACGGCATCCATGTTGTCACCGTTAACGATTATCTTGCAAGCCGCGACGCCGAGTGGATGATGCCGATTTTCAGTTACCTCGGCATCAGTGTTGGTACTATTCTTTCCCACATGGACAACGATGTACGCAAGGAAAATTATAAACGAGACGTTACTTACGGAACAAACAATGAATTTGGTTTTGATTATTTACGCGACAATATGCACCGCGATATGGAAAGCCGCGTACAGCGCGGGCATAATTATTGTATTGTTGATGAAATAGATTCAATCTTAATTGATGAAGCGCGCACCCCGTTAATTATTTCCGGAGCCGCGGAAGACGACACCTATAAATTTGCCGAAGTTGACAGAATGATAGGCAGTCTTCGCGAAGTAGAAAAAAAAGAAAACGGCGAATATCCCGATGAGACCCAGGGAGAAACGCTTAACGGCGATTATAAGATAAACGAAAAAAATAAAAGCGTTTCTTTTTCTAATCAGGGGCAGGCTACTATTGAAGAATTATTAAAAAAACGCGGCCTTATTCAAGGAGCGATTGTAGACGAAGAAAATTTTGAGTACATTCACTATTTTACACAAAGTTTAAAGGCGCATAAACTTTTTCATATTGACGTTGATTATGTCGTTCAGGACGGGCAGGTTCAGATTGTCGATGAATTTACAGGCCGTATATTGCACGGCAGGCGCTATTCTGACGGGCTTCATCAGGCGATTGAAGCAAAGGAACGGATTAAAATCGCCCAGCGCAACAGGACTCTGGCTACTATCACTTTTCAGAATTATTTCAGGCTGTACAAAAAAATCTCGGGCATGACGGGAACGGCGGATACCGAGGCCGTGGAGTTTGATAAGATTTACAAGCTTTCAGTCGTTGTTGTGCCTACAAACAAGCCTGTCGCCCGTATCGATGAAAACGATTTAGTCTACCTTGCCGAATCCGATAAATACAAAGCGTTATGCGATGAAATCGCCGAGGCGAATAAAAGAGGCCAGCCCATGCTTGTAGGGACGGTTTCCATAGAAAAATCCGAGAAAATTTCTTCCCTGCTGACGCGCAGGGGAGTGCGGCATGAAGTGTTAAACGCTAAAAATCACGCGCGGGAAGCCCTTATCATATCGGAAGCGGGAGCGAAAAGTTCCGTTACTATCGCGACTAACATGGCGGGGCGCGGAACTGACATTAAATTGGGAGGAAATCCCGAACACCGCGCAAGAAGACGCGCCGGAACAAACGCGACTGAAGAACAGTACGCGGCAATTTACAAGGAAGAGCTTGAAAAGTGGAAGAAGGATTATGAAGAAGTAAAATCCACAGGCGGGCTTTATGTAATTGGAACCGAGCGGCATGAAAGCCGGCGTATCGACAACCAGCTTCGCGGACGTTCGGGGCGGCAGGGAGATCCCGGAAAGAGCAAATTCTTCATTTCAATGGACGACGAGCTTATGCGCTTATTCGGCGGGGAGCGCATGAAGAGCATCATGTCAAAAATAGGGATGTCCGGCGGAGACGCCATTAACCACCCGATGTTGAATAAAAGCATAGAAAACGCCCAGAAAAAAGTAGAGGAGCGCAACTTTGAAATCCGCAAGCACCTTTTGGAATATGACGACGTAATGAACCAACAGCGCAAGTTTATCTATGAACAGCGTGATGAAATACTTGTTGACAATGATTTAAAAAAGCGCGTAAACGAAGCCAGCGCGGATATTATCGGCGACTATATTGACGAGTTTAATCAGGCTGCAAGAAATGATCAAAACGAAGCGTATAAAGAGCTAATCGAAAAACTTCGCGTAAAGTTCGGCTATTCGCTTGTTGTCGATTCCGGGGGCAAAGAATATAAAAATTCCGAATCATTGGAAAAGCGCATTATTGCCGATCTTGAGCAGGATTTGCTTAACAAAGAAGAGATTATAGGGCATGATTACCTTAATTTAATTATCCGTGATAATTATTTAAGCGTGATAGACCGCAAGTGGCTTGATCATCTTGAAAATATGGAAGCCCTGCGCGAAGCCGTATACCTTCGCCATTATGCGCAAAAAAATCCGCTGACAGAGTACAAAGTGGAAGGTTTTCAAATTTTTGAAGAAATGATAGAAGATATAAGGCAGGAAATTGCTTCCCGCCTTCATTTAGTAAGAATTCAAGTAACAGAGGGAGGTACAAGAAGATCTGTAAGCCGCTCTATCGGAGCAAATCAATCGGCAAGCCACAGCAGTATGGGGTCTTTTGCCGGAACAGGACAAGGCTATTCCGCAGCAAGCGGTTCGCCTTTAACAAAAGCCAGTCGCCCAGACGGCGCGACTGTAGTGCGCAGCCACCCTAAGGTGGGGCGTAATGACCCCTGTCCTTGCGGCAGCGGTAAAAAATATAAGGTGTGCCATGGAAGGTAAAATTTTTGCGTCACGGACGCTATTAGTAATTTTTATTTCTCTTTTATTTTTATCATGCGATTTATTTGATACAACTGATTCATCAACGGTTTTCTATGCTAAAAATATAACAACAGGAAGGGATTATACATTAAAAGCAGAGTTATTAGCCAGCGGAGCTTATTGCAATGTTTGGGTGGAAAAAGGCAGCGGCGTAAGTAAAACGCAGGCAAAGAATTTTGCCGATAGATATGACAGTGAAATACATAAGCAGATGATAAGCGCTTTTGGAATTGCAAATCCCACCTTTTTCGACGGGAGAAACAACAGGTCTTTCTCTGATATTATGAAATTTGCGGATTATTTAGGCGATGGAGACGGTAAACTCTGTATTCTTCTTCTGGATATAAAAGATAGTTACAAAGAAGGCGTGAATAATTCTTATGTCGCCGGTTATTTTTGGGCGGGTAATTTTTTCAGCCCTTCACAAATACCGGGGTCAAATCGCCGTGATATGATCTATATAGATACTTATCCGGCAATGAAAAGCGATATTGAGAGTGTGTTTACCACGCTCGCGCATGAAATGCAGCACATGATAAACTTTGTTACAAGTATTTTATTAAGAGCAGACTTGTACGGTGAGGATGCTTATATTGATGTTATGGATACATGGATTGATGAAGGACTATCATCCGCGGCGGAATATATTGTCGGAAAAAAACATTTAGAGGACAGGATTAGCTGGTATAATGAAAATGGCAGCAGCAGAAGAAATATGAAAGGATTAATTGATGAGGGCAATAATTTCTTTGTTTGGGATAACCATCAAGATAATCAATATGCAATATTGGATGATTATGCGACAGTTTACCTTTTTTTCCAGTGGCTTAGGATCCAAAATGGAGGCAATGATATTTACCGTAAAATTATTTCTTCAGAATACCCTGATCATCAGGCGGTGGAAGCTGCAACGAATGTAAATTGGAATGTTTTGCTTAGAAACTGGATGGCGGCTAACTATATATATGACAGTACAGGAATATACGGCTATAAAAATGATATTCCGGAATCGGGAATTACTATTAATACTGTTCCGTCCGGAATGGTTAGTGTAGACCTTTATCCTGGAGAAGGCGTTTACAGTGTGACGGATTCAACTGATACCATGCCGGCTCAAGGAATAAATATTAGGTATGCGGGATTGAATAAAACTTCGGGAGTTAATGATAACAATATCTATTCCTCAGGCGTGTTGCTTACTTATAATATAAACACCGTATTGATTGTGGAAGGCGCGAACGGTAAGCCTATGGACAGCCCTCCGGAAACAGGAACAACAACAGGTAAAGCCGCAAGCGTAAATATAGCGCAAGGCAGATCGGCAGTTTCTTCGTATTCAGGGCTTTACAGGATAGGGATAGCTGATTTACTTTCCCAATACGGGGGGAATAGAGGAGATTTTACACCGCGGAATATTCAGGATAAACTCAGAGAGGTTTTAATTGTTAAATAACAGGCGGTATTTATTTGTTTTTATGTTTTTATTTGCAATTACTTCAACGGTTTTTTCGTTAGGGGGAAAGGAAAAAAGCAAAGAGCCTATTACGGTTGTTCAGGTAACGGGAATAGTGAGGCTTACCGGAACGGCTCTTTTCCCCGAATTAGTTATATCTGATTCGGAAAAATCATGGGTTGTGGCAAAAGAGGAAATGGATAAATTGCATGACCTTCAGCACAGGACTGTAACTGTCGAAGGCGAGGAAACGGTTATCGAATTACATTTCGCAAACGGGCTGCCGGCGGGTTTACGCCGCGAACTTAGAAATATCAAGTTAATTGCCGTTCAGCAATAGCGTCCTGTGTCATCGCGTCGCACATTTCATTGTATTCGTTTCCCGCGTGTCCTTTGACCCATTCCCACTTAAGGGGAAATTCACAGGCAAGAGAATCCAGTTCCATCCACAAATCCTGATTTTTTACGGGCTTTTTGTCGGCGGTTCTCCACGCGTTGCGTTTCCAGTTGTGTATCCATTCAGTAATGCCCTTTTGCACATACTGGGAGTCTGTTAATACCGCCGCCTGACGCGGGAGATCTGTCTTTGTTTTTAAAGCGCGTAATGCCATGATGACGGCGGTTAATTCCATCCTGTTGTTAGTTGTGTCCTTTTCAGAGCCTTTCTCTTTGGCGATTACCTGTCCGCCCTGAAAAGTCTGTTGAACCATGACATAAGCCCACCCCCCACGACCGGGATTGCCTGAACAGCCGCCGTCGGTATAAATTTTTAATGACGCTTCTGTCATGTCACCGTCTCACTTTTGAGGATTCGCCGTTTGGCGCCATTTTTCTATTCTGTCCCATGCCGCGTTTATCTTTGCTGATTTCTCCGTCGCTTTTTTATAATTGCCCTCGTGCCCCGCGTGATGGTCGGGGTGGTGGATTTTTAATAAATTTTTATAAGCGATTTTACAGGTTTCATAATCCGCGCCGAAGGGTAGTCCCAATAAATCAAAATCAGGACGCAATTCTTCAGGCGGCAGCTTAATGCCGGAAGGTCTTTCTGCCCGCCAATCAGTACTTGTCTCTTTTTCAAAACGGTACTCTTTTTGGTTAAGGAAATCATCCAATTCTTCATAAGCCGCGTCGTAATCGGGGTCGCCTGACGATCTAAACCGCCCTGTAGTCTCACTGCTAAAGTCATTGAAGTAACTGTTAATGATAGACCCTAACCGGTCAAAAATACCCATGCTCTTTCCGCCGTTATTTTATTAATGTCGCAAGCATTACCGCTTTAATCGTATGTTTGCGGTTTTCCGCCTGATCCCACGCCTTGCTTTGCGGCCCGTCAATCACGTCAACCGTAACTTCTTCGCCCTTAACCGCAGGCAGACAGTGAAGGAAAATGGCGCCGCTGTTGCCCGTCATATCCATTAATTTTTGGTTTACCTGATACGGGCTTAAAAGCTTGACCCTCTCCGCCTTTTGATCCTCTTCGCCCATTGAAGTCCATACGTCGGTGTACAAAGCGTCCGCGCCCTTTACCGCTCCTAAATCGGGAGTAACTTTTATAACTGCGCCGGATGTTTTGGCGAGCAAACTGCACTTATGAAGAAGTTCGCCGTCGGCGTTAAGTTGCGGGGGCGTTATTACCGTAAAATTTGTCCCCAATTTGGCGCAGATTATCATTAGCGCTCTTGCCACATTGTTGCGTCCGTCGCCCACATAGCAAAGAGTCCGCCCCTTTAATGCGCCAAAATTTTCCTGCAAGGTTAAGAGATCCGCCAAAGCCTGGGTTGGATGATCAATGTCCGTCAGTCCGTTATAAACGGGAACCCCCGAGTATTTTGCCAGTATTTCGGCGGTTTCCTGTTTAAAGCCGCGGAATTGAATCGCGCTGAACATTCTGCCAAGGACGCGGGCTGTATCTTCCAGCGCTTCTTTTACGCCGAGGTGGATATCCGCGGAGGAGAGGAATACGGGGTGTCCGCCTTCTTCGCCGAAAGCGGTTTCAAAGGCGCATCTTGTGCGGGTGGAACGTTTTTCAAAGAGCAGGGCAAGAGTTTTTCCTTCAAAACGCTTGAATTTCTTCCCTTTTTTTGCCTCCGCTTTACATTTTGCGGAAAGTTTCAATAAATATTCAATTTCCTCAGTTGAATAATCTAAAAGTGTAAGAAATGACCTTCCAAATAACGATATAGCCACGCTAAACCTCCTTAGTAATACAGGGTTATCCCAAAAGATTTAACCACGAACCACACGAAAACCACGAACTTTTTGCACATATCTTGTCGTTGTTCGTGCTGGTTCGTGTTGGTTCGTGGTAAAATTCTTCTTTATTGGACACCTCCAAATAATGTATAATAATCGACTATTTTTATTCATTATAGTATAATATGATGTGTTAAGTAAGCCATTTACAAAGAAAAAGGAGAAAAAAGGATGAGCCAAGATATTATCGAAAGGGCGAAAGATTATATTTCCAAAGAAAAAGACGAGTCTTTCAAACAGGAAGTGGAAAAACTTCTAAGCGACGGCGGGGAAGCCGCGCAGAAAGAGCTTGCCGACCGTTTCTATCAAAATCTGGAATTCGGCACAGGCGGCCTTCGCGGAGTAATCGGCGGCGGCTATAACCGCATGAATACCCTCGTGGTAAAAAGCGCCACCCAGGGGCTTGCAACCTACATTATTAAAACATTCCCCCAAAAAGCCGCAAATGGGGAGTTAAAAGCGGTAATCGCCTTTGACAGCCGTCACTATTCGGCGGAGTTCTCGCTTGCCTGCGCCCTGATATTTGCAGCTAACGGCATAAAGACATTTTTATTTTCATCACTGCGTCCCACGCCGGAATTATCGTTTGCCATCCGCCATCTTGGCTGTGATACGGGAATAGTCGTTACGGCAAGCCACAATCCGCCGCAGTACAACGGTTATAAAGCATACTGGAACGACGGCTCTCAGGTAATACCTCCGCATGACGTTGGCATTATAGAAGAAGTAAACAATGTAAAAGATATAAAAGAAATTTCCAAACAGGAGGCTCTGGACAAGGGGCTTCTTAAAATAATTGACAAAGAAATTGACGACGCGTATCAGGCGATGGTCAAGTCGCGCCTTTTCAGGCCTGCCCTTATTAAAGAAAAAGCTCACGAAGTAAAAATAGTTTACACCCCTTTGCACGGTACGGGCGCGATGCATGTAGAGAGAGTTTTAGGCGACCTTGGATTAAAAGTGATTACAGTCCCCGAACAGCGCGAAGGCAACGGCGATTTCCCAACAGTGGCGTTCCCCAATCCTGAAGAAGCCGCCGCGCTGGACATGGCGATTAAACTGGGAGCCAAAGAAAAAGCCGATGTGGTAATGGCTACCGACCCGGATGCCGACCGTTTTGGCATTGCAGTACCCAATAAACAGGGCGGCTTTACGCTGGTTACGGGCAACCAGATGGGCGTTCTGCTTGCCGATTATATTTTCCTCTCCCTTAAAGAATTGGGAAAACTTCCTAAAAACGCCGCAATGATAAACTCTGTTGTTACGACCGGAATGCAGAAAAAAGTAGCCGAATATTACGGCGGCGGATGTCAGGAGTGCCTTACAGGCTTTAAATGGATTGCCGATGTCATGCGAAAATGGGAACATGGGGAGCTTGGCGGTAAAACCTATGTTTTCGGTACTGAAGAAAGCTACGGCTACAATGTAGAGACTGAAGTCCGCGACAAGGACGGAGTTTCCGCGGCGGCGATGACGGCTGAAATGACCCTCTACTGGCGCAGCAAGGGGAAAAGCCTTCTTGACCGCCTTGACGATCTTTATATAATTTGCGGTTATTGGCAGGAGTTGGGAATTTCTAAGTACTTTAAGGGACCGGAAGGCCCGTCGATTATGAACGGTATAATGGAAGAATACCGCAAAAATCCGCCAAAGACCCTTGGCGGCATAAGTATAGCGAAAGTCCGCGACATTAAAAACGGCGTGGAAAATCTTCCGCCAAGCGACGTATTGCAGTTCTTCCTTACTGACGGCACTGTGGTAAGCGCCCGTCCAAGCGGCACTGAACCAAAGATTAAGTTTTACGCGACCTGCTGCGCTGAGGTTGGCAAGGGCGGTTTGGAAGAGGCAAAAGCCGAAGTTGCCCGTAAATTGGACGCAATCAGGAAGGATATTCGTGCGGTTATTGGTGACTAGAAACGCCTATTTTTTTGGAAAAATGAGTTATAATATAATTGGAGTCAAATTATGAAAGTGCGATTTATCTTGGTTACTGTTATAATCTGTTGTGCCGCGCTGTCATCATGTTCGACATTGGCGATGAATGTGGTAGCCGACGCGCTGACAGGCGACGGCAGTTCGGATGTTTTTACAGGGGATCCTGACCCGAAACTTGTTGGGGACGCTATCCCATTCGCTATTAAAATGTATGAATCCCTACTTTCAGCGACCCCCAACCATCAGGGGCTTATGTTGACTACAGGTTCGCTTTTTATTATGTATGCCAACGCCTTTGTAGAAGGGCCGGCGGAAATGCTTCCAAGAAACGAATGGGAAGAGCGGGAAGCGGCATTAAACAGGTCAAAGGAGTTGTATCTTCGCGGATACGGAATACTTTATAACGCTCTTGAAAAAAAGTTTCCCGGTTTTAAACAAGCCACTGTAGAAAATGGCTCGATTCAACCTCTCCTTAAAAAATGTAAAAAAGGAGACGTAGGCCTCCTGTACTGGGCTGTCGCAGGCGGGCTTTCCGCGTATTCTATCGACGTGCTTGACTATGATTTAAGCGCCAATGTGCCTCAGTGGGGCGCGATGATCCAAAGGGCTTATGAACTTGACCCTAACTATGGCACAGCCTCTTTAGATGAGTTTTTTATACTTTATTACGCTTCTTTGCCTGAATTATTGGGCGGAAATCTTGAACTCGCTGAATACCATTATAAATTGGCTCTTGAAAAAACCAAAGGGAACTCCGCAAGCGCTTATGTCTCTTATGCTCAATCTATCTGCGTTCCCGCCAAAAATTATAATGCTTATAAAGATTGTCTCGAAAAAGCCCTTGCCATTGATCCAAACATTAACACATCTACACGGCTTGTAAATATTATCACTCAGAAAAAAGCGCGTTGGTTGCTTGATAACGCATGGATGAATTTCTCTTTTCTTCCAATTCCGGACGATTATTGATATAATTTTATAGGGGGTAAAATATGAATAGGAAAACAGTTCTTTTTGTTTTGACGTTTTTTTTCTTTTTTTCACTTTGTACGGTTTATGCCCAGCGCGGTACTACAACGGGAAAAGTAGTTAATATCAGATTGGCATCTACTTTGCCTCGAAGTTCTGATTGGGGCAGGGCGCTTGATCGCATGGCGGCTGAATGGGGAAGGGTAACAAAAGGCCAGGTGAATGCAACCGTCAGCCATGACGGCAGGGAAGGCGACGAAGCAACTATGATTTCTTCTCTTTCCAGTAACTCTATTCAAGCGGGCGTTTTTACTTCCGCCGGAATGGCGGATATTTGCCCCGCCGTAATGAATTTAAGCATCCCATTTATTATCAAAAATGAAAATGAGTTTGATCTTGTACTTGAGAATATGCTTCCGCTTATTAATAAACGTGTTAAGAACGATTTTGTCGCTCTGGCATGGTCTAAGGGAGGCTGGCTTCGTATATTTTCAAAGGAAAAAATATTAACGCCGGATGATTTACGAAAACAAAAACTTTCAACAAGCCCAGAACTTCGTGATATGAATACGGTATTCAGAACTATGGGTTTCCAGCTTATAGAGACTGATTATGTATCTATGGGTCCCAAACTTGCAAGTAATGCGATAAACGCCATATATCTTATTCCCGCGGCGGTTGTTCCTTCAGGACTGCAAAAATACTTAAAACATATGCTTGATCTGCCTATCACTCCAATATTAGGCGTAATTGTCATGAACCGCGTTACATGGGAAAAATTAAGCCCGGAAAATCAACAGGAAATTATGAAAGCTACAAAAAAGATTGCGGATGAATTTAGCGCTTCAATGGCAAAAACAGAGGCAAATGCCATTGCTGCAATGAGCAAAACCGGGCTTAACGTAAACAAGCCGAACCAGGTTCAACAGGATATGTGGAGTAATGATATAAGAAACACCTTGCCTTCGCTTGTCGGATCTATTTTTGACCGCGATTTATTCAACCAGCTTAACTCTATTCTGGAAAAAGCAAGAAGCGGAAAATAATTGTTATGAGCGGTAAAAATAATAATTTAGTTTCTGTCTCTTTGGCATGGCTTAAAAATGAATTTAAATTATCATGGCTTGAAAATATTATTTGTTTTATCTCTCTTTTCTTTCTTGCCTTAATTCCTATTATTGAATTAGTTCTGCATCAATTTAAGCTGTCAATTACCGGTTCAAGTGCAATAATGGTCCACCTTTTTTTAGTAACCGGTTTTTTTGCCGCAATGATTACTGCGAGGTATGATAAACATATATCAATTACCGCGGTTCAATACATAAAAAACGAAAACATAAAAAAAACGCTTGTTTTTATATGCGTGTTAATTTCAGTTTTTTTACTTGGTATTTTTCTCTGGGACAGTATTTGCTATATTAAATACGGCATGATGGGCAAAAAGGTAGGTTTTATAAAGAATCAGGTTTATGCGGTTGCTATACCCCTTGGTTTTGCCGTTATCGCGGCGCGGTTTGTTTTAAAACTTAAAACCACGCGCGAAAAAATTATTGCGTCTGCCGTTTTTATACTGGGTTGTATTGTGGCTTTGCCCGCTATTGCAAAAATCGTGTGGGGACGGGATGAAATTAATACGCCTGAACCTTTTTTCTCGTGGATTAATTATTTATACGACTCCGCCCGTGTTATCAACATTCCTGTAATAATACTATTGATTATTGCCGGATTTGCGGGAATGCCGATTTTTGCGGCAATTGGCGGTATTGCGCTGATTATGCTTCAGGCGGCGGGGCGCGAACCTGAAACGGCGGTGATACAGATTTTTTCAGCGCTTACAGACGCGGATTTAATCGCGATACCTCTGTTTACCCTGACAGGTTTCTTTCTTTCAGAGAGCAAAGCGGGAGAGCGGCTTGTCAGCACATTTAAAATATTTTTCGGCGGGCTGCCGGGCGGCATTATTATAGCTACCGTAATTATCTGCGCGTTCTTTACTTCTTTTACAGGAGCGTCGGGAGTTACAATTCTTGCTTTGGGCGGGATATTATATACCATTCTGAGTGAAAATAATTACTCCGAGCGCTTTTCCATAGGGCTTTTAACTTCAACGGGCGGCATAGGTTTATTGTTCCCTCCAAGCCTCCCTATTATACTGGTAGCTTCGTCAACCAATACGATATTACATTTTATGAATTTACCGATAGATAATACAATCATTCATTATTTTATTGGGGCGTTAATACCCGGATTTATCCTTGTAATTGCCTCGATCATTGCCGGTTTAGTTTTATCTTCAAAAGTAAAAATTCAAGCTGAAAAATTTAACGGCAGAAAGGCGTTACATTCATTAAAAGAATCTTTTTTTGAAATTTTACTGCCAATAATTCTTGTGTTAGGGTATTTTTCAGGATTTCTTTCTTTGATAGAGGTAAGCGCGGTATCGGTTGTATATGTGATAATTGTAGAAGTTTTTATTAAGAAGGATATTTTATTTAAGGATATTTTAAAAGTTTTTCTTAAAGCAATTCCCATAATCGGCGGGATTCTGGCTATTTTAGCGATGGCAAAAGCCCTATCCTACGCATTTATCGACTCCGGCGTTCCTGAAAGTTTTTCTTTATGGATGCAGAGCGCCGTTAAATCAAAATATGTCTTTTTATTGCTGTTGAATTTTGCTTTACTTGTGCTTGGCTGCATAATGGATATTTTTTCCGCAATACTTGTTTTCCTTCCGTTAATTGTCCCGCTTGGATACGCCTATGGCATCGATCCCGTGCATCTTGGTATTATCTTTGTTATAAATCTTGAAGCCGGTTTCCTTACTCCTCCCGTCGGGATGAACCTGTTTCTTGCAAGCTACCGCTTTGATAAACCATTCATGAAAATATGCAGTTATGTTTCCCCCTTCCTGCTTGTCCGTTTAGTGGTCGTGCTTCTTGTTACATATCTGCCGTGGCTTAGTACGTGGCTGACTAGATTATTTTAACTGCCTTGTAAAGTTACGAGCAGGATTCAAGAAGAATTTTTACCACGAACCACACGAACAAGTACCTTTGGTACTTACACGAACAACGACAAGATGTCGGATTAAAAGTTCGTGATGTTCGTGGTAGAATTTTTTTATTGGAAATCTTCACGGGCGCGGCAGCCAGCAAAGCTTTCCTATTTTCCACGCATAATAAATTTCGTCATTTACCTGTAAAGGCCGCCAGTACATATTGGCGATTGCCGCTGCTCTGAATGTCAATTTTTCACGCGGGATTTCAAGCGAAAGTTTTTTATTGTCTTTTGTCAGAAAGCAGCCTATTATAAGCGGGGAAAAAATGGTTTTTATTTTTTTTATTCCGCCTTCAAATACATTTAGTGGAATGACAATATTCAAACGGGGACCTGCGAGGTTTAAATCTTTTTCACAGCCGGGAAAAGCGGCTGTAATGTCTCCCCCGGTTGATATTTTATCGCTGCCAATGTTATCCCGCAGGGAATTGGCAATTTTTTTTAATTCTTCGGTATTTAACGACCGTGAAAGTAAAGCCAGCGGCGTTGTATATGGAAAGGAATAAACATCCGTCAGCCCGGCTTTAACCAATAAATCGCAGTATTTACGTAATTCACCCCTCACATCTCTATGTGGGACAAGAACGAGAAATGTTTGTTTATGCCGCTTATTCTCAGTTTTCATAATCATATTCCCGTGATATACTGAATATCGACAGTATACGCCTTTTTAATGGTCTATGCTATTATTTGGAGGGGAGCCATGAAATATAAGACAAAGGTATTAGTTGAAAGGTTTACAGGAATCCTTTCATCATGGAAGGGCGTGGAATGTATTACCTTGAATGAAGCGGCTATGTCTGACACGCTGGATCCGTACTTTGCCCTTATTCTTGACGTGTTTTACAGTGCTCCCATTCCGAAAGCTGACGCCCGCTGCCGTTTGTACGGCGATGATGTCGCAGCTTTTGAAAGCGCCGGGATTCACGAAAAAGACCGTTTCCTGATAGGCGATATTCCCGTCCGTCTTGAATTCAAGAAAACAAAAAAAATCGACGAACTTGTCAATATTGCCTGTTCCAAGCATGAATCCCTGTGGTTTATTAAAGACTCCGGAACTTACGGTTTTTACCGTCTTGCAAACTGCGAAGTTGTCTATTCCCGTTCCAAATGGATACACGATGTCAGAAAAAAACTAGGAAAGACAGGCGATCAATTCTGGGAAGAAATGCGCGGCACCGTTCAATCAAAGATGGAACACTTTCTGTCAGATTTGGGAGCCGCCTGTTTTCAAAACGACAAGTTTCATTATCTTATCGCATCCGCCGGCTTTATAAAAAACGCGTGCCTCACTCTTTTTTGCATTAACAAACGTTTTGAACCGTCCCACCGCGCGTACTTTAAACAGGTATGCGAACTGCCCGTTCTGCCCGAATCATTTTCCGCCGAGTTTCAAACGTTTCTTGACAACAACGCGTCTGCCGATTTGGATTCCCGCTTTTATTTGGCAAAGTTGATAGCGCAGAAGATAGTGATGCTATAATTTTTTTACCACGAACAGAAGAGGGATTTACCACTTGACAGACAATGGTTTCGGCGTTATATTATTATTAGCTGGTTGGGGTCGTTTCGGACGTTTGGTCTGGGGACTAAGTACCTTGCGGTATCTTTTTGAACATCAGACACCCAATCGGGCTTTTATTTTCCATAGAGTGATTATCCCTATCTGGTTATTTCCCTTTTCAATGCTTACAAGGTAAAATTTTCCTTCTATTTTCTTGGTAAATTCAAGTTTCTTATTGCCTCTTTTGTCTTCTCCGATTTGTCTAGCGGTATCATATTCATTCAAAATAACAGGAATGAACGCAAAATCTGCCGGAGTTATGTCGATTTGCCCCCTTCTTTCTTCATTTTGTCCGTGGCGTCTTTTGATATGACGGACATCGCTGTCGGTTATGAAAATTTTATGTATTTCTTTTCCTAAAAGTTCTGTAAGTTTTGCTTTTAATCTGTCTGATAGAGAAAATTCAATTTTTACCGATTTTAGATTTCCAGCCCAGGCAGTTTCAGCCATAGCAACGAGCAGAGATGATTCAGGATAGGGAAGAAGGGGATTTGTCCGAAGATCATCGGGCTTGTTGAAGGTGTCTTGTTCATTTTGAACAGGATTTTCATTGTTTGTTTTCATAGAAAACTCCATATAAAGGTTTGTAGTTGACCGTCACAAGACAGTTGCCGTTAAAACGGCTTAAAAAATTACATACCCTATATGGGCGCGTACTCCCTGTTTTGCTTGACTGAAAAAGAAAAATTTTTGAGATTTTTTATTGCTGTTTTTATTGATATATTTTTCAAATAACGCTATATTTTAAAAAGAGGAAAACAATGGCAGCCAGAGTAAAACCTGTTCAACCAACAGAGATAAGAGACAAAAGAATAGTTCATCAAATTATGCAGGAGATCCGTCGCAAACCAACGGCGGCGGTCCTTAAACGTCATAAAGAAGAGGAAGACGACTTGATAAAGCTGCTTAAAAAATGAATACGCCCATCGCCGTAAGCTATAAGAACGGTAATACCCTTTTTTACTTTGAACAATTATCTTCTGTTACTTTATTGTATAGTTTTTCTTGTTTAATAACCGAATACAACGATTATTTGTTTGATGATGCGCTTCGGTCTCAAAATGATCATATAGCCTTAACATGGCTTTTGAAAGAACGGACTACTAATAACATTGCCGCTTATATGTCTCTAATTGCAGACGCAATAAAATTGTCAGTATCAGAAAAAGAAATCCATAATCTAAATTATCCTTTTAAAACTATTCCAGCAATGAAATTAGCAAAACTTGCCGTTTCTAATACGGTACAAAGCAAATACAAAGGACTTGGTTCATACATGATCAATAAGGCTTTAGCCCTTGCGCGTACTTGTAACCGCCAATTTCTTGCCTGTCGTTTCCTCACCGTAGACGCAGATGTCGAACATGACAAAGGCGTACTTGCGTTTTATCAAAAAAACGGCTTTATCTCAAATGCAGAGTTATTCAATAAAAACCGAAAAACAATCAGCATGAGAAAAGATATATATCAGTAATATTGGATGTTTTTTAACTTGACAAAAACTCACAAAGATCGCAAAATACTCTTAATGAGCGAAAAAAATGCCTTGTTAAGTAAAAAACACTCAAATTATCACCTACTACAGAAACGCTTTGAGCTAAAGACAATATCCCCCCCCCCCCCCCCATTTGATAACAACTATACAGATGAAGAAACATCGTTTTTTCAATACTATTTTTTCACTTATAGGAAGAACGCAGGATTTCCACGTATTTGGGAACGCCTGCTTTTTCATATATCAACAAGAAGGAGTTTTATCATGAAAAACAAACTTAAAAAGTTTGGATTTGCCGCAATTATCGCGGTAATTGGTTTAATAACCCTGTTAATGACAGGATGTCCGCCGGAAGATGATGACAATGGTGGCGGCGGCGATGGGACTATTACCAGTCCTACAGGGATTGTATTGGTTTCAATATCTGACGGAACTTTTACGATGGGCAGTCCCACAACTGAACCGAACCGATATAGCGATGAAGCACAACATTCGGTAACACTTAGCAGTTTTAAAATGAGTAAATATCAGGTAACGCAGGAGCAGTATCAGGCGGTAATGGGTACAAATCCGAGTTATTTTAACGGCAGTACAGGTAAAGAACCTGCTGCCGGTGAAACACAAGGTAAACGACCTGTGGAAGAGGTAAGCTGGTATGACGCTTTGGTATTCTGCAACAAGTTGAGCATGAAGGAAGGATTAAGCCCCGCGTACAGTATTAGCGGCAAAACCAATCCTACTGATTGGGGAACAGTGCCAACGAGCAGTGATGCGACATGGAATGCTGTAATAATCGTTGCTGGTTCTACCGGCTATCGTTTACCGACAGAGGCACAGTGGGAGTATGCGTGCCGTGCTGGGACGACAACTGCGTATAATACAGGAGATACGATTAGCGACAATACAGGATGGTATACAAGTAACAGTGATAGTAAGACGCATGAAGTGGGATTAAAAACCGCAAATGCGTGGGGACTGTATGACATGCATGGGAACGTGTGGGAATGGTGCTGGGACTGGTATGGGAGTTACTCAAGCGAAGCGCAAACAAATCCAATGGGCGCGTCTTCGGGGTCTTCCCGCGTGGAACGCGGCGGGAACGCCGGCGTTTCAGTCGGCTACCTGCGTTCCGCATACCGGGGCTACAGCAACCCGTACAGCATGGGCAACGGTCTCGGTTTCCGGATTGTCCGCCCCTAGCCTGACGGCGGAAGATACCGCTATTAAACCAGACACGTTCAGGGAAGCGCACGCTTTTGTAAAGCGCCTGCTTCCCAAACATTGAGTACCCGGCTTTTTTGTCAAATAGCGCAATAGAGCCGGGTGTTTATTTAAATACGCAAAAGTATCTGATCCAATTTTTCCTTAAATTTATTCGTTTTCTTTTACGCTAATATAAGTATTCCATTCTAATATTTCTCGGTTCGTGTGGTTCGTGGTAAATTTTCTTGGGAATAAATGCCTACTCCCTCCTCACCGCCTTAAAAAGCGCTTCCCTGCTTATCTCCGTCCAGACAGGCCTGCCGTGGGGGCAGCGCGGGTCGGGTAACAGGAGAGCTTCTTTGCCTAATTCAAAAGCGGTTTCATCGCCGAGAATATCGCCGTCTTTGATTGCCGCGCGGCAGCAGCAGGTTGCCGCCCAGCGCTTTGCCATGTTCTCGCCAGCCTGTCGCAGTTCGAGAATTTCTTTTACGGTTTGAGAGTCGCCCATTCGCCAGTCTGCGGGGAGCGCTTCAATGCTCCATGTGTCCGCGTCTTTTTTAATTTCAACGCCAAGGCGCGACAGTTCTTCACTGTTAGCTGAAAGAAAAGCGTCTTCTTCGTCGCTTTCCGTGGTGAAGGTGATGGGCGCGAGCAGTTCCTGTTTGGGGATTGGCTCTTCAAGGAATTTATTGTAAAGGATGCGTTCATGCGCCGCGTGTTGGTCGATTATGTATAATTTGTCTCCCCATTCCATTAGGATGAACAGATCAAATATTCTGCCGGCATAGCGCATGTCGCCGTATGCGGGAGATGTGTTTGAAGAAGAGTCTTCGCGGTTGTGCTGGGAAGTGAAAAAATTATCGTTTATGCGCGAATGTGAGGAGTTCTCGCGAAGGCGCGAAGTTGAAGAAAATTTTTCGTTAAGGCTTGATAACGAAAAAGAACTCTCGCGGAGGCGCACTGTACCTTCGGTACGTGGCGCAGAGTTGTTGTTTGAGGTATTGTTGTGTTCTTCCGGGCTGTACTTTGATACAGAGTTATTATTTGGGAAAAGAGAGTTATCTTTTTCAGTTTGTTCATCTCCAGTCGAAGGTTCGCCGTCTTTGTGGGAGTTCTTTAAGTACAAATTATGAAAGAAATTTTTTACTCCGCCGGAGATCGCCTGATGAATGGAGCCGGAGTCGCGGAAGCGGACTTCGCGTTTTGCGGGGTGGATGTTAAAATCTGCAAGGGATGGGTCTATTTCTACGTAGACTGCCGCGACGGGGTGGGTGCCGTTTGGGAACCAGCCTTGAGAGCCGTATTCAACGGCTTGGACAAGAGAATAGTCCTGCACCTTTCTGCCGTTGGCGAATATAAAAAGCTGGCGTCTGTCGTTTCTGTGCAGTTCAGGGCCGCCGATAACTATTACTGCTGAAAAGCCCGCGCCTGTAACATTTATTTCATACAGGAAATTTTCTTCGCCGGTTTGTAATACGGCGGCTGCAAAACGCTCTTTTTTTGTTTTAACGGCGGGTAGAAAGTCTTTTAATTTGCCGTCTTGCACATAACGGAAATTAATATTGTTAAATGCAAGGGCTTTTTCTGTAAAGACTTGGCGGCAAATAGACGCTTCACTTCCTTCTCTTTTTAAAAAACGTTTACGCGCGGGGATTGTCTCGTAAAGATTTAACGCCCTGACTGTCGCGCCTTTTGTCCTGCGCGTTTGCTCGATTATCGGAGGACGGCTTTCTCCGGGGCCGGTGTCAAGTTTCCAAGCCTCCCTTCCGTCAACAGAGCAGATAATTTCCAAACGCGCTACGGCGCAGGCGGCGGCTAACGCCTCTCCTCGGAAACCAAGCGTGCGGGAGACGGATAAATCATCAAGGCAGCGTATTTTGCTTGTCGCATGTGTAAGTGAGCAAATTGCCAAATCTTCGCGGGTCATGCCACCACCGTCGTCGGAAACTTCAACCTTTTTACATCCGCCTTCTTCAATAGAAACTTCAATGTTTAAAGAGCCCGCGTCTATGGCGTTGTCAAGAAATTCCCGCACAAGCGCCGCCGGTCTATCGATAACTTCACCCGCCGCAATACGCATCGCCTCTTCCGGCGGCAGTATGGCAATTCGCACGTTATTCCCCATTATTTTTACCACGAACTGGGAAAGGAAGAATTCTACCACGAACAAACACGAACACCACGAACTGGGAATGAAGAATTTTTAACCACGAACCACACGAACACCACGAACTTTTAGTACATATCTTGTCGTTGTTCGTGTTGGTTCGTGTGGTTCGTGGTAAATTTTTTGCGGAAGAATTACTTTCAAGCATATTATTCCCCGGCGTTAAACAATTCCAATTCAGGCGATTCGTCCGTTAAAGCCTCAGTCGAATTCATCAGGATTTCTATGCGGGATTCAATTTTTTCTAAGGTTTTTTCCAAAGAGCGGGCAATGCGGATTCCTTCTTCAAAAGCGGCTAACGCTTCGTCCAGGGGGATGTCGTTTCTTTTAATTTGGTCGCCGAGTTTTTCAAGCCGCCCAAGCTGTTCTTCAAAACTTTTTGTGTTGCCGCTTTTTGCGTCGCTTGTTGCGCGCGCGCTTTTCTTTGCCATATTAACTCCTTGTTTTTTCCGCGCTTTCTACAATCGCGTTTATTTTTCCTTTTAACGGCCTGATGTAAAGTTTGTCGCCTGTTTTTACGTTATCTGAACTTTTAATTATTTTGCCGCTAGAATTTGTTACAACCGAAAATCCGCGCTCCATAACGGCAAGCGGGCTTGCGGTTTCAAGAACTGCCGCAGCAAATTCAATTCTTTTTCTTATTATAGCGCATTTGTCGGAAACCGCGTCGATTAAAGCCTCTTTTGCGTCGTCAAGGCGGATTAGGCGCGGCTGTAAAATCGAACGGAAACGGTATTCCATGTCCTGCGGATCAAACGGTTTTAATAGGAGTTTTGCCCTTTCAATGCGGGAACGAATAACGGTCATGAAGCTTTCTGCCGTCCTTTGAATTAAACTGCGGACGGCAAAATAATTTTCACTTACCAACTCTGCGGCGGCGGATGGCGTGGGAGCGCGGAGATCCGCGGAAAAATCACATAACGCCCAGTCAATTTCGTGTCCAACGGCGCTTACAGTCGGTATTTTTGACTGCGCTACGGCGCGGACTACTTCTTCATCGGAGAAGGGCAGAAGGTCCTCAAGGGAGCCGCCGCCCCTGCCAACGATTAAAACGTCGGCAAGCCGCCACTTGTTAGCCTGCTTTATTCGCGCCGCGATAAAAGAGGCGGCTTCATCGCCCTGTACCGGGGCGGGAAGGATTATCACTTTGATACCCGAAGCCCGCCTTGCGAGTATGTTTAAAATGTCGCGTACCGCCGCCCCTGTGGGGGAGCTGACTACCCCTACAGTTTCCGGAAAGCGGGGCAGCGGGCGTTTTTTTTCAGTGTCAAAAAGCCCTTCCGCGGCAAGTTTTTGTTTTCTTTTTTCCAGCATGGCAAGGATTTCGCCCGCTCCGGCTATTTCCATTTCTTCGCAGACAATGGAGTAGGTTCCCCGTGGGGCGTATACGGAAAGGCTTCCGCGCACGCGCATTAACATTCCGTCTTTTGGTTCAAAGTTTATGGTTCTTAATTTGTTTCTGAACATTACTGCGTCAATTTTGGCGTTTGAATCTTTTAAACTAAAATAAAGATGACCGGAACTTGCAGGCCTGCAATTTGAGATTTCACCTTCTACGCAGACGTATGAGAAAGAACCTTCAAGATTCGCTCTTATTTGTTCTGTAAGCTCGCTGACTGTAAGGTGTTTCCCATTCATTGTTTCCAATTATCTTCAGGAAACAATTTTTTTTCAAGGCGGTTCAATAACATTAATGTAATCAACGCCAGAGCTACGGTTGTTAAAGCGGCAATATACATTCCCGCTCCTATGGTAAGTCCTACCGCGGCTGTAAGCCACAAGGATGCGGCGGTGGTAAGGCCTCTTATACTGTTGCCAAGGCGGATTATTGCGCCCGCGCCCAAAAAGCCCATGCCGGAAACAACCTGCGCGGCAATTCTTCCCGGGTCTCCGGCATTCATATGTTGCGGCAGCCAGATTGAAAGCATCATAAGACAACACGACCCTACGGCGATAAGTATGTGGGTGCGTAGCCCTGCAACCTGGCGGCGGCTTGATCTTTCTATGCCGATAATGCCGCCAGCGGCAAACGCGATGCAGAGACGTATTACAAAATCAATTTCTGACATAGTTTTCCTTTTTACTTTATTGTGTAAACGACACCGGCATATATCTTGGAATAAAGTAAAGATTCCTGAGTAACAGTCATCGGCTCTGTAGCGGAGATAAAAAACGGTATTTCAAATCCCGCTTTTATGCATAATGGCGTGATAATCTGCCAGCTAATTCCCAAACCCGCCAACCATGAGCTTAATTCGTCAGAAAATACTAGATCGCCCCTTTTGTAATTCCGTTTTAATGACTGGTATCCTAAGTTGAAAAATCCCGAAATACTTGAATTTTTGTCAAATAATTCCATATTGAAAAAATATTTAAACAGCGTGTCGTTAATAACAACGGATTCTTCCGGCTGTCTGGAAATATATTTAATAACTGCGGAAAAGGACGGAATGGCGTTTTCTATCCAGAATCCAAGTTTAAGTCCGGCAGTTTCGCGGTAAGTTTGGCTTGTAAGGTCAAATTGTGAACCTAAAGTTGATGATCCGGAGATTGATAAGGAGACGATTCCGGGCAGGTTTAATTCCAGGTTACCGATGATTCCCATATCAGGAATACTAAAATTGTCTAATAATCCTAAAAATGGTCCAAATTTGACGATAAAATAGTCTGTTTTTGCCCCAAATAAGGCATTTATACTGTTTTGCAGTAAATTATCTCTTTCATAGTTTATGCTTAAATTCAATGATTCAGAAATATCATGCCTAAAAGACATATTTACTATCCCATAAATATACGGCGTAAACTGTTTTTCCGTGTCAGGTTCGGTATAAGCTGATGTTTTATCTGGTGAAAAGGTAAAACAGTCCACTCCCCCCATAACTTCAAGTTCAATCGCGCCCACAAGGCCGACGCCGCTCGCCAATAGTAAAAGTACAAAAATAGATAAAAATAACCGCTTCATATCATATATTTTAGTACTTTTATGGGCAAAATGCAAATAAATGCGTTTTATCAGGAATTTGTTAATTTTGATTTTTTTGCAAATTCTTCTTTATTTATATATTTTGTATCTTGACTTTTATTAATATTTAGAGGATATTAGTATTATGAGTGATTATCTTGATCCCAATAACGAAGAACTACTCAAGGACTTTTTCAGCGAGGCCCAAATGCAGGTAGATACCTTGGAACAAAACATATTAGTTCTTGAAAACGAGGGCGCCAATAAAGACGCCGTGGATGAAATTTTCCGTGCGGCTCATACCCTAAAAGGCGGATCCGCAACTGTGGAAATGATGGAACTTTCTCATTTCACGCATCTTGTTGAAGATGTGTTAGACGCAATTAGATCAGACAAACTTTCAGTGAATGGGGATGTTGTGGACATTCTGCTTCAAGCGATAGACGTTATTAAAGCTATGCTTGATGAACGGATGAATGGTTCTGTTTATAAAGAGGACACTACCGAAATCGAAGGTAAGCTCAAGTCATTGTTGCCGCCATCGACAAAGGGCGCTGCAAAAGCGCCGGTTAAAGCTCCCGCTCCCGTTGCCGCGCCTGTTGCCGCTCCTGCGCCAAGCGCCGCGCCTGTTGCCGCCGCAACCGGTCTTACCGAAAGGGAGATAGAAGAATTAAAAGAATCCGTTGACGGAGGAATGCCTATATACAAAGTTTCTGTAAAGTTCGACGAGAACAGTTTGATGAATACCGTCGGCGGCATTCAGGTATATGCTGTTCTGAAAAGCCTGGGAACAGTTTTAAGAACCGTCCCCGATTTTGAACAGCTCTATGCAGACAACTTTTTCCCCGTTGTTGATTATTATTTTGCTTCTAAAAATGACACACAAAAAATAAAAACTTCAGTCATACTGCCTGATGTAAGTTTAGACGCGGATGTATCAAGCGTTGCCAATGTTTCAGCGGCTCCTGCTCCTGCAGTTTCAGCGCCTGCGGCAGCCGCTCCTGCGGCGGCGAAAGTTGCTCCTGTTGCGGCTCCGGCTGCTCCAGCGGCTCCTGCTCCTGCCGCTTCTGCGCCTGCGGCAGCCGCTCCTGCGGCGGCGAAAGCCGCTCCTGCGGCAGCCAGCGCGGATGCAAAAAAAAGCGCAGCCGCTTCAGAAGACGCAAAGAAAGCGGGCAAAGAAGCGGGATCGGTTCTCCGCGTAGACTCCAAACGTATCGACGATCTTTTAAATCTTGTTTCAGAAACAGTTATTACAAAAGCGACTTTCAACCAGATCAATATGCAGTTTGGCGAGCTTACCACCCATCTTCGCGAATTAGAAAATCTGTACCGGGACAAAATTAAGAATCTGTTTGACAGTCTGCCCGATTATCTTGAAGGCATTCAGGACGGCAAATCAATTAAAGATATCCGCAAGGAAATTAACGATAATTTCGGCGATATTTTTACAATATTTGATCCTTTTGAGACGGCATTCAAGGGCATTATAGCGAAATTCCGCGCAAATTCGCAAAACCTCGGACGCATATCAGGCGAGCTTCAGGAAGGCGTTATGCGCATCCGCATGGTTCCCATCAGCCAGATATTCAGCCGTTTCCCGCGCCTTGTACGCGATCTTTCAAAATCACTCAACAAAAAAATCAACCTGGTTATCGAAGGTGAAGACACAGAACTTGACAAGTCGGTTATCGAAGACCTCCTTGATCCTATCATGCACTCGGTGCGAAACTCTATCGACCACGGAATTGAACCTGCGGAAGTAAGAAAAGCCGCCGGCAAGCCGGAAGAAGGCATGGTGCTGTTAAAGGCGACCAACGAAGGCAACATGATTGTCATAGAAATTGCCGACGACGGCGGCGGTATTGATGTTGAGGCGGTTAAGGAAAAAGCCATAGAACGCGGACTTATCAGCCCGAACAAAATTCTTACCGATGTTGAAGCTTTCAATCTTATTTTTGAACCGGGCTTCTCGACCGCAAAACAGATAACGGCAATTTCAGGCCGCGGCGTCGGTCTTGACGTTGTACGCCGTCAGATTGACAGCCTTAACGGCACTGTTACGGTTACTTCTGAGCACGGCAAGGGAACCAAGTTTATAATTAAACTGCCTCTTACACTCGCCATTATTCAAGGTCTTTTGGTCAGAGTCGGACCGGAAATCTATTCTATTCCGATTACGTCGGTTATCGAAAGCTTAAGAATCAAGCCGGAAGAAATTAAAAAGATTGACAACTACGAAGTTTTCAATATTCGCAGCGACGTTATTTCGTTACTCAGGCTTAACCGCTTGTTTGGCATTAGAACTGAAGAAAAGTCGGATTATCATTTTATAGTAATTGTCGGAACAGCCGAAAAGAAAATGGGCTTTATGGTGGACAGCCTTATTGGTGAAGAAGACGTTGTCATTAAACCTTTAAGGGATCAATTTACAAATTCTCCGGGAATCGCCGGGGCTTCAATCTTGGGAGACGGATCGGTTTCTCTCATTATTGATGTTGGTCAGCTTCTTGAATTGGGGCTTAAAAAGGAAATGGAGCAGCGCCGAATCCGCGAAGCTTCAACAAGGTAAAAGGGTATGGCGGCAGTAATAAAGGATTTAGAACAGGTAAACGCCGATTTACAGGAACAAAAAGAGCGGGTAGACAACGTAGACTTTAAAATGGTCACTTTCTCTCTCGCCGGTAAAGACTACGGCGTTGATATTATGAGTGTAAAGGAAATTGCAAAAGCCGATAAATTTACTTTCGTGCCTAATGCAGCGTCGTTTGTTCGGGGCGTATATAACCTGCGCGGCGACATTATTCCAATAATTGATTTAAGGCAGTTCTTCCATTTACCGGTAGAAAAGAAAGAAGAGAATTTAGAAAACATGCTCATCCTTCATATTAATGATCAGGTATATGGAACAATTGTAGATAAAATTGATAAAGTTGTAGGAATTACAAAAGAAACGATACAACCGCCGCATCCTATTTTTGGCGACATTAATATTAAGTACATAAGCGGCGTTGTGGAAAAACAGGGCGATCTTTATATCATTCTGGATGTTGTGCGTATCTTTTCCATGGAAGAAGAAAAGGGCAAGACTCGCGCCGCGGTATCGGACGGCGGCGAATTCTTTGTTCCTCCGCCTCCGGCCGCGGACTCGGCTGCGGCGCAAAGGGCTGCCGCGGATACGGCTGTCGGCTTTATCCAGGAAAGCCTCGCGGCGTTGCGGCACTTTATCGTTACAGTCATAAATGAAAAATGGCTTCACAGGCGTTTTGCCGAATGGAGTTCAAGACGCACAGGAGACGCGTTACAGTTAAGGAGTCTTTCAGATGCAAATGAATTCCTTGAAGATTTCCCGTCCCCCTGTACAAATCAGTTCTGGAACGAAACTTATGCCAATGCAGTTAAAAAGATACTTCCCAATGTCAACTTTACAAATATCGGCGTCTGGAATATTGGCTGCGGAAAGGGTTGTGAAACTTATTCATTTGCGTGTATACTTAAATCCAGGTATCCTACCGCTCATATAAAAATATGGGCAAACGATAACGATATCATGGCTGTTTCACAAGCGCCGAATATGTCATATAATTTAGAAGATGTGCCGGAATATTGCAGGCCTTATTTAGTACAAGGAAAGAACGGTTATTCTTTTAATCAGACTATAAAGGACGCGATTGTTTTTGAATACCATGATGTAGTAAATGAAAATACCATTCCTGAAGTGGATATGATTCTTGTAAGGGATGTTATTTCATTCTTGGATGCTGAATCACAGACAAGAATGATTGCGGATTTCTCGGAAAAACTGAGAAACCATGGAATTGTTATTCTGGGCAGAAATGAGGAGCTTACGGGAGTTATTTGGGAAGCAATTGCCGATGATCCTGTTTCTGCTTTTTCGCATAGCGCATAAAAAAATTATAAGGAGAGAATTATGAGAGTTGAGTATATCAACCCCTTTGTGGAATCAGCTTATGCCGTGTTAAAGGAAGTATTAAGCATTGAAGTTAAACGAGGAGAAATATATCTTAAGCCTACTTCAATGTCCATCATGGGCGTTGCGGCTCTTGTCGGGCTTGCGGGCGATGTGGAAGGGCGCGTTCTTTTTGATATGACAAAAGAGACGGCATTATTTGTAGCCGGCAAAATGAACGGTGAAAATTTCACGGTTTTTGACGAATTGGGCAAGGCGACCATTCAGGAGTTGGCTAATATGATTACGGCTCAAGCTGTAACCAAGCTTCACGATCTTGGCTTTAAGTTTGACCTTACTCCGCCGGCGCTCTTTACCGGTGATAATATGGAAGTTTCTACAAACCTGGGTGAAGTGGAAGCGCTTATTGTACCTATGGAACTCGACGCTCCTTATAAAATTGAGGTAAACGTCGCTATCCGCGAAAGAGTGAAGTAATGATTTATGCGCCATTGAAACGGCGCATAAATCAACTAATCGCAGCGGTTTAACATTCCACCTGCGGCGGAACGTCGTAAGCCGCCATAGTTAACCAATAATTATTTTCAGGGCGGTTAGCTCAGTTGGTTAGAGCACCAGCTCGACACGCTGGGGGTCACAAGTTCAAGTCTTGTATCGCCCATTAGCGCTAATTTCCTGTTATGCGGGGGATTAGCGTTTTTTTTTCTACGAACCACACGAAAGAAAGAAGAAATCTACCACGAACCAAGAGCGAAGAAATTTTACCACGAACCACACGAACCAACACGAACCAAGGGAGCGGAGATATTTACAATAGATATGCGTATAGTAGAGAGGTAGAAGAATCAGGCGGTTCTTGTCCGAAAGCTATGCAAGAGTTTCACGACAAGATAGCGGACAAAAACCCCCTTAACCTCGCTCCCGTTTAAATTAATATATGTATTTTACGCGTATCTTTCTATGTTCGTGTGCGTACCGAAGGTACGTTGTTCGTGTGGTTCGTGGTAGATCTCTTCCCTCTTGGTTCGTGGTAAAAATTCTTTAAAAAATTTTCAAATTCGGTCAAGCAAAATGGCAACCTCGCACCCATATATAGGTGAACCTTCTTTTGAAGGTTCGGGAAAAAACTATCTTATGGGAGATATTTAAGGAGGACAAATAAATGACAACAAGACGATTAAATCCGCTTAATGATTTCCTTTTTCTCAAAACAATGGGGGAAAAGGGAGATGAAGAACAGCTTTTGGGGTTTCTTAATGCCGTTTTAGGAAGGACAGGAGATAATAAGCTTCAATCTGTAGAAATTCTTGAAAACAGGATAATTACGCCTGAAATCCTGGGAGACAAGACAAGTATTTTAGATGTTCGGGCGCAGACAGAGGGCGGTACAATGGTCAATATTGAAGTTCAGTTGCAGAATTTAGGGGATATGGACCGCCGTAGTCTATTTTATTGGAGTAGAGAATATTCAAGACAACTTAAAACCGGCGAGAATTACATTGAGTTGCCTAATGTTATATCCATTAACATCATCAATTTTGAGTATATCAATTCCAAAAATTTTCATGCCTGTTTTCATCTTTGGGAAGATACCGAGAAGGACATTATGCTTACCGACGCTCTGGAAATCCACTTTATTGATATGGTAAAATTCAGGCGTTTAGGGTATAATACTTTAGAGGGCAGTAAAGGTTTCCTTGATAACCCTTTAAACCGCTGGTTGACCTTTTTTGAAAAGAACAGCCCAAATGAACTTATTGAGGAGATATTAAAAATGGACGTGGCAATAAGAAAAGCCAATGACATGATAGACATTGTAACAATGGATGAGGCCGCTTACAGGGAATATGAAGCTCGGGAAAAAGATATGCTTAACCGGAACACCTTTATATATTATTATACTCGGGAAGCAAAGAAAGAAGTAGCGCGAAAAATGAAAGCTGATAATTTATCAATAAGTCAAATAATTGAGTACACCGGTTTAACTGAAAAACAAGTTTTGGATTTATAAAATGTCTGCAAAGAGAGTTTTGCAGACCATTTAATTTCTACCACGAACACCACGAACCCGCTAAATAAACGCACGGCGTAGCCGTGTAGAACCTCAACCGAGCCGCAAAGCGGCGTCGAACCAAAGGTTCGCAGGTTCCCCTCTTGATCATTTATGCAGCACAGCGTAGCACCAATTAATGCCGCTATCTTGTAAAAAAGCAAGGTCGCCTTTAGGTGACCGACAGTGCGTCGAACCGGTAAAGGCGCTTGTTAATTACATATATTGAGGTTAATTGTATCAATATGCGGACGCTAATTAAAAATTATTTCCCAAAAAATCACATATAAGAGAAAAATGGCGGTGGTGTTGACGTTTTTGGGTTTATTGTCAAGAATATTTGATTCTCTTTTTAACCGTTCTTTGTGATAATTTTCCAAAAAATATATTGAAAAAAAATTTTTTTTAAGGTATATTACTATTAAATAAATTATTTATTTAAGGCGGTCAAAGACTGCCGCCGCCTTAGGGCGAAACTATAGGAGGATTATATGAAAAGAAAATTTTGGATGGGAATACCTGTAATTATTCTGGTATTTTCTGTATTGTTAATGGGTTGTCCGCCGATTGATGATGAGGAGGAAGAAACCATAGTAGCTACGCCCACGGCAAGTCCGCCGGCGGGAACCTACACTGAGGTGCAAACGATAACCCTTTCCTGTGCTACGGCAGGCGCGACAATATATTACACTACAAACGGCACTTCACCGGATGCAATCGGCAGTGCTAGCACTATGTTATATAATGTCCCCTTTGAGATAGCTGATACAACTACAGTAAGAGCCTATGCAATCAAAGAAGGCTTGGATGACAGCGACGAAATGTCCGCTGCGTATACGATAAGTATAGATAAGACAGCTAATGTAACTGTTTCCAGTGGTGTTAATGATAGTAAAGTCGAAGGTTCATTGCGTTGGGCTTTAGGCAAAGTTTCTGCCAATGGAAAAATCACAATTAATAAAGCAACAGTACCAACAATTACATTGAACACTGCATTGACTATTGACAAAGACGTAACAATTGAAGCGGACGGCGTGGTTATTACAAGAGGCACAAACTGGGCGGCTAAAAATTCAATATTAGAAGTCAATCCAGGTAAGACAGTGACTATTACCGGTATTCATTTTAAAGACGGCTTAGAAGACGCTGCTCCTCCTAACGGTAATGGAGCCGCTATTTATAATTGCGGAACCCTCAATTTATATTCCTGTATCTTTAGCGGCAATAAGGCAAATAGAGGCGGCGCTATTTGTAATGCAGGCACTGCAATCTTGGTTGTGAAAGGATGCACATTCTACATGAACCAAGCCAAAGATTACGGAGGAGCAATTGCTCATAGATCTACCGGAACCCTTACCCTAGTTGGAAACCTGTTCTATAAGAATACCGCAGCCGGTGCCACTGCTACTACAAATGGACCGATAGTATACAAAAATAACGCGACTATAACTGCGTCTGGGAAGGAGCAATCAACGGCGCCTGGGACGATAACCTCAGGTGGCTTCAATGTGGTTGATGTTGATTTAGGAATATTAGTTGCTCAAGCCGGTTGGACAGCTGGTACGGGTGATGCTAAGGGTACTGGAGTGCTTGTTGGGACAGATCTTAAACCGTTAAACACTTTGGCCAACACTATTACAGCACTTCCCACTGACTTCCCAGCAAAAGACTTTAACGGAAACAACAGAGATAATAAATACCCGGGAGCTATAGACAAAGTAAACTAAGAGAGAATAAACCGTAAATAAAGAAAGCCGTCCGAAAGGGCGGTTTTCTTTTTATGCGTTGCATTGTCCGGGAAGTTTAAATCTTTTTTTTACCACGAACCTCACGAACACTCACGAACTTTTACTTCTCAGATTGTCGTTGTTCGTGATGGTTCGTGAGGTTCGTGGTAAAATTTCTTAATTGTTTGAGGGAAAAAATTCCGTTCCTCTTCTTTGTGTTCTTTTTGTGAAATCTTGGCGAAAAAAATTCATTGTATTTGCACGATTATTATAGTATATTAAAACCAGACAAGGAGACTATTGTATGGTAACAATGGTTACAGAAAAGCGCGTTCTCAATTTTCGGGAAGTAAAATCCGAATATGACGGGCATTGGGTTTTATTCGACAAAAGGGACTTTCCGCCGGAGGATGACATGGGATATGTAATTGCCTGCGGCGACGGAAGCGACGAAGATCGAGATACCTTACGGGAAATCCAATGCGGCAAGTATCACGGTGAAGTATTTTTAATAAAAGGATGGAAACCTAAAGATGACGACGTATTCGACAGTGGCATTATCGAGGTTGCTTAAGAAAAGTTACAAATTAATTAAAAGTTCGTGTGGTTCGTGGTAGAAATTCTCCTTTGTGTTCTTTGTTCCTTAGTGATCTTAGTGTGAAATCTTTGGGATATAGGCAGTTTACCCCCTTACAACATTCCCAATTGCATATAACGGATAAACATCAATATTCTCATAGCGTCCGAAATTTTCAAGAGATGTCCGTATGCCCCTATTAATATGCTTTTCTTTCATAAAGAGACGGAGGCTTTGCATACTTCCCTGAGTTCCCGATTTAACTTCTATAGGAATAATACTTGAGCCTTTCTGCACGACAAAATCAACCTGTGCGTTACCTTGTGAAGAACCGGGAGAGGCGGATCGCTGCCAGTAGAATAATTCCTGTAAGGAAAAACAAGAAGAGGCTTTTAACAATTCAAGCCCGATAAAAATTTCAGCCAAAGAACCGCGATTAACGGCGGAAAAATCAGAGGCGGGCAGTAATTCAGAACGGAGGCCAAGGGCATATAAAAAAAGGCCGGTATCGCAGGGAATAATCCGGCGGTATTTCCGGTTTGCTTCGGCGCCAAGCGGAATACCGTTAGCGGAAGTATGAGTAACCGGATAAACCAGCCCAGCCATGATGAGTAATTCAAGCGCTTGCTTGACTGCCGTGCCCGGATTCCCGGGGGCTGCGTGTTCATAGACAAACTTTCCTTCAGTCTGATGCATTACAGATTCAAAAACCTCATTAAGAAGCAGAAGCGGAGTGCGTTTATGGTATTTGGCAAAGTCTGTTTTTAGTACGGTTATAAGATCGTTTAAAACCAGTTCGCCGCTAAGCAAATCCCTTTTTCTAACATACTGTGAAACGGCTTGTGGCATTCCTCCGCAGATTAAAAATATTTTAAACCTGCCCAAAATCTGCTGATGAATAGGATCGGCAAGCGGTTTTTCCACAGAAGCGGCCTTAATAGCTTCGCAGAGTTCTTCTTCATTTAATGCGGTTAAAAATTCATCAAATCCGAAGGGATACATAAAAAGAGAACGAATACGTCCCACGCCGAATGACGGTATTTCTTCAAGGGCAAATTCAAGAAGCGAACCGGCGGCGGCTATATGAAGCTCGGCGTACTTTTCATAAAAGTAGCGAAGCTTTGCCAACGCGCCTTGACAGCTTTGAATCTCATCAAAGAAAAGCAAAGTTTCTCCGGGAATTATCGGCGTATGGTAATAGAGCGCAAGCTGCTCGCAGATTTCCTGAGGGGTAAGGGACGACTCGAAAAAACTTCTTACTTCTTTATTTTCATCAAAATTTATCTCAACAAAGTTTTTAAAATGCGTTCCTAATTGCTTTATTGCGGAGGACTTCCCCACCTGTCTTGCACCGCGCAAGAGTAAAGGTTTCCTGTCAGGCGGTTTTTCCCGGCTCCATGAGAGGAGTATTTCATCGACATTTCGCTTTAAATATTTTGTTTCCATTTTTCTTACCCAAAAATAGCATAGTTTCAAAGAAAATTCAACCCAAAAACAACATGAATTCCAAGAAAATCGTACCCAAAATATTATATATGAATCAAATATCGCGTATCTAACACGAACAACGACATGATATGTACAAAAAGTTCGTGTTGGTTCGTGTGGTTTGTGGTAAAAATCTTGCTAATATTCCCCCTTGAATTGACAATAAGCGCGGCATTATAATTAATATAATGAAAAAAGCGTTTTTTTTGCTGTTTTTATTCCTCCCCGCCGCCGTTTTTGCTGACAGCGGATTGAAAATAAAGGTGGAAAATAACAGTTCCGGCCTTACAATTACCGGTTCTGACGGCAAGGCGGATTCCCTGTCAATTCCTGATACCATTGACGGTAAAAAGGTTACCATGATAAGCGAAGGCGCTTTTATCGGGAAAGGTTTAAAAGACGTTAGCATTCCCGATTCTGTTACAGTTATAGGAGATGGCGCTTTTTCTTTTAACAGGCTGGAAACCGTAACAATAGGGAATAATGTTACGACTATCGGCAGGGGGGCTTTTACCGGTAACAAACTGGCTAGTGTGACATTAGGCTCAAAAATCAGCGTTATAGGGAAGGGGGCTTTTTCCAACAATCTGCTGGAAGCCGTTACTTTACCCGCCTCTGTTACTGTAATCGACGATTATGCGTTTTTTAACAATAAAATTAAAACAATTGATATTCCCGGGGGCGTTACAACGATTGGCGAGGGCGCTTTTTCCGGCAATAAATTTACCTCAATAGTGATTGGCAGCGGAGTAACAATCATTAGGGACGGCGCGTTTTACAATAATTTTATAACAAGCGTGACAATTCCCGCGTCTTTAAAAACTTTGGGCAGCCGTGTTTTTGACGCGCGTTCATCTGACGGGCGGATAAGGGGCAATATAGTTTACACCGACGTTAGCGGAAATGTTCTGTATACGACAGCAAAGAATTTTGACGCCTTCTATACCTCCAACGGCAAAAAATCCGGCAAGTATTCCCTAAGCGACGGCAATTGGAAGATGGAGTGACACTCCGCTTAAATTATTCTTAATTTTTTACCACGAACCAAGAAAGAAGAATTTCTTACCACGAACCAACACGAACCAACACGAACCAAGAGAGCGGCGAGATTTACTACAAATATGCGTTTAATAAAAATAGAGAGGGATCATGGGTTTATGTACGTTATCTTATCGTGAAGTCCGCATCTAACCTTCGGACAAGAACCCCTGATCTCTATATCTCTACTACGCGCATATCTGTAGTTAATTTCTTCGCTTTCTAGGTTCGCTCCTGGTTCGTGTGGTTCGTGGTAAAATTCTTCGATAATTTTTCTCTGCTTGCCAATTTTTAAGCAATTATTGTATCCTACTAACATGGATTATCTTCCGGTTTCTGATGACTCACTCCAAAAAGCCGCGCAAATTCTGCGTAATGGAGGACTTGCAGCGTTCCCTACCGAGACAGTATACGGTCTTGGCGCGGACGCTTTTAACGCGCAGGCCGTCGCGAAAATTTTTGAGGTAAAAAACCGCCCTCATTTTGATCCTTTAATTATTCACATCGCCGCGCTTGACGCGCTTGAAAAGGTCGCGGACTTTTCCAAATTAAGCAAAGAAACCCGCAAAAAACTTTTTTTGCTGGCGGAGAACCTGTGGCCGGGGCCGCTTTCCATTGTTCTGCCAAAAAATAAAAAAATCCCGGGAATTGTTACCGCCGGACTGGAAACTGCGGCAATCCGCTTTCCCGATCATGATGCGGCGCGGGAACTTATTTTACTTTCTACAGGCGCGCTTGCCGCTCCCAGCGCCAACCCATTCGGCTCATTAAGCCCGACAAGAGCGGAACATGTGCGCGATAAACTTGGCGAAAAGATAGATATTATTCTCGACGGAGGGCAAACCCGTATCGGGCTTGAATCTACCGTGATTGACATAACAAACAGTACCGATAAATCCAACAGCGGCGAAGGTTCCAGTTCGTCAGGCGTAAAAATACTCAGACCGGGCGGCACGCCGAAAGAGGCGATTGAAAAATTGATAGGGACGGTTGAGGACGGCTCTCCCGTTACAGACGCTTCTAAAGGCCTTGCTTCCCCAGGGCAGTTAAAAAGTCATTATGCCCCCCATGTGCCGCTTGTTGCCTTTAATATTGAAGATATTGAAAAAATCGCGTACGAAAAAGACAGCGCATACGTTTTTTTTGACTGTTCAGCCAAAGACGCCTGGATTTCCGCCCAAAAGCCGCCAAAATCCGCTATTATCAAGGTTCTTTCCGAGCGCGGACAAGTTTTAGAAGCGGCTTCCCGCTTTTTTGAGACTCTTCATGAGTTAGATAATGGTAAAGTATTAAGAATATTTGTGCAATTAGCGCCTCAAAATGGGCTTGGAAGCGCTATAAACGATAGAATTTTTCGCGCTTCCGCGTAAAAATTAAAATTTTTCTCTAACCTATTGCCACACCGCTTTATATGGTGTATACTAAAAAAAAACAACGCTATCTGTGTGGTCATACCGCGCTCGATATAAAAAGGGATTTGGGGATGAAAGTTCAACGTTTTTTCACTGACTGCGAAAGCGGTCCGTATTTTGATATTGTTTGGGAACGGCGCAAAAGCGAAATCAGAAACCCTAACGGCAAACCAATCTTTTCCGAGGACACTGTAATTGTACCGGCGTTCTGGAGTCAAATTGCCGCGGATATTATCGCGCAAAAGTACTTCCGAAAAGCCGGAGTGCCGAAAAATAAAATCTATGAATGGAAGAAATGGGCAAAGACAGGCATCAATTCGGAGGATCCGGGAAATTCCCTGCCGGAAGACGGCGCGGAACACGACGCTCGCCAGGTCTTTCACCGCCTTGCCTATACATGGCTGGAGTGGGGCAGGCAGAACAACTACTTTGAGAATCAGGAAGATGAAAGAGCTTTTTACGATGAAACCTGCTATATGCTAGCTCATCAATATGCCGCGCCTAACAGTCCTCAATGGTTTAATACCGGTTTGTATTCCGTATATGGGATCGACGGTCCCGCGCAGGGACACTACTATTTTGATCCGGCGCAGGAAAAAGTCGTTAAGTCTGAAAGCGCCTATAAACGCCCCCAACCCCATGCCTGTTTTATCCTTTCTATAGACGACAACCTTGTAAACGAGGGCGGCATCATGGATTTAATGACCCGTGAAGCCAGATTGTTTAAGTACGGCTCGGGGACGGGTTCCAATTTTTCCCGCATCAGGGGAGTGAATGAAATTCTTTCAGGCGGCGGGGTTTCATCGGGGCTTTTGTCATTTTTAAAAATAGGCGACAGGTCGGCGTCGGCAATTAAGTCGGGAGGCACGACCCGCCGCGCCGCCAAGATGGTTACGCTCGATATCGACCACCCCGACGTAGAAAAGTACATAAACTGGAAAGCGTCGGAGGAACATAAAGTAGCCTCCATGGTAACCGGTTCTTTGATACTGAAAAAACATATCGACGCGATTAAGAGGGCTTTGTCCGGTTTTAGGGGTCCTGAGGACGATAAATTTAACACCGAGAAAAATCACGAGCTTGCGATGGTTCTGCGGGCGGCTTTAGGCGATAAAATCCCGCCGTCCTATCTGTACCAGCAGCTTCGCCGCCTTGAACAGGGCGATGAAGAGGTTGACGCTTCCCAGTACTCCACCGCCTGGGACGACGAGGCTTATAATACCGTCTCGGGTCAGAGTTCCAACAACAGCCTGCGTCTTAGCGATGATTTTATGAAGGCGGTGCTGAATGACGGGGACTGGGAATTAAGAAGCCGTACTGTTGGGGAGACTGTTAAAATCGTAAAGGCGCGTAAACTTTGGTCGGATATAGCAAAGACAAGCTGGCAGTGCGCCGATCCCGGGCTTCAGTACCACACGACAATTAACGACTGGCACACATGCCCGGCAGGCGGCGAGATACGCGCCTCTAATCCGTGTTCGGAATACATGTTCCTTGACGATACCGCCTGCAATCTTGCGTCGGTAAACCTTTCCGCTTTATACGATAAAAGAAAAAAAGAATTTAATGTTGAAGGATACCTTCACGCGATTGACATCTGGACGACAATTCTTGAAATCTCCGTAGTAATGGCGCAGTTTCCGTCTTCGCGCATCGCTGAGCTTTCTTATCAATACCGTACCTTGGGACTTGGTTATGCCAACCTTGGAACGCTCCTTATGATTATGGGGCTTCCCTACGATTCGGATCAGGGACGCTCTGTAGCGGCGGCTCTTTCCGCGCTTCTTTCCGGCGAAGCGTACGCGCAATCCGCCCGCATGGCGGCGGAACACGGCTCTTTTGCGCGTTACGGTGAAAACGCGGAGAATATGCTGCGCGTAGTCCGCAACCACAGGCGGGCGGTAAACGGCGCCGTTGACGGCGAGTATGAGGGGCTTCACACAATTCCCAGGGGAATTGATCCCGCCCATTGTCCGGCTTATCTTTTAAACGCGGCAAAATCCGCATGGGATAACGCGCTTGAATTGGGCAAGGCGCACGGGTACCGAAACGCGCAGGTTACGGCAATTGCGCCCACAGGAACTATCGGCTTATTAATGGACTGCGACACCACGGGCATTGAGCCTGATTTCGCGCTTGTTAAATTTAAAAAGCTTGCAGGCGGCGGCTATTTTAAAATTATCAATCAGTCTGTGCCTCCCGCCCTTGAAAGCTTGGGCTATTCGCCGCAGGCTATCGAAGAAATTGTCGCCTACGCCACAGGCAGAAAAACTTTAAAAGGCGCTCCGGCGATCAGCCATGAGATTCTTAAGTCAAAAGGTTTTACAAACGAAGCCCTTGCCTCAATTGAAGACGCTTTAAAAACGGCTCTTAATCTTGAGGGAGTTTTTAATCCATACGTGCTTGGCAAATCGTTTGTTGAAGAAACCCTTAATATCCCTGAGTCTACTTGGTCGCTTCAAGGGTTCAGTCTTCTTAAACATATCGGTTTCAGTTCGCAGGACATTGAAGACGCTGAATTGTTCGCCTGCGGTACAATGGGTCTTGAGGGCGCGCCCGGCCTTAAAAAAGATCATTATGCCGTTTTTGACACGGCGGCTCCTTCCGGCAAGAAAGGAAAACGCTCCATATCATGGACCGCCCATATCGGCATGATGGCGGCTGTGCAGCCGTTCATCTCCGGAGCGATTTCCAAAACTATAAACATGCCCAATTCCGCCAATTATGACGACGTAAAAGGCGCATATATGCTCTCATGGAAAAACGCCCTTAAAGCAGTCGCCCTTTACAGGGACGGTTCCAAACTTTCACAGCCTCTTAACACCTTTGCCCCGGGGACAGATCCGCTGGCTGACACTATCCTTAAAGTTGAAAAAGGACTGGAGCTTCCCGCCTCGGCGCCGGATAAAAGAAAATCGGCAAGCCTGCGCGGGCTTCGCAAGTCATTGCCTAACCGCAGGATGGGATACACCCAGAAAGCAAAAATCGGCGGACATTCAATTTTTATCAGAACCGGCGAATATGAAGACGGGAGTCTTGGAGAAATCTTCCTTGATATGCACAAAGAAGGCGCCGCTTTCAGAAGCCTGTTGAACAGTTTTGCCATTACCGTTTCTCTTGGACTGCAATACGGCGTCCCCTTGGAAGAATACGTAGACGCGTTCACGTTCAGCAGATTTGAACCTAACGGCATGGTACAGGGACACGATTATGTAAAAATGGCGACTAGCGTAATTGACTATGTTTTCCGCGATCTGGCTATTAGTTATCTTAAACGCAGCGACCTGGGGCAGGTAAAGCCCGAAGACCTTGTTGCTACCGCGATGAAGAGCGAAACGGAAACGTCAGACCCTAAACCTCGCGGCGAAAAAAACAGCGCGGGTTTTAGGCCGAACAGCGTATCTGTTCCTGCGGTTAAACCTGTAAAACAACAGCCGTCCGGCAATTTGGGAAACGCTCCCAAGGGATTATCAGCGTTTTCGTCCGCCGCCGCTGTGCCGCAGACGCAGGTTGCAGTAATGGAAAGCTCTTATCCGCAGGAGAATGAAGTAATAAAAATTGTACAGGCGCGCATTAAAGGTTATGAGGGAGACCCATGCTCTTCATGCGGGTCATTTACATTGGTTAGAAACGGAACCTGTATGAAGTGCGATACTTGCGGCAGCACCACAGGCTGTTCTTGAAAATTAATAAGGAGAAAATTATGAATTTGATTTTTTTAGGCCCTCCGGGCGCGGGTAAAGGAACTTTAGCGGTAAAAGCCGTGGAAATTCTTGGAGTGCCTCAGATAAGCACCGGTTCAATTTTTCGCGCGGCAATAGCGGACAAAACTCCGCTTGGCGTTAAAGTTAAAGCCATCATTGATTCTGGAAAACTTGTAGACGATGAAACTACAATCGCGCTTGTTAAAGAGCGGCTTACCAAAGACGACGTTAAAAAAGGTTATATATTGGACGGCTTCCCTCGGACAATTCCCCAGGCGGAAGCATTGGCGGGTTTTTCAGCAGTAGACAAGGTTATCAACTTTGACATTCCCGATTCAGGAGTGCTTGAACGGCTTGGCGGGCGCAGAGTCTGCCGCAAGTGCGGATACAATTTTCATGCGATTTTTAACAAACCTAAAAAAGAAGGAGTCTGCGATTACTGCGGCGGAGAAGTGTACATCCGCGACGACGACAAGAGCGAAGCCGTACAAAAACGCCTTGAAGTTTACCGCGCCCAGACCGCTCCGTTAATAGACTATTACCGTAATAAAGGACTGCTTTTGGATATAGACGCAAAGCCGATGGTAGACGAAATTGTCGTCAATTTTAAAAAGGCGTTGGGGATATAAAAGCGTCATCTCCCTTGCACAATACGGCTAAAAAAAATAAGATGACAATATGGAAACACATACACCAGGCGAGCGTATCGCGGAAATACGCAAGACTTATTCAGTCAGCAGGGAAGACCTTGCTGAACGCAGCGGCGTATCAGTTGAACTGATCTCTAAAATTGAAGATGACGGGCATATTCCCGATCTTGCACCGTTAATTAAGATTTCCAGGGGGCTGGGCGTACGCCTGGGCACACTTCTTGACGACCATGAAAAATTGGGCCCTGTTATTTGCAGAGTGGGGGATGCCGCATCCTCAAGCCGTTTTAAAACCGGTCTGCCTAATGGCTCTGCGGCGGGTGAACATCATGGTCTTAACTTTAACGCGCTTGCCGCCGATAAAAGCGGACGCCACATGGAACCGTTTATCGTAACAATCGAAGTTGACGCTCATCAGGAAAAATCATCTCACGAAGGCGAAGAATTTATTTATGTTATGGAAGGGGTAATGGCGTTTGAATACGGCACGGGAAAATATACATTAAACGCGGGGGATTCCGTTTATTACGATTCTATTGTGCCTCATCGGGTATATTCCGCGGATAATAAGGCGGTAAAAATACTGGCTGTAGTTTATACGCCGGTTTAAGAGGAACATCATGGAATTTATAGAAAAGACTCTCACTCAAGTTTTAAAAGATAAAACTGCCGCTCATCCGGATCACGATTTTCTTGTCTATTCAGACCGCAACCTTCGCTTTACTTATTCTGAATTTGATAAAAGGGTGGACGATTTCGCGAAGGGACTGCTCTCAATCGGCGTAAAGAAGGGCGATAACGTTGGTATTTGGGCGACAAATGTGCCTGACTGGAACACTGTACTTTTTGCCTGCGCCAGAATCGGCGCCGTTCTTGTTACGGTAAACACGGGCTACAAAACCCATGAATTGGAATATGTGCTGAAGCAATCCGACATGGTATGTTTGTGCCTGACAAACGGCTGGCGCGATTCCGATTATATCGGAATGGTGAATGATCTTGTGCCTGAACTTAAAACGGCGCAAAGAGGGCAGGTTAATTCCGCCAGATTCCCATTCTTAAAATATGTCGTGCATATTGGCCAGCAAAAACACCGAGGCATGTTCACTTCAAGCGAAGTGCTGCTGCTTGGCCAGCATACCGATTCGGCGCAGTTAAGCGAAATCGAAGCCACGCTCAATACCAACGATGTTGTAAATATGCAGTACACTTCGGGTACTACCGGCTTTCCCAAGGGAGTGATGCTTACGCACAGAAACATTCTTAACAACGGGCTTGGCATCGGCGACAACCAGCGCCTTACTGAAAAAGACATTGTCTGCCTGCCCGTGCCTCTGTTCCACTGTTTCGGCCTTGTTCTTGGAATGATGGCAATCCTTACCCACGGCTCCACAGCCGCGATGATAGAGTGGTTCGATCCTCTGCTTGTGCTTGCTACAATTCAAAAGGAAAAATGCACCGCAGTTTATGGGGTACCGACAATGTTTATCGCGGAACTGAACCATCCCATGTTCAAGATGTTTGATCTTTCCAGCTTGCGCACCGGTATTATGGCGGGTTCTCCCTGCCCGATTGAGGCGATGCGCCAAGTAATTGATCTTATGTATATGAAGGAAGTCACTATCTGTTACGGGCTGACGGAATCATCGCCGGTAATGACCCAGACGCGCTACGATGACGACATTACCGTAAAAGTGGAAACCGTAGGCCGCGCCCTGCCCGGCGTAGAAGTTACAATCCGCGATCCTGAAACAGGCGATGAATGTCCCGACGGCGTACACGGTGAATTCTGCTGCCGCGGTTACAATTCAATGAAAGGCTACTATAAACTGCCGGAAGCGACCGCCCAATGTATCGGTAAAAACGGCTGGCTTCATTCAGGCGACCGCGGAGTTAAAGACGAAAACGGCAACTTTAGAGTTACAGGCCGCTTAAAAGACATGATCATCCGCGGCGGAGAGAACATTTCCCCCAAAGAAGTAGAGGACTTTTTGTATACAATGCCGGGCATCAAGGACGTGCAGGTAGTCGGGGTTGCCAGTGAAAAATACGGCGAAGAAGTCTGCGCTTTTGTCATTCTTCATCCTGAGGTGAAAATGAACGTAGAAGACGTGCGCGATTATTGCCGCGATAAAATAGGCAGGTATAAAATCCCTAAATATGTGTTCTTTGTAGACGGTTACCCTCTTACTTCAAGCGGAAAGATACAAAAGTATCTATTGCGCGAGATGGGGAATAAAATGGTTCAAGAACTGGCAAAGGGCTAATATTACTACTCGACTTTTTTTTGAAAACAGGTCATAATTCAACAATGGACGCGGCTAGTATCGATACTGCATTGATACAAAGAGTAGAATTGTTTACCAACCTCAAACAGAATGAGATTGATTTTGTAATCTCACATTCCGCCGTGCTCAATCTGCCTAAAAGCGCTTTTTTATTCTCTTCAGGAGAAAAGGCCTCTCAGTTTTATATTTTAGCAAGCGGGGAAATCCGCGTATTTAATAAAAGAGACGACGGCAGTGAAGAAGAAATGGCGCATTTTACCTCAGGCGATACAATCGGAGACTTTGACTTTGCGCGCGGCGCCGAATATGACGCATACGCGGAAGCCGCGCAGGATTCATCTCTTGTCGTCTTTCCGCGCGCCGGTTTAACAATGGAATCTCTTGCGCGGGAAGCTCCCCACTCAGTGTGCAGTATTCTTTTAAACGCGATTATTATGATGACGGGGCGTATAAAATCGACGCATAAATTGATTTTAAATAATATGTCGTGGGTGCAGGAACTTCACAGGCGGGCTTACGAAGATCCGGGAACTGGTCTTTGGAAACAGATACTTATTAAAGATGAAATTATCAACGCGCTAAATGAATCCGCGGCATTGATCATGCTTAAACCTGACAGATTTAAAACATTGGTTGATTCAAGGGGGCATAGCGCGGGAGACGCGGCTATGATCAGAATAGCCATAATACTGAAAAACATCACAAGGCAAATAGGGCATGGCTGGGCGATGCGTTTTAAAAGCAATGAAGTCGGACTGATTATTAATAACTGCGGCGCCGCGCAGGCGGAAGACATAGCCCATGAATTGTATGAATTTATCAACGACATGGACGCCGTTCCCCCTCAAGACGATATTCCCGAATTTAATTTTTCAGCGACAATATCATGGGCCGTATGGCCGCAAGACGGCGCTGATTGGGAAACTTTTTTTAGCGGAAATTACAGCTCTCTTTTAGACAATTGGAAAAATGGCGGCGACAGGGTAATTCATTATTCAAGAGAGGCGACGTGAACATTAACGAAAACAAATTAACATTTCTGTCCGTACCCCTTGACGTTTCATTAACCGGTATACCGCTTTTTTCCGGATTTGAAGAAAGTGAATATAATACCGTTTCCAAATTGTTAAAACTTGTATATGCAAAAAAGGACGACGTTATTTTTAAGGAAGGCGACAAAGGGGTAAATATGTTTATCCTTTTGTCGGGTTCTTTAAGCGCGTTTGGCGCCCAATCCGATGGAAATCAAAAGTGGTTATTTGACATAAACCCCTGTGATTTTTTCGGTGAGATGTCAATAATAGCGCATGAACCGCGATCTGCGACAATATGCGCAAAAACTGATTCTGTTGTATTGATGCTGAACAATGTTGATTTTTACAGAATAATTTCCGACTACCCTATAATTGGCTATAAAATACTCAGAACTATCGGCACTGTACAAAATCAATGGTTAAACCAGTCGTCAAAGTCCTACAACGATTTAATTCGATGGGGTGAAAACGCGCGCCGCAGGGCAATCACTGACGAAATGACAGGGCTGTACAACCGCCGTTTTCTGGAAGAATCCATTAAGGAGCGCTTTAATAATTCATTTATGAATTTACGCATTATGTCCCTGTTAATGATGGATCTTGACAAGATACACAGCATAAATGACCGACATGGCACAAAAGCGGGCGATTTAATAATTACATCATGCGCAGAGATAATTCGCGACTGTCTGCGGCCAGGCGATATTCCGGCGCGGCTTTCAGGGGACGAATTTGCCATCCTTCTTCCCGACACTGATATAAAAGACGCGGTTACGGTTGCCGAGCGAATTAGAGAAATTATCGCGGACAGACAAGTTGAAGTTCCTGCCTCTCCCGGCTCAAGCGACAATGTAATAATCAGTACAAAAACAAGCATTGGCATAGCGATCGCCCCCGCCCAGGCAAATACATTGGAAAAATTTGAAGATGCCGCAGATACCGCCTTACGTAAAGCTAAAGAACTTGGCAGAAACCGGGTTGAGGTTTTTAGTTAGGACATTCTTTTTACCCTTATATTTTATCAAAATAGCCTATTTATTACCTTGATATTTTAAGGAATGTGTTTATTTTTTACCCTTATATTCTATCAAAATAGCCTATTTATTACCTTGATATTTTAAGGAATATGTTTATTTTTTACCCTTATATTTTATCAAATCAGCTTATTTTTTTCCCTTATATTTTATTAAATTAGCCTATTTTTCCCTTGATATTTTATGAAAATTACACTATTATTACCCTTATAAATTAATTGTTATGATAAAAGATTATTTTAACAGGATTATAGATTCTACTCTTATTAATTGGTCTCAAGATAAGACAAGAAAACCCCTTATGCTGCGCGGAGCAAGGCAGGTCGGGAAAACCGAGGCGGTCAGGAAATTGAGCAAGCGTTTTAAGTATTATGTGGAAATTAACTTTGATAATGATTCAGAGGCGGCTGATTTTTTTAAGGATAATATTGAACCGGATGAATTGTGCAGGCGGCTTTCTATCTATAAACACATTCCGGTAATTCCGGGCGAAACGCTGTTGTTTTTTGATGAAATTCAAAGCTGTACGGAGGCGATAAAATCGCTTCGTTATTTTTATGAAAAATACCAGCAACAGCATATTATTGCGGCAGGCTCTCTTTTAGAGTTTGCATTGAGTGAAATTTCGTCTTTTGGCGTAGGCAGGCTGCATTCGGTTTTTATGTATCCGTTTTCATTTTATGAATTTTTGGACGCGCTGGGCGAGGAAATTTTGTCCGAAGCCTGCCGGCAGGCTTCTCCTGATAAGCCGCTTGCGCAGCCTGTGCATAATCAACTTGTAGACCGCCTAAAAATTTTTATGCTGACAGGCGGCATGCCGGAAGTTGCGGCAAATTATGCGCAAAACAGGGATATGCTTAAAAGCCAGGAAATTCTTGAGGATATTATAACGTCTTTCCGGGATGATTTTTCCAAATACCGGACAAAGATGCCCGCTGTTGTGTTAAACGAAGTTTTTGAATCGGTGATGCACCAGGCGCAGGGGAAATTTATATATGAACATGCGGCGGAAGGAACGGCAAACGCCAGAATTAAGCAGGCTTTGGATCTTCTTATCATGGCGGGGCTTGCGTTTCCTGTAACGCACAGCGCGGCAAACGGCATTCCTCTTGGCGCGGAAACAAATCCCAAATACCGCCGCGTTATCCCCTGCGATACCGGTATTTTTCTGCATATACTTGGAATTGATAAATCGCAGATTCTCATTCATAATGATTTTAAAACCGTTAATCAGGGGGCGTTAGCAGAAATATTTGCCGGTCTTGAACTTTTAAAAAACGGCGGCACTCATGCCCGCAGGCAGCTTTATTGTTGGAGCAGGGAAAAGGCTCAAAGCAGCGCGCAGATAGATTATCTTATACAGCGCGGCTCTTCTATTGTTCCTATTGAAGTCAAGTCGGGGACGCAAGGCGGCATGAAAAGCCTGAATATTTTTATGAAGGAAAAAAATATCGCCAGGGGAGTGCGTACGTCGCTTGAGAATTTTGGGCAAAGAAGCAACTTTGATATTTATCCGTTGTATGCGGTTTCAAATTTGTATTTACAGCCATAAAGAAAGGAGGCGGTTATGTTAAAAATTACTTTTTTAGGCGCGGGCAGCACAATTTTTGTCCGTAATGTGTTGGGCGATTGTATGTCAAGCGAGGCTTTGCGCGAGTGTGAAATCGCATTATACGATATTAACGCTCAAAGACTGAAAGAAAGCGAACATATTTTGTCTGCTATTAATAAAGGAAAGGGCGGGTATTCAAAAATTTCCTGTTACGCGGGAATTGAAAACCTTGAAAAATCCTTAAAGGGCGCTTCCTTTGTCGTGAACGCTATTCAAGTCGGCGGTTACGACCCTGCCACAATCGCGGACTTTGAAATCCCTAAAAAATACGGACTTCGCCAAACAATAGGCGACACCCTTGGCATCGGCGGCATAATGCGCGCTCTGCGGACAATTCCGGTTTTAGAACAGTTTGCCCGCGCCGTTGAAAAAGTCTGCCCTGATGCGTGGTTTCTCAATTACACCAACCCAATGGCAATGCTGACAGGTTTTATGCAGAGATACACAGGCGTAAAAACTGTCGGTTTGTGCCACAGCGTACAAGTTTGCTCTCAGCACTTGCTGGAGTCCCTTGATATGGGCGATAAACTCTCAGGTCGGCGGGAATTAATAGCGGGAATTAACCACATGGGGTGGCTTTTAGAAATACGCGATAAAGACGGCATTGATCTTTACCCTGAAATTAAGCGGAGGGCAAAAGAAAAAAACGCAGCGGGAAAACACTGGGATATGGTACGTTATGATTATATCGACAAACTTGGGTATTACTGTACCGAATCGAGCGAACATAACGCGGAATATAATCCTTTTTATATCAAATCAAAGTACCCGCAGTTAATAGATGAATTTAATATCCCGTTAGATGAATATCCGCGCAGGTGTATAGCGCAGATCGACGGTTGGAAAGAAGAGTACCAGAAACTGGTAAAATCAGACACCCTTGAACATCAAAGATCGCGCGAGTACGCTTCCCACATAATGGAATCAATAGTAACAGGCGCTCCTTATACAATTGGCGGGAATGTGCTGAATACCGGAGGAAGCATCGAAAATTTACCGCCGCAAGCCTGTGTTGAAGTTCCCTGTCTTGTGGACGGTTCAGGCATCAGGGCCTGTCATGCCGGAAAATTGCCTGTCCATCTTGCTGCGATGAATATGACGCATATCAATGTCCACCTGATTACTATTGAGGCCGCGGTAACAAAAAAAAGAGAACATATTTATCACGCAGCAATGCTGGAACCGCATACAGCAGCGGAGCTTTCACTTAACGACATCCGCGCAATGACGGATAAATTACTTAATGCGCATAAAAACTGGCTACCTGAGTATAAATGATTTTTTTACCACGAACCAATTATGGAAGAATTTTTAACCACGAACCACACGAACCACACGAACCACACGAACCACACGAACCACACGAACCAACACGAACCGAGAGAGATATGAGTTAAATACCTAGATTTGCGTAAAAGAAAGCGGGGATTTAGGGGGTTTCTGTCCGTTATCTTATCGTGAAGTTCATGCACAGCTTCGAACAAAAACCCCTGATCCCTTTCTCTTTCTACTATACGCATATTTGTAGTATACTTCACCGTTATCTTGGTTCGTGAGTGTTCGTGTGGTTCGTGGTAGAATTCTTTTACTTTTCAGTGTTTGGTTTTTTCCGCTTATCTTTATCATCAATGTTTTTTAGGACTATTTGTGATAGTTTCTTAAAATGTTGGGGGAGTAATTCTTCGTCCGGAGAATTATAATACGCAAGGACGCCGTTTAATCCCTCTTTGGCTTGTTCGTATTTTTTCTGTTTATAGTGGATAAAAGCAATATGATATTCCGCGGTTATTCTAAGGTCTGTATTGCTCGGATTGCGATCATGCAAAGCCTGATAATACTGTATCGCCGTATTATAGCGGTTTCTGTCCATAGCTTCATGGGCGCGTTGAATCAATTCTGCAGGAGACAAATCCTCGCTTATATTTGTTGTTGACACACATGCGGAAAATGTAAGCGTTAAAACCAACGCAAAATAAAATCTGTTCATAATTAAATTATATCCCTATCACCTTTCTTAGTAAAGGTATTCAGTAAGCATAAGTTACACTGTCTTCTATAAATAATTCGTAAGAATTTATTAAATTTATGTTTCTTTCAGGAATAATTGACCATTAGTCCAAAAAGGTGCATAATTTATATATGATTGCAGGAATAATTGGTGCTACAGGCTATGCCGGAGCTGAGTTGGTAAGGCTGCTTTCGGGGCATCCTAAAGTGGATAAATTGGCGCTTTCCTCAGTAAGTTTTGAAGGTGAAAAGATAGATAAAATCTATCCTAATTTTTTAGACGAAGTTTCGCTTCCGCTTTTAAAAGCCGAAGATGTTATCGCCTCTTCCGATGTGGTTTTCTCCGCTCTTCCCCACGCAGTGGGAGAACCTTTTGCCACTACCTGTATAGAACACAAGATACACTATATAGATCTTTCAGCTGATTTCCGTTTTAACGACAGCGAAGAAGTGTACAGAGCATGGTACGGCAAAAATTATTGGTATCCTGAATTGCATAAAAAATCAATTTATGGGCTGCCTGAGCTTAACCGTGAAAAGATAAAAGAACTCGCAGTACAAGGGCCTGTTGTAATTGGAAATCCGGGATGTTATCCCACAGGCGGATCACTCGGCGCGTTTCCGGCTTTGGCAAAGGGAATGAACCGCGCGGATATTCCCGTAATTATTGATGCCGTCAGCGGCGTTACGGGTGGCGGCAGAGAACCGTCCCGCTCCTTTCATTATGCCGAGTGCGCGGATTCCATTTCGGCGTACAAGGTCTCCTCTCACAGACATTCGCCTGAAATTGAGCGTAATCTTGCGCAAATGGCGGCGGTAGGGAACAATCCCGCGCCGAGGATTATTTTTACGCCCCGTCTTGCGCCTGTAAACAGGGGGATCTTAAGCGTCATTTACATTGCGCTTTCAGAGCAGTGGAGCGTAAAGGCGAATAAAGCCTATATGCCGCCTTCAAACGAGGTTGAAATAAGAACTTCTGAAATCCGCGATATTTATTCTGATTTTTATAAAGATGAACCGTTTATTAGGGTGCTTCCGTCAGGACTGACCTCAGCCACCAACCGGGTGCGTATGTCAAATTATTGCGATATTTCCGTTCATGTTGATATTAACGGTTCTACATTGATTGTTACTACCGCAATTGATAATATGGTTAAAGGCGCCGCCGGCCAGGCTATACAAAATATGAACATTTTATTCGGTTTTGATGAAAGAGCCGGTCTTGACGCAATACCGATTATTTTTTAGGAATTAATAATGAAAGAAGTGGCAGGCGGAGTTTGCGCCCCGAAAGGTTTTTCAGCCGGCGGCATAAGGTGCGGAATAAAGGCAAGTTCGCAAAAGAAAGATTTGGCGGTTATTTTTTCACGAAAAGTTTGCGACGCGGCGGCGATGTTTACAACTAACAAAGTAAAAGCCGCAAGCGTACAGGTTAGTCAGGAAAATACCGCAAACGGCAAGTTACGCGCCATTATTGCCAATTCAGGCAACGCTAACGCCTGTACCGGCCAGGATGGAATGTCCGCCGCAAAACGCATGGCGCAGCTTGCCGCGGATACGCTCGGCATTTCCGCCGAGGAGGTCGCCGTCGCTTCTACGGGAGTTATCGGCGTACCGCTGCCGATTGAAGTAATAGAAAAAAATATTAACGCTGTTAAAGCCGCTCTGCGCCGCGATGAACAGGGAAACGCGGACGCTCTTGAAGCCATTATGACGACTGATATGCGCAAAAAGGAAATTGCCGTGGAGACTGAAATTGGCGGAGAGATTGTGCGTATCGGGGCGATAACAAAAGGCTCCGGAATGATCCATCCCAATATGGCGACAATGCTTACATTTATTACTACGGACGCTGCGGTAGAAAAACCTGCTCTTGATTTAGCTCTGCGCCTCGCCGTAAAACGCTCTTTTAACCGCCTGACGGTTGACGGCGACACTTCCACTAACGACATGGTTCTTATAATGGCAAATGGTGAGGCTGGAAACGCGCCTGTCAATTCATCAAACAAATGCCCCCACTGCACCGCGGATTACAATACATTTTACGCCGCGCTTGAGTATGTGTGCGTAGCGCTTGTCCGCAAAATGGCGCGTGACGGAGAGGGAGCGACAAAACTGGTTACGGTAACCGTGACAAACGCCAAAGATGAAGAAAGCGCGCAGACGCTTGCAAAATCCGTCGCTTCTTCCAGTCTTGTAAAAGCCGCCTGCTTCGGCGCGGACGCTAATTGGGGACGGGTTTTATGCGCTCTTGGATACGCCGGAGTTGATTTTTCCCCAGAAAAGACCGATGTAAGTTTTAAGAGCGGGGCGGGGGAGATTGAAGTTTGCAAGAACGGGCAGCCTGTTAAATTTAACGAAGAAAAAGCAAAGGAAATTCTGTCCGAAGAAGAAATTGAAATACTGGTCAATTTACATTCCGGAGGCGAAAAAGCGTCCGTATGGGGATGCGATCTTACTTATGATTATGTAAAAATTAACGGAGACTACAGGTCGTGAATAGCATTTCAAATAATGACAGGGCGGGAGTACTTGTTCACGCTCTGCCGTATATTCAAAGTTTTCAAGGTAAAACAATTGTTGTTAAATACGGCGGAAACGCCATGCTTAACGACGAATTAAAAAGGGCGGTTATAGAAGACGTGATCCTCATGTCATGCGTCGGCATTAGAACCGTCCTTGTTCACGGCGGCGGGCCGGAAATAGAGGCAATGTTAAAAAAGACGGGCAAAGAAAGCCGCTTTATTAACGGACTGAGGTACACCGACGAAGAGACAATGGACATTGTGCAGATGGTTCTCTGCGGGAAGGTTAATAAGGAAATTACCGCCCTTATTCAAAAAACAGGCGGCAATGCAATCGGCTTATGTGGAATTGACGGAGGACTGTTAAAAGCCCACCGCATGAAAAGCGAAGACTTGGGTCTTGTCGGTGAAATTAATAAGGTGGACGTGTCGATGTTAAACACCGTTTTGAACGCCGAAGTTATCCCTGTAATTTCTTCCGTCGCCTACGGAACAGGCCAGGACGAAGGAAAAGCCCTCAATATTAACGCCGATATTGCCGCCGCCAAAATAGCCGCCGCCCTTGGCGCTGAAAAATTAGTCCTTATGACCGATGTCCGAGGCATCCTCCGCGACATAAAAGACGAAAATACCCTTGTAAAATCCATAAAAAGGCCTCAGTTGGACTCCCTAAAAGAAGAAGGCATCCTCACCAAAGGAATGATCCCCAAAACCGACTGCTGCGCCATGGCCCTAGACGGCGGCGTAAAAAAAGCTCACATCATAGACGGCCGTCTCCCCCACGCCATACTAATCGAACTTTTCACCGACGAAGGCATCGGAACAGAAATAGTCGGCAATATTTAGCCCGCTACCCTGTAAAGACAAGAATTTCACAATAATATAACAAACAAAAACCCCTTCTTCCCCCTTTGTGAACCTCAACCGAGACCGAAGGTCGAAGGTTCCCCTCTTGCTCTTTGTACCTTCGTGTCCTTTGTGTGAGGTATTTGCATTATAAGCCCACTAGACAAAAAGTGTAAAAATTTGCTAATCTATTGTAAGAAAGTGAAAACTAGGGAGGCCAGTTGGCTGAGAAAGATTTACGTGTAAACGAACAGATTCGTTCCAGAGAAGTCCGTCTAATCCGGGATGACGGCGATCAGGGAATAATGTCTGTTTCGCAAGCATTGGAAATTGCCAGAGATGCGGGTCTTGACCTTGTGGAAGTAGCGCCCCAGGCGGTACCCCCCGTTGTCAAGATTTTAGATTACGGAAAGTTCAGGTTTGAAAACGAAAAGAGGCTGAGGGATTCCAAGAAAAAGCAAAAACTTTTAAAACTTAAGGAAATCCGGATGCAGCCTAAGATCGACGATCATGATCTTGACTTTAAATCTAAACACATAAAGGAATTCTTGTCCGAAGGCAACAAGGTAAAAGTTACGATTCGTTTCCGCGGTCGCGAACTTGCCCACACTGAACTTGGTTTTGACGTGATGAAGGACGTTCTTTCCCGTATTGAGGGAGAATATGTAATGGACAAACCGCCGGCAATGGAAGGGCGTTTTATGTCCATGGTACTGAGTCCTAAAAGCAAGAAATAAATATTTACAGAGAGGTGGCTTATGCCAAAAATGAAAACAAAAAAGAGCGCGGCAAAGCGTTATTCATTTACCGGAACCGGTAAGGTGAAGTATAAGAAACAGAATCTGCGCCATATCCTGACCAAGAAGTCGTCAAAGCGCAAGCGTGGCTTGCGTCATTCCGGCGTTTTGTCCGATGACAATGTGCCGGTAATCAGAAAAAAGCTTCTGCCATACGGCTAAAGCGTTAAGAGGTAAATTATGTCGAGAGCAGTTGACGGTTCAAAAAGAAGAAACCATAGAAAAAAAATATTAAAACAGGCTAAAGGTTATTGGGGAAGACGCGGCACTAATTATAAAACCGCGAAAGACGCCGTAGCCATAGCGTTAAATTACGCATACCGCGACAGAAAAGACAGAAAGGCTCAATTCCGCCGCCTGTGGATTGTAAGAATTAACGCGGCTTGCAGGGAAAACGGGCTTTCCTATTCACGGCTTATCGCAGGCCTTAATAAAGCGGGCGTGATTATCGACAGAAAAGCGCTTGCCTGGCTTGCTTCTGAAGATGCGGCGGCGTTCAAGGCTGTCGCAGAAAAAGCCAAAGCGGCACTTGGAGCGTAAAAATGATTAGTCTTGAGCAGGTCCAGCTTCTGGAAACAAAAGTCGCCAAGGCGATTGAGTATGTACAGCGGGTAAATTCGGAAAATGCCGCCCTTTTGTCAGAGAGGGCGGGTTTACAACAGAAATTAGACGCGAATCAAAAACGCCTTGACGAACTGGAACTGCTTGTTATGCGCTTTAAGGAAGATCAGGGGCGGATTGAGGACGGTATAGTTGCCGCATTGGACAGGTTAAGCCAGTTTGAAGAAGCGTTTGAAAAAAGCCTGAAGGAAAAAACTCCAACAAAAAAGACTCAGGCTAAAAAAGAGAAAAACCCCGAGCCTGAGTCAAACGCGTCCGTATCAGAGCCAAAAGAGTTTTTTGAGATTTCCGCGAAAGAAGCCCAGAAGAACTCCGAGCCTTCGGCCGCTCCCAAGGATACCGGTACTGCGAAAGATAACAGTAGTCCTAAGGATAGTGACATTAAGGATAGTGACCTGAAAGATAGTGATCCAAAGGATAGTGATCCTAAGGATACTGAACCGCAAGATTCCGAAACGCAGGAAAAAGAACTGGACATTTTTTAGGGAATTTAATGGCCAATGATATACGCCTGGATATTCTTGGAACTTCATTTACAATAACCGCCGATGAGGACGAAGAATATCTTAATAAAGTACTGTCCCAGTACAGCGCGGCTGTAAAAAATACGCAGAGTATTTCAGGAATTAAAGACCCTCTTAATATCGCTATTTTAACAGGTTTTATTTTGTGCGATGAATTTAACAAGGTAAAACAGCGGTTGGATGATGAAATAAAGGCAAGGGGTGAAATAAAAGACGAAGACAACTGGGAAGATCAGGAAGTTGAAGATCGTACTCTTCGTCTTATAACAAAACTTGATCAGGCGTTAAGCCTGTTTGGCGATGATAAAAATACATAAGCTTCAAAATAAGATAAAACATTATGAATGGGGTTCCCTGCAAATACTGCCCAAATTTTTAGGATTGGCGGAAAATAAGGAAGACCCCAAAAAGCCCCATGCGGAAATGTGGTTAGGCACTCACCCGCTTGCTCCGTCGTATGTGCAGATAGACGGAAACAGCGTAAGCTTAAAAGAGATTTCCGGGGAGCTTCCGTTTCTGCTAAAACTGATTGCCGTAGAAAAACCGCTTTCTATTCAGGTTCACCCGAACAAGGAACAGGCTAAATGCGGCTTTAAGCGGGAAAATGAAATGGGGCTTGAAATTGACTCTCCCGCAAGAAACTACAAAGATGAGAACGGCAAGAACGAAATAATATGCGCAATTACTCCATTTACTCTTATGGCGGGATTTAAAGAGCCAAAAGAAATATACGCTTCCCTGGGCGCGGTTTCAGATGGGCAAATGAACCTTATTAAAAAATTAAGCTCTCTTTATCCTGAAGACCCAAGCGTTTTTTCGCCCCTTTACCTTAACCTTATTACATTACAGCCCGGGCAGGGGCTTTTTATTCCTGCCGGAATTCCTCATGCGTATATAAGCGGTTTTGGCGTAGAACTGATGGTCAATTCCGACAATGTAATCCGTTGCGGGCTTACGCATAAACATATTGACATTGACGAGTTTAAAAAAATTATGTCGCCTGTTCCCTTTGTCCCGCAGATTATTACTCCTTCCGGCGATACTAAGGTTTGTTATCCGCTGCCTGGGGAAAATTTCTCTCTTTTTTACATTAACGGCGGCGGTGACAGCGTGTCTTTTCACGAAAGCAATTTTGCAGTCTTTATTGTTACAGACGGCGAATTAAAAATAGAAAACCGGCATTTTAAAAAAGGCGAATCTTTTTATATTTCCCGCGATAAAGACTCCCCCTTTTTACTAAAAGGGAATTTTTCCCTGTTTGCCGCGTGTATAACGGAAACCGAATGAAAATACTTGTAGATGCCGATTCCTGTCCAAAACCTGTAAGGGAGCTTGTGCAAAGAAGGGCAAAAAAACTTAAACTTGGAATTGTTTTTGCCGCTGACAGGCAGATACCCAAAATAGGCGGGACGGAAATGGAGATTTGTCCCATTAAGGAAAACTCCGCCGATGACCGAATAGTAGAGCTGGCTGTAAAAGGCGATCTTGTAATAACGCGGGACGTTCCTCTTGCAAAGAGGCTTGTAGAAAAGTCGGTATCAGTAATTGACGACCGCGGGCGCGTATTCACGGCGGACAATATAAACGAACTGCTTTCCATTCGCAACTTTAAAGTCAGTCTTGCAGATAACGGACTTGAAATTGAGAGAACGGCAAATTACGGAAAAAAAGAACTTAAATCATTGGCTGACGCGCTGGACAGAACATTGACGGTTATGCTGCGTCTTCGGGGTACCGATTCTGAGTCTGTTTAATATTTGGAAGTATTTCAAAGAAAATATCAATTAACTCGGGATCAAATTTTGAGCCTGCAAGTTTTCGTATTTCGTCAAGAACTTCATTTTCACTCCACGGCTCTTTGTATACGCGTTTTGAACAAAGCGCGTCGAATACGTCGGCAATGGCGACAATCCTGCCACCAAGGGGAATTTCTTCGCCTTTTCTTCCCAGCGGTTTTCCTTCGTCATTTGCTTTTTCCACTTTGCCCGTGTGGGGATCAATCCAGCCCGGGTAACCGGTGCCGTCCCAATTTTCATGGTGGGTCAGCGCGATATCCCTTGCAAGAATATCAACGGGAGAGTTAGTGTCAAAAAAAAGTCTTGCGCCGTAAATGGTATGGTTCTGCATTATCTGATATTCTTCCGGCGTAAAACGTGCCGGTTTTTTAAGAATTGTATCCGAAATCGCCACCTTGCCCACGTCGTGCAGCATGGAACTTATCTTTAATGAATCCATGAATTTATCTTTTTCTTCTAAGGGAACCTTATGATGATAAGCCCATCTGTCATAAATTTCTATTGCATAACCGGCGACGCGGTTTACATGGGTGCCTGTTTCTTTAGGGTCGCGCAACTCCGCCATTTTTATCATACGCAGGATCATCGCCCTTGTAATGTACGCTCTTTGGAGAACCATAGTGGCGTTTGTCGCAAAATGCATAAGGATAAGTTCATCATCCGTGGAAAACGGAATAATATTTCCATCCTGATCTTTGGCGTTGATAACCTGAATAACTCCCATTAACCGTTGGTCTGTGGCGACCAAGGGAATGGTCAGAGTGGAGACCGTCTTGTACCCAGTGATTATGTCAAAGTCTGAAAGAAATTTATACGGCTTCTCAGGGGGTATATTGTACATATCGGGAATATTGATCAATGTTCTTTTATAGGCGCAATAACCTGAAATGGATTTTTCATTAATTTGGACCGAAAATATTTTATAGATCATTTTTTGTCCGGGCGGCATATTTTTTTGAATAGTGTCATTTTGTGAATATTTTATTGATAATTTTTCAGATATTTCTCCGTTTTTTTCATCAGGAACAGTAATATAAATTGATCCTGCGTCGGCATGGACTACTTTTCTTGCTTCAAAAAGTATCCTTTCCAGTAACAGTTCATAATCCTGTATCTGATTTAATTCCGAGTCAAGTTGAAGAATGTTTTTAAATTCAGTTTCATAACTCATATCTCCTCCAAAAGCAATCCTGCTGACGGCAACCCCCTTGTGTAAACTTCCATATAATAATATTTTATTATAAAGAGGAAATTTATTCAATGGGAGTAATTAAAACGGCTCTGGAAATAGCCCTGGAAAGAACCGAAAAAGTAAAGAGTGACAAGTCGGGTATTGGTCAATTTGAGGTTAAAAAACGCGGTAAAAAGCTTGCAAACGCTTTTCTTGAGGGGGAAGTGGATCTTGCAGGCGAGATAAAAAAAACGCCCGCACAGGACAGAGAAAGCCTGAAACAGGGGATTTTTGACGTTCTTCTCGCTCAAATTGCCCTGCCTGCCGCTAAAGATGATGAAAAACGGATAGAAAAGCTGGGTAAAGGGCTTTCCGCCGTGATAAACAAGGGCGAATTTAACGATATGTACAGACAATTAACCATGCTTTTTGCCCAATATATTAAAGAAGCTTCCCAATACGAACAGATGATTAACCAACAGTACGCTCCAAAGCTTCGCCAGAAGGAAGAGGAATTATCGCGCAGATTAGGCAGGGAGGTCCGTATTGATCCTTTCCAGGACCCTGAATTTGTCGCTTTTTACAACCAGCACATCAACGCTTTAAAGGGCAATTATGCTCCTGTAGTGGAACAGGCCAGGGAAGAAGCCAAGCGGATGTTTAACTCATAAATTTTTGTGGACATATTTTTATTCTGTTATTATAATGTTTTTCAGTAAGCTAATTCCAAGGGGAGGATATTATGGCTGAGCATATAATGCACAAAAAAGAGGCAAAAAAAGCGCCTCAAAAGTCGCTTAAAGAAAAACGCGATCAAAAGAAAGAAAAGAAAAAAAATAAGAGTGGCGAATAGGGAAATCGCGAACTAACAACAACTCATTTTTATTGATTAAATTGTATGGGAGTGGGTGCGCAAAGGCATACCGGCTCCGGATGGCGTGGCATTAATGGACGCACGCTTTGGCGTGGCATCATTCCGATCCACGCCATGTGTCGCCGTTATACCTTTGCGCCCCCGCTCCCTTATAATTTTAATCAGTAATTAAGTGAATATGTGTTGGTTCGCGTTTATTCGTAGTAAAATTTTTTTTCTCTTCTGTTCGTGGTGGTTCGTGAGGTTCGTGGTAAAAAATTTTCCTTTTCATTTGTTATTTATTATTTGCTATTTGCTGTTTATCCATTTTCTGTACAGAAGAGAAATGCCGTAACCGCCGAATACAACTATAAATCTATCTACAATATTGATGGGTATGCGTGAAAGAATAGCCGTGGCTAAAAGCGGCATATTGTTGCGTAAAAGTCCAAGTTTTAAATTGTCTTCGGGAGAAAGTGTGCGCGGCATGGAATAAGAAGTGAGCGCATAGTCGATGATTCCGCCTGTAATGCTGATTACAATGCAGTCAATGACAGCCAATACCAGTAATAGCGAAGCCACGCCGATAAATGTATACAAATTTTGATTACTAAGAAAAACGGTTTCCCTTTCTTTCATCTTTTTATAGAAAAACCAAACTAAAAGAATTTCTACGATAATGCAAATTACCCAAATGTTTCCCAGAAAACCCAATTCAGGCCCCCGTATAATTATGTTTAACAAAAATTCCATTATGGGAAAAAGCAAAGTCCCGGTAATAATACCCGCCGCAAGCCCCGCGCTAAAACATATTGCCGCGTTAAATATTGTATCAAGATACAAAGGTATTCCCGTTATGGTATGTAAATAACTGCCCAAGGCATTGCCAATGGCGGACACTATGCAAAGAACGGCGATTTTTAAGAGTTTTGTGCGGTTCATTATTTTTTCATTATAACATACAATCAAACCAATGAAACAGTTGTTTGCGGGAGCCTTATGTGCGCTATTAGTATGCCTTGCTTCTTGCGCCGGTAATGACGCATACCCGTCAATATCATCTATTTCAGCCTCATGGCTTAAACTAAAGTCTGATATTATAAATTCAAAACAGGCCGGCGATCTTGAACCTCAACCGAATCCGCAGGGTGTCGAACCGGAGGTTTGCGGTTTCCCTCTTGCAGACTTTCGTCTAACGCTTAAAAAGTTTTTATCCTCGCCGTTTATTTACCTGTACAAAATACACCGCCCCGAAAACATACAAATTCTTGCGGATATTGATTCTGCCGCGGAAAGTCTTAACGGCGTGTTGAAAGAGGGAGAAGGACTTCCTCCGGAGAAAGCCAGTTTACAGATCTTTCCCATTATTCTGGAAATTGATTCAAACCTTGAAAAATTACAGCTTATTGAAAAAAGCCTTTCAGAGGCAAGCCAGTTTCAGTATTTTCAACTTTTATTTTTTTTATGCGTACTTATCATCAGTATTGTTCTTGCATTGTGGGCGCTTTACGGCAGGTTTGAAAGGGCGGTAATCAAAGAACGGCAAAGCCTTGTCTTTTCCCACCTGACGATTGAAGGGCTTGAAGCTGAACGCAGGCGCGTATCCCGCGAACTGCACGACACTGTACTGCCGCTGGTTCAGGACGCGCAAGTGTCAGCGCTCATTCGCTCAATCTGCGTGGAGTTAATGCCTCCCGATTTTACGCGGCTGTCCCTTAATGATTCTTTGGCTGGATTATGCGTTCAATTCACCAAACGCTCTGGAATTGAATGCGCCTGTTCCATAGAAGACGGGCTTACTTTTGCGGCATACAGCCCTGAAAGACAACTCCATATCTATCGCATGGTTCAGGAATCTTTTACCAATATCGAAAAACACTCAAAAGCAGGACGGGCGGCTTTGGTAGTCCGTCATTCAGATGAAAATATTTTAATTTGCGTCTCTGACGACGGAGAAGGGTTACGCGGCATACCTTTATCCGCAGACGGTATTCCATCGGGAGCCGGATTAGGCATAAAGAGCATGCGCCAGCGTGCGGATATTTTAGGGGCAAAACTTAACTTTATAAGTGAAAGCGGCAACGGCCTTATGGTAAGAATTGAATTACCCCCGGTTACTTTAGGTAGCGTTCTATGATTGAAAAACAAGGAATTTTGATACCGGAAATCTCGATTCCAAAACTCGTAATTGTAGAAGATCACCCCATTATGCGCGAAGGGTTGGTGAAATATTTTACCGGTACTAACCGCTGGCAGGTAGTGGGGACGGCTTCTACCCTTGCCGAAGCCAAAGAACTTGTAAACCGCGTTTATGCGGATGTTTTTCTTTTGGATATTCAACTTGAAGACGGTTGGGGGCTTGATATTATCCCGTATATAACGAAGAAAGAGCGGTTTTCGGAACAATCCCGTCCCATTATGGCAGTATATTCCAGTTTTGATGATTACGCCCATGTCAGCGCCGCGCTTGGAATGGGCGTACAGGCCTATATCTGCAAACGCCGGGGTGAACAGGAACTTGAAGCCGCCCTGCGCTCCACGCTGGACGGAACACCGTACATTGACGACACAGTTCAATCAAAATTAAATAAAACGGTAAATCTTTTCAGCCTTCTTACCAGACGTGAAACTGAAATTTTCAGACTGGTAACGCAGGGACTCTCTAACAAACAAATAGCTGAAAACCTGAAAATAAGCCCGCGGACAGTGGAAAACATCCTTTCCTGTGTATACGATAAAACCGGCCTCCGCTCCCGCATAGAACTTGAACGTCTGTAACCTCAAAAAGCCAAGATTTAAATTTTACCACGAACCACACGAACCAACACGAAGTTATGCCCTCGAACAAAAACCCATGATCCCTCTCTTTCTACTATGCGTGTATTTGTAGTAAATCTCGCTGCTATCTAGGTTCGCTCCCTGTTCGTGTGGTTCGTGGTAGAAATTCTTATTTTTGGATGAAGATTTTTCAGAAACCGTGCGTAACTACTCATGACAACTATTTTCAAGGATTTTATAATTTTCCTTAATTAGGGAAAAAATTTGTCCATAAGACAAACATTGCCCGAGGAACAGCATAAATAAAGGAGAAAGGAGTATTCTATGAAAAAAAATTTCAAACTAAAAACCATACAAAAGATAGTAGGGATTATCGCGCTCATAGCGATAATCGGCTTTTCTTTCGCCGCTTGCGATAACAACACAGGCGGCAGAGGCGGCGGCGGTTTTGGCGGCGGTGGTGGTGGAGATGATGGCGGTGAAACACCCGGCAGCGGAACTGGTGGTGGCAGTGGAACTGGTAGCGGAACAACCGTCTCAGTTACAGGCGTAACCCTTAACAAGACCACTCTTTCACTGGCTGTAGGCGATACGGAAACATTAACCGCAAATATTGCGCCGTTTAACGCGACAAACAAAAATGTAACATGGAAATCGAGCGATACAACAAAGGCAACTGTTGAAAACGGCGTAGTTACCGCTGTTGCGATAGGCTCTGCGAAAATTACCGTTACCACCGCAGACGGAAATAAAACCGCAACTTGCTCAGTTACCGTAATCAGCAACATGAAATGGACAGCTGTATCAAACAGCACATTCGGTACAAGCGGTATCATTGCAATCACCTATGGAAACAATAAGTTTGTTGCCGGAGGAGGGAATGGCAAAATGGCGTATTCAACGGACGGCGGCGAAACATGGACAGCCGTAACGAACAGCACATTCGGCGATAGCTCAATCAAAGCAATCGCCTATGGCAACGGCAAATTTGTCGCAGTCGGCTATGACGGCAAAATGGCGGTTTCAACGGACGGTGGCATAACATGGACAGCCGTAACTCAAAGCGTCTTCAGTAGCTATATATATGCAATCGCCTATGGTAATAACAAGTTTGTCGCAGTCGGCAGTGGCGGCAAAATGGCGTATTCAACGGACGGCGGCACAACATGGACAGCCGTAACGGACAGCAAATTCGACAGTAACAGCATCAATGCAATCGCCTATGGCAGTAACGGTAGCACTAGCAAGTTTGTCGCAGTCGGCAATAACGGCAAAATGGCAACTTCAACGGACGGCACAACATGGACAGCCGTAGAGAACAGCAAATTCGGCAGAGACAACAACTTTATCTACTCAATCGCTTATGGCAACGGCATATTTGTCGCAGGTGGCGAAGAAGGCAAAATTGCGTATGCAAAGATAAACACAAATTGGATGAGCGCAAATACTGGTACAATATTCGATATCTTCTATTTAGGAGAAAATCGTAAAGGAACAATCTCTCCAATCGCCTATGGCAACGGCAAGTTTGTCGCATGCGGCAATGGCGGCAAAATGGCGGTTTCAACGGACGGCGGCGAAACATGGACAGCCGTAGCGGACAGTAAATTCGGTACAGACAGCATCAGCGCAATCGCCTATGACGGCAGCAAAAGATTTGTCGCAGGCGGCTCAAACGGCAAAATTGCGTATTCGGACGATTAAGTGTAGGGGTGCCTGTCACCGCTTTTTCATGGTGTCGTCAAGAAATTGGCGACACCAGATTTAGTGTAGGTTATTATGGTACTATCACGATCAGCCTGGATACAACGACTTCGTGATCTTTTTGTCTTTGTGTGAGGTATTTTTCGAAAAAAATTAATATTGACATTTATCACAATAGCGGCTATAATTATGATAAATATCCCTCAGGAGGAGTCTATGCCGGTAATACCAAAAATTCGTCCTGTTTCCGACCTTAGAAACAAATTCAGCGATATTTCACGGTCAGTGCATGAAACCAATACTCCTGTTTTTTTAACTAAAAATGGCCGGGGTGATATGGTTGTGATGAGTCTGGAAGCTTATGAACAAAATCTTTTTGAATCTGAAGTTTATCTTAAGCTAAAGGAAGCGGAATATCAGGCTGCATCGGTAAAAAAGCGGTATACCCATGATGAGGTTATGAAAGAACTGCGAAATACAATATCAGGAAAAAAATCCCGCAGGAAAAATCTCCAAAATGTATAAAATCCATTATCTTCCTCTGGCGCTGGATGATTTAAAGGATATTGTACGTTACATCGCTGATACGCTTGAATCGCCACGGGCTGCGGAAAATTTTATTTTAAAACTTGACAGAGAGGTTCTAAAAATAGCGGATAATCCGTTCCGTTGCCGTTTATACATTTCTTCTGAAACACTGAAATATGATTACAGGGTTTTACATATTAACAATTATTCTCTTTTTTATACAGTAGATAATAAAAAAATTGAAATTCACCGAATCATCTACTCACGCAGGGATATTGAGCGAATACTAAAAGAACAGGACACACAACAGTAACCGACACCTCTTCCCACGAACTTTTTACACATATCTTGTCGTTGTTCGTTTTGGTTCGTGTGGTTCGTGGTAAATCTCTTTGGAATAATTTACCACGAATTATTTTTTTGCTGCTTAAATGCCGATTTTGCCTTCTTGAGAACCGGCGTTTCCAAGAGCGTCAGTCGCGGAAAATGTATATGGAAAAAATACTATTAATTGAGTATATTTTCAATATGATTAACCTTTCTGGAGTTTGTTTGTTTATATGATATAAAGATAAAGGATTTTTTTGATAATGAAAAAACATTTAAAACAGGCGTTCGTTTTATTTATTTTGCCGTTTATTTGCATTTCCTGTTCCGGTAAAAAATCAAAAACAGCCGTCTATGAATTTACTGAAATAAGGCGCGGAAATCTTGAGCGCTTTGTGTCATCTAGCGGGACAATTAATCCTGTGGCGACTGTAAAAATTCTTCCGCGTATGAGCGGCAAAGTGGAAGCGGTCTATGTTGATTATAACGACAATGTTAAAAAAGGGGACGTTCTTGCGCGGCTTAATACCGATATGCTCCGTCTTCAAAGGGATCAGCAGCAGGCGGCTGTTCAAAAAGCGCGCGCCAACTATGAATTGCAGTTAATCAATTACCGTAATCAAGAAGCTTTGGCGCAAAGAGAATTGATTTCAGAATATGAATTAAAAACTTCAAAGACTTCCCTTGATAATCAAAGAGCCGATCTTGCCGTTGCCGAGGCGAATTTAAGAGTTATAGATACAGAGATAAATCAATACGCGTTTATTACATCCCCCATTGACGGCATTGTGCTTGATAAAAATATTAATGTAGGCGATACGGTAGTTGATTCAGCTAACAACAATTCAGGCAGTATTTTTACCATTGCCGAAAATTTGCGTGAGATGCAGATAGAGGCGATGATAGGCGAGCTTGACATAGCGTCGATATTCAAGGGACAGGAAGTGCGCTTTACGCTTGAGAGTCTACCCGGGCGAAAATTTTCCGGCATTGTGGAAACGCTTAGGATGGTTCCCGTCGTGTCGAATAGCGTGGTCTCGTATACGGTTATTATAAACGTGGAAAACAGGGGCGGCTCCCTTCTGCCGGGGATGACGTGCGCCGTGGACTTTATCGTAGAAAAAACAGATAACGCGCTTCTTGTTCCCAATGCCGCCCTGCGTTATCAGCCGACAAGCCTAAGCGCGGAACAAATTTCCGATCTGGTATTTAACGCAAGTCTTGAAAATATGACGGAAGAACAAAAACAAGCCGCCCTTGAAGCAAGAGACAAGCAGAAAAGCGAGTCTTCACAAAAGCAAAACCAAAACAACCAGGGACTTTCTCAGATTATGATGGGACCCCAACCTGCCGCGCCATCGGGACAGCGGGGCGGGGGAGGCAGGCAGACTTCAAGTCAGGGAGGGCAGGGAAGCCAGCGGCGTAATACGCAAGTTGTAGTTTGGCGTAACCTTTGGTTTATCGGCGGGGAGGGCAAACTTGGCGTAGTGCAGGTACGCACAGGCATCAGCGACGGTACGTCAACTGAAATAATTGTACCCGATGATTTTGAGGGCAGACAGATAATTTTAAGGGAGAAAATTTAGTGTCTGTCATTGAAATGCGGGGAATCAAACGCGAATACCGAATGGGCGGGAAGCAGGGTTCTTCTAAAGACGATTCAAACGTAGTAGTTGTCCGCGCGCTTCGAGGCGTAGATTTTTCCGCCGAAGAAGGGGAATTTGTTTCTGTAATGGGACCGTCGGGTTCCGGTAAATCCACTTTAATGAATATTCTTGGATGCCTTGACAAGCCTTCAGGCGGAACTTATACCCTTGACGGAATTGAAACTTCCGCTTCCGATTCTGATACGTTTGCGTATATAAGAAACCGAAAAATCGGTTTTGTGTTTCAATCCTTTAATTTATTGGCTCGTACTACGGCTCTTGAAAACGTTGAACTGCCTCTTTTTTACCGCCAGAGGGATAAGGGCGAAAAACGCCGCTTTTTTAAAGGCGAGTCCTCCGCCCGCAAAGAGAAAGCAATTGCTTCTCTGCGCGAAGTAGGTTTACAGGAACGCATTGATCATTTCCCGTCGCAGTTGTCGGGCGGGCAGCAGCAAAGAGTGGCGATAGCAAGGGCTATTGTAAACGATCCGGCTTTTATCCTTGCCGACGAGCCGACAGGGAATCTTGACACCGGCATGAGCATGGAAATAATGGGGCTTTTTCAGCAGTTAAACGACATGGGCAAGACAATTATCATGGTAACCCATGAGCCTGAGCTTGCCGTTTACACAAAGAGGATAATCACCCTGCGCGACGGGCAATTGGTCAGCGATAAACCGGTAACAAAAAGGCGCAGCGCCATTGAAGACCTGGCTTCCTGGAACAGGGAGCATGAACTATTGGAAAAGGAGGGCGCGTAACGTGAATATTTTACAACTTTTGCAAACCTGCGTCCGCTCCATTCTCCGTAACCGTATGCGAAGTCTTCTAACATCGCTTGGAGTAATCATTGGCGTAGGCTCTGTAATAACAATGGTCGCCCTCGGCGAAGGCTCTCAGAAGGCGATTGAAGAGAGGATTACCGCGATGGGAACCAATTTATTGCAAATAATGCCGCGCCGTCAGCCAAGCCGCTCCGGACAACAGGTAATGATGCGCATAAGCGCCTTTACAAAAAATGACATTAAAAAACTGCGCGATGAATCCAGTTTCGCGGCCGCTGTTTCCGGCGTTGTTCAAAGCAATGTAAATGTTACGGGGAGTCTTGGAAACGCTCAAGTTTCAGTTCAGGGCGTGGAACCGGATTTTATTTTTGCGCGTAACTGGACAATAGGACAGGGATTCTTCTTTGACGATGAAGATATGCGGCTGCGGAACAGGGTGGCTGTTTTAGGCGGCACTACGGCAAAGAATTTGTTTGGAGACGCAAATTCCGCGCTGGGAGGGCAGATACGGATAGGAACAAATTATTTTACAGTTACAGGAATATTGGAAAGCAAGGGGGCGGGTCTTGGCGGAAACGATCAGGACGATATTATAATGGTGCCGTTGGATACGGCTATGACGCGCCTTGCGAATTTGCGCAGTATAAATCAAATTGTTATGAGCGTTGTCAGCAAGGATTACATGGACGCGGCTAAAAAAGAAGCTGAGTATATTCTGCGTGAATCGCGCAGGATTCCCGAAGGCGCTCCTTCCGATTTTGAAATAATGAGCTGGGCTGATATAATTGACATGGCGTCCGCCACGTCAAAAACTTTAACCAGATTGTTAGCTGCCATTGCCGGCATATCGCTTTTGGTCGGCGGCATCGGCATTATGAACATTATGCTGGTCTCCGTAACGGAGCGCACCCGCGAGATCGGCATTAGAATGGCGGTGGGCGGGCGCAAAAAAGATATTTTGCTCCAGTTCCTTACCGAGTCTGTAATACTGAGCCTTATGGGAGGCATTCTTGGCATTGGTTTGTCAATCCTCGCGTGCCGTATAATGACAATGAGGGGCGCTTACACGGTTATTAATCCCTTTGTTGTTATGATTGCCGTTCTTTTTGCCGCGTTTGTCGGCATTATTTTTGGTTATTACCCGGCGTTGAAAGCCGCGCGGTTGTATCCGATAGACGCTTTGAGGTATGAATAATGAAAAAAATTGCGGTTCTCTTTCTATTTTTGTTAGTGAATAGACATGCGTTTTCGCAGGTCATTAACCTTGAGCAGGCGCGTACATTGGCGCTTGCAAACTCCAGTTCTCTTGCGAGGTATGAGTCCGCGATACGGAGCAGCATACTCGACGAAAAAAATCAACTGTACTCCATGCTGCCCCAGGTTTCTGCTGATTATAGGGCGACGATGAATTATTTAAAGAATTGGGAATTTATAAACCCGATAGACGCTTTTACTTCTGGGGTGTCATTTTCCATTACGCAGGTCATTTTTCAAGGCGGTAAAAGTTTTATTAATAAAGCGATAAGCGGCATCGCGACGGAGAGCGTAAGAAAAGACGCGCAGGCCGAGTATTTTAATACGCTTGATTCCGCCGATAACGCTTATTACGCAGTGTTGGAAGCCGCCTCCGCCTTGGAAGCCGAAGAAGCGTCTTTACAAACCGCAGTCCTCGCGCTTTCAATAGCGGAAGTGCGCCAGTCAAGCGGAATGATTAACCGCGGCGACTACCTTAAAGCGCTGGCGGATAAAGAGGCGCGGGAAAATTCCCGCAATCAGGCGCGGCGCGCTCTTTCTTTAAGCATGGCAAAATTTAAAACGATAACCGGCTTGCAGTCAGCACAGCTTGCCCAGATTGATTTTACAATATATGAAAACGCCCTTGCGTATCTTGCGGTAATTACTGATGAAAAAGCCGATGAATTGTATGGGTGTTTTTGGAATATAATGGCCTCTGATAATCCTTCACTCGCGAAAGCGGCTCTTGGCAATAAAAGGGCACAGATGAACTATACGCTTTCCAAAAGAGATTACGCTCCCACAATCAGCGCGACAATTTTTTCCTCTGAGTTCGGCTATTCAGCCGCAAACGGCTTTAATACTTCAGCTAACGGAGGAATTTCAATTAGCGGAAAAATACCGGTGGATTTTTGGGTGCTTGGCAACCGTCTTGAAAAAAGCAAAATCGCCCGCGATACCGAAGCGATTAATTATACAAATACGCAAAATTCTTTGGAGCAGGAACTTTTAACCTCGCTTTCAAATGTTTTTACGCAGGCAGGTTCCGTTATTTCTTTGCGCCGTTCTCTTGAATACACTGACTCGCATTTTAATTATGTGCTGGAACGCTACCGTCTTTCTCAAAGTTCGGTAGCTGATTTAAACGACGCGACATCGCTTTTTATTTCAGCCAGAAACAGTTTAAGCCGCGCCACTTACAGTTTTTTACAAAGTATTTCGCGGATAAGGTCTCTTTGCGCGATGGACGATGAACAGCGCCTGTTAAAAATTTTATCCGGCGATTTCTTTTAACCTTTCGATAATGTTAAGGTGCTGAGTGCAGGCTTCTTCACATAACCCGCATGCCGTACATTTTGCAGCCCCCGCTCTGTCAAGACTCCAGTGCCACTTTAACCTGTCTCCAATCGGGTCTTTGTTGTTTTTATCGAGTAACTTCTGGTTGTACGCGTCCATGTAACGCGGGATTGGAATCGCCACAGGGCAGTTGTCGCAATACGCGCACCCTGTGCAGATTCCATCAAACGAGGTCTGCGCTTTTGCAATTGTTTCTTCAAGTTCCGCTTTTGTACGGGGCTTATAACCTTCCAATGCCGCAAGCGCCTCGCGTAAATGTTCGATTGTATCAAAGCCGACAAGGGTATTTGTTATTTCAGGATGATCCCAAAGGACGCGAAGCGCGGCGGCGACAATGCCCTCGCCCTTTCTGCAAATAAATTTAAAGAGTTCAGGATGCTGAGGTATAACGCCTCCGCCAAGCGGGTTCATAATTACAGCGCCAAGTTCCTTTTTCTTAATAGCGTCAAACGCTTCCCGTCTTGTATTGAAATTATAGGCGGAGTACCCGAACAACACGCCTTCAAAAACTCCTTCCATCAATAATTCTTTTATATCATCTTTAATTAAATGGCTTGATATGCAAATATGGCGGATAAGGCCTTCTTCTTTAAGTTTTCTGAAAGTATTCAGTATGCCGTCCTTTTTCCTGTTCTCCCAATTTTCTAAACTCAATATGCACCATATATGGTAAAAGTCGATAAAATCAATATTCATACGCTTAAGCTGACTGTCAATTTCCCTGCGGATCCCACTCTCAGAACTTTCAAAAGTTTTGGTGGCACTAAGGTAGGGCAGTCCCCGCTTTCGCATTTCCGCAAATCCTTTGCCAAAGACAGTCTCGCTCCTCGTTTCAAAATAACCGGGCGCGGTATCAAAGTAATTAATCCCGCCTTCCGCGGCGGCGACCATTAAGCGTACACATTCGTCATGGTCGTCTACATTTTTAAATCTCATTCCGCCAAAACCTAAGAGAGAAACTTTTTCGCCGGTTTTGCCGTAGTCTCTGTAAATCATATTTACTCCTTTGGAGTTATTGTATCAGAAATTTATTGGAAAAGACTATATGCCTCAAAACATCACACAAAGATCACAAAGTTTAGAAGATCACAAAGGGGGATCAGAGAAGAGTTATCTTGACAAATTCTGCGATTTATGCGAGATTAAGAGTAGGCGGTAGCCGAGAACCGTGCAATAACAGCGCGTTCCTGATCTTTCGGGGTAGGGCGCAGAATGCTTGAGTACGGTTTTTTTGATTCCAGAGAATATTTTATCAGATTATAAAACAGTTTTAATATTTACATAGACAGGCGACATAAGCCAAGCAGAGCAGGATGATAGGTGCATTCATTAATTAAAACTGTAATAGGCAAGCCTGCTCAATGGCTTATTGATGCGGCAACGAGCGTGGGACTTGACTATTCAAAACTTTACCATGAGATTACTATTTATTTTCTACAGCACGTTAAAAAACGGCATACGCAGGGTAATCTTGCCATAACCGAAAAAGACATAAAAAAATTACCAGTAATAATAAGAAATCCGGATATGGCAGTAATCGGCGCTATCAGGGGAAAAAAGATATTTAACGCTTATGCAAAACGGATGGATGAGGAAACATATCTGTATTATGACGAAGTTTTGAATAGCAACCACAATAAAGCCCTGCGGGGAAGTACATTTTATAAAATTAAAAAAGAACTGGACATGGACGGCTTTATAAAAATTATAACCATGAACAGAAAATCAAATGTATTGAAGGCAAAAAAAATTATAGCAGCCGGAGGCCATCCCGGCGAGGAAGCGTAGAAATCTACGCCCGACGGCAGCCGCTTCCGCCCCTTCGCTATAATGTAAGTATCTTATTATAAGCCTTTATTGTCAAGTTAGCTTATGTAAATATTGAAATATTTGAATTGGCATAAAAAAAGTCCAAATAGCTGGAGGCCGTCCCGGCTGTGAAGCGTAGAAATCTACGCCCGATGGCAGCCGGTCTCTCGATTGATTAAATAGGCTCTTTGTAAGTTTTTTAAATATCCCTTATACACATTTTATTTAGTGCCAATAAAACTCCCGAATACATACAAAGCGAGAATTTTGTATGTATTTACATATAGTAATATATTATACAGTTATAGACAAATATTCTATTTTGTGGGATATTGTTAATAATATTCTGTACTCAAAGTTTTATAAATCGTACAAATAACATTTATTGTTATTTTAAAAAGTTGTCATAATACAAATATTATCCGTATGTTGATAAAAACAAGCTATTGGCGGTATACTGGAAATATGATATTCTGCTTAAAAGTGCGCAAATTATATCTTGTTCTATACCTATTTATATTACTCTTTTTATTTATTTCCTGCGAAAACCCATTTTTGGTAAAGTTATTGGAGCCTCTTGCAAAGTTTACCGTAACATACTACCCTGATGGCGGTATTCCCGCTCCGAACAGTCCTGTTACCATGAAATATGGCAGTACAATTAAACAGCCGTCCGCCATGACCAAGTCAGACTACATTTTCGACAACTGGTACATGGATTCTGCTAAAACCATTCCTGTAACGTTTCCGATTATCGTTACCAGTGATGTTAATCTTTTTGCGAAATGGATTTCTAAAAAGTTTACTGTAACATACTACCCTGATGGCGGCACTCCTGCTCCGTCCAGTCCTATTATAGTTGAAAATGGCAGTACAATTAATCAGCCGTCCGCCATGACCAAGTCAGACTACATTTTCGACAACTGGTACATGGATTCTGCTAAAACCATTCCTGTAACGTTTCCGATTATCGTTACCAGTGATGTTAATCTTTTTGCGAAATGGATTT